>Ga0335069_10001749_pt1 | contig 34535 bp, 22 predicted proteins | sample Lox_Sample_11_FD_206714 | JGI IMG/M metagenome (GOLD analysis project Ga0335069, IMG submission 206714) | Soil microbial communities from Loxahatchee National Wildlife Refuge, Florida, United States - Lox_Sample_1.1 | ecosystem: Environmental > Terrestrial > Soil > Wetlands | place: USA... | reverse complement strand
TCCTGCCTGTATTGCCACGCTCCGCACTCGGGGTTGAACGGGACGGCAGGGGTCGCCCCCACTCCGCTCTGGAACACGAAACTTTCCTCCGTTCAGGCCTACACGGTTTACAGCAGTACCACCCTGGTGAACACGCCCAATCCCTCGCCGCCCTTGGGGACGGACAGCACCCTTTGCCTCAGTTGCCATGATGGCACCGTAGCGGGGTTCCCGGGAGCATTGGTGGCGTACGGCCAGGTTCCCCTGAGCGGCCAGATGAATCCCTCGGACGTGTTTGGCACCAACCTTTCTACCATGCACCCCATCAGCTTCGTGCTGCCGATAAAGTGCCCTACGACGGGGCCTTGCGATTTGGTTCCGTCGTTGACCGCCGTTCCGCCTTCCACCGCCGATCCCACCGGGGCTGTAAGGCTGATCAATGGCAATGTGGAGTGCACGAGTTGCCATAATCCTCACGTTCAGAATATCGATGCGCAAAACCCCAATTTCCTGGTGATCGACAACTCCAGCGGGGCCCTATGCTTGGCCTGCCACAGTACCGTCCCTTCCGGAACGGGGATGGGACTTGCGAATGTTCTGGAGGCGAGTCACGGGGGATTGGCAGCGGTGGGATCGCCGCTGACCGCCCGGACCGCAGGCAACAATGGCAACCCGCTGGCGCAGTGGAGAACCAGCGTTCATGCCACCGCCTCGAACCGCGTGGCGCCGCTGATCTCCCTGGAGTCCACCTCGACGGCCACCAGTCGCTCGGTAACGAGCCAGAGGAATACCACCTCGCTGGGGCATTACAACACGGTAGGAAAGAACGGTTGCTCCTCGTGCCACGCGGTGCACAATGTGCAGGGTCAGAACTCGCTGCTGCGTGCCGTGGACGACCAGACCTGCCTGATCTGCCACAATGGCAGCACGAATATCTCGCCTCCCATTCCCAACGTGCTGGCGGAAATGGTGGCGCCCAAATTCGGCCATTCCTTTTCAGCGGGCAACACTCCACATCGCGCCCGTGAGGGCGCGCTGTTGAACCAAGCCGTTCATGTCACCTGCGTCGATTGTCACAATCCCCACTCCACCGAGCGCGTGGCCAGCTTTCCCGCTGCGCCCGCCATTCGCCTCTCCCAGAGCATGGTGATGGGCATCAGCGCCACGGACGGGACCTCGGTGGTCAGCCCGGCAACTAATCAATATGAGAACTGCTTGCGCTGCCATGGCTCGAGCACCGGCAAGCCCGTGGCGGTCAATTTCGGGTACCTGCCCCTCCGCGAGGTGGCTGCCAGCGATCCTCTAAACGTCATACCCGAATTCACCAACACGGCTACCTCCAGCCATCCCGTGTTCCATGATCGCAGCAGCATGTTTCCCCAGTACAGCCTGCGCTCCAACATGCTGGAACTGGATGGCAGGACTATGGGACGCACCATGGGCACGCGCATCCTCTGCACCGATTGCCACAATAGTGACGACAATCGCGAATTTGGCGGCAAGGGTCCAAACGGCCCGCACGGCTCAATCTTCTCGCACATCCTGGAGCGGCGGTATGAATTCAGCCAGGCGGCGGTGCCGGGCAAGCCGGTCACCAATTTATTTCCCAATCCGATTCTCGGTGGTGAGGGTGGGGCAATCGGCGGCCCCTATGCCCTGTGCGCCAAGTGCCACGACCTGAACCAAGTGATGAATAACACCAGCTTCAGCGAGCACGCCCGCCACGTCAAACAGGACGGCTTCTCCTGCTCTGTCTGCCATACGGCCCACGGCATGGGCGCGCAGTCGGGCGCCATCACCGGCGAACGCCTGGTAAATTTTGACGTCAAAGTCGTCGCCCCCAATGGCGGCGTTCCCATTTCCTACAACCGCGCCACCAACTCCTGCAGCCTGGTCTGCCACAATTATGCCCACCAGCTCCGGTCGGTTGCTGCGGCGGGAAAGCGTCAATGAAGGGGACAGGAGACAGGAGTCAGAAGAAATACTCCCCTCGTTAATTTGATCCTTCGTGCTATGTTAGGAGTTGGGACTCAGGAAGAGTGCGATACTATCGCGCTCATATTCTGACTTCTGACTGCTGACTTCTGACTCCCGACTTGTGATTTGATCCTTCGTGCAATGTTAGGAATTGGGACTCTGAAAGCGTGCGATGCTAATTCTAACTCCTGACTTCTGACTCCTGACTCCTGTCTTCTGAATTCATGTTCTCCACCCGCACCAACTGGCCGCTTGCTCCCAATCGCCTTTCCAGCCTACTGCACGATCGCCTTGCGCGCGGCTTGCCCGTCCTCGACCTTACCGAGTCCAACCCTACCCGGTGCGGCTTCTCGTTCGACCCGCAGGAGATCCTCGCTCCGCTCCGCCATCCCCGCGCCCTGATCTACGAACCTGACCCGCGCGGGATACGCCGTACGCGGGAAGTAGTGGCGCAATACTACTCCGAACGTGGGGCGCACCTTGACCCTGACCAGATCTTCCTCACTGCCAGCACCAGCGAGGCTTACTCATTCGTATTCCGGCTGCTTGCCAACCCTGGAGACACCATCCTGGCGCCGCAGCCAAGCTACCCTCTCTTTGACTTCCTCGGTGCTTTGAACGACGTGGAGATTCTTCCCTACCCGCTGGTTTATCACGACGAATGGCGGGTTGACTTGGAAGCGCTCGCCTCCCGGCGCGGTCCGCACCTTCGCGCCGTCCTGGTGGTGCATCCCAATAACCCCACGGGCTCGTATATTCGACAGCGCGAGCATGAGAGGATGATTGACCTGTGCCGGCGGAACCAGGCGGCCATCATAGCCGACGAAGTCTTTGCCGATTACGCCTTTGGGGAAAGCGCCGAACGGGTGGCGACTCACGCGCAGGAGTCGGACGTCCTCACCTTTGCGCTTAGTGGACTCTCCAAAATCTGCGCCTTGCCGCAGATGAAGTTGGGGTGGATCGTCGTGACCGGCCCGTCACCATTGCGCAGCGAAGCGATGTCACGCCTCGAGGTGATTGCCGACACCTACCTCTCCGTCAACGCTCCCGTAGCTCTGGCCGCGCCTCAGTGGTTGGCGCGCCGGCATGCCATTCAGGCGCAGATCCTGGGGCGAGTGAAGGCAAATCTGGGTAGACTCGAGGCGATGCTTACACCCGGACTCCCGGTGAGCAAGCTGAAGGCCGACGGCGGTTGGTACGCCATCCTGCGGGTGCCGTCCCACCGCAGCGATGAGGAATGGGCGGCGGACCTGATTACCGCCGAGGGTGTGTCCGTACATCCGGGCCACTTCTACGATTTCCCCGCCGACGGGTTCCTCGTCTTAAGCCTTCTGCCGGAACCCGAGGTTTTCGAAACGGCGGCGGCCAAAGTTATTTCTCTGATCTGCGCCGGAAGCTGAAGGCAGCAATGCGATTCTGACTCAGGGCTCTAGCGAGATCCTTTCCCGGCTTCCTCGACCAGCTTCCGCACGGGGGGCACGATCATCAACATCAGCTCCGCATGGGGTTTGGTGGCTGAGTCCAACAGCACAGACTGCTGCTGCACCCAGGCCTGCGGCGCGGGGCGGCCGGAGTCAAGATGGTCCAGAGCTTCCAGACCGGCCTTGGCCACCTTCGTCAGATCTTCGGCCGAAGGCGCGTTCTCTTGCAGCAGCGCGGAGCTCTTCAGGAGAGGGGCCAGAGACTCCTGGCAATCGCGCCAAACCACCAGTTGACGGCGGATCGTCGCCTCATTCTCACGCCAGTGATCAACCATTCCGGAAAAAGCCCGCGCCTTCTCGCTCGCCGGGCGCGCGGCGTCAACCAGGCGGTTGTACGCCGAGAGGCTGGTGTATTCGCGCGAGTTTTCGCGTTTGTACTCCTTGATAGGTTCGAGCACATCAGCCAGTGTCCGGAGCGCATCCGGCGCCTGCATGCCTGCCAGGCGTTCCAGCATCAGAGGTAAGCTGGAATGATGGGTCAGGCCCACCCAGTCGAGTTCACGGCTGACGATCGCGAGCCGCCGGTACATGGAATCAACATCCGTCACCTCACGGGGCGACCAGAACCTCTCTGCGATGGCCGCGGTGGATGGCCAGATGCGCGAGTCGACGTTCTCCGGCGTCACCAACTCGCTCCACATGCAAGCTTCGCCACCCAGGATGCGCGATGCCTGGTCGGGCGCGAGGCTGGCAGCAGCTCCGCCCAGAGGATCGACGCGATAGTAGTCGGCCGGCGCCAGGGCAAAGTCCAGGTAGTAACCGTTGGATAAAATGCTCATGTACCCCAGCCGGGCCGTCTGCGCGAGCGACTCCGGTCCGCGCCAGGAGTGCACAACAATGTCCTTGGGCAGCCCGGGGTGAAAGATCTCGTCCCATCCCACCATTTTCTTGCCATGCTTCTGAACAATGGGCAGCAGGCGACCATTGAAATAGAGTTGGAGGTCGGCGTTGTCTTTCATCCCGTGTGATTTCTTGAATTCGAGGATCCGGGGGTTCGTGTCCCACTCTTTGCCGTTAACCTCGTCGCCGCCGACGTGGAGGTACTCGTCGGGAAAGACGGCAGCGACTTCACCGATCAGGCCATCGAGAAACTCGTAGGTTTCCTCGCGCGTCGGGTCCAAAGTGGGATCGAAGATCCCCCACTTGCGCTCGATTTGAAACGGTCCCGGGCCGCTGGCAAGGCCGGGATATCCCACGTACCAACTGGTGGAATGGCCGGGCATTTCGATCTCGGGGACGATGCGAATGCCGCGGTCGCGCGCGTAAGCGAGGAGTTCGGCGATCTCGGCCTGCGAATAGAAGTGGCCGTCGGAGCCCAGTTCCTGAAGCTTCGGATACTTTTTGCTTTCGATGCGAAAGCCCTGGTCATCGGTGAGGTGAAGGTGCAGGACATTGAGCTTTACCGTCGCCATGGCGTCCATGTTGCGCTTCAGGACTTCCGCGGGCATCCAGTGGCGAGAGACATCGATGGTCAGCCCGCGCCAAGGGAAGCGCGGACGATCCACAATGTGGATGGCGGGCGCGCCGAATCCTTGGGCATCGAGCGCCACCAGTTGGAGAAAAGTCTCTGCCCCCCGCAGCACGCCTACCGGCGTGGGTGCCGTCAGGCGAGCCTGCTGCGCAGTGACGTCGAGCTGATAGGATTCGTCTTCCCGTACCGACTGGACCGCCTCACCGGCATGATCACAATGGAGCACCAGCGCTGCCTTGCCCGGGTTTGCTTCCAAACCTGCGGGCATGGGGATTCCGGTTTGCAGCGAGAGCCGGCGCGTCAGGCGGGCAGCCACAGCTTCCAGCCGGGGCTCGATATAGCCATCCAAGGCCACGCGGAAGCTCCCGTCAATCACCAGCCGGCCCGAGCCAATCTCGGCTTTCACGGGCTGCGGCATCAGGTTGAGAGTCTGGGCCTGCACACTGGCGCAGCACCAAGCCAGAGCAACGATCAATGTGATCATGAGTCTTTTACTCTTCATCCCTACTCCTCCCAGGTGCGCTTTAAATGGCGCGCCCGACGCGGAAGACAATAGTCGAACCCTCCGGGATTTTCAACCTGCTGGACGTCGACAGCTAAGAGCTGCCTTATTCCCCCACTTTCCAGGTCAGATTTCTTCCAATGGTAGTAGAATCCTCACAGAGTCCCCTGGCTATCGGCGGGTCCGCCGCCACAGTGACGAGGCAAGTGGGGCAGTCCACATTTTGGAGTCATATGGCTAGAGGTTGGGAAAGCAAATCGGTTGAGCTGCAGAAGGACCTTTCGGAATCTGACCGGAAGGATATCGCAAAGCAACGTCTGAACGCGGATGATGCCGCCAAGCTCCGCAGGAAGGAGACCTTACTACTCGCCCGCGCCCATCTTCTGCAACAAATGCAGGCAAGCCAGCACCCGCGCCACCGGGAGATGCTTCAGACCGCTCTCGCCGCTTTGGAAAAGGACCTCGTGGACCTGGGCGCGACCAATCCAACCGCACGCTCCGATTGAATGGCTAAGACACAATGATCGTGAGACTCACACTGTGGCTCACGGCAGAGGAGCCGGCCCCCGCAGTGCCCGTTACCATCAAAGTGTAAGTTCCCGCTGGGGTCCCGGGGTTTGAGGGCGTCGTGCCGCCTCCGCCTCCCCCGCCGCCACACGCCGCCAGCACCAACAAGAAGAGGCATCCCGCCACGAGTGGCAATCGCCGCATGATCCCCCCGGGCGATCTCTGGAAAGAAAGAGCACCTACCATACAAATCAAAAGGATCGCGAGCCCGACCAGGGGTTGAGGCCGCGGCGGGCGCAGAGGGGGAGGAGACACGTGCGGTGCAAGCCTCGACGGCGCTGTCGTCGTGACGTTCACCGTTACGCTGGCTCCAGGGGAAGCGGGGTTCGGGGACACCGTGCAAGTTGCTTCGGATGGCGCGCCGGTGCAGGTAAATGAAACTGTGCCCACCATTCCGCCCAAGCTGCCCAGGCTCAATATATAACTGGCAGGGGAACCGGGCGTGACAGTGGCCGAAGTGGGGGAGTTGGTCGCTGTCGAGAACGAGAAGTCCTGCCCCGTGCCGCTCAGGCTTACTGTCTGGGTACTGCCCGCCGCATTGTTGCTGTTGTCGGTGACGGTCAAAGTGCCGGTCAGCGATCCTGCCGCGGTGGGTTTGAAGGTCACATTGATCGTGCAGGAGGCGTTGGCGGCCAGACTGCCGCCGCAGTTGTTCGTCTGCGCGAAGTTGGTGCTGGCGGTGATGCTGTTTATCGTGAGAGCCATACTCCCGGCGTTCGACAGCGTCACCGCCTGTGCGGCGCTGGTGGAGTTCACCAGAAGGCCGGCAAATGTGAGCGTCGATGAAGCAATGTTGGCGACAGGCTGGACCGGGATTGTGTAGGTGGCGGAATGCACCGCGCTGGCGGAGAAGCCGATGGCGGTTGCGAAGGCTTCCAGCGTCTCCGTTGAATCAACCGCAATCGGCCCCGTGTACAGAGGGGACGAAAGGGTCGGAGTGCTCCCATTCGTGGTGTAGTAGATGGCGGCGCCGGGAGTGGCATCGGAGATCGTCACCGTTTGCGGAGTGTTGTAAGCGCCCGATGGGACACTGAAGGTGGGGGTGGCCGTCGGCTGCTGAGTTCCCGGCGTCACCTGGAAAGGGAGGTTGCTGTTGAGCATGCCGGCGGGCGTCGCTACTTGGACGGTGCCAGCGGTTGCGGCGGCGGGCACCGTGGCCTGGACTTCATTACTAGATACAACGGTGAAGGTTGCGGCGGCGCCATTAAAGGCTACCCCGGTGGCGCCGGTCAGATTGGTCCCCAGGATCATGACTGAGGTCCCGGCCGCGCCGGAGGTAGGGAGCGTTTCCACAAACGGGCCAAGCCCCATATTCAAGCTGTACACCGTGCCCTTGTTATTGGTTCCGCCTACGGGTGTTGTCCCGTAGAAGATGCCATTTGTGGCTTGCACCAACCCGCCGTCGGCACCGGCGCCGACAGCGGGTGACCCCAGGTAACTGTACAGACTGTCAAGCGTTCCCGCGGGGGTGATGACAAAGATCGTACCCGCTCCGTTGGCTCCGCCGCACGCCGTGGTTCCGTAGAAGTTTCCGTCCGTCCCTTGCACCAAACCCGCATCAGGGACGGAGCCGTCCGTATTGTTGAAGGCATGCAGAGGTGTAAAGACGCCGCCCGCGGTGAGCTCGAAGACCGTCCCATACCCACCACCGCCGCCCTGATCGCAGGGGGTAACGTTGTAGTTTTGGCCGCCCAGGGCGGTGGTCCCATAGAAATTCCCGTTGGTCGCCTGAATCAAGGGGGAGTAGGGGCCGCCTCCGTCGCCACAGCTGCTTTGGGAACAAAAGCTGTAAAGCGTGGTCAGTGTGCCATTGGGAGTAATCTTGAAAACCGTACCGCCAGCGTGCCCTCCGTTAAAGAGGGTGGTTCCATAGAGGTTGCCGTCCGTTCCCTGGATCAACCCGGCATCGGGGCCGTCGCCGTCCGGGCAATCTGCCAGCGTGCAAAAACTGTAGAGTGCGCTCAGGGTGCCCTGCAGGGTCACTTTGAATACGGTGCCGCATCCGCTCGGGTTATTCGCAGTACCTGGACAATTGGAGACGTTGCCAGCCCCTCCAAACGTAGTCACCCCGTAAAGGTTTCCATCTGCGGCTTGCAGAAGCCGGGCCGAAGGGTCGGCCCCCTCCGTACCGGTGAAGCTGTGAAGGGTGGTCAATGTTCCGGCGGGCGTGATCTTGAAGACCGTGCCCAGGTTGTCAGCACCGCCGTAGGTGGTTGTCCCATATAAATTCCCGTCGTTGGCCAGCACCAATCCCCCGAAGGGGTACTTCCCGTCAGCGCACCCGGTCTGGGGGCAGAAGCTGTAAAGGGTGGTTATTGCGCCCGCTGTCGTGACTTTGAATACCGTACCGTCATTATTTGCCCCGCCGTAGGCAGTGGTTCCGTACAAGCTTCCGTCAGTACCCTGGACAAGAGACATTGACCACGGGCTCGCGCCGTTTGTTCCGTTGAAATTTGCCAGGATGGTGACTGGAGAAGCACTGCCAAACGTGTACGTTGTCGTGGCCACAGCACTGTTGGCATAGCCACTCGCCACCGCGATCGCCTCGATGGTCTCGGTGGAGCTGACCGTGATCGGCACGGTGTATTGTGTAGAACTCGTGGTTGGCGAGGTCCCATTTGTCGTGTAATAGATTGTGGCGCCGGGCGTGGTATCGGAGATCGCAACGGTCTGCGGTGAAGTGTAGGCTCCGGGGGGGACAGAGAAAGTTGGGGTAGCTGCCGGACTCGGTGTGGAAATGTTGATGGTGTAGGCTGCGGTCGCGACGGTGCTGATTGAGTAGCCGGAGGCGATGGCGACGGCTTCGATGGTTTCGGAAACACTGACTGTAATCGGCCCGGTGTATAGAGTTGATGACGCCGTGGGAGCAGTTCCATTTGTCGCGTAGTAGATCGCGGCGCCTGACGTCGCATCGGAAATCGTCACCGTTTGCGGGGCAGCATAGGTGCCTGGCGGCACGCTGAATGTGGGCGTGGCTGCCGGGGGGGGCGGTGTGCCAGGCTGGTACTCCCAAAGGTCGTTCAGCGACCCCTCCTTCCCAGTGGCATCAAAGCCGTCCCCACCAAAGAACCAGAGATATCCGTTGCCGTCGACCCAACCGTTCGGCCACCGTCGGCCACCAGGAACGTTTGCGGCAGCAGGAACACCCAGAGCGCCGTATACTCCAGAGATGCTGTAGACATTCCCGGATTCCAGCACCAGTGTGTTACTTCCGCTCATCCAAGCCCATTGGCGGGTGGCAGGGTTGAACTCCCAAAGGTCATTGAGCCAGCCCAAATTGTCAGTCGAGTCCCAGCCCACACCCCCCAGTAGCCAGAAGTGTCCGCTCTTATCTGTCCAACTGACCACAGCACCTCGGCTACCAGGAGAATTCCCAGCGGCAGGGGTACCCAGTGTGCCGTAAACCCCTGGCATGCCGCAGACCCCGTCAGGGGTACCGCAGCCTCCGGGAACTCTGGAAACGCCGCCCATCCAGGCCCATTCGTTGGTGGATGGAGAGAACACCCAAAGATCATTGAGATCGTTAAGGTTGTCAGCCGAGTCGAAGCCATACCCGCCAAAGAGCCATAGGTTGCCGCTGTTGTCGGTCCAACTGACTGCCGCGTCGCGGCCTCCTGGAATATTTCCGGGAGCAGGCGTACCCAATGTTCCGTATACCCCGGGCTGGCCACCCTCAATGTAAGGTATCGTGCTGCTTCCACCCATCCACGCCCATTCCCGGGTGGAGACATTGAACTCCCAAAGCTCGTTCAGAGATCCTCCGATGCCGTTAGAGTCAAGACCCAACCCGCCAAAAATCCAGAGATTGCCAGTGCCATCTGTCCAGCTACTCGCGGATGTGCGGCTTCCCGGAGAGTTCCCCGCGGCAGGGACTCCCAATGTGCCGTACACCCCGGGCAGGCCAACCGTGCCAGGCACCTTATTGCTTCCGCTCATCCATGCCCATTCGCCGGTTGAGACATTGAACTCCCAAAGATCGTTGAGAGAGCCCAGAGTTCCGGTAGAATCATACCCATCGCCACCAAATAGCCAGAAGTTGCCGTGCATGTCGGTCCAACCAGTCGCAGAAGATCTCCCTCCGGGAACGTTCCCAGCCGCAGGAGTACCCAACGTGCCATAGACTCCAGGTTGGCCACCCCCAATGCTGGGAATCGTGCTGCTTCCGCCCATCCATGCCCATTGGCGGGTGGAGACGTTGAATTCCCACAGGTCGTTGAGATGGCCGAAGGCTCCGCTGGCGTCATACCCTGAGCCACCAAAAAGCCAGAAGTTGCCGTTGGTGTCGGTCCAACTGGAGGCACCAAATCGGCCTCCTGGGACATTTCCGGCAGCAGGGGCACCAAGGATGCCATACACCCCGGGCGCGCCGCAGGCTAAGCCTTGGCAAGGAGGCGTATTGCTCCCCCCCATCCATGTCCATTCCGCCGTTTGAGCGTCCGCACTCAGGCATGTTAATCCCAGGATTAGCGCAGCACAGCATAGCGCGGCCAGTGGCTTGGTGACTCGAACGACCGCCAGGACCTTAACCCCAATGTAATACACGGTGCAGCGAACAGAACGATAGGCAGAAAGGCCAATCTTCATTGTCATCGGGAGCCTCCACCTTGGAATGCGAAAACTCCGCCTCAAGGCGGGCCACGCTCTCGGCAGAAATTTGCCTCTGCAAGGATTGCCGTTCTGCGGTAGAATGCGGCCAAACCCCAGTTAGGTCATCGATAAAGAGAAAGGAATCTATGCAACCCGAGGCTGGGGAGGTGACGCGCCTTCTGGGTGAGCTCAAAAGCGGGCGCCCTGAAGCTGAGGCCAAGCTCATCCCCTTGGTTTACAACCATCTCTACCGGCTGGCGGCAGGTTACATGCGGCGCGAGCGGCCCGACCACACTTTGCAGGCGACGGCCCTTGTGAATGAAGCCTATCTGCGATTGGTTTCCCAGGAGGGGAGGGGTTGGCAGGACCAGGCGCACTTCTTCGGTGTCGCCGCCCGCTTGATGCGACAGATTCTGGTGGAGCACGCCCGGGCGCGGGGGGCGCAAAGGCGTGGTGGCGCACTTCAGAGGATTCCCCTTGACGAAGCGCTGGAGTTCTCGCCCGAGAAGTCTCGCGATCTGATAGTTTTGGACGATGCTCTTGAATCTCTGGAGTGGCTGGATCCCCAGCAGGCACGTGTGGTGGAGTTGCGCTTTTTCGGCGGGCTGACGGTGGAGGAGACCGCTGAGGTCCTGGGGATTTCGCCGCGCACCGTCAAGCGCGACTGGAGGGTGGCAAGACTCTGGCTGCACCATGAGATCAGCAAGGGCGGACGAGCATGACCCCGGACCATTGGCGGAAAATCAAGGAAATCCTGCAGGAAGCACTGGAGCTCGGGCCGAAGGAGCGCCGTCCCTTCCTGGATCGGGCCTGTGCCGGCGATCGTTCCTTCCGCGAGGAGGTGCAATCGCTGCTAGACTCCGAGGACTCCATTCCCTCCGGATTCTTGCAGTCTCCCCCGGCGCTCGGTTCAATAGCGGCTGACGAGAGTGGGCAGGAGAATCGTGGGGTAGACCTGCACGCGGCCACCGATGCTGCCGGGTTCCCTCTGGCCGGCCGGACGCTTTCCCATTACCGCATCCTTGAAGGAATTGGGGGCGGGGGGATGGGAGTGGTGTACAAGGCCCAGGACATGATGCTCCCTCGCTTCGTGGCCTTGAAGTTCCTTCCCGAGCATCTCTTCCGGGACCAGCAGGCACTGGAACGGCTTAAGCGCGAGGCTCAGGCCGCTTCATCTCTCAATCACCGCAACATTTGCACAATTTATGAGATAAGCGAGCACGAAGGCCGCCCTTTTATCGTCATGGAATACCTGGATGGGCAGACCCTGCGGGACCGCCTGCGGGGCAGGAAACTTAACGGTCGAGACTCACAACCCGGCTCCGGGCCGGGTCCCGCACCTCCCCCTCCGAAAGTCGGAACCCCAGGGGGAGCGGTCCTTCCAACCGAGGAGTTGCTCGAACTTGCCGTCCAGATCGCAGATGGGCTGGAGGCGGTGCATGCCGAAGGCATCATCCACCGCGACATCAAGCCCGCAAATATCTTCGTTACCCGGCGCGGCCACGCCAAGATACTAGATTTTGGTGTAGCCAAGCTGTCCGGCAGTGCGGTTGACCCGCTCGCCGTCGGCACGCCGTGCGGCCCCTCTGGCTTGGGCGGGGCCCCCGCGCTCCCCGGCCTGGAGCAACTTACCCGCACGGGCGCCACGCTGGGCACGATGGCCTACATGTCACCCGAGCAGATCCGGGGAGAGAAACTGGACGCGCGTACCGACCTCTTTTCGCTGGGGCTGGTGCTCTATGAAATGGCGGCGGGGCACACGGCGTTCACCGGCGATACGGTGGCCGCGGTTCAAGACGCCATCCTCCGATCCCATCCGCGGCCGGCGCGGGAAGCCAATCCCCAATTACCCCCAGGGCTCGAAATCATCCTTACCAGATCGCTCGAGAAGGGGTGTGACGCCCGCTATCAGACCGCGGCGGAAATACGCTCTGACCTGGAGCGATTGAAGAGCTTGCTCGCCTCTCATCACGAGGCGGGCACGGAATCCGGGCAGCACTCCCCGGTGCCAGGCCGCCGGCGGCTTACTTGGCCGGCGGTGCTGGGAACGGTTGCGGCGCTCGGCCTGGTCTTGCTTGTCGCAGGGTTGATCCGTACCCCGAAGGAGGGCCCATCCACCGGCCCCCTCCGCATCGCCCCGTTCACGGGGCTTTCGGCCCCGGAGAGTCAGCCGGCCTTCTCGCCGGACGGTAAGCAGTTGGCCTATGTCCTCGACGACGGAACTGCCACGGCTCATGCACCGGCGAATCCCCACCCACTGGGCCACGTCTATGTCCGGCGCATCGGCGGGGGCAGTCCTTTGCAACTGACCCACGACGCTCTTTATGATCAAGATCCTTCCTGGTCGCCGGACGGGCGCTATATCGCCTTTATCCGGAATTGGTCCGGTCACGGCGCCATCAGGATGGCGCAAGTCATTTCCGTCCCGGCATCCGGGGGCCCGGAGCGCCGCCTGGCCGAAATTGACGGGAAACACCTCAGCCGGGGTGTGACCTGGTCTCCGGACGGCAAGTCCGTCGTAACCAACGTGGCGCCGGATGTGGGCCTTTTCCTTGTTTCAACGGAAGGTGGTGAAAAGCATCGGCTAACCTCCCCGCCCCAAGGGGATGCATGGGATACGGACCCCGCTTTTTCACCTGACGGACGCACCCTGGCCTTCGTGCGCCGGACGGGACTTTACGTCTGCGATATCTACCTGCAAAACGTCAAAACCGCAAACGCCAGGCGCCTGACTTTCGATGGAGCGACGATTTGGGGGCTGGCGTGGACACCCGATGGCCGCTACATCGTGTTTTCATCGAAGCGCGCGGGGTTTGCGACACTCTGGAAGGTTCGGACATCGGGCGGCGAGATCGAACCCTTGGCTGGAGTCGGCCCCAATGCTTTCTTTCCGGCTGTTTCCCCTCGCGGCAACCTTCTCGCTTACGCGAACCAGGAATTGAATGTCAATGTCTGGCGGGCGCAAATCACCCCTTCCCGGCGGGTGGAGGCGGCCAAGATTATCTCCGGGAGCGGATTGCAAGTTGATGACGCCATCTCCCCCGACGGGAAGCGGGTGGCTTTTGCCTCCGACCGTTCCGGCGATTTGGAAATATGGGTGGCGAACATCGACGACACGAATCCACTCCAGTTGACATCGTTACGCGCCCCCTTAACGGGGAGCCCGTCGTGGTCTCCCGACGGTCGCTGGATCGCGTTCAATTCTCACCCGGGTGAGCACTCGGGCGTCTTCCTCATAAGCGCGCAGGGGGGTACGCCCCGCCGGCTCACCCCGCCGGGTATCGATGCGTTGGTGCCAGGTTGGTCCCGCGACGGGAGTTCGGTCTACTTCAGCGGCGGTCCCGAAGAGAATTGGGGGATCTGGAAGATGCCGGCCCAAGGCGGGGATGCCGTCCGCATAACCGACGGTTTCGGGTCCCGTGAGTCGGACGACGGAAGTTGGCTTTACTTAGGTAGCTATCGTGATTCTTCGAGACACATGACCGCCATCCTGAGAACACCACTCGCGGGTGGACCCCGAACCCTTGTCTACGATGGTGTGACGCAGCGACTTTGGACCCTGGGTGGGCATTGCCTCTACTTTATGGACTTTGACGCCAGGCTCCATGCGACGATCAACTGCATGAACCTGGCAACCGGGAAGGTCGCGCGAATTGCGGATGTGCCCAAAGTGCCCTACACGCCGCTCGCCTGGGCGGGCTTGTCCGTATCCTCGGATGGCGCCTCGATCCTGTACCCCCAGCTTGACCAGCAAACTTCGCGCATTATGCTGGTAGAGAACTTCCACTGAAAAGGACATCAGGACAGCGCGATAAGAAAAGATGCCTCATTTGTCCTTCACAAAATTCAGCGCGGCGGAATTGATGCAATAGCGGAGGTGGGTAGGCGGGGGGCCGTCTTCAAACACATGGCCCAGGTGGGCGTCGCAGCGGGCGCACTGAACTTCAGTCCGGCGCATGCCGTAACTCATATCGGTTTTGACCTGGATATTCTCATTCTTCGCCGGGTCCCAGAAGCTGGGCCAGCCCGTGCCGGAATCGAATTTCTTCCCGGTGTGGAAGAGATCGGCGCCGCAGCAGACACAGCGAAACATGCCCTCGTCGTGAAAGTCCCAGAATTGGCCGGTGAAGGCGCATTCCGTGCCGCCATGCCGCGTTACCTGGTATTGCTCCGGGGTCAGGAGCTGCTTCCATTCCGCGTCAGATTTAACCACTTTTTCCGTGCTCATCTTGCCCTCCTTGTTGCGCGAACGAAGATTCGCCCTCATCGCGCTCGCGCGGGGCAGAAACTGGGAAAAGACTTTCATTCACCGCCGAGGCGCTGAGACGCAAAGGAACGGCCTTCCATTATTCCCTCTGCGCCTCCGCGTCTCTGCGGTGAATCGGAATTGTAGTGTTGTTCAAGCCCTTTACTTGTGCCCTGAGCCGTTGCGCGGATAAACGAGGCTCCGCGCCGCATCCCACGAAATATAAACCTTCTTATCGCCGTTCACAGGGGTTTCACGTGAGGCGTTGGCGTCGCGCACCACCACGCGCTGGCCGCTGGAAACCCGCACGGCCCAGCGGCGCCTGCCTCCCTCGTAAATCGACTCGATCAGCTCGCCTCTCAGCAAATTCAGCGGCCCGCTGTTGCAGGTGGGAGGATGACGTGTCAACCGAATGCATTCCGGCCGCACCGCCAGCGTGGCAAGCGAGTGTTCGGGGAGGTCGGCGGAATTGGACGCCCACAGCTCCTTCCCCCCCTCCAATTCAAACCGCGTGCCTTCCGCGGTATGCGCCGCGCAACTCACATCAAAGAAGTTTTCCACTCCCATGAAGTCGGCCACAAAGTGCGTTCGCGGCCGTTCATAGATTTCTTCGCTGGCGCCCACCTGCTCCAGAAGCCCGCGGTTGATCACGGCCACCCGGTCCGACATCACCAGGGCTTCTTCCTGGTCGTGCGTGACAAAGATAAAGGTGATGCCCAGGCGGGCGCGCAGGCGCTTTAACTCCACCTGCATCTGTTGGCGAAGTTTCTGGTCAAGCGCCCCCAGCGGCTCGTCGAGCAACAGAACCGCGGGCTCCAGGACAAGGGCGCGCGCCAGCGCCACGCGTTGCTTCTCTCCGCCGCTCAGTTGATGGGGGTAACGGTCTTCTTTGCCGGGTAACTCCACCACCTCCAGGATGGCGCGAACCCGCGTGCGGATAACGTCCGGCCCGAGATGCTTCTGCTCCAGGCCAAAGGCCACGTTGCGAAAAACCGTGAGGTGGGGGAATAGCGCGTAATGTTGAAAAACCGTGTTGACGTTGCGGTGGTAGGGTGGAAGGGTCGAAGCATCGCGCCCATTGATGAGGATCCGGCCCTCTTGCGGCATTTCGAACCCTGCTACTAGGCGCAACAGCGTGGTCTTGCCGCTCCCGCTGGGGCCGAGGAGGGTCAGGAACTCACCTCGCCGCACCTCGAGCGAGAAGTTTTCCAGGGCAGCGTGTTCCCCGTAGCGCTTGCTGACGTCATGAAGCTCTACGATACATTCTGGCGGCGCGTCCAATTCTTAGCCTTATCCCGACCTCCCTGCCTGGATTTTGTTTTGATACTACCCCCACGCCCTATGCTTGGCAAGGAGCGATTTTCAGGTCAAAGACCACCACGAATAGAATTTCTCGCAGAGGTTGCAGAGTTATGGCGCAGAGAACACGGAGAGATCCGAAAATGCTTCTCACTGCACTCTGTGATCCAGAGGGCTGGTTTCCAAACCTGCGCTTGCGGTCACTTCTTCTTTAACGAACGGATATAAGTGAGCAACAACTGGATCTGGTCATCCGTCAACTTGTCCGCGAAGGCCGGCATCGGCGTTCCCTTCTTCCCATTCTTGATGGTATCGACGATTTCTTTGTCCGTCATTGATGCCTGCACTTTGGGGTCGGTGAAGTCGGGAGTCTTGAGGGCGGGGAAACCCTTGCCATCCGCCCCGTGGCACATCGAGCACTTTTGCTTGAAGAGGCTGGCGCCGTCGTCGGGCGCCGCGCCGGCCTGAAGCGCCATGGCAAACAGCAGCATCAAGGCGGCCACGGCCAGAATCGGGAGTAGTTTTGGGAGCTTATATCGCATGGGACTCCTCAAATTCGAAGATTGATTTCGGCCCGCCACTTGCCGCGAGCCTACTTTTCCGGCACGTACCCGGCGGGGTGCGAGGTTCCCTGGCCGAAGAAAAACTGTTCCATCTGATCGGCAATGAAATCCTGGGCTTCTTTGGTGGAAGGCACCAGGCGATATTCATTGATCAACATTCGCAGGAGATTGAGCCACTGGTTCCATGCTTCCTGCGAGACATTGTCGTATATGCGCTGGCCAAGGTCCCCGGCCCAGGGAGGCTCTTCCAGACCCGGAAGTTCTTTGTGCAGCTTGATGCATTTCACCATGCGCTGTGCCATTAAGACGCCTCTCCCTGGGATTTGTTCTTCACTTCCGAATGGATTCTTGTCAAAGTGCCGCCGGCAGACCGTGCCCACTTACATGTTCATTATACAGTCTATTTCTTTCGCCGGATTTCCAATTCCACTTCCTCGCCGCCCAGCAACGGCAATTGGGTGCGGGGATGCAGCACACCGTTCTGGAAGGTGGCCGAAATAGCCAGGGGTTTTGCCGGCGTCGAACCAAGGGTCTGCGGCGGACGGTCGGCAGATGTGGGCGCTTTGGGCGGCGGGGTGCGCGGCGCGGGTTCGGGCGGGAATATCCCCCGCTCGGCATCGTCCATGGCTTTATTGGCCAACCCATCGGCCTCGCGATTGTGCTCGCGATACACATGCTGAATGGAGAACGACTCCAAGCGGGAGATCATCGCCTGCGCTCTGCCGTACAGCGGCTTCAGGTCAGGGCTGCGGACCTTATAGCGTCCCGCAATCTGCCGGGCCATCAACTCCGAATCCGTAAACACCCGCAGGCGCGCGTAGCCGTGGTTCAGCGCGTATTCCAGGGCAGCCAGCAGTCCCTGGTATTCCGCAAAATTGTTGGTCGTTTCGCCCAGGTACCGGCCAAACGCCGTGACGGGCTTGCCCTGTGGGGTCTTGATGAACACACCGTAAGCGGCAGGGCCCGGGTTGCCGCGCGAACCACCATCGACGTGGGCGATGATTTCGGGAGATGTTGACATGTGCAATGCAATGGTTAGTGGCAAGTGGTGAGTGGCTCGTGGTTCGCAGGATGTAGCCGAGAGTCCTCAGCACCCAGCCCCCAACCACTAAGCACTAGCCACTAACCACTACCCACCAACCACTGCCTTTCTCACGGCACGGCCCCGGCGCTCTGGTCGCCTGCGGCCAGTTCCTCGGGAGGCGGCTCCGGGTAAAAGAGGATGCGGCTGCAGTTTTCGCAGGTCAAGACGGCATTGTTGCTGCGGACTTCGTTGTAAACCTGGGGCCGCAGCAGCACGTTGCAGGCGGTGCAGAGGCCGTCGCGGACCTCCGCAACGGCCGCGCCGGTGCGGTAACTACGAATGCGTTCGTAGAGTGCCAGGACGGATTCGGCCAGACCCGCGGCCACTTGCTTCCGCTGGCCTTGCAGCCCTTCGCGTTCCTCCACGTCCTTCGCGCGTTCGTCTTCCAGGCGCTTGATTTCCTTCGCAACCCGCGCTTTTTCGCCGTCCAGCCGAGCGGCCGCTTCCTGCACATGCTTCTGGATGTCCTCTGCCTCGATCATCCTTTCCAGGACCACGTCCTCAATCTTGCGGATGTTGGACTCTTCTCCCGCAATCTCCTTCAGCATGGCCTTATATTGATCGTTGGTTTTCACCTGGTATAGTTGGTCTTTGTGCTTGGTGATCTTCTCCTGGATGACCTTCACCTCTCCTTCCAGGTCTTTCCGTTCTTTGAGATTGGCGGCCAGGCGTTTCTTCCGCTCTTCGTGGGCGTGGATGAATTCATCCAGTTGCGATTGCAGGGTTTGGATTTGCTTGGGCAGGGAATCAATCTGCGCCGTCAGGTCCGCAACCTCCCGGTCAAGTTGCTGGACGTCGACGACGGCCTTAAGGTCAGGATGCACTGACTCTCCTCGGATGCGTGGTTTGCCCCCAGCAGGAAGGCGCGCGCGACTGTGTTCCCGCGTTCACCAACCTTCACAGAGCATTTTTACATAATCTCAGCCGGGGCGGCAAGGAAATGCAGGCGAGGGGTGGCGGCGGCGCGACAGACGAAAAAAACCATTTCCTGCCGGCAGGAAATGACAGAGACATATTGGCGGTTTTTTAGCCAAAATTGCGAATTTTGGCGAGATTTCCCTTGACAGAGGGCCTGGCCTCTGCACTAGACTACAAGTTTGGCGAGGCCAGGTTGCACAGATTTGCCCCCCCTCCGAGAGGAGCTCACCTCAAAGCCGGATTCGGTGGGATCCTTTTGCGGGTTTGCCAGAGAAAGCCAGGTAAGCGGGCAAGGACAACCCCGCGCCGTGATGCTTGGGGTACGATGGCGTCAAAACCAGTCTTTGAAACGATGTTGGTGATAATAAAGCTGGTTAGAAGCATGAATCCCAGGGTCGCTGCCCAGGCTTCCGGCCAAGACCTCGCGAAAGGGGTGTGCCATGTTAGTGAGATCACGAGGAGAAGCCTCCCTCCAGAAATTCAAACTCATGATGATTGCCCTCATCGCGGCGATGTCGCTGGTGGCAGGCGCTGCCGCGGCCGGCCAGCTTCGCGCCTCGGCGGTCAAGATTGACATCACGCCGGACAAGCCGCAATGGTTGCTGGGCTACGACCCGCGACAGTCGACGGGAGTGCACGACCGCCTCTACCATCGCATCGTCGCCTTGGACGACGGGAAGACGCAGTTCTACCTGATTTCGACTGATATCTGCCTCTATTCGCCGGCCGTCTATGACGAAATCGCGCGCGACCTCTCCACGCAAATGGGAATCAACCGATTGCAAGTGTGGTGGAGCGTCACGCACACGCATTCCGCGCCGGAAGTAGGGCCGCCGGGGCTGGGACGAGTCTTCCTGAAAGGCCGGTACGATCACGATCACAACACCGAATACACGGCCCAGGTGAAAAAGCAATTGCTCGATGGGGTGCGGGAGGCGCGGGAGAAGCTCGAGCCGGCGCGCCTGGGAGTGGGTTGGGGGTATGCGAATGCCACCATCAACCGTCGCGCCCGCAACAAGGAAGGGCCGGCCTTCTTAGGTCTCAATCCTGACGGTCCCGTCGACCACCAGATTGGATTGCTGCGCCTGGAGAAGGCGGATGGAAAATTACTGGCCTTGATCGTCAACTACGGGATGCATGGCACCGTTCTCGGACCGCCGAACACGTTGATTACCGGCGACGCGCCGGGGGTCGTGGCGGATTATGTGGAAGAGAAGCTGGGAGTTCCTATGCTCTATATCAATGGAGCGGCGGGAAACCAGGCTCCGATTTACACCGTTTACCCCGACTTCAAGAGCGGCCACCTGGAGCAGTTTGAAGTCCTGGTCGGCGACCCGATCCTTGCGGCCAACGCGCGCCTGGGCCCCACAACCCCGGATGTTTCGCTCGCTCTCGGAGAGACGACGGTGGAAACTCCGCGCAAAGCGGGCCTGGATTGGATCCCGGACCTCGCCGAATACACGCGCACCACCAGCGCTGGAGCCAACGTGGTTCGCCTTCCCGTGCGCTTCCTGCGCATCAATAAGGACGTCGCCATCTGGGCCGCGCCTCTGGAACTCTTCTGCGAGATCTCCACGAACGTGCGCAACCATTCGCCCTTTCCCTATACGTTCTACTTCGGTTATACCAACGGCTGGCTGGGTTATCTCCCCACCAGGGCGGAGTTCGCCTACGGGGGTTACGAGCCCAGTGTTTCACCCTATACCGAAGAAGGTGGGGACGACCTGACCCGCGCGGTGCTGACCTACTTGGACGGGCAGAGTCGATAGCTGTCTGCGGAGGAGGACGATGAACCGACACGAATTCCTGAAGACGATGGCGGCCGGGGCCACGTCCCTCCTCGTCCCGCGCGCGGTGTGGGGAGAAGAACGGCCCGGCGCCAAGACCTTCACCTATAAGACCGCGGGTGGCTGTGAAATCAAGTTGGACGCGTGGGGCGCAGACCCCAAAGTCAGGAAACCCGTGATCGTTCATATTCACGGTGGCGCCTTGATCATCGGATCCCGCCAGAATCCCCCCCGGTGGCTCAACCCGAAGGGCGACAACGTGCTGATCTCCATCGACTACCGCCTGGCGCCGGAAACCAAATTGCCCGCGATCATTGAGGACGTTCAGGACGCCTTCCGCTGGATCCACAAGAAAGGCCCGCGGCTGCTCAACATCGATGCGGGAAAGTTGGTGGTGGCCGGCGGGTCGGCAGGAGGATACCTGACGTTAATGACGGGGTTCTGTGTGAAGCCCCGCCCTCGCGCGCTCATCGCCGTCTCAGGATATGGCGACATCACCGGTCCGTGGTATAGCCGTCCCAGCCCTTTCTACCTGCAACAGCCGCATGTTTCCAGGGAGAACGCGTACGCCTCCCTGGGGACCACGTGTGTTTCCGAAGGCGCCGGCTCGCGCGGCAGGTTCTACCTTTATTCTCGCCAGAACGGCATCTGGCCGCAGGAAGTCGCCGGGCACAATCCCGACACCGAACCCACCTGGTTCGACCGCTATTGCCCGGTGCGCAATGTTTCCGGCAAGTACCCCCCCACCGTTTTGATTCATGGCACGGCTGACACCGACGTGCCGTACGCGGAATCTGATGCGATGGACAAAGCCCTGTCGCACATCAAGGTTCCGCACAAATTCATCTCCGTTCCCGGAGGCGGCCATGGACTGTACGGAGTTGCCGCGAGTGAACAAACAAAGATTTATGAAGATGCGATGGCGTTTGTGGCCGAGCACGCGCGATGAGCTGACAGCCGAAAGCTAACAGCTGACAGGGACTTATCAGTCGAGTGTGAAGGGAAGGCCCTTTATTGTTGGCTGTCAGTTGTCGGCTGTCAGCGTCTCTTGGCCAGCGACGACTTCAAGATCTTTTGGGTCGTCTCGGCAATGAGGTCGCCCATGCGAGTGGTGGAAGTGGGCCGATTCTTGCCGGGAATCTCGGCCGTGCGCACGCCACGCTTCAGGATGCGCTCAATTGCCTGCTCGATGGCGGAAGCGGCGGCTTCCATGTGCAGGGAGTAACGCAGCATGAGAGCGGCGGAAGCGATAGCGGCGAGAGGATTGGCGCGATTGCGTCCGGCAATGTCGGGCGCCGAGCCGTGTATCGGCTCATACAAGGCGGAATGCTCGCCCAGGCTGGCGGAAGGCAACAGGCCAATCGACCCCGTGAGCATGGCGGCTTCGTCGCTCAAAATGTCGCCAAACATGTTGTTGGTCAAGACCACGTCGAAGCTGGTGGGTTTGTCAATCAACTGCATGGCGCAGTTATCGACGTAGAGATGATTAAGTTGGACGTCAGGGTAGGAGCCGCCGATGCGCGTCACCACCTCGCGCCACAGGCGGGAGGATTCCAACACATTGGCCTTGTCGACGGATGTCACTTTGCGCCGCCGCAACCGCGCCAACTGGAAAGCCCGGTGCGCCACTCGCTCCACCTCGTGCTCGCGATAGATTTCCGTATTGACGCCATAACGCTCGCCATTCTTGGCGAAGATGCCGCGGGGATTTCCAAAATAGATCCCGCCCATCAATTCGCGCACGATCACCAGGTCGGTCCCCCGCACGCGATCGGGCCTGAGGGCGGAAATGCCGACGAGCGCGTCGATGACTCTCGCGGGGCGCAAGTTCACGTACACCCCCAGCCGCTGGCGGATTTGCAACAATCCTGCCTCGGGTCGCGACTCGGGCCGCTTGGTGTCCCATTGCGGACCGCCCACGGCGCCCAAGAGAACGGCATTGGCGTTGTTGCAAATCGCGATGGTCTCGGCAGGGAGGGGGGAAGCGGTCTGGTCGAGGGCGCAACCGCCAATCAGGCCGTTTTGGAAACGGAAGGCAGGACCAGTGATTTCCTCAATGGCCTTAAGGACTTTCACGGCTTCCGCCGTGACCTCGGGCCCAATCCCGTCGCCCGCCAACACCGCAATCCGATAGAGGCTCTGCATATCTTGAATTATCTACATCTTAGGTGACACGAACAGGAAAATGCAAGAGTTTATTGATGTTATTGGCGGAAGGCTGGCCCCAGTCCTGGTATTGCCCGCCTGCAATACAACCTATGTTTTTTCAGTTACTTATAAGGGCGACCGATGGAAAGTCTTCCTCGCGGTACCGCACCTCTGCTTCCTCAGCCCGTATTTTCCCCCAATTATCACCCGGTCTCCGCTAGTACCCCCCGGGAAACAACCTATCGACCGCTTCATTTTCGTGAGCCGAGCCCGCACTCACCGGCGCGGCGTCGTCCAATCGCTTCATCTCGTAAGCGGCTTTGTTCGCAGCCTGAAGGTAAGAGCGGGCTGCCGCCTCCACCACGCTGTGGCTGGTGCATTTACCCGCGAACTCGCGCCCTTTGAAACGCGCGCGAACGCTGACCTCCGCCACCCCATCCGTCCCCGGGCCCACGGTGTGCACGGAGAAGTCGGAGACGGTTCCCGACATACCGGTAATGCGATCGATGACACGGAAGGCGGCGTCGCATGGGCCTTCTCCCGTCGCCGAATCGTGGAAGGTCTCGCCGTCTTTTTCCAGTTCCACGGTGGCGGTGGAGCGCCCTCCGTTGGACGAAACACTCTGGAAGAGTTTAAGCGAGAACATTTCGGGGATGTGCTGGAAACCCTCGTTCACAATGGCCAGCAAATCCTCGTCGTAAATGTTCTTCTTCCGGTCGGCCAATTGCGTGAACAGCGCATAAGCGCGTTCCAGTTCGGGCTTGGTCAGCTGATATCCCAGTTCCTCGAACCGCTTGGTCAAAGCGTGCCGACCAGAGTGTTTTCCGAGGACGATGAAGTTTGAGGGCATTCCCACCGTCTGCGGGGTAATGATTTCGTAGGTGATCGCGTTCTTGAGCACGCCATCCTGGTGAATCCCCGCTTCGTGCGCGAAGGCGTTGCGGCCCACGATGGCCTTGTTCCGTTGCACGGCCACACCCGTCAGCCGGGTGAGCAGGCGGCTGGAAGCGTACAGTTCCTCGCTGCGGATTTCCGTGAAGACCGGCAGGGCGTCGCGCCGCACGTGAACGGCCATCACCACTTCCTCCAGCGCCGCGTTGCCGGCGCGCTCGCCGATGCCGTTGATGGTGCATTCCACCTGGCGCGCCCCGCCGCGAATCCCCGCCAGCGTATTGGCCACAGCCATGCCCAGGTCGTTATGCGTGTGCGTGCTCAGGACGACGCGATCCATGCCCGGCACGCGCGTCTGGACGTCCCGGAACATTTTCTCGTACTCGGGCTCCAGGCAATAGCCCACTGTGTCAGGCAGGTTCAGCACGGTGGCACCGGCCTCCACAGCCGCGTGGCAGCACTCGATCAGATAATTGCGGTCCGTGCGACCCGCATCCTCGGGAGAGAATTCCACGTCCTGGCACTTGGATTTGGCGTGCCCCACCGACCAACTGATCATCTTCAGGATTTCTTCGCGCGTCTTGTGCAGCTTGTATTGAAGATGGATGTCGGAGGTAGCAAGAAAGGTGTGAATGCGCGGGCGTGCCGCGTCTCGCAACGCTTCCCAGGCGCGGTCGATGTCAAGCTGGTTGGCGCGCGCAAGCGCCGCAACAATGGGACGCTGGATTTCGCCCGCAATGGCCTTGACCGCTTCAAAGTCACCCTGCGACGCAACAGGAAACCCCGCTTCCAGAATGTCCACACCCAGGCGCTCCAACTGCCGCGACATCTCAATCTTCTCCGGGTGGTTCATGCTGCATCCGGGCGATTGTTCGCCGTCGCGAAGGGTGGTATCAAAAATGAAAACCTTGTCTGCCATCTTTTCTCCTTGCCGTGGGTTGCCAACCGTCGGAAATTCCCCCGACAGGCCACGTCCTCCCCGTGGCCACTGATTTTCCGACCGGTCGGACGCCCGCGTCAAGTTTATAATTTTTCTGATATCATAAGCCTATCTTATGGGAGGACGGGAATGGAACTTAGCCAGCTTGAAGCTTTCCTGGCGGTGGTGGAGGAGAAGAGTTTTTCGCGCGCCGCGGGTCGCCTGCTGCGCACCCAGCCGGCCGTCAGCCAGGCGGTGCGCCGGCTGGAGGAATGGGCGGGTGAGCCCTTGCTGGACCGCTCCACCAAGAGCGGCGTGCTGACGGCGGCAGGCGCCACGTTATTCGGATACGCACAGAAGGTCATCAACCTGCGGCAGGAGGCGCACCTGGCGCTGGAGGAAATGCGAGCGCTGGAGCGCGGCAGGGTGACCATCGGCGCCAACGAGAGCACGGCGCTTTACCTGCTCCCGGTCCTCAAGCGTTTCCACGAGCGCCATCCGCGCGTGCAGGTGGCGGTGAAGCGCAGTCTGTCCCGCGAGATCCCCGGCGCCCTGCTGCGCTTCGAAGTGGAGCTGGGAGTCCTTTCCTACAACCCGCAGAACCGCGACCTGGAATCGACGGTGGTCAGTCTGGACGAACTCTGCCTGATCGTGCCGCCCCGCCATCCCCTCGCCGCGGCGAAGGAGGTGAGCGTCCGCGCCCTGGGGGGAGAGCAGTTCATCGCGCATAACGTCTCCTCGCCTTACCGCCAGCGCGTCATTGAGACCTTTGCCCGCCACCACACCCCGCTCCAGATTGCGGCGGAGCTGCCCACCGTGGAGACTATCAAGAAATTCGTGGCCATGGGGATGGGAGTGGCCTTCGTGCCGCGCATGTGCGTGCGGGAAGAGCTGGCGCGAGGCGAATTCGTGGCCCTGCCGGTCAGCGAACTGCGCATCCAGCGCAAGCTGCGGCTGATCTACCGGCGGCACACTACGCTGTCGGCGGCGGCGCAGGGATTCCTCGACGTCGCCCGCGCCCTGGCCGAGAAGCCACCGGAGGCCTGACCCAGCGTGGACAGCCATCATCGGCCTGCGACCTGTTCGTGGATCGTTCCGTTTGCTGCCGCTTTGCTATTACATAGTCGGCGACGAATCCTCATTTATGCTCGCGCTTTGCGGGCCAGATAAAAGGTGCGGCATCCGCGACGAATCATCGGGTCATTTCTGAAGAAGGGGGCCGCATCCCATGCGCGCACCACATCGAAGCCCGCCTTTCGCAGAGTGAGTCGGATTTCGGGGACGCTCCAACAGACCTCTTCCACCCGCTCGTGGTGCCTTCGCCAGCAGCTACCTTCGCGGACAAACCATTCGATATAAATCCACGCGCGGTCGGCCTGCGGTGTATGCCCACCGCGCATCACCATCACCACGCCGGGCTTCTCCAGCCAGAAAGTGCCGGTCCAGTAGCGCTCAAAGCCACGAGGGTTGTTGACGTCGAAGAAGAAGTAGCCACCCGGCCGAAGTGCTCGCGCCACGGCCTCGGCGACCTTCGCGAGGTCGGCGTGGAGAGGAACATGGTTCAGGGCGTCGTATTCGCAGGTGACCAGGTCCACCCTTTCCGGCAAGCGAAAGCTGCGCATGTCAGCCTTCAGCACGCGAAGGGGCAGGCGCGCGCGTCTCGCTTTTTCACGAGCCAGCCGGCACATGTGGGGCGACAGATCCACTCCGTATACCCTGATTCCCCGGCGTGCCAAAATCAAAGCCGTAATTCCCGTGCCACACGCCACATCGCAAGCGATCGCAACCCCGGGCAGGATCCCGCTCAGCACACGCTCGCGGGCGGCGTCGAGCGGGGCCCGAAAAGATGCAAACATCTTGTCGTAATGCTGTGCCAGCCATCGATAGGGTCGAACCAATGATCTTCCCGACATGTTGAAATCTCCTTTTGCGGCATTTTAACCCTTCCCGGCCACGGGGAGGCTGAACATCTCCGGAACTTTCCGCGGTGCACAAGCGTATGGACCTTCAGAAGCCACACCGGGTGGCGGTGCAGAACGGCGCATCCCCGCAGGAGGCAATTTCATGAGCTCCTTCAGCAATCAGTTCAAACAAGTACTACGCAGGCTGCGTCGTGCGCCGATGTTCACTCTGATCACCCTGGCAACGATCGCGGTGGGAATAGGGGCGAACACCGCGGTTTTCAGCGTCCTCGAGGGCGTTCTCCTGAAGCCTCTGCCTTATCCCCACCCTGGAGACCTGGTCGGCGTGTGGCTTACTGCTCCCGGTCTCAAGATCAAGGATGTGCCCCTCGGTCCGGCAAACTACTTTGTTTTTCACGAACAAAACCGCACCTTCCAGGCCTTCGGCGCGTACAACACCGGTTCCGCCACCGTTACCGGAAAGGCCGATCCGGAGAAGGTGGACTCGCTCTATGTCACGTCTGGCACCCTGCCGGCTATTGGCCTGCCGCCGGGGCGGGGTCGGTGGTTCAATGAAACGGACGAGTTGCCGGGTAGTCCCGACACCGTGATGTTGTCGTGGGGATACTGGCGGCGCAAGTTCGGCGGCGACGCCTCCCTGGTGGGACGCAGCATCCAGGTGGACGGAAAGGCCCGCCAGGTGATCGGCGTGATGCCGGAGGGCTTCCGCTTTCTGGATAACGGAGAACCCGCACTCATCATGCCTTTGCAACTCGATCGCAGCAAGGCATTCGTAGGGAATTTCAGCTACCCTGGGTTGGCCAGGCTTAAACCTGGCGCGACTATTGACCAGGCCAACGCCGATGTGGCGCGCATGCTCCCCATCGTCAACAGCAGTTTTCCGCCGCCACCCGGCTTCAGCCCCAAATTATTTGAAGAGGCGCGGATTGGTCCGTACGTGCGGCCCTTGAAGCATGACGTGGTGGGCGATGTGGATAAGGTCCTGTGGGTTCTGATGGGAAGCATTGGCCTGGTGCTGCTGATTGCGTGCGCGAATGTGGCCAACCTTCTGCTGGTGAGGGCGGAAGGGCGCCAACAGGACCTGGCCATCCGCGCTGCGATGGGTGCGACCCGGGGACGCATCGCGGCCGAGTTGCTCTTCGAAAGCCTTACTCTCAGCCTGGCCGGCAGCTTGCTGGGGTTGGGTATCGCTTACGTGGCCCTGCGCGTGCTCGTTGCGATGGCGCCGGCCGGCTTGCCTCGCCTGGCAGAGATCGGCATCGATGCGCGAGTCCTGCTGTTTACTCTGGGGGTGGCGCTCGCATCGAGCCTCCTCTTTGGCATTGTCCCGGTGTTCAAATACGCCGGTGTAGGCCTGGGTACGGGTTTGCGGGAGGGAGGGCGCACGCTGAGTGAAAGCCGCGAGCGGCATCGCGCGCGCAATACGCTGGTGGTCGTCCAGGTGGCTTTGGGACTCGTTTTGCTGATTTCCTCCGGTCTCATGATTCGCACTTTCCACGCTTTGACGCAGGTGCAGCCCGGATTCCACCAGCCTGCCGAAGTTCAGATATTCTGGATATCCATTCCCGAAGCGGAGGTCTCCGCTGCCGAAAAGGTCGTCCGCAGGCAGGAGGAGATCGTCAGGAAAATCGGGGCAATTCCCGGCGTCTCCTCGGTTGGTCTGGGCTCCGGGATCCCGATGAATGGGGATGACAGCATCAATCCCGTTTATGCGGAGGATCGTACTTACGGGGCGGACCAGTTGGCCCCGCTGCGGCACTTCCGATTCGTTTCGCCTGGTTACTTCAAGACCCTGGGCGTTCCGCTGGTGGCCGGTCGCGATTTCACGTGGAGCGATGTTTACAGCATGAGGCCGGTGGTCATGGTTTCCGAGAACCTGGCTCGGGATTACTGGGGCAACGCAGCCAACGCGTTGGGCAAGCGCGTCCGGACGGGCCCCAAGGACGACTGGTTTGAAATCGTCGGCGTCACGGGTGACGTCCACGATGATGGGTTGAATCGGGACGCACCGGCCTCCGCGTACTGGCCTATCCTGATGAAGCGTTTCTTCGATCAATCACCCATGGTGCGGCGCAACCTGGCCTTCACCGTCCGCAGCCCTCGGGTCGGTTCGGAGAGCTTCGCCAAAGAGTTGCGGCAAGCAGTGTGGTCAGTGAGTTCCAATCTGCCGCTGGCGGATGCGCAGAGTCTCGGATCCATCTATCAGAAATCGATAGCGCGGACCTCGTTCACGCTGGTGATGTTGGGGGTGGCGGGGGCGATGGCATTGATGTTGGGCATCGTGGGTCTGTACGGAGTCATCGCCTATTCCGTTTCGCAGCGGACGCGGGAGATCGGCATTCGCGCGGCGCTGGGCGCACAGCAGCAACAGCTCACTGCGATGTTCGTAGGTCATGGGTTGTTGCTGACGGGCGTTGGGGTTGCCTGCGGATTGGGCGCAGCCTTCGGTCTGATGCGCCTGATGTCATCGTTTCTGTTTAAAGTGAGCCCGCTGGACCCTGTCACCTATGCAGTAGCGTCACTCGGACTCATTTCCACGACGGTGCTCGCCAGCTACTTGCCATCCCGGCGAGCGGCAACCGTGGACCCTGTGGAAGCTCTGCGCGCCGAGTGAACGCGCTCTTTCGGATTCTACTTGTGGCCGGACCTTCTGTCACCACCTCCAGGTTTCTACTGCTGAGGTTCAATCACTCTTCTCGATTCGGGAACTTTCACGGATGTGGTGGTGTCAACATTCATAGCAATATGAACCTGAGGCAAGTCATGTTCAACAGAATCCCATACGCAGTGCGAGCCCTGGCGCGGACTCCCGGAGTTGTTGCGACGGTTGTGATCACTTTGGCGCTGGGCATTGGCGCGAACACGGCGATGTTCAGCGTTATCAATGCCGTGCTGCTGCGGCCGCTGCCCTATAAAGACCCTGACCGACTGGTGTCCATATCGGCTCAAATTCCGAGCATGAATATTTACGGCGCCTTTGTGGAGTACAACACTTTTGTGGAATATTGGCGGGCCCAGAACAAGGCCTTCGCATCGATGTGGGCGTACACGCCAGAGACGGCTAATCTCACTTCCACCCAGGAACCCGAGCGACTGTATAGGTGCCGTGTAAACGCCGGGTTCGTCTCCATGATCGGCGCCCATCCGCAACTGGGTCGGGAATTCACCCCGCAAGAGGACCAACCTGGGGCAGCGCGTGTCGCCATGTTGAGTCATAAGCTTTGGGTGCGGAAGTACGGCGGGGACGCCGCAATCCTCGGACGCACTCTCGTCATGGACCGGAACGCCTACACGGTGGTCGGAGTACTTCCCGGGGATTTCGATTTCTACGGCCCGGAAGTGGACGTCTACGTGCCCATAGCCGCCAGCTCCGCGCGCGTGCGGGGAATGCCCTCAGTCGGGGTCCATGCCCGTCTCAATCCGGGGGTCTCACTTGCCGCCGCCCAGGCCGAGATGGATGGTTTGTGCCTCCGCTGGATTCAGAATACTCACTACCCCAAAGACTGGGGGGCGCAAGTGTGGACTTTGCACGACCACGCGGTGAGGGGGGTGCGCACCAGCCTTCTGGTGTTGACGGTTGGCGTGGCGCTGGTCCTTATGATCGCTTGCGCGAACGTTGCCAACCTGTTGTTGGCGCGCTCCACCGCCCGACAGCGCGAAATCGCTATTTGCACGGCGCTGGGTGCAACCCCCCTGAGGATCGTTCGGAAATTGCTGGGCGAGTTCACGCTCCTAGGATTCGGAGCGGCCGGTTTGGGCCTGCTGGCCGCCTGGGGGGTGGCGCGCGTGCTGGCAGTAATCCCTGGCTACCTGCCCTTCCAAGAGACTATCTCGATTGATGGGCGAGTGATCGGGTTCACGATTGCCGCCACGCTCTTGACGACGCTGTTATTCGGAATGGCCCCCGCCGCCGCCGCCCTTCGCACCAACCTGTTTGAAAACCTCCAGGATGGGGGCTACAGCAGTGTGGGGGTGAGCCATAGCAGCCTTCGCGCCGGACTGGTCATTGTGGAAGTCGCCCTGGCCTGCATGCTCGCCATAGGCGCGACACTTACCATGCACAGCCTGCTTCGGCTGCAGGCCGTCGATCCCGGGTTCAATCCCGATGGGGTGCTCACAGCTTCCCTGACGCTGCCGGACCAGGCTTATCCCCGGCCCGATCAGCAACTCAACTTTTACCAGTCGTTACTCGCACGACTCAAGACAATGCCCGGAATTCAGTCAGCGAGCCTGGTTTCCGACTTGCCCTTCAGCAACTCCAAGAGCGGCGAGTCCATTATTGTTGAGGGCGCTGCGTCGGCCCAGGATAACCACAAACCGATTGCTTTTTTCCGGCGGATCGACCCGGAATACTTCACGACCCTCCAGGTGCGGTTGATCAAAGGCCGCTTCTTCGATGAGCACGATCCCTCGGGCGGGCCGGTCGCCATCATCAACGAAACCATGGCGCGGCGATGCTGGCCGGGTGGAGATGCGCTTGGAAAACGATTCGGCGGGGACGGGAAGACCTGGATTAAGGTGGTGGGCGTCGTGGCAGATATGCGGCAGACGTCCTTAGAGGACGTTCCTGACATGGAGGCCTACTTCCCCTATGCCGAGTTGCCGGACGCGGCAATGGCCGTGGTTATCCGGACTACTCTAGACCCGCTCCGCGTCGCGCCTCATCTCCGCCGCGCGGTGCGGGATTTGGACAAGGAGTTGCCGGTTTCGGAGGTCGGTACCCTGACCGGGAGCATCGCGCATTCCACGCGCGAGAGAAGGTTCGTGGCTGGCTTGTTCGGCAGCTTTGCCGCTCTGGCATTGGCCCTTGCGGCGGTAGGCATCTACGGGCTGATCTCCTACACCGTGACCTGCCGAACTCGGGAGATCGGCCTGCGCGTGGCGCTGGGCGCGGGGCGCCGCACCATCTCTGCTATGGTGATCCGTCGTGCCATGGGGCTGGCGGGTACCGGTGTGGCGGTTGGGGTTGCGGGGGGCCTCGTGCTTACCCGCCTCCTGCGCACGGTGCTGTTTGGCGTGAGCGCGACGGATCCCGCCGTTTTTGGAGGGGTCTCCCTATTCCTGCTGTCGGTCGCGGCATTCGCCGGATATCTGCCGTCCCGCCGCGCGGCGCGGGTCGACCCATTGGCCGCCTTGCGTCATCAATAGGCATCAGGCTGAAAGGTCGGCGGTACCCCACGCCCGCAGCCGGATGGCTCATTCGCGCCGGCCGGGGTGGCGTTCGGCCACGATCGTCACCTGCATATCACGTGCGTTGCGGACGATGCGATGGATGAGATTGCGCCCGATGAATCCCTCCCAGGGAGAATACTGGGGGCGCACCATAAAAACCTGCGTGATGTTGTGGAGACGCGCGAAGTCGATCAGGGTGATGGCGATATCCTCGCCTTGCAGAACCCGGGTCTCAATATGCAGGTTGCGCGCGAAATTGAGGTGCCGCTCGACGGCTTCGCGCTTGGGCGTCGGAAGGGCATTAAAATCGATTTCGTCGTGGACGAAGACCGCAAAACAATCCGCCTGGAGATAGTCCGCCACCCGCCGCCCGCGGCGAATGAGCATGGCCGTGGAGGGATGTTCGGTGATGTAAACCAGAATCCGGTCATTGGGGCTGCCGAAATCGTCAGGTTCCTTCGCCTCCGCCTCCGCCGTAGGGGGGGCATCTACGGCGGGAGATTCGGGTGAGGTCACCTGGCGGATCTGCACCTCCAGTGCCGTCTGCCGCAAGGCGATTTCGCGCAAGGCGACGAGCGTCGATTCCTTGAAGAAATTCTGCAAGGCGCGCTGCGCCTTTTCCGGTGGGTAGACCACGCCGCGCTCCATGCGATTGATGAGAGCCTGGGGGGTAAGGTCCACCATGACGACTTCATCGGCTTGCTTCATGACCCAGTCGGGAATTGTCTCGCGCACCCGTACCCCGGTCATGTCCCTGACCTGGTCGTTCAGGCTCTCGAGGTGCTGGATATTCATGGTGGTCATGACGTCGATGCCCGCGTCCAGCAGCTCCAGCACGCTCTCCCAGCGCTTCAAGTGGGTCGAGCCCGGCACGTTGGTATGGGGCAGCTCATCCACCACGCACACTTCCGGATGACGTTCGAGGATGGCCTTCATGTTCATCTCCTCGAACGCCGCTCCCCGATATTCCATTTTGCAGCGTGGAATCAACTCCAGCCCTTCGGCCTGCGCAATGGTGTCTTTGCGGCCGTGGGGCTCGAGATAGCCGATGACGACGTCAACGCCCCGCTTGACCAATTCGTGGGCGTCGGCCAACATCTGGTAGGTCTTGCCGACGCCGGCGGCAAACCCCAAGTAGACTTTCAACCTGCCGCGTTTGTGAGAGGCGGATTCCATAGCAGTAAGGTGCTGGGTACTGGAGACTGGGTTCTGGCGAGAATCCCAAATGCAAAACTCGTTGCCGGCAGCTAGTCCCCAGCCCCCAGCCCCTAACCCCCAGCATTAGTGCGGAAACAGCCGCACGTCGATCCCTTCCGCAGCCCGGATAAGCCGGTCCAGAGGGCCGCCCAGAAAACGATCCCACCAATGCACACGGCTGGGATGGCCGACAAAGATTTGCGTGACCCGATGAACGCGCGCGTAATCCATGAGTGTCTCCACGGGGTCATAACCGTCCAGCACATCAGTGTGCGCTCCCAGTTGCCCGGCCCGATGAAGTTGCTCGTCCAAATTACTCCTGTCTTTCTCAGAGTACCGGTCTTCGCGGACGTACACGGCGAAGAGTTCTCCCTGGAAACGTTCCGCGTTACGTTTTCCGCTGGCCAGCATGGCGGCGATATTGGCGCCGCGGGTCAGGCACACGAGGATGCGCTCCTGGGTGCCCCACTGCGGCTCGATCCCGTGGGCAAGAAGATAGTCCTCGAGCTGCCGGTCAACCACCTCGGCAGCCAGCAGCAAGGCGATCTCCCGTAAAGCGGAAAGGCGCCGGGGTGTATCTGCTACCGCCGGATCCGCGGCGGAGGGCGTTCCGGCCCGCTCCAGCAAGAGTTCGGGCGGCACATCGACAATGACAATCTCGTTGGCGTTGTAAAGAAATCGCTCCGGCACGGTATCCGTTACGCGCTTGCCGGTGATTCTCTCCACGGCAGCACGCCGCTCTTCAATGTGCTGGAGGTTGACGGAGGTAATCACGACGATTCCGGCCGCCAGGAGATCCTCGACATCCAGCCAGCGGGTGGGATTCTTGCTGCCCGGGGGATTGTTATACGCCACCCCGTCAACCAGGCAGACCTGCGGGTGGCGGCCCAGGATCGCCTCCACATCCATGGCCTCGCCACCACCGATCTTTTTGAGGGGAATGACCTCCATCCCTTCCAGTAGGTGCTGAAGCTCAGGGGAGAGGTCCTTCTGAATGGCGCCAATCACTACATCCTGACCGCGGGCGTGGCGACGCCGGCCCTCATCCAGCATGCGAAAGGATTTCCCCACTCCCGAGGCATACCCCAGAAAGACCTTCAATCGTTCGTGTTGGAGTTGCTCGTCCTGTGCGTCCAACTGCTTGAGGAGCACCTCAGGATTGGGTCTGCGGTCGTAATCGGTTGGCATACGAGTGGAGGTCTCCGATTTCAAGTTTACTATTGGAGGCGCTTGGCATCAAGGCGAAGCCAAGGAAGGTGAAGACCATTTGGTCGGAGCTGGAGTTTGCGTATAAGATATCCGCCGCAGTGCGCGGTACTCGGGTCCTCGAAGGGAGCCACGTCACCGCCCTGCGATACTTATGAAGCCGACCCTTAACTTCGGCATGCCCCGGGCTGAACGGCAGATCTCTATAGCGCGATACCGGGGGGGAGAAAGCAAAATGCACAAATTTCTTAACACTCATGCCAGTCTTGGAGCCTGCATAACCCTCGTCGCAGCACTCCTCTTGTTGCCGGCTATCACCCGTGACGTGGGAGGACAGACCGGCAATGGTCCCACGCCGTCCACGGCGGAGATTCGCATCGACACCCAGGTTGTAAAACACACCATGGCGGGAGGAGCAGGCGCTTCCTGGCACGCCATGGGGCCCGAAGCCTATTGGTACCAGGACCTCATCACCGGCAAATTGAATCGCAATTCGCGCGGCAGCGGCTGGGGCGGCAACCCTCCGCTGGAGTACACGGAGGCATGGAGCGACCTGAGCAGGCACGCGCGCTGGTTGGGGTTGGACTTCATCCGCGTGGAAATCGACATGCGCATGTAC
>Ga0335069_10001748_pt1 | contig 34544 bp, 28 predicted proteins | sample Lox_Sample_11_FD_206714 | JGI IMG/M metagenome (GOLD analysis project Ga0335069, IMG submission 206714) | Soil microbial communities from Loxahatchee National Wildlife Refuge, Florida, United States - Lox_Sample_1.1 | ecosystem: Environmental > Terrestrial > Soil > Wetlands | place: USA... | reverse complement strand
GAATTCCGGATTTGTCCTATGTGTTCAGTGACACTGATAAGGAGCTGCCAGAGACATACAATTATCTGGCACGAATCGAGGCCTACTTGGGAACGGAAATTGTGCGGCTACGCGCTGAGAGGGGATTCGATCACTGGCTGACCGTGTACAAAGGGTATCTGCCGTCACCAAGGATGCGCTGGTGCACAAAAATGCTCAAGATTCGGCCCTTTGAGGCCTACGTCGAATCTTTGGGGGACGTCGACGTACGGATGTACGTCGGAATACGAGCCGATGAGAATAGGGGCGGCTACAATCCAACCAAGCCGAACATTACCCCAGTATACCCATTCATAGAAGATGGTTTGAAGCTCGACGACATTCACCGAATCCTTGAGGAAAGCGGCGTAGGCGTACCACCATACTATTCTTGGCGAACACGCTCAGGTTGTTTCTTCTGCTTCTATCAGAGAAAGAATGAATGGATCGGATTGAAAGAGAACCATCCGGAGCTTTTTGAACTTGCAAAGAAATACGAAAAGATCGATCCGGCTACAAATCAGCGTTATACCTGGAGTGAGAGAGAGTCGCTGAGCGAATTGGAACATCCCGATCGTGTGGCAGAGATCAAGTCGAAGCAAGCGGCTCTTGCGTCCAATCAGGAAGCGAAGAGCACAAAATTACTCCATATCCTCAACCAAAATGAATCTGACGACGACCTCCCGTGTTCATTTTGTCACGTATGACTTAGAATCAGGAGCACAATGGCACAGGCTTTCTTCAAGTTCGCTCCGAGAGTTTTAGAGCATTTGGGCGCCGAGCTCATTAGCTCTGATGATGTTGCTCTGTACGAGCTTGTTAAAAACGGCTTCGATGCCACACCAGCGAAAGCTACATCCGCCACGGTCACTGTCGCGATAGAATATTATGCTGATGTCAGCGAAGTTGAACGGCTGAAGCGTCTTGTACAAAAGCATTTTCCCAATTCTTCGAAGAACCTGACATTCGATCAAGTCTGGCCTGTTCTGGATCGAGCCCGCACGCCAGGAACGATTCCGGGTGCGGATGCCATCGAACGAATCGAATCCTCCTTACCAAAGTCCGGGACAGTTCGTGATTTCATACGGGCAATCGGTCGGATCAATTCTATTACGGTTTCGGATAGGGGGGTTGGAATGGATGAGCAAGAATTGAAGTCATATTTTCTTACAATCGGAACACCCCATCGATTTAATCAACACCGCGAAAACGCAGAGACGGGCAAAGAATATGGCAGTGCGTTCATTCCGACGGGCGAAAAGGGAATTGGCCGCTTATCGATGATGCGGTTGGGTCATGACGCGCGGATCCAAACTTCGAAGGGAAGTGGAACCACTTCGTTTTTAGATATCGATTGGCGAAAGTTTAGCGCGGATGCAGACGGCGAAGCTCAGACCATCGCTGTCGAACTGCAGTCGCTTCGAACGCACGAGGAATCGAAGCACGGAACGACCATCGTCATATCTGACCTGCGATCCCCGTGGGACTTTCAAAAGGCCCGGGCTGTAGGCCAACGGTTTCTCGCAAAGTTCCTGGATCCCTTTCGCATAGATCAACGTCGGAACGTACACCTAATATGGAACGGCAATGTTGTGAACATTCCGCAAGTTGGCCGTTCGTTTCTCAGTGCGGCGCATAATGGAATGAAAGCGAAGGTGACCATATTAAAAGATGGTACGTTTGCGATTGAGAATTCTCTTTGGTTTACAACGGAATCAGGATTGCAAAAGCCTGATAGTCGTACACTCACATCATTGGATTTTGCCGAACTGAATAATGACGACGTCCGATCAGTTGGCCCGTTTGAAGTAGAACTATATCACTTTAATCGCCGCCGGCTTGCTGCGATTCCCGGAGTGGCGACGCGTGAAGAGTTCAAGGAATGGCTCGATGAATGGTCTGGCGGCTTAAAGCTGTATCGCGACGGTGTGCGTGTAATGCCATACGGAGAAGGGGCTGGACCAGCCGATGAAGGTGCACGCCAAATCAGCAGAACGCCGGATGACTGGCTGGAGTTGGATTCAAATGCGTTGCGGGGGAAGGGGTTCCGCGTAAATCGTATTCAGGTAGTCGGCTGCGTCCGCATATCGCGAAAAAATAATCCTGAACTTCGCGACCAAGCGAACCGAGAAGGTCTCTTGGACAACCCGACTGCGCAGACATTCACGAAAATCCTGAAGGAGCTATTGCGAAACTTTGTCACAGAACTTGATCGCTCATCAAAACCAGAATCGGCTGATCTAGCAGAGCTGCACGCGAACTCGATCAGGGCTCAAGACAACTTTGAGAAGGCGATAGAGAAGCTCATTAAAGCAGCAAGTGATGGAGATCGCAGCGCAATCTCTACGGCGAAAGCCGAGGTTGACAATTCGGTCCGCGATGTGCGAATAGTCATCGACGAAGCGCAGAAAGCGCTAGAGGAGACGCAGTTTAATCGCATCGAGGTCTTGGAACTTGCCGCAACTGGCGTCGCCGCAGAGTCCTTCGCACACGATTTGGAAGCAAGCCTCGATCACGCCCTCGATGAAACAACCGCTGCCGCACGTCTTAGTGGTAGAAGTTCCCCAGTCGCCTCGTCTCTCGACCATTTGCGGTCTGTCTTCAAAACCCTGCGGATTCAAATCTCGCAGATCAAACCGGGCCCAGCGCGACATCGAAGGCGCCGCACGCGATTCGATCTACGAGCGCTGCTGGGTCAAATTGCCGAACACTACAAGTTGCGACTGGAGCGCCACGAGATTAAGCTTCATTTTACCGGTTTAGGATCCGGTGAATTTGAAGTGTTTGCGGTCGAAGGGCATGTCCGGCAGATATTTGATAATCTCTTTCGAAATTCAATTTATTGGCTGAAGACCACCCGTTTGAAGGAGCATGCGCCTTCTTGGCAGGCTGAAATCGGCATTAACTTCGATCGACGGGGACGCTCAGTTGGTTTCAGTGATTCCGGTATCGGTATTGCCGTAGACGACGCAGAATGGATATTCGGCCGGTTTCACTCTCGCAGGCCTGATGGTCGTGGACTTGGCCTGTTTCTTAGTAAAGAACTCGCCGAATTCAACAAGATAGGCATGCTGTTAGACACTAGGGCGAAGAACGTTTGGCATCGGTATTATAGGTTCATTCTTGATTTCGAGGCATGCCGGCAAGGAGAACGTACTGCATGACTGTGCCTCCGCAGCCCGTGGGTGAAAATCCGCAGCAGCAACAAGATCAGCGTGTGACCATAGTCGAATTGGTGAAGGCAAAGGTCGACGCACTGAAGATTACGCGCGCAATAATTCTCGACGACGCGATTGAACCTGAAATCACGCAGGGCAATTGGACCGCCTTTGTCGATTTGATTCAGAACAGTGATGCCTCGCTATGGCAAACGGTTCAGTCTATTGTTGGCGATTCCGGTGGCGACATAGAGGTGCTTCCTGACGACCAATCTTTGGATAAAATCCAAAGACTCGTCGATGCCTCAGGGAATGCGGAAGCAATTAAGCTGATCATTCCAACGGCAGATGCGAGTTTGACCTCGCTCATGGACTATCTCAAGGAAGTCAATATTGAGGTCAGTTCGTACGCGAAATTGGATGAATCGGTACCCAAAACCGAGAAGCTGTACTTTTTAGACTACCGCTTACGGCCTGAGCAGCCCCAAACCGCGGGAGAAGATGCATCTCGCCTTCTTGCAGATATTGTTAAAGATCTTCCGGAAGGCGCCGAACCACCTGCCGCGATGCTTATGTCCCGAAGCATCAATGATCGCCCAACGGAACATGAATGGGAGCGAGTAGTCCGTGATGGCGGCGGGTTCGTACGTTCGAATTTCCGCTATCTGGAAAAGGGCACGCTTAGCAGCAGAGAGAAGTTTTTGTTTCTCCTTTACGATCTTCTGCTCTCGGTACCTCTCGGGCGAGCCTATTTTGATCATGTGCGCGCTTTGCGGGGGTCGGCAAAGAGCACGGTTGATCGCGTTGCTGCCGAGATATGTGGACTACTGCCATCCGACTTCGCCCCCTTCGCGTCGCGATTGTTCGGTAACGATCAGCAAGCAAAGGCGGGCGATCATTTATTGGGTTTGTTCAGCGGACTATTGGCGAATGAATTGAGAAATGACACGACGGTTCGCGACAATATTCAAAAATTCTTCCAAATGCTCGTTCAAGAAAAGATGCCCGCGCCAAATGAAGTCAGGAGCCATTCCCTCCACCGACTTCATGCGAAACTCCTCTATGATCAAAGCGATTACATACTTAAATCGCCGATAGGTTTCGGTGACATTTATCAGTTGCGAGGAAAATCCGGGTTCTACATCATCATTACTCCCGAATGCGATGTCGAACCGCGCTCCGAAAATGGTGTTTGTGGTCCTAAGGTCGAACGAATTCTCTTGATTCACGGCGAACTCAAGGACCAGAAACCGCCCAAAGACGTGGGCAATATCGAGGCCACGCCATTGATGCTCAAGGAAGGCTCTGACGAAATTAAGTGGATACACTGGAACTTACAGAACGCGAGAATCCTTCCGTGGAGGCGCTTGCAGCATCAAAGTGGACGCTGGAAAAAATGGGCGCGGCTACGTGTTCAGGAGGCCGAGAAAATTCAATTGCGATATGCGGCCGATGTATTGGCTGTAGGAACGGACGATGTCAGTTCTCACCTTCGCTCGCGCGCAGCTCGCCTGTACAAGTACTTGGGCACGAAAAGCGATTTTAAAGTGATTTGCGATCTTGAAATCATGGAAATCGAGAACCCCGAGCAAAAAGACAATCCAGCTTGGGCCCTGTCCGCGTCAAGTGCGCATATCCTATGCGGCGCCGAGGAACACATAATGAATGCTGACTTGGTGACCGCGTTGAGATGTTATATGCCCAAAAAAGAATTTTCAGAGCAGCTGAAAACGGCAAAAGTGTTAGTCGCCACATCCGGTAATCTGATTCAATTGGGTTGGTTTAGCACTCACAAGCTGCCAAACAACTTTAACCTCCCGGCCAGCGTGGACGCGGCGTACAATGCCTCACTGCAAGCTCCGGCCGACGAAAAAGAACCGCAAAAATATGAAAGCACAAATGCGGCTCAGGATCACGCCTGAACATTTCGCACAATATTCGTTAGGTTTAGTCGGAATTTGGGCGACCCATTCGGTTACCACGTGCATAGATTCAGCCGCAGATTCCATCCCTCTAAACGCCGCAGTCAAGAATCTATTGTCGGGGGTTTTGGGAAATGACAGCGCAAGGCTCCTCCCCACGAATTAGAGACTCGACGCTTTCGGTGCAAAAGTAAGAGAGCTGCAGTCGACAGCGCCCCGAAAAGTCCCGTCGATGGTTCCGGAGCCACCTTAATTGTGGCGGTACCTGAGCTATCGAATTGATAATCTCCGTAAAGACCCGCGGGCTGCCCATACGGAGATATTAAGCTCGTTTCTGCTCCTAGCATGGACGCCAGGGAAACGCCGCGCAAGGCCGTCTCGAATGCTGCGGCGGTGTATGAATCCGTTCCTATGAAGGATTCTAGCGGAGCAGTAACATTCGGCGCGCAGCTAAAAATAAACTGATTGTCCGAGTTAGCTTCTGTAGAGTCGACAAACAACAAATCCGAGGCACCTTCGCTATGCCGGATGCCAATGAAGCATATCCCCTCCTGTCGAAACGTCAGCGTATGCCCAGACGGATCCGTTAAATGCCCCTCAAGAGTTGTATCATAATTATTGTGAAAGTATCCCTGATCGACAAATATTGTTATGCCGCTTCCATTATTAATGTCGAACGTAGTCGTGGTCTCTAATACGGTCTCTCCTGGAATCAATTCCACGCTGCCGATATTGTTGATAGGATTGACTTCTGGAGTGTCGCTTGTATTTTGAGCGGTATAAACATCACGGGTAATGATCGTCACTTGCGTCGCCGAGAGTGGGGACATTAAGGAGCGGCAGGGCTGCCGCGAATGTGAGTAGGCCGAGTTTTCGCTGCATGGTACTAGGTGTAAGGCATAGAAGCATTTAGCGCAATATTTACAAATAGGACACATTTTCACCCCAATTGGATGCTCGGATTCAATCACGTTCTTCTAGCATTGAGCCCGATATATGCGTTAGCTGGAGACAGTATAACGACCCGGATGAACGGAGGGATGCGCCATGGAGAAATCTTCGTTTGTTAATCGCGAATTCGTCGCATTTTTGGCAACAACGGCTGCTTTGCTGGGGGCTTCTCCGCGGGCTAACGGTTGGACAAGCACGCAGTTCACATCATCCTGGTTCGGGCGGGATTCAAACTGGACGACTGGAACGAACTGGTCGGCGGGTACTTCTCCTCCGCTGGTACCGCTTCCCTCCCACCCCTGGTATACGTTGATTAACCCCATCGACAACAGCACAACGAAAGTTGAACCTGCTGTCTCTGTTTCCAACGGCCAGAGCTCCTGGTATTTGGTAACATTGGTTTTGCAAACCGGCTCCAGCGTCACCCAAAATAGCGGAACTATCACGATTCAGCAGAACTTCCAAGTTGGTTGGCGCCAGAGCGCCTCCTACAACTTAACCGGAGGAACCCTCGCGCTTTCGGGCGGAGGGCTGAACACGGAGATCAATGTTTCGAGTGATTCGGTTTTTACGCAGACGGGCGGCGCCGTGACCGTCGATTCGAATGGTTTTCTTAGTGTTGCCGCAGATTCAGTCGGAATGGGCACATTTTATTATAATACGGGGGGTGGAACTTATTACTTAGAGGGAGGTACCGTCAACTGCCCGTCACTCCGCGTAGGCAATTCAAGCGTGAATTCGAGTAATGCATTGTTCAGCTTCAGTGGTGGCACACTCACCACTGGGTCGATTACGCTGACGAATGGCGGGAGATTTCAATACGATTCGCTCGCAGGGACGGCCACAAGCACTACTCCATTTATTGTTAACGGCGGCGTGATAGACGTGCCCTCTTTGAACGCGGCTCTTACGCTCAAGAGCAACGTTTCAGTTACAGGAGCAATCGGGTTAACAAAGATCGGGAACGGGGTTTTGTCTCTAACCAGTAATCTCACCTCCTCAAGCACCATTAGCGTCACTCAAGGAACGCTTGTACTCAGTGGAAAATCGAATGTATTAGCGTCCGTCGTTGGCAACAGTGGGGCCCTTACCGTCGGCGCCGGAACGAGCCTCACTTCGGGCTCTGTCGACCTGGGGACGCTGACTATCAATGGTGTACACACTCTCTCTGCACCGTCCGGCGCGGCCTCCGTGGTACGCGTCTTCATTTTGGCAGGAAGCGCAAACAACTGGACTGGCGATCTCAATATTACCACCAACAAACTCATTATTGAGGACGCCATTAGCCATGCAACTACGCTAGCGACCACGCAAAATCAAGTGGCGTATGCCAAAACACACACCGGTGGTATTGCGAGCTCTACGCTTCCCGCAAACGATGGTATCGCTGTCATCGACAATTCCATCGCAAACTTTAGCACTTTCGGTGGAACGGCCGTCGATCCTAATTCCATACTAATTGCCCCCGAACTCCTTGGCGATACCAACGCAGACGGTCACGTGGACCTCAGCGATCTCTCCGTCGTTCTCAATAATTTCGGCGCTAGTACCGCCGCTTGGACTTCGGGAAATTTTGACAATGCAGCCACGATAGACTTGACTGACCTCTCCGATGTCCTCAACAATTTCGGCCTGATCAATCCGAACGCATCTGGCTTAACCGGCGGAATAGGTGCGACCGAAACACCCGAACCAACATCGTTGGCGTTCCTTTCATTCGGTGCCGGCGTGATGTCGACCAGGCGTCGCAGGAACAGGTAACCACTTGCCAGCCACATTTTCCCCACCCATGGCGCCGCGCCGACTACTCTTGTTTCTTCTGAGAGACCGATATGTCATTGATTGAGCGCTTGTTCGGGTTATCGCGCAATCTCGACGTGCGCAACGCAGCCCTCTTCAGTAGGCCGGCCATCAGCGTTTCTGCCGAAGAAAAGGCACGTTTCTCACATCGGGAATAGTTCGTTTCCACAGCGCATAGTGCTTTGGTCGAAGCGATCCCGGAACTAGGGTGTGTCTCATAAGGCCTTCAGGTAGATCACGATCATGGCAAGGGTGACCATGCCGGCGAAGTTCAGTGCCAGTTTTTCGTATCGTGTGGCGATGCGGCGGAACTCCTTAAGCCTTCCGACGCAGCGTTCCACCACGTTCCTTCCGCGATAGCCCTTTTTGTCGGCGCTGGTCCATGGCAGGGGAGTTGATGCGTTGCTTTTGGGCGGAATCAAGGCGTCGAGCCCCTATACGCGATAATCCGGTGGTAGCATGTAATCGTTTGGATTCCCCATTGTCCGCAATGTTGTGCACTTGTACTGCAGGGACTTCACGCGGACCACGCAGGCGCTTCCCTTCACGTATTCGCATGCCCCCGCTCGAAATATCGTAAGGTTGGTGCCTGATCCCACGGAACTTGTGAAGCGAATCCCGTCGTATCCGATTTTGCGGATGACATCGGCCAGCGTTTGTGTGAGTAAGTATTTCGTCCGTTCTTCTGGCAAAATCGGCGTGGCAAAGAGCTGATCAAGGGCGCAGATCAAGCCGAACCGATCGAGCGACTCATCGTTCCGACAGAACCCGTCAATAGATGCCTGCCCAAAATCAGCGATGCGAAGAGTGTTTCTGACACGAAACTGGCCAACTGAAACGAAATGCCCAGGATGAGGACGGACCTCGGCTACGGCCGTGCGCTTGTCGGAGGCGAGATAGAGAAAGGAGAAACCGTCTCGGTTCATTCGACCGGGACGGCTCATCGGCGGGGGCGGAGCACCGAGCGCTGCGGCTTCATACGGTTTGTAATGAGAGTTTGGATCGAGACCGCCGCCCACCATCGGAGTTCCTGACACCTCAAAGCCGATTCGTGCACGGAAAAGGACTTCTCCCCTTGCCACCCTCGCGGTAATCGGAGAGCGCATCTTACGGAGAACAGTCAAGATTTTATCCTCCACGTCAAACGCGTTACGAATTTGGAGCTCCTTCGCCCACCGCCCGATCTTCTCGGCTCCGCCGTCAACCAGAGAGGGCAACGCCAATCTCATTCCCTTGTAGTTCCCCGCGTATAGCGAGATGCCTTTGCGATATGAGGCATAAGCAGACTCGAGCATGTCCATGACGGCCACTTCCCAGTCGCCAACGAGCGCAGGGCTTGGACAATGGAGCAGCGGGTTATCACGCTGAAGGAGGGTTGGGACCTCGTCACCGCCGAAGTGGGTGTTGTATTCCACCTCAGCATAGTGGAACCGCACAAGAGCACGGAATAGGAGGCCGATGCCGGAATCTGTCGAGTTCACAGCGAGCTGGCGTCGAGAGCCGCAGAACCGGCATTGGCTAACCCGAGAGCCATGTTTTCTAACGTATCGTTCGAGGGCGGGATGCTTGATGCAACCGAGGCAGACCTTATAGACCGGCTCATCGCGATGTGCGGTTCTCATGCTTACCCTTTAGGTCGGCCTTGTGTTCACCATGAGACGGCACCGGCACGCCTCCAAGTACGCAGTCTCGAGGTGTTCCGCCAAAGGTCTGCCCAGCGACACATGCTCTCGCACGATCAGGTCCTTCTCGTGGTCCATGAGCTTGTTGTTAAAGAGGAGCCATCCAAGCAAGTGAGGCGTCGTTTGCACGCCGGGTTCTGGGAGGACTTGCTGCGCAAGTTTCCGCGCCTTCTGGTCATCCGTAAGCACCGCTTGCCGCGTCTTAATCGCGAATGCAATGCTCGACAATTCCCCTTTGCCCAAACGCTTTCGGTTCTCCAGGACTGCGATCATCTGCAGATCATCAACGTCCAGACCGAAAGCGATGACGTGGGCTGCTCTCATGGCGGCGCTGAGGCGGTCCTGAAGGCGTCGCTCAGATACACTGGTCTGCTTCCGAGCCTTGAACAAGCATTCATAAACCACTACTTGCGTAACCGCGAAGCCGACGCCGGCACCCAGCGCAGCGGTGAAAAACCGCGGGGAGGACAGCACGTTCCAAATGGCGCAGGTGTCCACAACGTTCGACAAATGGAAGATCGAGACGTTAATCGCCATGCGAGAGCGCCCTTCCGTAAAGTGACGCCATCTCGCCTACTTCTGAAGCGGAAACCAATAGAATTTCCGCAAGTCGCTGCGCCGATATGAGACCCGCGTCATACGCGTCGAAGCATAGGCTGACATAGGAATCTGACAGCCCACGTTCAAGTAGTTGTCGCTTCCGTTCGAGGCTGCGCGGACTCAACGAAGGCGGCAATTCCGGGTCAATTTTCCTCACCGACGGCACCTTACATCTCTTGAGCACATCGGCTCGGGCTTCAATCAGCAGGCCGGCATCCCGCATCGCATATGCCAGCGTCTCGCTGTTGACCATGAGCCGTGCTGCTTGGTCTACGAAATCGGCTTCTGTCCACCCACTCGGATTCGGAAGGATCCGCAGAACCTCTGGTGGCAAGAGGAAATGGGACGCGAAGGTATTGGCGCGGACCTCTCGCAGGTCGCCGCCGTCCCACCGCGTGAATGAAACGACAAAGCTCTCGTCGTCATCGAGTACGGCATGCCCAGCCTCATGTGCGACAGTGAATCGCTGCCGGAAGGGGTCTTCACTGTAATTTACCAAAACGCATCGGCCTGCGGCAGGGTGCCTGATGAAAAGGCCAGAGATAGCGCTCGTCCCCAAGTGACGTCGGAACACGTGGATGCCGATCTCGCGGAATGTCTCAAACACATTGCCCGGAAGTTGATTGGGTAGGTATGAAAGGTAATTTCGGAGCGCGTCTGCCGCATCTCTTCCATGCCCCTTATAGAAGTCCCCGCGCTTCTGGAAGCTGAAAGGCCGCCGCCGCCGCCCTGGCATCTGTGAAAGCAGGTACTCTTGGCTCTCGCAGAGGAAAAGGAACTCTTGGATGGCCCACCGGTCTTCGCGCTGCAGATCCTTACCATGCCTCCGATAGAGCAATTCCGTGTGCTCAAACGAAGCCAGTTTTTCATTGGAGATAAAAAACTTAAAGTCGCATTTGAAGTAATCGGCAAGGATGAGAACTTCATCCCCGGTTGGGTCAGCTTGCTCTGTGATCAAGTTCTCTACACGGGTTCTTAGGATGCCCGTAGCGGAGGCGATCGCATCCGCATCAACTTGGAGCTGCGCCATGTATCTTCGAAGCTTATCCGAGAACATTTGGCGGTCCAGAGGCATGAGGTTTCTCCAATACCGCGCGAGCGTTCCTATAAACGGAAAGGGCAGAGGCCGCACCAATGTGCTTTAGCCCTGTAGGTCACCGTTGCCGATAGACCCAGAGAAGGACCACAATCGCCGCCGTGTGCTGAGATTCTAAAGCAACGCTCGCGAGATTTCATCCTGGGATGCCGGTTGGCGACGAGAAAGCGCGTGAACGTTTCATTTGATTGGGCGGCCGCCAGGCTGGTTGTGAGGCAGCGCTTCGGTGCCTCATCTTGCACCAATGTGACTCGGCATCCTCCATAATGCGAAATCGAAGGTCGGGTATGGACCGCTGGTGGTGTAGGATCACCGAATTCGTCAGCGAGGCGATATAATTTCATCCACGTTGCCGCTGACTCAGCAAGGGCACCAATCAAACCGGGGCTACCGCGATGGTACAAGATGATTCTGATCACACCGCCCCCACGGGTGGCGCCGCTACAAATGCGGCATTTGGTATCAAGCGCTATGGAACGTGCTCCAAGCCGCCTCGGCTTTCGTTGAACCCGAGGTGGTAGACGGTCAGTCTGCGGGGCTTAGATTAACTTTAGAGTCGATGGGAGGAGACGTCGTTGTCGAGAGTACTAGTGGGCGACGTATTATTCAGCTGAAAACCTTATTCAAAGGAACGTGGTCTCCCGCCGACGTTGTCCGCGACGTGTTCCCGGATCTTATCGGGCAATTGATCTCGAATATTCAGGCGATGTCACATACGAATTCATAACTGAGGGAGGGCAGGGGCACTGGGAAAATGTTCTACAGGGATTCGCGTCAGTAGCCAAGCTTTCGCAAGCGAAAGACGCCAACGAATTTGCTCAGCAGTACTCTCAGCTCGACGACAATACCAGCATCAGCTTTGGCGGATCAAATAGCGATTTCTGGTCTTTAAAGACAACAATGAAGCAGATTTTCGATCGCATTACTGAACACCTTCGCTCAAACGCTGCGCCAGAAGGTGAAGCCGTTGCGTTGTCTCGACGAAAGGTGGCGCATCTTTTGCCCAACTTTAAGTTCGCCGGTAACGTTATAGAAGAGGAGCTGGAGTCTGATATTGATTCAGCACTTCTTGGAGTCGTAGACCATCGCGAAACGATAGTGCCTCTACGTAATGCACTGGTGGGATGGATAGTGAAGCGATCAAAAGTGGGGAATTGTACAATCTCGCCAGGCGAGATGCTTCGTGAGAACGGGATCGCAAACGTACTACCCATTCAGCGGTGGGCCATCATAAAGGAACAGGCTCGCTCTCGCGTTAAACGTCTATTCTTCGAGCATGCGACGGCGCAATGGACTCATGAGCGTGGCTCCTTTCATCAAACAATGACGGAGCCATTATCGCGACGCGCTCGGCGCAGGCTGTCGACCTTGCGCTTCCCCCGTCCCACCGCAGCAGCGGTTTAGTTCAAGTATTATTGTGCGAGCGTGTTGGTTGTTGTAAATAACATTCTCGGCTTCGCTACAGAATCGAGAATGGAGGTCCCTTGCACAACCAAGCTAGGAAATATTGCATTTGGAGGGGTTTCTTGATCTTGGGCAAATCTGTCGGCAAATAAGCCAATCGAAGACTTTGCATAAGCAAATTACGGCAAGAGTTGAATCAAGATCCCCTGTTCGTGGAGAAGGTGGTCGACGTGGTGGGGTTGTATCTCAATCCGCCGGAGCATGCCTGGTGATCTGCGCCGATGAAAAGAGCCAGATTCAGGCGCTGGACCGCACCCAGCCGGGTCTGCCGTTAAAGAAGGGCCGCTGCGGCACCATGACCCACGACTACAAGCGTAACGGCACCACCACGCTGTTTGCCGCCATCGAACTGGCGGCGGGAAAACTCATCGGCACGTGCATGCCGCGGCACGGGCTCAGGAATGGCTCAAGTTCCTACAGCTCATCGACGCCCAGACTCCCGCCGAGCTGGACCTGCATTTGATCGTGGACAACTATCACACCCACAAGCACGTCAAAGTGAAGCAGTGGCTGGCCAAACATCCGCGCTTCCACGTGCACTTCATTCCCACCAGCAGTTCCTGGTTGAATCTGATCGAGCGTTGGTTCCGGGAGATCACCAACAAGCGCATCCGGCGGGAGGCCTTCGGCAGCGTCAACGAGTTGATCGCCGTGATCACGGGCTACATCGCCAAGCACAACGCGAATCCGCAGAGCTTCACGTGGACCGCCAAAGCCGAGACGATCCTTGAAAAAGTGCGCCGCGCCAGGGCAGTATTGAATAAGATGGCATCTATTTGAAGCACTACACTAGAAAGGGGCCCGCGTTCATGCCTTTCGACGCTGGCGACATTAACGCCGGGAACCTTGCGATCCGTAATTCCTGCCTCTAATGTGCGATACACGTCAAGCGACGAGACCGACATGTTCTCAAAGAACTGATGCCAATGAGTATACTGGCGGGGCCCCATGTGGTACCTGGACATGCGAGAACGACAATGGCGCAACAACCTGCACTCGCAATATTGCGAGTGCGACAACGTACGACGACAGCGAACTGCGTCTACGCCTTAGAACAAATGGCATAGCAGCGAGATGGAATGAATTTAACGTGCGGAGAGGCTCATGCAACTAAAAAATCCACAAATTGCTGGCACCCCCCTGGAATCCCCTGGTCCACTTTGATGGACGAACTGAGATGCGAGGTCACTGCTGCGTTTCACTGATCGCAGGAGCGACGGAAATTAATAGCCAATTGGTCCTCGCGATTTCATCCCAATGCCCGATACGCGATGAGCAATTGACCCTGGTACGATCTCTTACTGCGAGAAAAGGCAAGCCCGTTCCTTTCCCGCGTTCCAATTTGTTAAAACTTGCACTTTCGAAGAAATAAATTGCGACATTTTCACTTCAATGTCGTAATGGAGTTCGACAGTCAATAGTTTCTATCTACTTTTTTATTGACCGGTGCAGTCGGCCATCGCTAAGATTTGCTCAGCATGTCTTCTGCGTGATTCCTGCACGACCATAAGTCACATGCGTCGTGTTGGTTTTTGTAAGCTAGGCGATGAGTTATCTCGAGAAGATGACGAGGCGCCAAGGTCCCATCTCTAGGGTTACATTTGGAACCCGCAACGTGGAGAGGCACCTCAAATGTCAAAGAAAGCAGTTACTTTTACCGGGCTTAAATGGTTAGTCTTGAGCACGGCGAGCTTAATATTCACAGTGGCGTGCGATAATCACCCCATTGTAGACCCGGGCACGTTTGAATTTGACGCTGGAGCGGTGCCTCCCAATGCGAGAGTCCAACATGTATTTGCAATAAAAAACACGACCAACCGGGTATTGCAAATTACGAATGTCAGCCGCTCTTGTGGCTGCACAAATGCCGATATTAAGCAGAAGCAATTGCAGCCCGGCGAAACTACCGATGTCCTGATGACCGTGGACGCTTCAAATGTAGCAGACCGTGTGACCCAAACTGTAGTACTCACCACGGATTCCAGTACACTAAAGACGTTCGTTCTTAACATATCATTTAACATCGTTACGGGGCCATGGGAACCAACTCCTCGGCAGGTGCGATTTGGAGAGCATTTTCCAGGGCAAGCAGCCGCTATCAATTTGCAGGTATATGCAAATGGCTCAGGACGCATCGTGGGGGTCATTCCAAGTGAGCCTTGGCACCAGGAAGAGATAATTTCATCCCCCAATGAGAATCCGGCAACGGTGATTGCTAAACTTTTGCCGATAGCTCCAATCGGGAACTTGGACGGACGAATACATCTCAAAACCTCTGACCCAAGTAGCCCGGAAATTGTCCTTCGAGTATTCGCTACGATCCAGCCAGATCTTTATGCAGACCCGCCGGTGATTTCGTTCGGAATTCTGGAAAACAAACGACCTAATGATGTCACATTAAAAATCTGGGCGAAACGGTCAAGCAGCCCCAAAATATCGACAATTTCTGTTTCTGATCCTAATTTTAGAATCACCAGAGTCGAGGACACATCAAGGGTCGAGAACTTAGAGGGGGCCTTCTTAGTGCACTTTACGGGAGATCAGACAATTAAATCGGGTCCACACCGCGCGATCATTTCTTTTGGAACAACTGCGTCGTATCTACCGGTTCTGGAGGTCCCGATCAGCTTTTATTGGAAAGGGCAATAAATGTGGTGCATGAAGGAACAGTGGCGACGTCAGAATAAGACCAGCCGCGATTGGATATTTGTAGCTTTAGCCATGTGTGGGTTATTTCTCGGTGGCCACCAGCGCACATTCGGCGACGAGCTCGAAGATTTCCGACACGTAGTCCTAGATGGCGTGAATAAAAATTTGGATAGTATTCGGTCTTTTCATGCCCATATTGTTGAACAACAAGCGAGCACATTTGCCACGAGAGGGAAGGTTTTAGAAAAACGAGAATTTGACCGAGCAATCGTTTTTGATATTCCGAAATGGCGCCAGCAAGTAAATACAACTTGGGTAAACCATGCAGACGGGAAAACCTATCCTTACAGTTCTGACACGTATTTTGATGGCGATCAGACACTTCGAGCCACACCGCAGGCGCATTCGGCAAGTATTGAGGGCGGCAATAAGATGGAGTCTATTCCAACGCCCGACCTTTCATTCGGGTACACTTTTATTGAGTGGCCAATTGCAAGTACTTTACAATTCGCAAAGTCGATAGAATTGGTGGATGATGCCGATTCCGGGCCGAACCGACAGTTGGTGAAAGTTGTTCTTTATCCCCCAGAACATCCTAAGTGGCAGACAATATTGTGGCTTGATCCCCAGGCCGCTTATTTAATCGTCAAAGCAACTGGTTTTTATGATGACGGGCGCCCTCGTAGTGCGAGGACAGATACAGAAGTAATTCAAGCGGGAGGCGCCTGGTTTTTAACGCGGGGCCACGATGAGCTCTGGTATTATGAAGGAGAGATCAAGAAAACGACCCTGAGCGATAGTTGGCAAATTAGTCTGAGTAAAGTTAACGAGCCCGTGGATCCTCGCGAGTTCGATATCAAGCTAAATCCCGGGACTCTGTTAGTGAACAATTTGACGGGTAGAAATACGGTCGTTGGGGGCGTCGCGTCCCCCATGCCGGCAAATAGGAACTGGCCGTTCATCATTACCGTCAATGCTCTGATCGTTTGTGCAATTGCAGGTCTTTACCTTTTCATTCGAAGGAGAAAGGAGTCCGCTTGATGGTCTAAGTGATCCTGATTCGTAATGTTGTTCACACATCGAAACTTTCAAATTACATTCGATTAGGAGAAAACCCGTGAAAATTGCAAAGCTTCATGCGTTATGTCTATGTTGTAGCATAATTGCCGTAGGAGCCCTAAGCGCTCGGCTGTTCGCGGACTGCCAGTCAAAAACAGGCACTTGTGGCAGCGCCTGCACGAAACAGACTGACAACGGAACGGATTATTGCGACTGGGTCCAGAACAACACTTGGATGGCGTGCGTGGGCGGTGGCTGTTCGGAGACCTACGATAACGGGAATAAGATGTATGCCTGCTCCGAATACATCAAACTCCTCCCCGCTGGACAGTCTTGCAACGGAGATAACTGTTCAAACGGCACTTTTGTAATTGGTTCCGGCGATCTTATCCCAAATCAGTGTACCAACTATGGTTCGGGAAAGTAGACACCCTTGGTTCAAGAACTCGGCTGTGATTGCGCGGGCCGAGTTCTTGCTTTTTCGTCCACGCGAGCACACTTATGACGGCTAATACCATCAGCTGCCCTCATAGGTCGATACCAACGACGAGCTTTCGATCTCGTAAGTTGTTGCATATTTCTATCATCACACTTCTATTGGGCATTCAGACCTTCGTGTTGGCCTGGGAAGGCAGCTTTGACGGTCCAACATGGGATGAAGTGGGACACTTCGCTGCAGGCCTAGAGCATTGGAAACATTGGCAGTTTGAACTATTTTCAGTGAATCCACCGCTCATCCGTCTTGTGGCGACCGCTCCGGTGGTTTTGACCGGATACACACCAGATCCGGACTTGTTTCCCGCGAGGCGAGGGCCCGGGCATCGGCCCGAGTTTCAACTTGGAAGCCAAGTCGCGAACACCCTCTGCGAACGCTATTTTTCGCTTCTTGCTCTGGCTCGAATAACGACGATAATTTTCAGTCTTGTAGGGGGGGTAATTTGTTACAAATGGGCAAAAGAACTTTGGGGTGGGCGCGCTGGTTTACTTGCACTAACTCTATGGTGCTTTTCGCCGACAGTATTGGCTTATGGACATCTCATAACTCCTGATTTGGGGTCAGCGGCGATGGGAGTGACGGCGGCTTACTACTTTCGCCGTTGGCTGGCTGACCCGACGGCGAAATGGGCACTAATAGCGGGGCTAACGCTGGGGTTGGCGGAATTAAGTAAGACTACGTGGATCATTTTGATCCCTTTATGGCCGTTATTGTGGATATTGTGCCGATTCCTCTCGCCTAGAGAGACCAAAGTGATTTGGAAACCCGAAATCGTCCAAGTGTTGTTAATTCTTTTAATGGGGTGGTGGATCCTCAACCTGTGTTATGGCTTTGAAGGGACCTTCCAAAGGTTGGGCAGTTTTGAGTTTGTCTGTCCTAGTCTGGGCGCAAAGGTTGATAAACTCGGTTTTGTCTCACCCGGAAATCGTTTCACTGGTACTCTTCTTGGGAACATTCCTGTGCCATTTCCGAGAGATTATATAATCGGAATCGACTTCATGAAGATGGAGTTTGACCTAAAAGAATACTCATATTTAAATGGAACGTGGCAATTGGGGGGATGGTGGTATTACTACATATTTGCAATTCTATACAAGGAGACCGTGGGATTTTTGCTGTTGTTTGCGCTTGCTCTTTGTACGTCGATTGTCTCAAGTTTCCGATGCAGAGTTTCCGTTGGTGGCATTTTGCCTTTAGTAGTACCTGGCCTCACAGTTTTTGCGTTCGTTAGCTCACAAACTGGGTTCAGCCATCATATTCGCTATATTCTTCCCGCGTTTCCATTCGCCATAATTTATACCTCGAGAATTGGCCAATATCTCAGCAAAAAGTCAATACCCGCTTGTGCGTTCATTGGGATCTGCATGTGCTGGTCCGTAGTCAGCAGCCTAAGTATATTCCCCCACCATATGTCATATTTTAATGAACTGGTCGGCGGTCCCAAGAGGGGCTATAAATTCCTGGACGATAGCAATTTGGATTGGGGGCAGGATCTGTTTTATGTGAAGTTCTGGATGAACAGGCACAAGACGGCAGTTCCGCTTCATTTGAGCTACGACGTCGCGCTAATTGACCCGGCCTGGGTAGGGATTTCGTATCTGCCTGTTCCGGCTGGCCCTTCAGCCATGAGCAAGGTCAGTGGCGACCCCGTAGGACCATTGCCGGGTTGGTATTGTTTGAGCATCAAGCATATCTACCTTAATCAACTCCATACATATGATTATTTTCGGGATTTAACCCCGGTGGACTGGGTCGGTTACACCATGCCTGTCTATCACATTAGTGTGGAGGAAGCCAATTTGCTGCGGCACCGGTATGGCTTGCTTCCCGTAGGTGCGAGCGAGACTAGATGACACCTTTGAGAACTCGAATGATACAAGGGAATTTGCTGATTATGGAGCTATTACCTACGTTACGGTGATCGTTCCAACATAACGAGATAAATGGAGACGCAACATGACGAAGCGTACGAATCTAATCATTGGCGCGGGGCCGGCCGGCTTGACCGCTGCGTATGAGCTCGGGAGGCGGGATATACCAGGCATAGTTCTGGAAGCGGACGATGTAGTCGGCGGACTAGCGCGGACGCTTACGTTGGGAGATTATCGATTTGACATTGGTGCCCACCGTTTTTTCACGAAGGTCAAGGAGATTGAATCTTTGTGGGAGGAAATGTTGGGGGAACCACTGATGACGTGCGACAGGCTTACTCGGATTCTTTATAAAGGTAAGTTTTATGAATACCCTCTGAAGGCTCGAAATGCACTGAAAAACATGGGCATATTTGAGGCGCTGGCGTGCATTGCAAGCTATGGAAGAGCCAAGATCAAGCCAATTCCCCAGCCGTCTAATTTTGAGCAGTGGGTCATTAATGAATTCGGCGAAAAGCTGTTTAAGATGTTCTTCAAAAGCTATACCGAAAAAGTTTGGGGCTGCTCGTGCACTGAAATTGGCGCGGATTGGGCAGCGCAACGCATCAAAGGCCTTAACCTAGGAAAAGCCATCGCTGGTGCGGTGTTTGGTAAACGCGGCAAAACGATTAAGACCTTAATTGATCAGTTTAAATATCCGCGACTTGGCCCTGGCCAATTATGGGAATCTTGCGCAAGAAACATTGTGACGCGAGGTTGGTCGCTTCAACTTCACACCAAAGTGGAAGAGATTCAACGTTTCGATGGCCGCGTGGCAACCGTTTCTGCTAAGACTAGTAATGGCCATCTTCACGAGTATTCGGTAGACCAGCTAATTTCCTCGATGCCATTAAGAGAACTGCTGCTTTCGATGAGACCAGCCCCACCCAAGGAAGTTCTAGATGCTGCCACCAATTTGGCGTATCGCGATTTTCTCATTGTTGCACTTGTGCTGGACAAACCGAACATCTTTCCTGACAACTGGATTTACGTGCATAGTCCGGAGGTGAAAGTCGGTCGAATTGATAATTTCGGCAACTGGACTCCTGACATGCTGCCGGATCGAAACACCAGTTGTCTGGCGATGGAATACTTCGTCTTCGAGGGTGACGAAGTATGGAGTGGCGCTGACGATGATCTGGTAAAAATGGCGTATCACGAACTAGGGGTGCTGGGATTAGCAAAGGGCAAGGTTATCAAGAATCGGGTGGTGCGGGTTCGAAAGGCTTACCCTGTTTACGATCCTGGATACAAGGCTCGACTAGACGTAATCCGAACGTGGTTGGGCGAACATGTTCTGAACCTTCATTGCATCGGTCGAAATGGTCAGCACCGCTACAATAACCAAGACCACTCCATGGCGACTGCTCTGATAGCTGCGAGGAATATAGCATTTGCCGAGAGTCGAGATCCTTGGTCCGTAAATGAAGATGCGGAATATCACGAGATCGCGGAGACGGAGCGGCAGGCGCCCATTATACCGCCTCCCTCAAATTTGGACAAATCGAGGGCAGTAGGGGTTGTGCGTGTGTAGTCTACTTCGAGGTCAACCATGAGACGCGGTTTTACCCTAATTGAACTCTTAGTAGTCATTGGAATTATCGCTGTTCTGATGGCAATTTCTATTCCGGCACTTGCGAAAGCTCGCGAGTCGGCTCGTCGGACCGTCTGTAGAGGGAATTTACATTCCGTCGGCGAGGGGGCCGCAGCCTACGCGGGGTCTTGGAACAACGATTTGCCGATAGCTGGGGGCAACGCAAACAGCATTTACTGGTTTTGGGACATCACGCTGCAGACGGGCGATCTTCTTGTAAATGCCACAGCGACCGCAACTCGAAGCCAACCAATGTCGGCTCGCCGGTTGTTGTATTGCCCGAGCAACCCTGTTCAGAACAACAACGATCTCTGGGAATATCCGAATCAGAAAAATGCGATGATTCGAGTGATAGGTTATGGTTGGTTGGGATCTCGGATAGGGAAAACCCCCCTGGGGGAAATCCCTCCAAATGTACGATTATTCCCGCCTCTGGCGTTCCGATCTAAATGGGGAGACGGGCCTGCTCCAGCTATGACGGAACTAGCTTTTGATGCAATCATAAGTGAAGGGGGCCAATATACTGATATTGTGGGAGGCTCGCCTCTCCATCACACGACGAGCCACCTAAGCGGGCATGAACCTGCCGGCGGCAACATTCTTTACTGTGATGGGCACGTTGACTGGAAGAATTGGGGCGGAACGGCTCAGGCAGCAGGGATTCTCGCCGCAGGAGCGGGCGTACCCCCGATTTTCTGGGTCATTAACCCCTAATATTTGTGCAGAGCGCATATGCGCTCCATAGATTAGTACCTAAGTTATGCCGTGTTAACAAGGAAGGAAGCAGGATAATGGCCACGTCGCTTGTAGCGTCTGGATTCGCCGGGCGAACGATGAGGGCATCGAATTGGCCGATCGCTTTTGTTGCCGGAATGCTTGCTATTGCTGCTGCCCTGAAACTTTGGTCATTTGCGACAACGCCATCCTTTGACATGGATTGGACCGAAACGCCATTGATTGTTTTGGGCAATAGCGGATTTGAGCTGTTGCTGGTCTCGTGGTTGATGTCGGGGTGGCAGCAGAGGGCTGCAAGCATCACTGCGATGTTATTTTTTTTAGTTCTTTGCTGCGTTGCAGCAATTAAATGGTGGTCGGGTGAACTGTCCTGCGGTTGCTTCGGTCCAGTAAAAGTACCGCCGTGGGTCACCACGTTGTTGGACGCTGGCGTGGTTGCAGGCTTGGTCTGGCAGTTGTCTCGGGGAAATATAGAGATTCCGCCTTACCCTAAAGCTCGAGCTGCTGCGGTTTTCGTCCTTGGGATCTGTGGCGCACTAATGTTGCCTGCAATTGCCTACTACCACCACCCAGTGACTGTGCGCAGTGAAGGATTTACAGAGTCGCACGGGTTATTTGTGCTTGAGCCTGAAAAGTGGGTGAATAAACGATTTCCCCTCCTTGAATACATCGTTACGAAGCGCCCGATCGCACAAGGCATCTGTCGAGTGGTGCTCTTTCACCGCGATTGCTCCGATTGCCAGCGACTGCTGCCGCAAATTGAACAAGCTGCTCGAACCGCGGTCGTTCGTACAGTTCTTGTTGAATTACCGCCGGTCGCGCCAATGGAACAGTCCATTATCCCGCAAGGGACTACGTGCGAAGTAGGAATACTGGACGCTTCGAAGGAATGGTTCGCGACCACGCCGGTCATAATTGACTTGGACAACGGCCGTGTCGTCCGGCAACAATCCGGCGCGCATGCCATGCCCTGATAGCAGTATCCATTAATTATCATTAGGTATGCTGCGTTTGCAGTAATTCTTTACTATCGAAACTTTAAAAAGTTCCGGAACCGGATAACGAGCAAATAATACGAAGAGGCGAGGTGGAACTCGTCGTGTTAGCGGGTATCGGGAAAGGTACCTGAGGACCTGCGCCGGGCCGCCGAAGGGCGGTTTGGCGTAGACCACCCAGTCGTGGCGCACCGCCAAATCGGCGAGGGCCTCGAATGCGGCATCGTCCGGGATGCCGCGGAGCCGACCTTTGACCCAGGCGCGGCGTAATAGATCGATGAATTTGCCGCGGAAGACGCGGGAGAGGATGCGTATCGGCAGGAAGAATCCGGGACGACAGCCGATCCACTGATCGCCGGCGAGCCCGCCGCCAGGGATGACGCAATGCAGGTGCGGATGCAACGACAGATTCTGGCCCCAGGTGTGCAGGATGGCCAGGAAGCCGATTTTGGCGCCCAGATGCCTGGGATTGGCGGCGACTTCGAGGAGGGTTTGCGACACGGCGCTGAAGAGGGTGCGATAGACCACCCGTTGGTTCGCCAGGGCCAGACCGTTGAACGCGTTAGGCAATGTGAAAACGACGTGGAAGTATTCGACGGGCAGCAATTCCAAAGCACGATCATCCATCCATCGCGCGCAGTCCGATGCCTGACACTTGGGACAGTGACGGTTACGACAGGAGTTGTAGGCCATGCGCTGATGCTGACAGTGATCGCAGGTCTCGACGTGATCAGCGTTGCTCAAAGATCGTCTGGACATCCTTCAGAACGGCCGGAGGCAAAGAATTCCGGTAGAGTACGACATCGACCTCAGCGGTCGTCAAGTACCAGTCCTTGACACCTAATACATCAAGTGCGGTGGCTTAATTGACGAATAGCGAGCTTTGGCCAATTTTTGGACATGCCACGCCGTCCGCCGAAGGCACAGCCAAAACACTATTTTGACAGGCCGACGGATAACGTAACGTACCCAATGTGTGGAGAGCTTCCTCATTTTTGAAAGTCGTTTCACCTCAATAACGATCTGGCAGGCACAATCCTTTTGCTACATTTGGCATTTCAAAGCAAGCGAAAACCAACGCATATCTATGACTGCTCTTTGGGATCTGGTTCAATTGGCAATGGTCGAGCGTAAACCATCGTCAATTCGGCCGCTGTTGACGCTGGCGGCGGGGGAGAGTATTCACGCCAAAACCTTTTGTAGAATTGGTCCATTGCAAGCCGTGCCTCCTGCTGCCGGGAATCCTTTGGGACCTGCTCATTCGGTTCAACTAGCATGGGTTAATCTCCTTTAATAGCTCATTCGAAGCAGCCAGAGCATCGTAAGCAGATTCTTGGACTGCTCGTACAATTCCTCGAGAATCTGTTTTGTTTCCGATTCGCTGATCTCTGACATTGGGTCAGAGCAGTCAATACACACTACGCCTTCGACCTTAATTTCCTGAGATCGAGGATCGTCGCGGAACGCCCCGAACGGAAATGAAAGAAGCGACCGCGAGCGCCTTTGCCACGTATCAGTTACATCACCCTCAAGGCGAAACACCCCCTGTGAAAGCTGACGAAAATATTCTTCTTCATCTGATCGTGGATCGGGCAAGCCTATTTGGAACAGTGGTCTAGCTGTCAAGTAAGTTCGCGCTGGACCAATGCCACCATCATCCAATTTGTACAGCGTCCTTCCTGGTCCCAAAAATATCGCTGGTCGCGCGGAGTCCAGGCTGTAATGATATCTAAAGCGTGTGGGCCTTAAAAAGGCGCGCTCTGCATCGTACCATGGGGTCAAAATTGAGACCCGAGCATCAAGCACGGCCTGATCGCCGTACCGAGCCGAGAACTTCTCTAACCCAGCACGAAGTGAACCCTCGATCTGCCTGAGGGCCGCGATCAATTGCTCGTCAATCTGCTGTAGTCTTACCAAACGACGTGGGGAAGGAAGATTGGACTTCCCGCGATACAATCGCACCAAGGCCGACTCCCTTTGCTTGAGGTGGACCTCCAATGGTTGAGAATCAGAAAGCGGTGGAACAAATAGAGTCGCTTCCACTTGGCTGGACGCGTGCCAGCTTTGTACAAACGTTTCTGAAAGCACCAAATGCCCTTCATCACCAATCCGAACAAATCGTTCGCACTGATTGATTACCGTTCCGAACGGCTCTGGACCAAGTTCCACCGCAAATGTACCGTAATAAAGAGGACCTTGGTGGATGGCTATCCGGATTTGCGTGTCTGACTTGCGTACCGGCATCTCCTCCAACAACGTTACGGCAAAAGCAACAAGATCCGAATGCGCAACACTCTGGTGCTGATTGAGAAAGCAAAGCATCACTCCGTCGCCATGCAAACGACATGTCCGTTCTGAGTTCTTTTTCTTAATAAGCGGATGTGATTGGACCAATTTCCATAGCTTATATAGAACGCTGGCTTGACGGTCGGGCGGGTGATTGCTGAAATCAACGATATCGACAATAAGGACGAAACCAGCGAGAGAGAACTGGTACTTTGCTATTCCCCCCCGTAATTTGTCAGATGAACTTGCGACCTTTTTTTCCCGCCTCCTATCTTTTTGGCCGCGTTTGGTAAGGCGACTTGTTGACTCAATCTTCGGAATGTACAAAAGCGGCCAGCGACCTTCAGTATTATCCAATTTATCGTTGTTGAATGGGACCCATCCACTTCCGTGATTCGTGCGGTGCCAAACCGTTCCGATGCCATTTTTACAGTCGAGACACGTGAAGTTATAGCCCGCTTGTCTTCGTGGCGCCTCATATAGCGCCGCTGCGGAAATAATTTTGCAACCGGGTTGATCTGAAATCCGAGCCACGTGTTCATGCCCATGAAGCAAGAAGTCAAATGATCGTTCAGCGCGGTGCAAAAATCGGTGCGACTCTGATTCAATAAACCAAGAGTTTGGATGGTGAACGAGGCCAATTTTCAGATCTGCGTTTCCAATCACTTGAAGCAGATGCTCGATTTGCCACTCACCCGCCATACACAGTCTCGTTTTTTCATCTGGCCTGCCGCTTGACCATGCTGAGTTTAAACCGCAAATCCCGACGCGAATTCCACGCGTTATTCGCGTGTGACCGAAAACTAGCCTCTCGGTATCTTGCGATAAATGTTTGTAGGGCGATGCCTTTACGAAGGCACGGAAATCTTCAAATCGTTGCATTGCAGAACGGAAGTTTGGGTTAATGATCCGAATTGCCTCGTCGAGTTCTGAGGGATAATCCGCCTTCTCCCGCAAATGGTCAAACCAGAAATTCAGTGCAGGTATCATCTTGGTTCGATTCACATCGTGATTTCCTGGAACTATAAAGACATTCTCCTCTGGAATCGCGACTTGATTCTGCACTTCCTGAATGAATTTACCTGCTTCCATTAGCTGGTGATTAATTGGAGCACTTTCAATTTCGCCAAATGCAAGGTCGCCAGTAAAAAACAAAAAATCTGGTTGCAATCGGTGCTGCTCGCGCATGCGTTTCAAATCGGTGAATAGTTCGCGACGGATGCGATCGAAATCCCAATGCTCGGGATTGCCAAAATGAAGATCAGAAAGATGGAGCCAAGAAACAGATGGCGAAATCCCACCGGGGCTGTAAGTCATTCCGCGTTCCTTCTGGCCAATTTCAAGAATGGAGACATGTTTTACCGCTGTATGTTCCTCGCGTCAATTGTCCAGAAAAATTAGATTACAGATGTTCGTAACTAACATTATCATCAAGACATACATGCCAGAATATGACGCCGACAGCGCCACAGTTTTTGGCGTGCTGTAGAACACTACGTGCAGGGAATTCGAATTCTGCGCGCTCTGCCGGGCGGCAATCCCCCAGAACAGGGGAATTGCTTTTCTTTCGAAGTTTGATCTATAGCATTCCTATTGACAGGAAGAATAGGTGTTTAAACGAGCAATTAGACCCAGTTAGGAGGAATCGGCGGCGTGATCGACGGTGCGGTATTGCCGGTTGGCGGCTGGCCGGCCGCCAGAGATGGTCGCTGGGATTGAGTTCCGGCAGCTGTCGGCGCAAGGCCAGATAATGGACTCCGAGCAGCTCGGCAAGACCGCGGCTGGCTTGGACCGTGTGGCAACTGGCGTCATCAACGATCAGCCAGAGTTCCCGCCCATGATAGCACCGGTGCAGCAGGCGCAGGAAGCTCTGGAATTCCCGCTGCGACATGGCGCGGCCCTGCATGACCACGCAATGAGCGGTCTTGGGATTAAGCGTGCCAGCGAGCACGCGACGGTCGTTGCGCCCGGTCACCCCCCCGCACGATCGGCTGCGACCCTCGCGGCGCCCATTTGGGCGCGTAGCGGCCCGAGCATGGTCGTTGCGCGGCCGATCCTTCTACGTCGGCAGAGGTATCCGTGCATCGCGTTGTACATGCTTTTTCGGGATTGGCTCATGAGCCGCGCCGCCATGCCGGGCCGCATGCCCGTGGTCATCAGCATCACCGCGCCTGGATTCGTTTAAACCACCGCGCCTGCCTGGCACGCTTGAGCGCTCCGCGCAATGACGCGGTGTAATTCCCTGGCGTTGGAGTAACTGAAGATTGACGCCCAAACATCATGATGGTTCTAATGGATTAGGCTCGACCAAGATTGGACGAGCGTACGTCATCACAAGCTTTGCAAGCGTTGTGGCGGGCGGTGGGGGCGAGTATTCGCGCCAGAACTTCCGGAAGAACTCTTCCATCGCACGACTAGCAAGTACGCGGCGGTTGATGTCTGATTGATCTTTAGCAGCTTGGTCTAGCATATCGCATCTCCAGATCATTCTTACAATTACATAAGCCGATCCGTCAAACACTTTTTCAAAGGGGGGCGAGGATTGAATACATTCTACGCCGGGGAACACTCATTATCGGTCCAATCACTCTGGTAGGAGCAAAAAAGACATAACCGGTGTCGCCTTACTCCGCCCGTGTTTCAAACTTAAGTGAACGACAGCTATTTTGGTTCAGGAGATTCTGCAGACTTACAATTACGAAGCCAAGAGAACGGGTGTTGTTACTGGAAATCCCTGATATCGGCCAGGCACTCTTCCGATGACCCCGCTGATGGGAGCGTGCATGGCCGAGCAGGTATTAGCGAAGCTCTGCCATAAGCAATGGGAAGTGATCACCGACATGTTCCGTTCTAACCAGGGCAAAGAAGACGGCCAATGGAAGGACCACCCAACATCCTCCATGGCATGTTCTGGCGACTCAAAGCCGGAACGACCGGGGTGTGACTCGCCGGAGCGCCACGGCGGCACCGGACAATAACATGCCGGGAGGGCCAAAAGACCACGCACTGAACCTTTCACGCGGCAGCATCGCCACCAAGATCCGCTTGGTCACTGACGGCGCGGGCATCGTGCGGCTCTTGCCATCGGCAACATGACGAAGCCCTTACCTCGATACGCGAGCCACACATCGAGATGTAAAAGCGAGCGGCCGTCAATGCGCCGAACTCACCGCCCACGACCATAATTGCTCCATCATCTTTCGATGAAACGAGCTTCGATGACAGCCACAAATCCGCCCCTCGGCTCAGACGGCGAGTTGTCGGTGTCAACGACGGAAATTAGCGAACACTTTGCGCACAATGAAGAGGACTTTATGCGAAGTGCGCGTGTTGGGGTGGTGCGCGGAGTGGATAAGGTCGACAATTTGCACGTAGACCTGCCGACCGGAAAGGGCATGTCGTTCATTGCTGCCGGTGATATAGCACGTCGCTCTTTTAGTCGTGTGGTTGTGGTAGCAGGATATGTGCCACCGACTCGAAAATTGGGCACATCGCATTCCGAGCGACTGGCTACATCCTGGCCGCTGTCGGCTGCAGCGATCGAGAAGGCAAACGCACGATCGGGAGGCTCTCATGGGATCTTGGATATTTCATGGCAATCCGGTCGATTTTGATGTCACGCGCTACGGCCCGTCTCTCGCGGGAACTCTAACCACGTCTGCCATGGGACCGTCGAAGACGACGAATCGGTGGTCGGCAACGCCGTCGCGCGCCAAAGCTTCCTCTGGGTACAAAAATCCGGGAATTTCCCAATACACCCGCACGATCCATCCCAATGTGTAGCCATCGCGCTGCATCGCCTCGCGGAGTCGGCGAGCGTCGGCGTTTAATTGTTCATTCGACTCACTCCACGGTCGCGGCCCACATGTCTTCCGGTACCAGGCTACTTCCTGCTGGGACGCGTCGTACCAGCGCCGGCTGAACTGATCTCCCATGCTGTCGATGATGCCCCACCCGTCGCGGAGCAGGGGTGCCGGCAGAAACTCCTCCTGTTCGCCTTGTGGTAACTCCCATACGGCCCGTGCCGTGAGCGCGTGCAGACTTATCGAAACAATTTTCCCGGCCTCGTCCACAGACGCGTATTTGATTTCCCCCTCGCTCGCCTCCAGCCACGGTGCCCAGCATGCCAGTGACGGGCTCGTGTAGACGCTGCCACCGATCCGGCACGCCAACCCGTCGAAATGAAACGAGAGGCTTTCGCAGAGCACCATCTGCAAGTCCCGCTTCAGTAGCCGTGCGTCGGCGAGGCGGATCGCAAAGGCTGAAATCCACGTCGCGGCTTTCACCATGCTTTCTGATTCATCGGTGAGGATGCGAGCGTTAAGCACAAGTCGGCCACCGCCTTCGTTTTCCAAACCTGGCCATCGCCCAACGCTCGGGACACCAATCTGTTGGAGCCAGTTTTGAGCTTTCTCCAACTGGTCCTGACCGCTCAATTCTAGCCGAGGAACCAGTTCCGTCGGCGTCCATAACGGCGCCTCCACAATCCCGTCTGTGTCGTCTCCTTCCGATTCCTCTTCTTGAACTTCGGTCCAAAACGGTTCGGGCATGCCACTGCCCAATTCACTGTAATCGCGTACCTGACCGCGGAGGTCTGTCCAAAACGATCCGCCGGTGCGGGGAAGTCGGTCCGCCAAGTAGCCCGCGATGGTGTTCACGGCGTCCCAGACGTACTTCTCGCGAAAAGCCGCCACTGGGCTTCTTTCACCCTGACGGGCAAACTGGTACTGGCGGAGAATCGCGAGGTCCGCCCCCAGCTTTTCACCCGCTTCTCCACCGTTCGGATCGCCGATGAAGCGCGCTCGATTCCATCCGGTACCCTGGACGTGGGCAACGATCAGAGCGTTGCGAAGAAGGACCGGGTGCACGCTCTCACGCTGCGCGGCCGCGGCGTAGCGGGACAATAGGGCTTGCGCCTCCGGAGAGAGCTGTGGGCGCGGAGGAGGAGCGTCAGCCTCTTCGGCTTTGCTGAGCAGAATCCGGAGTTGTTCGAGTTGCTCAGCGCTGATCGATTCGAACGGTTGATTTGTCGCATCGGAAGCTTCTGAGTCCCGAAGGTCCTCTAGCGATGTACCCGTGAGGACTGAATGTACCGCCGCCGCCACTGCCCTGCTGCCATCGGAACGCTCCCTTCGCTTGTCCAGTTCTTCGCGCGCGGCGGGCATGAGGGATTCGGCCGGCCCGGCGATCTTTCCCGCCGTGATCGCCTCCAACATAAGATCGTTCAGATCTTCAATGGATGGCGGTCCTGGGCGCCGGTCGCCATTCGGTGAGACTGGCTCCAAGAATTGTTCGGTTGCCCGCTTCGCAACATACCATTCCAAATCCATCCATAATATGTCAGAGTGCTTGTCTTTCCCGTCGAGCGTGGTGAGGTCGAAGGGGAGAAGTTCTTGCGAGGCGAGGCCGTACGGCGGCCGCGCCCTCTGGAGCATGTCGTCGGACACGCCGTGCCCGGTGACGCGTGCGCGCTCGATGACGACGCGGGCGGCGTGCCTGGTGATCGCGTTGTGTGTCCGAGCTGTGGCCTTTGACGCGAAGAACAACGAGTCGGCACACGTGGCTAATGCAAAGAGGCCACTGTCGGACCGGTCGCAGCGCATCGCGGCACCGGCGGCCGCGACCGCTACGTCTTGGACCAATTGCCCGTCATTTACTGTCGCCATCGCTGCCAACAGCGCCGCCATTTCCGCGGGCAGGTGCGCCCCCCACACCGCGAGTTCCCGAATATGCCGCCTTCGCAAACGTTCGACGACCGTCGTACATGACCAAGCGAGGAGTAACGGCATCCCGTCGTGCCTGTCAGTGGGCAATAGCTTTATCCGGTCGGCGGACCACTTTGCTCGCCCCTCCCAGATCTCGCCTTGGTTGGCCGGGAGGTGGTCGGGGCCCGACCAGAACAGGTCGCGATCGGACACGCACAGCCCGCGCAAGGTAGTATCGAGGAGAGCCGTCCCTAACGGGTGGTTGGGGATGCGCGCCGTCCAGACTAGCAGTTCGCCAACCACAAGGCGGGAGGTCGGCATCGAACGCCTCAGGAGGTGTCCAACCCACTCACGCTGACATTCCGCTGTCGCGAAGGGCAGATGGGCTAGACTGCGAAGCTGAAATTGCTCCGCCTCCGGCAGTTCGTTTTTCCAGGTTCCCTCTTGGACAACGAAATGGCCGTCCGTCGCCAATAGCGTCACGGCCATCGCCGCCGCATCGCGTCGGTCCTTCAGGACTGGCGGAAAGGCCGGAACCGCGCCGGCCCGTTTAGCCTCTCGCACCCTAGTGGCGGCATCCGAGGCGAGGAGGTAGTCGGTGATCGCATTGAACGCGGGAAGATAAACTGAGATTTCACCGCCCAGGGGATCGTCCCCCTCGACAAGCGCCATTTCCAGGAGCCCGTGCGCGACGGCGCCCTCCAGAAGATGATTGGCGCGCTCGCGCGACATGAACGCCGCATCGGGGTGCCCGCTTCGAATAACTCCAATTACCCGCTCGTATGTGGGTGCCTCTTCTGACTCGACGAAATGTTTGGCCAGAGCCCGTAGCGCCGGAAGGAGAACTTTGTCCGCCGGTCCCCAGCCGAATCTGGCAGAGGCGCGCAGCTCGGAGTCTATCCGCGCGATCTTCTCCCCGATCAGTGCTGGTAGAGCCGTACTTAACAAGTCCTCTTGGCGAAGGTGTTGCCCTCGGTAGAGCTCGGCAAAAAGGCGAACGGCCAAAGGAGTTCGTAGAGCCCACGGCAACCAAGGCAACTCATCGACGACCAAGCCACAGTGACGGGTGTAGGCATAGAACACGGCCTGTAATGGCACGCTCTTTTGTTCGTCGACCCGCAAACGCGTAAACCCCTCGGTCGGGAAGTAACTTTCCGTCGCCGTGCGAGTGCTGATGACGATTCGAATGCGACGGCGGCTCGCCGACAGTTCGACAAGTTCCGTCAGCCGCTGCGGCCACCAGCGAGCATTGGTGGCCTCTTCGATGCCATCGATGACGAGCAATGCCACAGGGGTTGCGGCGACGATACCATCCGGCGTCGCCAGACCTGCCGACGCTTCCTTGGCGTTTCCGAAATAGGTCGCCGCCTCGAGAGCATCGAGCACGGCCCCCGTACTCTGGCCCGGGTGTCCGATCGCGTTGGCGAGGATCGTTGATAACTCGTCGCGCGCGTTGACGCTCCGACCCGGAATCACTAGGGCAACACCGCCGCTATGCAAAATCTGGTCTGCACACGCTACCAGCGCGTGGGTCTTTCCAATGCCCGGGTCACCCACGAGCGCGAGCGGCTTCCGGTACCGAATCTGTCGCCCCATCAGGACCCCAAGGCGTCCGAGCCTGTCGAATACCTTTTTTACTGCCGCCAAGCATTTATGTCCGGGACTGTACCCTTGAAACTTCTTTTCTTCTTTCTCTAGTAGGCGCAGAAAATCATAAAATGGTGAGCGCTCATCGAGCAATGCGTGTACGTCCGCTTCGGTCCAGGCTGTGTCACACGGCGCGACCTGGAGGTGCCGCACCAGTTGGTCTGCACGCCCCAAAATCTTCTGAAGCGCCTGCCGCGTTTGGGCGACCGTGGCGAGCTTGGTGCTTTTGTCTTCGACATCCCCGCAGAACCCCGGAAGACCAGGAAGCCGCCCGAGTTCGTCCGACAGGGCCTGAAATCGACTCTGCAGCACCAGCGCCTCTTGCAGCGGGGCGCGGCGGGAACCTTCGGTCGAGAGGTGCCTGCCGATGTCCTCATCCATGGTACCGACGCAATGCAAATCGGGTAGGTATCGCTCGGCGAACCACGCTTTACGCGTTCTCTCGAAAAGCTTGCGGAACTCTTCAACACCGGCCGAGGGCTGGTCAAACCAATAGGCGGCAAGAGCCGCCCCCCCTACGTCTGCCAATATCTGCTCCAACCGATGCTCGCCCCAAAACTCGATTGTAACGTCGGAGCGCTTCGCCGCGGCGGCCTCGACGTCCTTCCAACGATCGAGACCCGATCTTTGGCCCGCCTGCTGGTTTTTGGAATCGGTCAGATCCTCCGGAAGGCAGACGATGTACCGACGCAGCCGCGGGTGGCGTAATTTGGCTTGCGCGAGCGAACTTGTGACATTGGCGGCGCGTTTCTGGTCGAACGTTCCCCTGAACCATTTGGCCTGCACGCCCACCTCGTCCAAGTTCCGCAGGACGCAAAACGCCTCCACGCCGCCGTCGCCGCCGCGCCCGTCAAGGTAGTAGAAGCGCTCAACGTCCCCGCCGAAAGTCTGGTGACACCAACGTTCGAAGAGTTGCGAGACGAACGCCTCGAATGCACCCTCCTCGGAGCGATGTTTAAGTGAAAAGCGGTCCCAGTTCATTCCGGTAGGTTCCTCCGTGCCGCCGGCTGATAGTAATGCGCTACTGCATGCCACACAATCCAAGTCCATCCCGCGCTACTGAGCAACACGAAGCTCGAGCGAACCTCTTTATGTTTAGCCGGTCAGCGGCACCGTGTGGTCCCCTCAGACAGGGTCCGACCCGCGTCCTCACTTTTCAGACCGAAGGGTTAATCAAGGTAACAAATCACGCATCTCTGGCAACGCAAATTGATCGTGAATGCGGGCTACATCGACCCCTCCGAGAGCGTGTTATGAACTTTGACCGATGCTGGACCGTCTAGGAGCCAAAATCCCACCGACTTCGAGGCAAGGCGATGCAAGGGTCGGTCGATAGTTTGGGCCATCGTGCATCTCAACCACAACTTCAAGGACAAAAACCGCATCCAAAGTGCATAACACGCTTTCGATCGCGAACCGCTCACACCCACTACCATCGGATGTCGCGGCAGTGTTCGCTAGCGATCGGTCCCATGTGGCCCGAATAGCGTTTAAATCCGAGACAGCACAGCGTATATATTTTATATTTTCATCTCTATATTATTAAACATAATGTATACGACTTTATGCGGAGTGCGTGCGAGGGCGTGAAATGGCGAGGAGGCGATCCCGCACTTCGCATAAAGTTGGTTGAACTGAACCGCGGGGGTTAATCGCGAAGACAGCTATGGGGAATGAATGGCAGCGCCGATTTGGTTCGTGCCGGCGCCTGATGACCGAGGAGAGGAGCGGGGGTTCGGTGCGTGGTGGAATTTGAGGTGGCGGAGTCCCAGCCAATGTTCCCTGAACCGGGGAAAATGATCTGATGCGCGAACCGAGATTGTGCAGCACGTAGCTGGAGCAACTTGCGCACGCCGTTTTGGCCGAGCGGCATTCTCATGAAGTATCCCACCACGCGTGAAGAAACTGTGGTTCAATTTGCCGTCCGGTGAGCATCCGGCCTCGGCGGCAGACGGGGCACCGTTCGTGTGCCGCGGCAGAATCAACCGGTGACAACGCGAGGGATGCGTCCGAAACGTCGCAGTGGTCAGCATTTTCACAGAGCAATTTGCGGCACTGCTGCAGATTCCTGGTTCGAAAGCGATTGGCCAGGAAACCGAAGTGCCGGATGCGCATGAAGCCATGCGGGACCACATGCATGAGGAACCGGCGCAGAAACTCGCCGGCTTCCAGCGTCATTGTGCGGGGCTGATTGCCATGGGCGTAGTCCTTCCAGCGGAAAGTGACGCTGTGATCATCCATCGACACCAACCGTCGATTCGAGATGGCGATCTTGTGCGTGTATCGGGAGAGGTATTTGAGCACCTGCGCTGGTCCACCGAAGGGCGGCTTGGCGTAGACAACCCAGTCATCGCGCACCGCCGCATCGGCCAAAGCCTCAAATGAGGCATGATCGGGGAGGCCGCGCAGCCGTCCATTGGCCCATGCGCGGCGCAGGAAGTCGATGAACTTGCCGCGAAACACCCGGGAAAGAATGCGTACCGGGAGGAAAAACCCGGGGCGGCATGAAATCCAGCGGCGTCCATCGGCCGAGAGTCCGCCGCCGGGAATGACGCAGTGCAGGTGGGGGTGGAGAGAGAGATTCTGGCCCCAAGTGTGCAGGATGGCCAGGAAGCCGATTCTGGCACCGAGGCGCTTGGGATTGGCGGCGACTTCGAGCAACGTCTGGGCGACAGCCTTGAATAGCACCCCGTAGACAACGCACCGGTTCGACAGGGCGAGGGCATTGAAGGCCGACGGCAGGGTGAAGACGACATGGAAATATTCGACCGGCAGAA
>Ga0335069_10001747_pt1 | contig 34547 bp, 32 predicted proteins | sample Lox_Sample_11_FD_206714 | JGI IMG/M metagenome (GOLD analysis project Ga0335069, IMG submission 206714) | Soil microbial communities from Loxahatchee National Wildlife Refuge, Florida, United States - Lox_Sample_1.1 | ecosystem: Environmental > Terrestrial > Soil > Wetlands | place: USA... | reverse complement strand
TCGTGCCAAGTTGAGAGCACAAGGGGAAACAGGCATAGGAAGATCAGGGCGACAAGAACAGTAATAAGGGCAAGCGTCCCCTGGAATTCCACGCGCACACGGCGTGGCCGGGGTACAGAGCGCAGGGATTCCACCTGGGGGTCGCCGGGAGAACTGATTTTGGGGGCCGCGGGGAAAGTGGCAGCTTTTGCGGAGTTGATGGCTTTGCGGGTCGCGAGATAATTCCAGAGCGGAGCCAGTGCTACAAGGGCGAAAAGACCAGGCAAGAAGAGGAGCCAGATATCGTGGCTACGCAGCGCCGCGAATGCTGCAAACACCCCTACGCCAAGAACTGCCACAATCATGAATTTCAGAGTGCTTCGCGTTTCACCTAGTGCGGCTTCCGCACGATCCAGATTCCATCCACACTGTGAACAAAAGGGCTTGTTTCCCCTGTCGAAGAACTGCCTTAAACGCACAGGAGATCCGCAAAGGGGGCAGGTGACGATGGCCATCAGGATCAGGATAGGTGAATTTCTTCAATGCAGGTTCCTTATTCTTTTAAAAAATTACTTGAGATTGGAAACCGGCGAAGGGGGAGGGGCAAGCCCCTCCCCCACAGAACCAGTGCGCAACTTCCTGGGGCTTGAGGATGGTGAGTGGCGGGTGCCGGAGATACCACGGCCCGGCAGGGTGTGATACTTTTTCGACTGCTCGTGCGTAGAGGTTTCAGCGGCAAGTCGAATCACTCTCGTGGTGGGGGTCCTCGATGGCAACGATTGCTCCTCCTGTTCCAGCGCCCGAACCGCAAGCTTCGCTTTCGCCAATCGCGCGGATTTTCGGCGTTTTCTTTTCGCCGAGAGCGACGTTTGAAGACATTGTGCGCAAACCAAGCTGGGTTGCGCCGCTGGTCGTTTTATTTATCACTGGCTTGCTTTTGAATGTGGCGCTGGCGACGCATGCCAACTGGATCGAAGTCGTCAAAGGGCAGATCGCCAAGAACAAGATGGCTGCGTCGCAGTTCGAAAATATGGACGAGGCGAAAAAAGATGCGACGTATGAACGAGGCGCGTCACAGGCCAAAACGATCCGCTACGTGCGAGGTGTCATTGGTTGGCCGCTGGCGCTGCTATTTTCATCGCTGGTGTATTTCGGGCTGTACCGGCTGATTGGCGGGGCACGAGTTACCTACGGATTGACGTTTGCCATCGTGGCGTTTGCGACCTTGCCCATGGGACTCCGGGAAATCCTTGGGGCGATTGTTGCGTTGTTCAAAGATCCGAGTGCGATCGATCCGGAAAACTACCTGGCCTCCAATCCGGCGGTCTTTCTGGGGCCGGATGCCCCACTCTGGCAGGTTGTGGCCCTGGGCTTTCTGGATATTTTTGCGATCTGGGCGCTGGTGCTGGTTGCCGTCGGATTCACGGCGGCAGACCCCAAGAAGGTGCCGTTTGGAAAATCGCTGGGGCTCGCCGCCGGATTGCACGTGGCGTTGCTGCTGTTTTTCGCGACGATGATGTGGGTTTTCTTCTAGAAGATTCGCGGGAAACCGGGCGGCGGAGCGGCTCCTGATACACTTAACGGGTGAATTTTTCGTTTGAAGTTTTACAAAGCGATTCCACCGGTGCACGCGGCGGGCGGTTGACGACACCGCATGGAGTGATCGAAACACCGGTGTTCATGCCGGTGGGAACGGCCGCGACGGTCAAGGGGCTGACGCAGGAAGCGCTGGAATCGCTGGGCGCGAAGATCATCCTGGCGAATACCTATCATTTATATTTGCGGCCGGGACACAAGCTGATTCGCCAGCTCGGCGGTTTGCATCAATTCATGTCCTGGAACGGGGCGATTCTGACCGATTCCGGCGGCTACCAGGTGTTCAGCCTCGCGGAACTGCGTAAGATTACCGATGAAGGTGTGCGATTCCGTTCCCACCTGGATGGCTCTGAGCATCTCTTGACGCCGGAGAAAGCTGCGGAGATCCAACTTGTGCTGGGTTCGGATATCGCGATGGTGCTGGACGAATGCATCGAGACGCCGGCACCGCGGGAGATCGCGGAAGCGGCATTGAGGCGCACGACAGCGTGGGCGCGCCGGGCTCGGCAATATTCCCTGCAGGAAGCGCAGAGGAACGGCGCGAGCGCGCAGTGGCAATTCGGCATTGTGCAAGGCGCGACGTTTCCCGATCTGCGCCGAGAGAGTGCGCGGCAGCTTCTGGAAATCGATTTTCCCGGCTATGCGGTTGGGGGTTTGGCGGTCGGCGAACCGCACGAGGTCACTTGCGAAATGGCCGAGGTGGTGACGGAGTTGCTGCCAAAAGAGCGGCCACGTTATCTAATGGGCGTCGGAAGGCCGGAGCAAATTCCGGATTACGTCGCGCGCGGCATTGACATGATGGATTGCGTGCTGCCCACGCGGGCGGCGCGGCACGCGTGCCTCTACACCAGTGAAGGGCGCGTGCTCATTAAAAATTCGCGATATATAGAGGATCAGCGCCCGATCGATCCGCGATGCAACTGTTCGGTCTGCCGGCGCTACACGCGTGCCTATGTTCGGCATCTCTTTGCTGCGGGAGAAATCACTGCGGCGATTCTCGCGACCCACCACAATGTCCACTTTTACCTTGACATAATGCGGCAAATCCGAGAGGCTATCAGTTTTGGACAACTTGCAAATTTCGCTTCTGAGCTGCGCGCGCGTTATGCGGCGGGCCCAGCCTGAGGCGAACTGCCCGGAAATCTCGTAAGATAGATTCAGGCGCAGGGAACCCGCACAGGTCGAGTCTCAACCGGAGAATCGGGCGGGAGGGAAAGCGGGGAATTGCCCGCTGGAGGATGATATTCTCTCCTCTCCGCGCGATGTGGTCCGCAGGTTGTTTTCCCTGGTGCGTTCTAGCAAATCTCGGAAAGGCACGGAAACTTTCGGAACATGAATCTGGCAGCAGTGATTTTCTCGCAAGCCGGTGGCGTCTCCGGGCTCGGCGGTTTTCTCATTCCTCTCGCGCTCATGTTCGGAATCATGTATTTCTTGGTGATTCTGCCGCAGCAGCGGCAGCGCAAGAAAGTGCAGGAAATGCTCGCGGCCGTGAAAAACGGCGACAAGGTGATCACCACGGCGGGCATCTACGGCACCATCAACGGTATGGACGGCGACACCGTGATTCTGAAGATCGCCGACAATGTCAAAATCCGCATTGCGCGGGCAGCAATCGCCCAGGTGGAGGCATCCGAAGATGCGAAGTAACGCCTGGGGCCGCTCCCATTCGCGCCAGACCTTTTAACCATGAACCCTAATCTGAAGTGGAAAGCACTATTCATCCTTGTAGCCATCGTCGTCTGCATCTATGCCGTGGTGGGGTATCCCAATTTCCCCATCTCGCTGAGCGCGCTCAAAGATAATTTCACGCACCAGATCAAGCTGGGCCTGGACCTGCAGGGCGGCACGCACCTGATCCTGCAAGTGCAGGTGCAGGAAGCCATCGCACAGGAGACGGACCAGACCGTAGACCGGCTGACCACGGCCCTGCGCACGAAGAATATTCGCTACGACGAAGTCCGCCGCGCGGACGACACGCATATCGTTGTCCGCAACATTTCCTCCGACCAGGCGGCCGACTTCCGCGATTTGATTCACAACCAGTACGAAGGTGTGTGGGAACTTGGTTCAGCGCCGGGAGAAGCAAATTCCTACCTATTGACGTTGCGTCCCAGCGCGATTGCGAACATTCAGGAATCCACGATGACGCAGTCGCTCGAGACCATCGAGCGCCGTATCAATGCCCTGGGTTTGACGGAACCAACCATTCAGCTTCATGGCCGGAACGACAATGAAATCCTCGTCCAGTTACCCGGCGAAGGCGATCCGGAAGCTGCAAAGCGCGTGATTCAGGCGGGTGGTCAACTCGAGCTTGCCCTGGTGGAAGATCCTAACCCGTACCCCTCTGAATCGGCTGCCATGGCCGCGAAGGGCGGAATCCTCCCGGCTGGCACACAACTCCTCAAAGAGAAGCAGGGTGCGCGTAGTGGCCAAAATCCGGCCGACACTGGGGAAAACTGGTATCTGGTTAGCCGCACACCGATAGTAACGGGTCGCGATTTGCGAAGCGCCACCGAGAGCCGCAACACCGAGATGCCGGGGCAGTGGCAGATTAACTTTGTTCTCTCGGCGGAGGCGGCGCGGCGCTTTGGGCCGTTTACGGAGCAAAATCGTGGGCGTCAGATGGCGATCATCCTGGATCATCAGATCCAGTCTGCACCGACAATTCAAAGCCGCATTGAGGACCAGGGGCGCATTGACGGCAACTTCAGCCAGGAATCCGCACACAACCTGGCATTGGTGCTGCGCGCCGGCGCGTTGCCTGCTTCGATCAAATACCTTGAAGAGCGCACCGTCGGCCCCTCGCTGGGCGCGGACTCTATCCGCCACGGCGTGCAGGCCTCCATCCTCAGTTTGTTGGTGGTGATGGTCTTCATGGTCTTTTATTACCGCCTGTCCGGCGTGAATGCCGTGCTGGCGTTGATCATCAACCTGGTGATTCTGCTTGCCGCGCTGGCCATGTTTGGCGCGGTTCTGACTTTGCCGGGCATCGCCGGTGTGATCCTGACGATCGGCATGGGCGTGGACTCAAACGTTCTGGTGTTCGAGCGTATCCGTGAAGAACTCCGAAATGGGAAGTCTGCGGCCGCCGCGGTTGAGGCGGGATTTGACAAAGCCTTTCTGACGATCATCGATACCCACGTGACGACGGTGGTGTCGGCTTTCTTCCTGTTCATTTTTGGGACAGGCCCCATTAAGGGTTTTGCGGTCACCTTGACAATCGGTTTGATCGCCAACGTATTTACGGCCATTTACGTATCCAAGACCATCTTCCAGTACCACTTGGCAAAGATGGACCGGCAGGCCGAACTCAGTATCTAGTTACAGCCACAAGGTTCCAGTACTACCCCATCGCTTGGGCGATGGGAACAAACAGGAACTTGTTGGAGTCTAAAGAAGGGAAGCGCGAAACGGGATGATCGAGCTCTTTCATCAGCCCAACCTGGATTGGATGGGCAAGGCTAAATATTTCTTCGCTTTGAGCGGCACGCTGCTCGTAATCGGGTGGTCCGCCATTCTGTTTCATGGCGGAATCAAGTACGGCATCGATTTTCGGGGTGGCACCAACGTGGACGTCCGCTTTGCACAACCGCCGAACGTAGACCGGCTTCGAGGCGGTTTACGGGGTCAAGGTCTGGGGAATAGCGAAATCCAGAGCATCAGCGACATTGCCAACGCCAACTCGAATGAAGTGATGATCTTCGTCGAACAGACCGGATCGGCCGACCAGGCGCTCGATGAAGGCAAGGCCAAAGTACTCAACGCGCTGAACGCTACCTACGGCGTCGGTTCTACCGGAAAGGACGATTTCAACTCCACGACCCCGACCGCGCTCGCCAAGGTTCTCACGGCAAAAGACCCGCTCGCGCTTTCCGTGAACGCCGGCGACAAGTACCAGCAGCTTGCCAAGGGCATCCTCGCCTATCGCGACAAAGACAAGAACGGCGTGCTGACGACGTTCGACGATTTGTCGCAGGTTCCCGGCGTCACTCCGGCGGTGATTTCCGCGCTAAAAGACAGTTTTGCGCTGGCGCCGTTTGCAATTCGCAATGTGGAGATTGTGGGGCCCAAGGTGGGTGCCGAGTTGCGCAATCAGGCCATTCGAGTAACCCTCTATGCTTTGGGCGGCATGCTGTTATATATTGCCTTCCGATTCGAGTGGGTCTACGGTGCCGCGGCGGTGCTCGCCGTGTTTCACGACGTGCTCATTACCCTCGGCCTGTTCAAGATTTTCGGATTCGAAATTTCGCTCACGGTTATCGCAGCTTTGCTGACCCTGGTCGGTTACTCGATGAACGATACTATCGTCATCTTTGACCGCATCCGGGAAAACAACCGCCTGCTGCGGAAGGAACCCTTCGCGGACATCGTGAATACGTCGATCAACCAGACGTTGTCGCGAACGATCCTGACCAGCGGACTGACCTTTCTCACCGTGCTCGTCCTGTTCCTGATGGGCGGCCAGGTGCTTCGGGCCTTCGCCTTTGCCCTGGTGGTGGGGATTGTGATAGGAACGTACTCCAGTTTTGGTATTGCAGCTCCGCTGGTCGTCGCCTGGAACAAGTGGCGGGGACAGGGCGGAGTTGCCAGCACCGGAACCGCAGCCGGCAACAGATCCCGAGGAGCGAAGGCGGCTAATCCCGCGTAGCGACTTGGGCAGGAGGTAGTGGTTAACCATGTTTGAAGAAATGGTCGTATCGAGTCCGAAGGGGAAGAAGACGAACAAACCCTGGACGGTCGCATTGTCCATGGTGGTGCAGGTTCTCTTCCTCGCGATTCTCATCCTGATTCCACTAATTTATACGGAAGCGTTGCCGAGGACGCTGATGTCTTCCATCCTTTTGGCGCCGCCTCCGCCACCACCCCCACCGCCGCCGCCGGCCGCCGTGCAGGTGATTCGCAAGCCCGTGGCGCACTTGATGGACGCCGGCAAACTGGTTACGCCGAAGGCGATCCCCAAGGACCTAAAGATTATTAAGGAAGAAGCGGAGCCGCCCGATATGGGTGGCGGCATGATCGGTGGCGTGCCCGGCGGCGTGGCCGGCGGGTCCGCTGGCGGCGTGCTGGGAGGCGTGATTGGTGGCGCGGGCACTGCACCACCACCACCGCCCAAGGTTGCGCCAAGGCGTGTGACGGTCGGTGGCAACGTGCAGGCCGCGCGCCTGGTGAACCGCGTTCAGCCGCTCTATCCACCGTTGGCGCGGCAGACGCGCATCAGCGGTACGGTCAAGCTCCATGCCATCATCGGCAAGAATGGTGCTGTGGAACAACTCCAGGTGGTTTCGGGCCATCCACTCCTTGTGCAGTCGGCGCTGGACGCGGTGCGGCAGTGGCGCTATCAGCCAACGCTGCTGAACGGCGAACCGGTGGAAGTGGACACCGAAATTGACGTGATTTTCTCTCTGGCACAGTAGTTCAACGGGGCGGCGCGGGTGTCGTGGGACGTGCGCGCCGGTCTGAGTCCGCAGTCGAATTAACTTACTTGAGGGATCCGGCTCGCCCGGCGCCCCTAGGAAATAAGGAGCAAACGAATGTTCGCAACTTTGTTCATTTACGCGGTGTGGCTGCAGGAGGCCTCAGCAAATCAATGGGACCTGCGTTCCATGTGGATCTCCATGGGCCTGCTCGCGAAAATCGTAGTCGTGATTCTCTTCATCCTTTCGGTCTACTCGTTCGGCGTGATGATTGACCGCTTCCTGATGTACAACAACGCGCGCAAACAGTCGCGGTTATTCGTGCAGCAGGTAGCGGGCGCGCTCAAGGACGGGAAGCTCGACGAAGCTATCGCCATCGCCGAGCGCAACAAGAAGAGCCACATCGCCAAGGTCGTTGCCACTGGTCTCTCGGAATTCCAGTCGGCCTCGCAGCAGGTTTCCGACGCGGAAGTCATCGAAGCCGCGAAGCGCGGTCTGGAGCGCTCCGTCGCCATCGTGCACGCGGAAATGAAGCGTGGCCTTTCGGCGCTAGCCACCATCGGTTCCACGGCGCCGTTCGTCGGGCTATTCGGCACGGTCGTCGGCATCTTGAACGCGTTTAAGGGCATCGCCGCCGAAAAGGCGACGGGTCTCTCCGCGGTTGCCGGCGGTATCGCTGAGGCGCTGGTGACCACGGCGTTCGGTCTGCTGGTCGCGGTTCCGGCCGTGTGGGCATACAACTACTTCACCAACAAGGTCGAGGCGTTCGATGTGGAGATGGACAACTCCTCGATGGAGCTGATCAATTACTTCATCCTGCGCCGCGGCGCGAAGAAGTAAGACGGAAGAAGGCATATCATGGCTTACAAGCCAAAAGCCGGGGATCAGATGGCGGCCCCGAACGTGATTCCGATGGCCGACATCATGCTCGTGCTGTTGATCATCTTCATGGTGGTCACGCCCATGTTGCAGAAGACGCACCAGGTGGATCTGGCGCCGGTCAACAATCCGCGGGATATGAAGGATGCGGATAGGGATGACGCCATCGTCGTGGCGGTTACTCGGGACGGGCACTACTACCTGGGCAACTCACAAGTCAACAAGGAAGACGTCACCGGACAGGTCAAGGATCGAATCGCTAATAAACTGGACAAGACCGTCTATGTGAAGAGCGATGCGCGGGCCAAATATGGCGACGTTGTGGCGATAGTGGACGAAATCCGCTCCGCCGGCGTCGACCAACTGGGTCTGCTGACTGAAAAAACGCAGACTAGTAGTTCCAGCAAGCCGCAGGCTGCAGCCCCTAAGGGCGGCGACTGAGGCAGGCAGTAACGCAGTAGCTGTACGCACATTCGTTTGCAGAGGTTCAGGCACCGCGCCGGCTCCCACCCGGTGCGGCTGCCAACTCCAAAAGAAGTGAGCGACGGCTCGACAGGAGATCTCGCGATGGGGATGGATGTTGGCAGTAGCACTGGTTCCATGGCATCACCGAATGTCGTTCCTTTGATCGACATTCTGCTGGTGCTGATCATCATTTTCATGGTTATCACGCCTTTGACGCCCAAGGGACTCGATACCCTGGTGCCGCAGCCTTCGCCGAACCAGCAGCAGAACCAGGAACTGGAAAACAAGACGGTCGTGGTTCAGGTGCTGAAGGACGGGAAGCTGAAGATCAATAACGAGGATGCCACTTGGGAAAGCCTCGGACCGCGCATCGAAGAGGTGTTCAAGGATCGCGCGGAGAAAGTGGCCTTTGTCAAGGGCGACAACGACGTGGAATTCCGGCAGGTAGCGCGAGCGATCGACATCATGCGCGGGGCCGGAATAGACAAGGTGGGTTTGATTACCGCCAAGCTGGAAGCAGGGCAGTAGTTCCGACGAAAAGTTTCACGCAGGAATGTGAGCGTCCTCCTCGCGGGTATTTGGGAAGTCCGGGAGGCAGCTCATGGGCATGGGCGTCGTTGGCGGTAAACGCGGGATCGTATCCGAAATGAATGTGGTCCCGTTGATTGATATTCTGTTGGTGCTGCTGGTCATCTTCATGATCATTCCGCACCATCAGAAGGGGCTCCAGGCGGCATTACCCCAGGCAGCAGATCGCCCGGCCCCCTGCGATCCACCCCCAACCATCATCGTGCAGATTGCGGCCGATGGTTCGGTCCGGATCAATCAGTCGGAAGTAAGGCTCGATCAATTGGGCGCGCGGCTCCAGGAAATCTTCGCTCCGCGCTCGGATCGGGTTGCGTTTCTCCAGGCAGATCGCTCGCTTGAGTTTCAGGCGGTTACCCAGGTTCTGGACCTTATGCAAACGGCGGGCGCCACGCCCATCGGCCTGCTGAGTTCTGAACTGGAAAAAAATCGCTGAACGTGATGGAATGGCCCCAGTGGCCGGATGTGAATCCTAGCTGCGGCGGGCAAGCCAGCCGCGCTTATCAGGGATGGTTGCTTCAATGACAGACGAACTTGTGTCCCGGGAACTCCACTCGCGGTTTTCCCGCACTGCCAGCCGGGGGATTGCCCTGGTGGCGTTGTTGATTCTTGCGGCTGGAGTTTCCGGCTGCAATAAGCTGCGTGCGCGCGACCTATTGAACAAGGGCGTCGCCGCCTTCAAGGAAGCGCAATTCGACAAGGCGGTTGAGAATTTCAAGCAAGCCAAGGAACTCGATCCTGACTTGATGAACGCGCGGTTGTATCTGGCCACGGCGTATGCGAGCCAGTACATCCCCGGCGCGCCATCGGACGAGAACAAGCAGCACGGCGAAGCAGCGATCGCAGAGTACAAAAGCGTGCTGGAAAAAGATCCCAACAACCTGAGCGCGATCGATGGGCTCGCCTCCATCCTGTATCAGATGGCCGGCCAGCCGTTTGACGAGAAGAAATTCGAAGACTCGAAGTCGTACCACGAGAAGCACATCCAGTTGAAGCCCAACGACCCGCAGCCGTATTACTCGGTGGGCGTGATCGACTGGGCGATTGCGTATCGTGGCAACACCGAAATGCGCGCGGACTACAACAAAGCGCACATCAACAAGCAGGTGAAGGATACCGATCCCCTGCCTCCGGACGTGCGCCAGGCATACTCGCAAAAGTATGGGCCGCTGGTGGACGACGGCATTACCAGTCTGAAGAAGGCCATCGACTTGAATCCCGATTACGACGACGCGATGACCTACCTCAACCTGCTCTATCGCCGCAAGGCCGATATGGTGGAATCGAGTGCGGAGCGCGATTCCTACACGAAGATGGCCGACGATCTGCTCGACAAGGTGAAGGAGATCAAGCAGAAGCGCGCCGAGCAGCCCCAGCAAACCGGGCAGTGAACCTCGAACCACTCGATCGTTTCATAGTTTTCGCAAGCCCCGGCCGAGCACCGGGGCTTTTTTCTTCCAAGCACAAACCCGCGATTAAAACGTTTCAGCTGACCACTTTGGTATACTAGAGCATGCCGTCGCCTGCCAATATTCCGCTGAATTTCAACCGCGACCGGACCGAGCGGCAGCTCAACGCCCGCCTCGAGGAGCTTCTCGAAAAGCTTCGTACCAACCGGCCCTCGGAAGACCCCTGGCCAGTGCGGCGTGCTTATGAAATTGCTGCAGAGCGCCACCGGGACCAGTTCCGAAGCTCGGGCGACCCGTACCTCTCACACCTGCTTGAAGTTGCGCACATCCTGGCAGACATTCGCATGGACGCCACCACGCTCGCGGCCGCTCTGCTTCATGATGTCATCGAAGACACGGAATTTCCTGTCTCGCGGCTTGAGGAGCGCTTCGGCTCGGAAGTTGCCCAACTCGTCGAAGGCGTAACGAAAATCAGCCGCCTGAATATGATGGCGCCCGAAGCGCGGCAGGCGGAAAACGTCCGCAAAATGCTGCTGGCGATGGTGCAGGACGTTCGGGTCGTCCTGGTGAAGCTGGCCGACCGTCTGCACAACATGCGCACCCTCGAGTTTCTGGAGCCCCCCAAGCAGCAGCGCATCTCCCGGGAAACGATGGACATTTACGCGCCCATCGCTCACCGCCTGGGAATGGCGGTTATCAAGGGCGAGTTGGAGGATCTGGCGTTCCGGTACCTGGAGCCTGACGCCTACTTCTCACTGCAAAAACAGGTCAGCGAAAAGGCTCCCATCCACCAGCGCTTTCTGGAGGAGGTGCAAAACACAATCCGCACCAAGCTGGTGGAGAACAGCATCCCCGCGGAACTCGAAGCGCGTGTGAAGGGACTCTATTCCCTGCACCGGAAAATTATCCGGCAGGAGCGCAACCTGGATCAGATTTACGATTTGCTGGCGGTGCGCGTCGTCACCGATACCGACCGCAACTGCTACGCGGCGCTGGGCGTAGTGCACCACATCTGGCGGCCGGTTCCCGGGCGCTTCAAAGACTGCATAGCCATGCCGCGGCCCAATCTCTATCAGTCGCTGCATACCACTGTGATTCATGGCGGTCAGCCGTTTGAAATTCAGATTCGCACGCAGGATATGCACCATATTGCCGAGGAAGGCGTGGCTGCCCACTGGAAGTACAAGGACGGCAAACCGGTGTCTTCCGGTGACGACCAGCGCATTGCCTGGATGCGCCAGTTGATCGAGTGGTCGCAGGATTTGCAGGAACCGGGAGAGTTTCTCTCCACGCTGAAGGTGGATCTTTCCCCCGTGGAAGTTTACGCCTTCACGCCGAAAGGCCGGGTGCTGGAATTGCCGCGTGGGGCGACGCCGGTGGACTTTGCCTATTCCGTCCACACGGAAGTCGGGCACCAGTGCGTAGGAGCAAAGGTCAACGGGCAGATGGTCTCGCTGCGGCATGAAATCGTCAGCGGCGACGTGGTGGAGATTCTCACGCAGAAGGGGCACAAGCCGAGCCGCGACTGGCTGAGTTTCGTGAAATCGTCGCACGCCAAGAGCAAGATCCGCCATTTCATTAACACGCAGGAGCGCGAAGAGGCGACGGAAATGGGGAAACGGCTGCTCGAAAACGAGTCGCGCAATTTCCCCAAGGGCATAAAGAAAATTCCGGCTGAGGATCTGCAGAAACTCTGCGCCGAATACGGTTTGTCGAAACTTGATGACCTTTACGCCGCGGTCGGCTTCGGCAAATATTCCGCCCGACAGGTGTTGTCGCGATATTTCGGCGAACCCAGCAGGGAATTGGAGAAAACAGCGGAAGACACCCAGCCGACGCTGGTAAAGACCGTGAAGCGCATGCTCGGCATGGGCGAGGCGCCGTTGATTGTGAAGGGTTACGATGACCTGCTGGTTTTCCGCGCCAAGTGCTGCAATCCCATTCCCGGCGATGACATCATCGGTTATGTCACCCGCGGCCGCGGCGTAGCCGTGCACACGCGCGCGTGTCCCAATGTGCAGAATCTTCTCTATCAAACCGAGCGGCGCATCGCCGTGGCCTGGGGCGGCGAGACCAGCGCAACCTTCCCGGTCGACCTGCAAGTGCGTGCCCGTGACCGCGCCGGATTGCTGGCGGAAATCACCGCTGTTATCAGCGACGCGGGTTCGAATATCCGCATGTTGGAGAGCCGCCCTGACCGCCAGAACGCCCGCATTGACGCCAGCCTGGAAATCTCCGACAAGAGGCAACTCGAAACCATTCTCTCCAATATCCGCCGCATCAACGGAGTTTTCGGCGTCGAACGCATTTACCAGATCTGACCGACACCCCGCAGGTTTTTCCCGCCTGTCCTCTTGTCCAGTGAGCCCCAGAGCACACTTCTCCCGCACCGCCCTTGCTGCCCTTACAATGAAATCATGCGGAAAACGCTCCTGCTTCTGCCTGTGTTGCTCTTGCTGCCTGGTGGCTGCAAGAAACAGCCGGAGATTGACTACAGCTCCCTGGATCAATCCGGCATGTTTTCCACTTCGTTGAGTGAAGTCAAAAAGATGAAGCCCTCGAACGCTGAAATCGCACAACTTGCCACGCTGAAGCGTGCCGGAGCTGGCGACGATTTCTGTCTTGCGCTCTTGAATGCAGCGCGCAATCACCATCATGATTTCACCAGCGGAGATTCGGCCGTGGCGCTCTCGCGCGCGGGCTACAGCGACGCGCAGATTCTGGAGATGGCACAGGCGGACAAGGTTGATATCCTCAGTGACGATGCCGTGATGCTGAAGCTTATGGGGCTGTCAAACTCCACGGTCCAGACCGTGATTCAGCGGCGCGAGCAGGGCCTGCCAACGCTCACCAGCGAACAGATTGGGCGACTGAAGAATACCGGCATGTCCGAGCAGAAGATTCTCGATTTCATCAATCAGGGGCTTTCGGGCCAGCAGGCGGAAAAAGAAATCACCAAGCTCGAAGCGGTTCGGGACCACTCCAACACCAGTTTTGTCCACGTTCGCGGCCACCGCCCCCGTTGAGCTCCCCGTTTTTTCCTCTGGAGTGTTATCCTGCTTCCCGCAATCAAGGAGAACTGCCGATGAAAAACGTCGTCCTTACCGACCGTGCGCCGAAGCCCATCGGGCCTTATTCCCAGGCGGTGAAGGCCAATGGGTTTGTGTTCGTTTCCGGCCAGATCGCGCTGGACCCCAAGACAGGGGAATTTGCCGGAACCGACGTGAAGCAGCAGACCGAGCGTGTAATGGAAAATCTGAAGGCGATTCTGGAGACCAGTGGAGCGCCCTTGAATCACGTCGTGAAGACAACTGTGTATCTCAAGAGCATGGACGATTTTGCGGCCATGAACGAAGTCTACGCTCGTTATTTCACAATGGCGCCACCCGCGCGCTCCACGGTGCAGGCGGCGCGGCTCCCGAAGGACGCACTGGTGGAAATTGACGTGGTTGCCGCGCTCTAATTTCCGGAAAAGCAAAAGGCCATCCGCATGGGATGGCCTTTTGCTTTTGGAATCTATGCGCTCGAATTACGGGCGGTTCGGGCTTTCGAAGGCCTCCGAAATCGCAAGTCCGGTGATAATGCCGGTGACCGTAACCGCACCGACCAGAAAGTAGCTGCGCCCGGCCTTCAGCGGCGGTCCGCCCATGCCTTTATCCTTTCTGCCGGAACCTGCACCTTCCGGACCCTGCGCCATGGTCGGCGGCGGCGGCTCTAACACCACGCGGTACGAAGTCCCTTCGTCAATCAATTGCGTTTCTCCATCCACGGTAATGGTCAGCGGCCCGCGCTTGCTGATGACCAGAAGCTCTTTTTCGCTCAAATACGTTACCTGAGCAATCGTTGGCGCGTCGGATTGCGGACGAATCGCGGCTCGCGAGGCATACAGGGTGAAGGCTTTCGCATTTCCCGTTGAGAAGGTCGCTGTTCCAAGGAGGAGCTTCGCTGAGGGGGTGCCTTCACTGTCGTCCACAATTGCTGCACTGGCACTTTGCAGCAGCAGGCGCGCGGCCCCCGCGCGAATCTGCACGCTGCCCGACTGGTCGGTAGCCAAGCGATCGCCACTATAAACAGTTGTTCCCACTTCGGCGGCGGAATCGCCCACGCGTGCGTGTTCGGCGGTTACGATGGTGCCAAGCGATGTATTGGGTTTTGGCCCCGCGAATGCGATGGAAGCTGAAAGTCCTACAAACAATAAGGTTGCGAGCGGCGCACGCAAGCCTTGCATAGAGTCCTCCCCCAGGGCGGTGCAGGAAAAGCATACTTCTCCGTCTGCATTGTCGTCAATCGGTAAACACGGTCAACCCGGTCTGTCGCGGAATTTCTCCGCCGCGATGCGAAGTTGTTGAATCATTGGCAGAAGCAAGGCTTCACTGCTAGAATGCCCTCACTGTATGGCCGACTGGAAGCAAATCACCGCGCGAATCCGAAGAGCCCGCACCGGAAAAGATCCCGCAGCCCAACTAACAAATCTCTTCACCAAAACGCGGGATGCGATGGTGGCGTTCGAACTCGCGCGTTATCTCGAATCCGTCAGCAGGTCTGACGAAGCCGGGCGCTGGTATCTGACGGCTGCCGAACGCTTTCGCCGGGCCGACTGGAAAATCAAAGCGCAGGAAGCAGCCACGCGTCTGGGGGCCACTTCCCCGGCCGAAATTCCCGCGCCCGTGGCGAAGGCGCCGGAATCGGAAGCTCCCACCGAGAGCCAGTCCGTCGAGGCTGAACCGGCTGCGGAACCGGAAAAGGAAACGCAACCAGCGGCGGCACCACCGGAGCACCCCTTCGATCGCAGGCCCGCGCATTCCGGTCATAGGGACAGACACGGCCGCGGGCGCCGCGGCCAGGATACGCGTCGCTCCGGCCGTCGCGGCGAGCACGGGCAACAGCGTGATGGGCGTCATGCTCCTTCCCAAAGATCAGCGCCACCGGCAGAGGAGGCCCCCAGGGATTTGGAGCTACCCGCGCGTGCATCTGGAGAAGAAGCCGCGGAAGTCAGCACACCCAGTCTGCGCGGGCGATATGGCGATCCCGGACTTTCCTCCCGCCTGACGCAGATGGAAATGAATTTTCGGAGGTTGCTCGCGTGTTCGCCGGCGAAATTGGAAGATGCGGACCGAGCTCCCGCAGGACCTGGCGTTTGGGTGCTTACGGATTCCGATCTCACGACGTATTACTACGTGGAAGCCTGTCAGACGCTGCGCGTGGCGATTCCCAATATGGCGCGAGGCGGCACGGCGCGGCGCGGCGGGGAATCCATCAAGCCAAAACTTGCCGAGCATCTTGGCATCCCCGAAACCCGGGTAGCAAAGTATCTGGCCGATCATTGCGTCGTGCGCTGGCTGCAGATGGATGACGACGCCTCTTACTTCGCGCACTTCCTGATTGCCGTTCTCCACCCCGCCCTGAACGAGTAGGCGGCGCTCGGTCCAATGCAAACGGGAAAACTTTGCGCAAATTCGTCCTACCAGTAAACCCCTTTTCTTGCCTATACTTACCCCCGTTCAGTGGCCTTTTGAGCCGTTCGACCCCCTTTTTCGACCGTTCACCGTATCCTGCTGGCTTCCGCCTCTTTACCCATTCAAACTACAGAAGCTCAATCACTTAGAGCCCACGCCTCGCCGCGTGGTAGTCTGAAATTGCCCATGGGGGGCAGTTCGATCTGGACTGGTTTGGGGCAGTTACCAAATTCAAGTTTTTTTGCACGACTCTGAAAGAGAGGCTACGGCTGTATGCCTAACACGATTAGCACACAATTCTTCCGGTCGCTGGACTGGGTTGTCTGCAAGACGGCGGGACTCACCTTTGATACCGTTCAATACTTCAACAAGCGCAATCCGAATCCGTCCGTAACCCCGCAGTGGTCCGAGAAGCCGCTGCTGAAGTCCTGGGAAAAGACGAAGCCGACGCTCGGATTCCCGCGGCAGACTGACTCGCTCTGCCCGGCCTGCGTGAAGGAAGCGCGTGAAGCGATTATCAAAGGCGAAAAGGATTGGCGCGACCTGATGCACGAGAAGGTCGGCGAGATCAAGGCGCAGATCGTCGAGCGCGACGGCCAAGTCTGGATGGTGAAAGACTGCCCGCAGCACGGCCACTACGAAGACATGATGGCCGTGGACTCCGAGTTCCTGAAGTGGATCGAGAAGCAGTTTCCTGGCCGCGACATCCCGGCGCACAACGACGAAGGCCTGCACAAGCACGGCTCCTCGAACGTGCGCTACGGCCGCGGCGCCGTGCTTACCGTCGACCTCACCAACCGCTGCAACATGATGTGCGATCCCTGCTTCATGGACGCCAACCAGGTTGGCTACGTCCACGAGCTGAGCTGGGACGAAATCACCGAAATTCTCGACAACGCCGTGAAGATCAAGCCCCGACGCCAGATGTCCGTGCAGTTCTCCGGCGGCGAGCCGACGATGAGCCCGTACTTCTTCGACGCCATCCGGTACGCGCGCAAGGTGGGTTACAACTCCGTGCAGGCGGCCACCAATGGCATCGAGTTCGCCAAGAGCAAGGAGTTCGCCAAGAAGGCGTTCGAAGCCGGCCTGCGTTACGCCTATTTGCAGTTCGACGGCATCGGCAACGACGCCAACAGCCACCGCCAGATCGGCAACCTGTTTGACGTGAAGCTTCGCGCCATCGAGAACATGCACGAAGCGGGCATCGAAATCGTGCTGGTGGTCACCATCGTCAACAACGTGAACAACGACCAGGTCGGTTCGGTCGTGAAGTTCGCAATGGAAAACCCCAAGAAGATTTCGTTCGTCAGCTTCCAGCCGGTTTCGTTTACCGGCCGCGACGAAGACATTACCCCGGAGCGGCGACTGCGCCAGCGCTATACCCTTTCGCATCTCGCGAAGGACGTCAGCCACCAGGTGGGCAAGATTGAACCGACGCGGGACTGGTTCCCCATCTCGTTCATTAGCACGTTTGCCGGCTTTGCCGACATGGTGAAGGGCAACGAATCCCAGTGGGGTTCGCTCTCCTGCGGCTGCCACCCGAACTGCGGCGTGGGCACCGCCATCATGATCAACAAGGAAACCAAGGAATGGGCGCCCGTGCCGCGCTTCCTGGATGCCCAGGGCCTGACCCGGGACGTTACCGCCATCACGGACGCCGCCCGCGGCAAGAGCTTCTCCAACTTCATGATGGCCATGGCTCTGCTCAAGAATTACAAGCCGTTCGCCGGACCCAAGGGCCTGAAGCTGTGGGATTTGTTCAAGAAGTTCGACAAGACCTGGGCGCTGACCAAGGGAGCTGCCAATAAGTACGGCAAGAGTTCCCCGGACCGCACCTACGAAGACGCCATGAAGCGTCGTACGCAGGACCCGTGGAACTTCCTGTTCATCGCTGGCATGTGGTTCCAGGATTTGTTCAACTACGACTTCCGCCGCACGGAGATGTGCATCATCCCCTACGGCACGCAGCAGGGCGAAATCAGCTTCTGCGCGTACAACACGGGCATCGGCTGGCGCAACATCATCGAGAACATGCACAAGAACGCGACCGTCGCCGAGTGGTACAAGAACCACGGCAAACACGAGATTTACGCCAAGGGCAAGAACGTCAACCTCGATACCTACGAGCACTCGCTGGTGATTGACGCCGATGACGCCGCCCGCGTTCGCCATCTCGAGCACGACATCCCCTTGACCGCTGCCGAAGAAAACCGCATCCGCCGCAAGCATGCTCTCGAGGAGCAAGCCAAGGTCCGCGCGATCTACGAGGAATTGGTGCTGAAGAAGCCCCAGCCGAAGACCGTGCAGATCGGCACGCTTTCCGACATCGCCAAAGCGGTTCCGGCCAACTTCAGCAATGCCAATCAGCCCATCGGCATCGCCCCGGCCAATGGCAGCGGCAATGGGAACGGCCATGTTGCTCCCAAGTCCACCGAGGCGGCCGAAGCCGTCGCCGGCGACTAACCTGTCGAAGTTAACAAGTCTTCAAAAAGGCTCCTCGATTCGAGGAGCCTTTTTTCTTTAGAATGGCAGACCAGGAGCTGGCTTATGTGCCGCAATATTCGAACGCTTTACAACTTCGACCCGCCGGTTACGCCGGAGGAGGTGCGCGCTGCTTCGCTGCAGTTTGTCCGCAAAATCACCGGCTTCAACAAGCCATCGAAGGCCAACGAAGCCGCCTTCCAGGCCGCCATTGACGAAATCGCCGCCGCTTCGGCGCGCCTCCTGCAATCCCTCGAAACCACAGCCCTGCCAAAGAACCGCGAAGAAGAAGCCGCCAAGGCCAAGGCTCGTGCCGCCCAGCGTTTCGGTGGATCTTGATACCAAATGGAATTCGGGCGTTGTTCCTTTGCTATACTTATCGAGTAAAGACCATCTATCAGGAAAACCACAATGCCGATTTACGAATACATTTGCGACGATTGTAAGGCGCACTTTGAAAAGATTGTGATCAACAAGCAGCAGGAGATAGCCTGCCCGAAGTGCTCCAGCAAGAAAGCCACGATTCAGCTTTCGGTCTTCGCCACGGCCGGCAACAGTTCCAGTCCGCCCTCATCCGGAGGTTTTAGTGGAGGTGGAGGGGGTTGCTGCGGCGGAGGTTGCGGCTGCCACTAGTTTTCCCCAGGTTAGCAAAATGCTCATCGCTCCCTCGTCGCTCCTGCTTTTCATGACCGGGGGGCGATTGTGCTCCTGCTCATTCCCGGCCCTGCGGTCCTGTATATCGTTAGCCGCAGCATCGGCCACGGGCGCCCGGCCGGACTGATTTCCGCCATGGGCATTGCTACCGGTTCTCTCTTTCATGTCGCTGCCGCGACGCTCGGCCTTTCCGCTCTGCTCGTCTCTTCTGCCTCTGCGTTCCAGTTCGTCAAATACGCCGGTGCGGCCTACTTGGTCTATCTCGGCGTTCGCACGTTGCGTTCGAGCGATGCCAGCTATCTTCAGCCGACTTCCGACGAACGCAGCTTGCGCAACATTTTTGGGCAGGGAGTGCTGGTCAATCTGCTAAATCCCAAGACTGCCTTGTTCTTCCTGGCGTTTCTTCCGCAATTCGTCGATCCTTCGCGCGGCCATGCGACTCTGCAAATCCTGGAGCTGGGCGTCTTGTTTTCCCTGACGGGCTGGATGAGCGATTCCGTCTGGGCGCTTCTGGCGAGAACGTTTGCCGCACACATTCGCGGAAACATCAAGCTTCGACGTACCCAGCGCAATGTCTCCGGTGGGGCCCTGATTGCCCTCGGCCTCGCTTCCGCATTTTCCGGCGCACGCTCCAAGTAACCCAAAGGACTGTCAGACTGGCCTTTTTGTCTTTCCGAGGCACCGGAACGCGTTCATTTACCAGACATCTCTGGGTAATATATAGTCCATATAATGCATCGTTGACTCATGCACGTTTCCGCTATAGGCTTGGCCGCCTGCGGCCATGGCACTTCTGGTGAGGCCGCGAACTTCACAGCGGAGGAACACCCCCATGCTCAAACCCGGCAGCGTTCGTCCCCACGTCAAAAAAGGCCATTCGCAATCTCACCCAGGTGTCAGCGGGCTCAATCCTCTCACGCATCGTAATGTCAGCTACCAGCCACTGCCCAAACCCCTTGGCTTGCCTCCTTACCATTACGATCTCACCGAACACTTCGAGACCATCGCGAAGCACATCAAGAACGAGGATGAAATGGTCTTCGACGTTCTCGGCGATTCTGGTGGCGTGAAGGACGCAGAATTTCAAAGCCACGTCGCCGACCAGATGGTAAAGGCGCTTCCAAAATCCGGCTCGCAATTCTGTTACCACGTCGGGGACGTCGTCTACTTTACCGGCGCGCACGACGATTACTACTCGCAGTTCTATGAGGCGTATCAAGAGTACACGCCGCCCATCTTTGCCATTCCCGGCAATCACGACGGGGAAGTGGATGATCCCACGAAGCAGACTTCCCTCGATGGCTGGGTCGCTTACTTCATGCAGGAGACTCCGGATGTCGATCCTGTCTCCAAGGACGCCCCGCGCGTCGGCCTGAATCTTCCCAATCCGTATTGGACGTTCGTCACGCCTTTCGCCACCTTCGTCGGCATGTACACCAACGTTCCCGAGCACGGCAGCATCGATTCCATCCAACAGATGTGGCTGACCAACGAATTCGCCACCGCTGATCCGGACTTGCCGCTGATCCTTGCGCTGCATCACCCCATCTATTCGTTTGATGTGTTCCACAGTGGCAGTTCGAAAATGGCAGACGCCCTCGAAAACGCCATCCGGGACACCGGCCGTGTGCCGAATCTCGTGCTTGCCGGCCATGTCCACGACTACCAGCGCATCGAACAGAAAATCGCGCCCGATGGACCAACGCCGTTCATCGTGATCGGCAATGGAGGCTACCACAACCTTCACCAGATACACTCAGCGAACGGTGATGTGGCCGCCGATACACACGCGAAGTTGATTTATGGGAAAGTCTGCTGGGGCTTTATGACCCTGACGATCGGCAAGAAAACCATCAGCGGCCAGACCACGGAAGTTGATCGCAATGGGAACGTTACTGCCGGAGACAAATTCAGCTATGCTGCCAAAGCCGTCATTCTAAAAGACCCGAAGAGCGTGCCAACTCTCTGAGTTGGCGATTAGCTCAGCAATTAGAAGATTTGTTAACGGGAATAGTTCTTTAGATATTCCGGAACCGGCCGATCGCTCTTCCGCAGAGGGTCTGCGATCGGTTCCTTGGCGACGGTTTGCAGCGGCAAAACGCCGGCCCAAACCGGCAGAGCATAGTCCGGTTCGTCGTCAACGGGTCCGCCGGTGCGGACTTTTGCACTGACCTCATCCAGAGGCAACGCCAGCACCGTAGTGGCTTTCAATTCCTGTTCGGTGGGCTGCCGGACGTCGTCCCAGCGGCCCTTCGCCACATGCTCGGTGAAAACGCGCAGCGCTTCCATTTTGTCAGCGGGATCTTCCACCAGCCGGGCGGTGCCGAGAATCACGACGGAGCGGTAGTTCACCGAATGGTGAAACGCCGAGCGCGCCAGCACCAATCCGTCCACCAGGGTCACGGCTACGCTTACGGGCACACCGCCGCTCAATGTGCGCAGCATGCGGCTGGCCGCACTGCCGTGCAAATAGATGGTGTCGCCGGAGCGGCCATAGTTTGTCGGGATTACGTAGGGCTGGCCGTCCACGCTGAATCCCACGTGACACACAAAGCCGGCGTCGAGAATCGAGTACACGGTTTCGCGGTCATATTTACCGCGTTTTGGGAGGCGTTTAACCTGAGTGCGTTCCGTCGGTGTGAAGTCGCTCATGACTTCCATTCTAGTGACTGGCCGCATCCGCGCCAGAGCCAACTTGGCCTCCCGCCGGCTGTCCGAGTTGTTGAGAAGAAAGCCACGGCAGTAAGTCCGACTCGGCAAACGCCTTCGTCCAGATTTCGTGGCCGGCCTTTGGATACTCCGTGTAACGCAGGTTGGCGTGGGCTTTCTTCAGTTGCTTGACCATCTCCTGCACCAGCAGGAGAGGTACCGTGTCGTCCTCCATGCCCTGAAATAACCAGATCGGGGTCTTCGCCAGCACCTTAATATCCGTGAAGTTGTCATACGCGCACAAAATCACCGCGGCTGCCCATTTTCCGGGATAGGCCTGCAGCGTGGACCAAACCCCGAGGCCGCCCATGGATTGCCCCGCCAGATAGAGCCGGTTCGGATCGATGGAAAACTCCTTTTGCACTTGGGCCAGGGCGCTCATGGTGAGTTCCAGCCATTTTGTAGGCTGGTTCAGATCTGGATCGGACCAATTGTCGTTGGAAGGGCACTGCGGCAGCAGCACGAACATGGGGAATTTCAGCTGCACTTGTTTCCCCGCAAGAAAGTGCGTCCCGATCTGATTGCCCCCGTTGAGCTGCCTCACGTTGTCGCTGCCGCGCCCGTCGCCCCCGTGCAGCCACAGCAGCAGGGGATACTTCCGGTTGGCGTCATAGCCCAGCGGAACGTACAGGCGATAGGGCAGGCGGTCACCGGCTTTGTTCGTGTAGATTTTCTTGCGAAATTCGATGTCGTCGCTTGTTAGCTGTTGAGAGCACACGACCGGCGCCAGAATCATCGCCATCAGCGCCAGGATCGGCGCTTTACCCCAAATCCACCTCATGCCCATCTCCCAGGTCCTACCAATATCATCGCTTTGGTGCTCCTCGCACCACGCGGAATCCAATATATTCCGGCGCTGCAGTGCACGCCGACCGGGCATCCGCTGGGCAGTCCGCACTTCCGCCGAGCCCCTTGCCCTTTCCATCTGGCGCCACGGCCCATTCCGCCACATTGCCGCCAAGGTCAAAGACCAGCTCCTGCTGCTCTTCACCCTGGCCTTGGAAACTCCCCACCGGTTTGAGTAGAGGCGCGCTTCGGCCAAGTTCCTTCACCTTTTCCCGCAGCCGTTTCGCATCATCCGGATTTGGCGCGTAGCCGGCCCAGTAATCGAGCGTGTTTTCCCCGTCTTTCTTGTCGTACCAGTTCGCCGCTTCCTTTTCGGCCGCCAGCCGCCAGGTTTGTCCGGTTAGCTTTGAGAGCCATTCCACATAGGCGTTGGCCTGATCAAACGTGATGCCATTTGCGGGATAGTTTTCCGTTCCAGGTTCCACGCTGTATTTCTTGTCAAAGGCCGCGAACTGTGCGCGCGTTACTTCAAAGCGTCCAACCCCCAGATCTCCGCGCTTCACGACTTCGGGGACCAGCACGGATTTTCCCTTGCTCGTGAAAGCATTTCCGTAAGCACCCCCGCTGCGTGCGATATTTCTCGATCGCAGGGCTTCTTCCAATGGCGAACCCGTTTTCAGGGCTTCGTTCTCCGTTCCTGTGGTCTTGAAGAAATATTTGTCGAACCAAGCCATTTCTTCTTCGACTTTCCGCATCTGGTGTGTCAGCTTCCGTGGCCCATGCGGTTCGCCGGGGAAGATCACAAACTTCACCGGCACCTTTCCGTAGTATTGCAGGGCACGGAAATAGGACCAGCTCTGAGCGGGCGGCACGTTGTTGTCCGCCGTGCCATGAAAAATCAGCACCGGAGCTTTGACCTTGTCCATCTTGAAAAACGGCGACTTCTGAACATACAAAGCCGGATCCTCGAGCGGCGATTTCCCGAAATAGTAGGAATCGAACGAATCGCCAAAGAGGACGTTACCCCAATCGCTAATCCATTCCACGTCGCCGGCGCCCACACTGGCGACCTTGTAGCGATCCGGATAGGTCACCAGGAGACTCGTGGAGAGAATGGAGCCGTTCGACCAGCCCATCGTCGCTACTTTGTCCGGGTCCACCAGTCCTTTTGCGATCAGGTAATCCACGCCCGCGTTGATGTCCGGCGTTTCCAGGTCGTAATACTTGCCGCAGCAGATGGATTCCACCCACTTCAATCCGTAGTTGTTGCTGCCGTGGTAGTTCACCTGCAGCACGAAAGCGCCGCGCTGTGTCAGTAGTTGCAGCGGATAGGCCCAGTTGTTCTCCCAGAAGTCCTTGTCCGCTCCGGAGGGCCCTCCATGAATCGCGGTGATCACTGGATATTTTTCCCCAGAGTCATAATGGATCGGGTAGCGCAGGATGCCTTCTACTTCATCGCCATTCGAACCTTTCCAGCGAATCACTTCCGATTTCGCAATCGTGTGCGATTTCATCAGTTCATCGTTCAAACGCGTGAGCTGCGCCGGAGAAGTGAGTTTGTTCCCGTCAAGTCGTGCGGCGTAAAGTTGCGGCATCAGACTTGCCGTGGAATATTGGTAGACGATGGATTTGCCGTCGGCGGGAGCCTCAAACGACATGATGTTTGTCGCCGTTTCACCTTCCAAGGAAGCCCGCTTCCAGGTCCATGTATCGCCGTTTTTGCTTCGTGTATAACGAGCCGTCTCAAACCGATGTCCAGCGGCGAGACCGAGAATAAAGCCGTCCGTCGTCGCGGCAAGATCAGAGCCGATTCCATTTTCCCAATCCAGCGGCACTTGCACGGTTTTGCCGCTGGCGAGATCGTAAAAATAAAGCAGCTCAATCGTGGCGGTCAGGAATTTCGGATTGGTTGAATATGGCGCCCAGGCATAAAAACCCGTGCTGTCCGGCATCCATTCGAAGCCATACCGCCGGCCACGCATTTCCGTGAAGATCTGTTTTTCCGTTCCGTCCACCAGGTTGTGAAGCACGATGATCGGAGGGACTTTTTGGTCAAAGGTGTAATGCAAGCTTTTGTCGTGGTTTGCGGCGACGTATTTGCCGTCCTTGGAGATGATCCAATTCCGGATCCAATCCGTGTTCGTCGTCAGCCGCGTGATTTTCTTGTCCTTGATGTTCATCCTGAACAATCGAACCGGCGGCTCATGTTCCGCGTCATTCACCACTTCGGAGTCGTCCTTCCGCTTCTTTTCTGCCTGTTCGTAAGCGCTCGGATCTTCTTCCGCACTGAAAATCACGGTCTCCTTGTCTATCCAGTCGACCTGATGAGGTGCGCGCACAAGCTCGGTAATCGGATAGGGTTCGCCACCGTGTGGATTGATCAGCCAGATTTGCGTTTTAGCCGTATCGGGTTTTGCATCCGGCCGGGCCTTGGAACTCAAGAATGCAATCCACTCACCGTCCGGTGACCAGCTGATCCCGGATACGTTGTCGGTTCCTCGCGTGAGCTGGATCTCCTGCCTGGTCGCCAGGTTGGCCAGACAGAGATTCGAAACGACGCTGTCTTTTTCCTTATCGCCAAAATTCTTGATCCACGCTACCCACTGCCCGTCGGGGGAAATCCGGAACATCCCCAGGGTCTCGCCATAGATGATGTCTTCCGGTTTCCATGGCGAGGGTTTGGCGGCGGGCTTGCCCTCCTGTGCGGCGCAAAAAAATGTCGTCGAAGCCAGAAAGGTGGCAAGAAATGCAAGAACGCACAGTGGGCGGAGGCGCATGTTTTTCCCCTGTTCACGCATCTTCCGAAACGCGTTTATTTCGATTCTCAGGTGCGCAAAGAGAATAGTGCAATTGACCCGGATTGGGAATGGTGTAGTCTGTTGCCGCGCCAAGAATGAGGGAATCCCATGGGTGCCAGGAGTTCCGTTATCACGCCGGAGATGTTCCGATTTTTCCGGGAGCTCGGCCGGAACAACAATAAGGTCTGGATGGATGCCAACCGCGAGCGTTATCGCGCCGCAGTGGTAGAGCCATTCCGGAAACTTCTCGACGAGTTGGCTCCTATGGTGCTTGAACTCGACGACCACTTCGACACCACGGGCCGGACCGGCGCGAACTTTTCCCGGATCAATCGCGATATTCGTTTTGCGAAAGATAAAACGCTCTACGAAACGCAGATGTACCTGAAATTTCAGCAGCCGCTGCCCGGGGACCGCGAGAGTGGGCAGCTTTACGTTGGGATTTCCACCAATACCGTGACCGCTGGATTCCGCGTGTACTCCGGCCCGAAGCGCAAGGAATCGACGCTGGCGTTGGTCGCGGAGCCTCGTGTTCTCGCCGATCCCAAGTGGGTCGCGAATCAAAGGCGCCGCCTCGGCAAAAAATACGACAGCTATTGGTACACCACCGTGAAAGGCGAATGGACCAAGCATGAGGGCTGGCCCGTGCAACCCGAAGAGTGGAAAAAGATTCAGGGCTGGATCGTCCGCAAGAAGATGAAGCCATCCGCGGCCACCAAGGAGTCTTTCCCAAGAGAGCTATCCAAGATTTTTCGGGAAGTGTATCCCTTACTGAAATTCACGAGTGTTCCATGAATCTGCTCCAGGTGAAAGAACCGCGGTGAAGCGCCTGCTGCAAATCGCCGCATGGATGGGCGTGGCTGCCTTTGGCGCGGTCGCGCTTTCTACGATTGCCTTTCATCGCGGGGAGCCTATCAATGCCACCTGGTTTGTCCTGGCAGCGGTTTGCTGCTATCTGGTCGCCTACCGCCTGTACTCTGCCTTCATCGCCGCAAAGGTGCTGGCGCTGGACAACTCGCGCGCCACACCGTCCGAGCGGCGCGAAGACGGCCGCGATTTTGTGCCCACAAATAAATGGGTGCTGTTCGGACACCATTTCGCGGCCATCGCTGGGCCCGGCCCGCTGGTTGGTCCGACGCTTGCCGCGCAATTCGGCTATTTACCCGGGACACTCTGGCTGATTGCTGGCGCGGCATTCGCGGGCTGCGTGCAGGATTTCGTGATTCTGTTCTGCTCGGTCCGCCGCGACGGCAAGACGCTCGGGGAGATGGCGAGGGAAGAAGTCAGCGAACGCGGCGGCTTCGTTGCGCACCTTGCTGTGCTTGCCATCATGATTATCTTGTTAGGCGTGGTCGCGCTGGTGATCGTCAACGCGTTGAAAAGCTCCCCCTGGGCCACGTTCACTTTGGCCATGACGACCCCGATCGCGCTTCTGCTGGGTGTTTATTTGCGCTATTTCCGTCCGGGCCGGGTCCTTGAGGCTTCCTTGCTCGGAGTCGCGCTGGTCTTGTTTGTCGTGGTTGCCGGTCAATGGGTTGCCGATTCGCCCGCTTGGGCGAAGGCTTTCACGATGAGCGGCATCACGCTGGCCTTTGCCATCATCGCTTATGGTTTCGCGGCTTCCTCCTTACCTGTCTGGCTTTTGCTCGCCCCGCGCGATTATCTCAGCGCTTTCATCAAGGCCGGAGCTATCTTCTCCCTGGCCGCTGGTATTTTGCTGGTGCGTCCGCAAGTGTTGATGCCGCCGCTTACGCGTTTCGTGGACGGCAGCGGCCCGGTGTTTGCCGGAAAGATCTTCCCGTTCTGCTTCATCACCATTGCTTGCGGCGCGATCAGTGGCTTTCATTCGCTCATTTCCAGCGGCACCACGCCAAAAATGATTCAGCGCGAAGGCCACGCGCGTTTCATCGGCTACGGTGCCATGCTCCTTGAATCCTTCGTGGGAGTGATGGCCATGGTCGCCGCGTGCGCCATGACCCCGGGCGTCTATTTCGCCATCAATAGTCCCGCGTCGATTGTGGGTGCGACACCTGCCGCCGCTGCCGCGACTATTTCCAGTTGGGGTTATCCGCTGTCCGCTGACACCATGACGAATCTCGCGCATGCCGTCGGAGAGCAAACGCTGCTCAACCGTGCCGGCGGCGCTCCTTCACTTGCGGTGGGCATGGCGCAGATTTTTTCCAGCACCATTGGCGGGGACCGCCTGCTGAGCATCTGGTATCACTTCGCCATTATGTTCGAGGCGCTCTTCATCCTCACGGTTCTCGACGCCGGAACGCGCGTAGGCCGCTTCATGATTCAAGAGCTCGGCGGCCGCTTCTGGAAACCGTTAGGCCGCATGAACTGGATGCCGAGTATCTTGCTTTCGAGCGCCATTATTGTCGGCGCCTGGGGGTATTTCCTCTATCAAGGAGTTGTGGACCCACTCGGGGGCATTAATTCCCTATGGCCTTTGTTCGGAATTGCCAATCAATTGCTGGCCGCCGTCGCGCTGGTCGTGGCCACCACCATCCTCCTGAAGATGGACAAGCTCAAATGGATTTGGGTTACGCTGCTTCCGATGGCCTGGCTGGTCGTCATCACTATGACCGCAAGCTACCAGAAGATTTTCAGCGCCAATGCGCGCATCGGTTTTCTGGCACAGGCCAATGCGCTGGCGGCGCAGATCGCATCGGGAAAGATCGCTGCCGAGAAAATTGTTGAGGCCCAGCGGAATATCGTCAATCTGCGACTGGATGCAGTGGTCACCGCCGTTCTTGCTGCAATGATTCTGGTGCTGCTGGCGGAGGCTCTCGTGCAATGGTATTCGATACTCTCGCGCACGCGTGAACCGGTGCTTCGGGAAACCCCTTATGTGGCCACGCAATGGGCGGAGGGTGACTGATGCACGAGGCTCGGCGTCAATTTCAGAGTGTGTTGCGGAACTTCTGGCGAGGACTGCGCCAATGGTGTGGTGATTCCGCGTATGAGACCTATGTGGCTTGTGCGAGAAGGCGAAATGGGCGTGAGGTGTTGACTCCAGCGGAATTCTACGTCGAACAACTCAACAGGAGGTATTCCCGCCCCAATCGCTGCTGTTGACTTTGTAGCGGCCGCCTTCTGAGGCGGGCGCTTATGGCCGCCCTTCGCCGAGATTACAACAACTCTTCTTCTTCTTCTTTGGGCTTCAGCGGCGTCACCTTATGTGTAATTTTCACGCCATGCTTTCTTACGCCCGCTAAAATCGCCCGCCGGACTTCCACCGGCAGCGCTTCGGGCGGGTACACTCCTTCGAGGTCCCGCGGGAAAACCTTGATGAACATTGCCGCCACATGCGCCGTTGCATAGGTGACCGGCGTGGCAAACTTTCCCTGCCGGCGAATCTGATAGAGCGTTGGAAACATCGCGTCACTGCGGATCGAGAGGTGCTGGTCTTCTTTCGCACCTCGCTTTATTCCAACCACGATCACCGAAGCCGCAAAACGCGCATTCTGCAAAACCCCCCGGCGGATCAGCGCCGCGATTTTTCTCGGGGAAGACGTCTCCGGAAACCGCTGCCTGGGAATCCCGTGCGATTTCGAGAGCTTCCCCTGCTTATGCCAGCGCCGCAGGCGGTCAAACTCATTCCCACCGATTTTCACCTCCAGATCCTGCATGGGAATGTAGTGCGGCAGTGTCGCCACTTCATCCTGTGCCGCAAGCACTACGTTGGCCGTGCCGATGGGAGCGGGAAAGCGGAATTTTTCGAGCTCCGAAAAGCGCTTGGCCAACTGATACTTCTTGTGCCGGTAAATCCGTGGGTGTGAGATGGCCTCGTCGAAGGAAACCTCGGGCGACCACTGCGAAATGGGGTCGTCGCTCTCACTGCTCTCGTACAGACGGATGTGGACCCTATGCACTTCGTCCAGCATCTCGGCGGCCCGCTTTACCAGCAGATTGGTCAGGCCCGGGGCCGCGCCGGTATTGATCAGCGCAACGCGGCGTTTCTCCTCGAATTTCTTTCTGTAGCGGACCTGCTCCGGCTTGAAGGGGTTTTTCGTCAGGTGGGAACTCAGGTCCAGGTAATGCGCCCTGAGTCGCAATGCCGCGCGCAGGACGATCTCGTTAAACACCGAAGCGGAGGCGTTCACCATCAGCTGACAGCCTTTGGCCACCCGCACAATGGCGCGCAAATTCCTCGCGTTCACGAAAGTCACCGGGATCGACGATTTCTTGCCCAGAAAGCGCCGTGCCCGCTCGGGATCGCGATCCCCGCACCAGACGATATGCCCTTGTTTTTCCAGCAGATGCGCCAGCAGCGACCCCGTCGCCCCGGCGCCCAAAATGAAGATTCGCATCCTGTCCGCAGACTCTATCACATTCGCCACAAAAGACAGGCGGTGCAGGTTTACCGCATGAATTTCCGCTAGGACTGCATATCCCGCTGATTGCGCCTCGCATCGAACCAGCGTAGGATGAGTGATGTAACTCCGACCCCGTCGGCCTGCGGGAGAGACATCCCATGGCGGAGGGGCGAGGCGGCCGGTTTCGGCTTGCCGAGGGTTCGGGTGGAAACGCCCGGGCCTCCCGTGCTTGGAAAGGAGCCAGTCCACCGGAAATATGCAGGTTTCCGGCTCGAGCCCGATTCCATGTGCGAATCGGGTTTTTTATTTTCGGCCAACCTATGACCCTTCATGACAAGTTCGAACGATCAATCACCGACCTGCGGATTTCCGTTACGGACCGCTGCAATTTCCGCTGCGTCTATTGCCGCTCCGCTGATCCGGAAAACTACCGTGAACACGACGAAATACTCTCCTGGCACGAACTCGAGCGCCTCGCTCGCATTTTCGCGGATCTGGGCATTCAGAAAATGCGCATTACTGGCGGCGAGCCCTTGGTGCGCGATGGTGTCGAAGCCTACCTCCGCAAGCTGACTGAATTGCGCGTTCCCGATATTTCCATGACCACCAACGGTCACCTGCTCGCCGAACGTGTGCCTGCCTTAATCGCTGCTGGTTTGCACCGCATTAACATCAGCCTCGACTCCCTCGACCCCATCAAATTCGAAAAGATCACGCGGACCCGCTCCTACGATTCCGTCATGCGCGGCATTGACGCCGTGCAGGCCTCGGCACTGCCACCCGCCAAAATCAACGCGGTCCTCGTGCGCGGCTTCAACGAAGATGAAGTGGAAGCCTTCGCCGCATTTGCCCGCGAGCGCGGCGTGATTATGCGCTTCATCGAGTTCATGCCGCTCGACGCGGATCGCCACTGGTCGCGCGACCTGGTCGTCCCAGCCGAAGAAGTCTATCAACGCATCCACGCGCAATGGCCGCTGGTGCAGATTCCCCACGCCCAGAGCGAAACCGCTCGGAAGTACCGTTTCGCCGACGGCGCTCCCGGTGAAATCGGCCTCATCGCTCCGGTCACACAACCCTTCTGCGGCCATTGTTCGCGCATCCGTCTTACCGCCGACGGCAAAGTCCGCACCTGTCTTTTCAGCAAGGACGATCACGACTTGCGCGGCCTGCTGCGCAACGGGGCTTCCGACGCAGACATCGAAGACCGCATCCGCGCACTCGTGGACCAGAAGGAAAGAGGCCACCGCATCAACGAGCCCGGCTTCGTGCCGCCCTCGCGCACGATGGTGTTCATCGGCGGTTAACGGGCTATCCGCTGCCTTCCCCGCGCATTTCGTACCCCGCGTGTTATGCTGGCCCTAAGCGCATCCCGCGCGAGCGACATCGGAGAATGTATGCCGGAAGACGACGAAGAGCGAGAAGAGCTGCCAGAGCCGCCACAGCGCCTTTTTACGCTCACCGAAGCCGAGCGCACGCGCCAGGAACTCGAACCGTTCCTGATCGAAGCCATTGGCGCGCGCAAAAAGCTCTCCGTGCTCGAACAGGATTTGACCGCCGTTTCCACGCGCATCCTGATGATGGGCGGGGTGTTGGTGCCTTACGCAAAGCTCGCGGAAAAGCGCATGGAACAGCAAACCCTGGCCGAAGTGATGAAGGCCAACCTCGAGAAGATTCTATCCACGGGCTGCCTGATCAAGGATCTCGACATCGGGCTGCTTGATTTTCCCGCCATCGTGGATAACCAGGAAGTTTACTTGTGCTGGAAACTCGGCGAAGACCGCATCCGCTACTATCACAAGCAGGACGAAGGCTACGCCGGCCGCAAGCCGCTCGACCCGCGGGATACCGGCCCGGGCAAGCATTTGCAGTAGCGGCCGCGGGAGTTTCATAACCACCCAATCGCCATGACCGAAAACCGCCTGAAACGTTCCGCTAGCCCGTATCTTCGCTCCGCTGCTCACCAGCCCATTGACTGGCACGAATGGGGCGAAGACGCTTTTCGTGCCGCCCAATCCTCGGACAAACCGATCCTGCTCGATATCGGCGCGGTGTGGTGCCACTGGTGCCACGTCATCGACCGCGAAAGCTACGAAAATCCCGCCATCGCCCAAATCATCAACGAACATTTCGTTCCCGTGAAGGTGGATCGCGACGAGCGCCCCGACGTTGACTCCCGCTACCAGTCCGCGATCAGCGCCATCAGCGGCCAGGGCGGCTGGCCGCTCACCGGCTTCCTCATGCCCGATGGCAAACCGTTTTTCGGCGGCACGTATTTTCCGCCTGAGGACCAGCAGGGCCGGCCTGGGTTCCGCCGGATCCTGCTTGCCGTCGCGGATGCTTACCGAAACAAGCGGCAGGATCTCGTCAACACCTCCGAAGCGCTCGCCGAAGCTGTAGCAAAAGCGGAAGCCTTCACCGGTGCCCGCGCCGATTTCGATCTCAGCGTCGTGGATTCGCAGATCGGTTCGATGACGCAGCTCTTCGACATTCGCAACGGCGGGTTCGGGAAGGCTCCCAAATTTCCGCACGCATCGGCCGTGGATCTCCTGTTCGAACGATACCGTCAGACCGGCGAAAAGCATCTCTTTGCCATGGCCGAAACCACGCTCGAAAAAATGGCCAAAGGCGGCGTCTATGATCAGCTTGCCGGTGGCTTCCACCGCTACTCGGTGGACGAGCGGTGGCTGGTCCCGCATTTTGAAAAGATGTCCTACGACAATTCCGAACTCCTAAAGAACTACCTGCACGGAACTCAGCTCAGCGGCAACTCGCGGTTTTCGAATACGGCGGAAGGAATCATCGCTTGGGTGAATGAGACACTTTCGGACCGTAAATCCGGTGGTTTTTACGCCAGTCAGGATGCGGACTATTCGCTGGATGACGATGGCGACTACTTCACATGGACATTAGAGGAGACGCGAGCCGTGCTTCCGCAAGAGGAAGCACGTGTGATCGAACTGCTCTACGATGTCGGGCCGAATGGAGAAATGCATCACAACCCAGCGAAAAAAGTGCTTTGGGAAGCCAGGGAGATACAGGAAATCGCTGACATCACAAAATCCGATTGGGAATCAGTGAGTGAACTGGCGCTCGGGGCTAAATTTAAAATGCTGGAGGCGCGCGGCAAGAGACCCACGCCCTTTATTGACAGGACGATGTATGTGGCCTGGAACGCGATGTTTGTCTCGGCTTACTTGGAAGCAGCGAGAATTCTCAGCGATTCCGAGTACCTCGGCTGCCGAGAGTTCGCTCTGAAAACCATCGACCGCATGTTGCGAGAAGCCTGGACCGAAGCAAACGGTTTTGCCCACCGCATTGGCGGACCAGCGCTGCGGGGTTCGCTCGACGACCAGGCTTTCGGCGTGCAAGCGTTGCTGGACGCCTATGAGGTGACGCTCGATCCAAAATATTTTCGTGCTGCCCAGCAAACCCTCGATCTCACCATCGAGAAATACGGCGATGCGCAAAACGGCGCCTTCTTCGACCGCGCCTCCGATGCTCCCGCTATGGGCGGCCTGGAAGTTCGCCGCAAACCGTTTCAGGATTCGCCGACGCCCAGCGCCAATTCCGTGGCCGCCATGGCGCTTACGCGCATGCATGCTTACACCGACGACCCTAGATACTACGATTGGGCCAGGAACACACTCGAAGCCTTCGCCGGTGTCGCTCCGCAATACGGCCTCTTCGCTGCCACGTATGGCCTCGCCGCCATCCTTTTCGCCAATCACCCCACGCAGGTGGTCATCACCGGCGCCGAAGGGGACGACCACGCAGCACAACTCGAAGGCGCCGCGAACGAAGTCTTTCGCTTCGGCAAAGCCGTCTTGCGCGTCACGCCCAGCACCTCGCTCGAATTTCTCCCCGCTGCCCTGCGCCAGACCCTCCCGTATCTTCCGAAGGACAAGGCCGCTGCCCTGATTTGTTCGGGCAACACCTGCTTCCCGCCCACGAGTGATTCGGACGAACTCCGCCGGCTTCTCGAAAATGGGCTTGCTGGTTCCGCAGCACAGTAAGTTCAAAAACAAAACGGGCGCGATGCCTCGGCACCGCGCCCGGAAGACAATTCTCGAAGTTGTCTACTTCTTCGGCCGTGATTCCGGCGGCACCAACCCATTATTCCGGTAGTACACCACCAACTGGCCATAGTGCTCCCCGGAATGCTCGATCAGTCCGTACGCGAGGTCATACAACCGGTCCAAGTGCGGACTCCCAGCCTCCACGGCTTCGTTCAGCCCCTTATCGCCCTTGGCCTTGATCGCTGCCGCGCCGTCATCCACGGCCTTCTTTACAAACGCAACCAGCTCCGCGCGGTTCGCAATCTTCACGTCTTTTGCATCATCCGCATAGCGTGGCTTTTTCCCCATAGCAATATCCGTGAAGTAGTACATTGACCCGGCGGCGTGCACCATGTTGGCCTGAAAGGTCCGCGACTCGGCCTGCGGCTTGTAACTGAATTTGTCCTCCGGAAAATCCTCGGCCATGGCGATCAGCTTCCGGCCGATATCGTTCCACTGCTCCAGCACGGCTTGTGAAGGGCTCGGCGCTGGCCCCGGCTTTTTCTTGGCCGCCTCTTGCCCCAATACAGGCAACGCACTCAACCCCGCCACGAGTAGCAATCCCATCAAAAAATGCACACGTTTCATCGCTTCTCTCCTTCAATCCAAATCAATTCAGGTAGGAACAGGCCCCCAGACTCAGACGCAACGACCCTTCAGAAGTTTCGCCAGAACTCCGGCAAATCCGAGGAAACCGGCGCGGGCCGCCCACCATCATACTCTTTGCAGCCCTCTAAGTTCCACGAAATCATAGGGAAGGGAGGGTTTACTTCTCGCACGCGGAAGCAAAGTCCATACAAAAGCTTTAGGTCCCGCGTGTTATCCTTAAGGGAGTCGAGGGAGCAGTTATTTGAATTGGGGCTGGATCATTCTGAGGGTTTTGGTAGGACTGTCGCTTATGACAGTCCTGTTTTTGTCTCAGCGTTTCTGGTATCGCGCCATCTGGCGGGTTACCGGCC
>Ga0335069_10001746_pt1 | contig 34554 bp, 28 predicted proteins | sample Lox_Sample_11_FD_206714 | JGI IMG/M metagenome (GOLD analysis project Ga0335069, IMG submission 206714) | Soil microbial communities from Loxahatchee National Wildlife Refuge, Florida, United States - Lox_Sample_1.1 | ecosystem: Environmental > Terrestrial > Soil > Wetlands | place: USA... | reverse complement strand
TCCGGATAATTCATATCGATGCGCAGCATGAACCGATCCAGTTGTGATTCCGGCAGCGGATAGGTGCCCTCGAACTCGCGCGGATTCTGCGTGGCGATCACCAGGAAATCCGCCGGCAGCGCGAAGACCTCGCGCTCCACGCTCACCTGCCGCTCCTCCATCGCTTCCAGCAGCGCCGATTGCGTCTTCGGTCCTGCCCGGTTGATCTCATCGACCAGCACGACATCGGCGAACAGCGGTCCGGGTCGGAACTCGAAGCGATTCCGCGACGCATCGAACACCGACACCCCGATGATGTCGCTGGGCATCAGGTCGGAGGTGCCCTGGATGCGTTTGAACTCGCCTCCCAGCGTGCGTGCAAGAGCTTTCGCGAGCAACGTCTTGCCGAGACCGGGAGCTCCCTGGATCAGCACGTGGCCGCGGCACACGAGTGCGATCGCCAGAGCGCGGATCGGGCCTTCCGCCCCCACCACCGCTCGGCCCAGTTCGCCCCGCAGCGCCTCTTCCAGGCACAGTGTCGCGGAGATCATGATTCGAGCTGCCGGCGCAGCCGGTTCAGCAGGGCTTGCAGACGATCGAGTGGCACGGATTCACCTCGCTGCGCCTGTTGCTGCCATGACCTCAGTTGCCGCAGATCGGCCGACGCCAGACTGGCGTGCCGCTCCAGCCCGGAGAGACCCGCTCCGTCTACGCCGCCCCGGGACACACTGGCCTGGGACACTCTGGCCCCGGACACACTCGCCCCGGACAGGCCCGACGCGGACAGGCCCGACGCGGACAGTCGGCCGGGGAAATGCTCGAGCATGCGGCGCGCCGCGGCCGCGGGAGTCAGCACGCGCGCGAGGAATCCGCCCGTGGTTCGCACCAGATCGGCTTCGTTCACGCCGTCAAGCTGCCGCGACGGCATGCGCAGCCGCGTTCCGCCCAGCACCCAGCACAGCCAGACCAGTACCAATACGCCAATCGTGAGATGCAGGCGCCTGTCCGCATAGAAGTGGGCGGGATCGTACCCTGCCACCAGGCCCTGATGCGCATCGTCAAACAAGACGGATGCTGACGGCCCCAGATTGGCGCCGATGATGTTGGCCAGCAGCCGGCCGTTGTCCGCCAATCCGAGCGCCCGATTGGTGAACACCGATCCCAGCCCGCAAACCACCACTCGTCCTTCACCCAGAGTACGCGTCCAAAGGACTTCCTCTCCCGTCTCACGCGCGTGCGCGAGCGACAACACGAACCCATCGTAGGGAACCCGCACCGCCCAGGACTGAGACGGATAATCGGAGAGGGCGACTACCTCACTGACTCCTGCGAAGTAGGCGTGCGGCCGATTTGCGACCAACGTGATCGCATGCGGTCTGATGTACTCGCGCGCAAGCGCCGCCCTCACCACACGTTGCCGATCCTCCGCGCCCTGAACCTCCGCCCGCTGCATGCCGCGCAGGCGCAAGTTGCGGCTCCTGGCAGTCTCGAACTCCAACCCCGTCAGCACGCTCAGATCATTGGCAGAGCTGCTGCCGGGCAGCCACGCCCAGTCCGGTGTGTCCGCGAGCGCCGCCAGCACGAGCAGCGTATTGCCCGCGCGAATCCAGTTTTGCAGCGGCCGAAGTTCCTCGGTTCGTACCGGCGCACTCGCCGGCAGCGTCACGATCAGGATGTTGCCGCGAGTGGCGAGGCCGGGTTGTCGCACCAGCTCCTCGAACCGCTCGCGCAGCGACACGACACGGACCGACTGTCCGTCGAGCCACTCCAGCACGCCCCGATAACCGTTCGGCCCCCGAATCTCGGTGGTGGGTCGTGGCACCTCCCGAACTTCCGCACCCTTTTGCGCGCGCGGCACGAACAACGTCAGGAACAGAACCAGCGCCCCGAGCGCGCACGCAAGCATCAGCAGGCGCTCCTTCATGTGCCCGCCCCGACGCAACTCTCCTCGCGCGCTTTCGTGTGGGACTCCGCGCGATCCTCCCCCTGGACCCCGGCGCTCACCCTGTTGAGCAGCTCGCCTCCCTCGGCCAGCGCCTCTGCCAGCGCCTCGGTCAGCGAATCACCGCCCACCTCAACCCTGGAAAACCGCAATCGTTCGGCCAGCCGCGCCAGATTCTCGAAACACCGCCGGTCTTCGGTCCCGGACAGGTTCGCCGCGACGGTCAACTCACGAACCGTCATCGCTCGCGGCGGCGGCAGTCGTCGATGTTCGACCAGCGCCCGCAGAATCCGTTCCAGCAACCACCGTGGCCGCTCGCGCGGCTCGACTTCGTCCAAAGTGACATCCCGCCCGGCATCATCCGCGGCGACGAGGGGCCCGCGCGGACGCTTGCGCCACCCAACCCACCCGACTCGCCCGACTCGCCCGACCCGGCCCAGCCAGCCGGACACGCCTAGCTCATTGAGCACGATGAACAGCGCCAGCGCGATTACAAGAATGACCGCGGCGTAGCTGACCAGCTCGATCACGGCCTGGGGAAGGCCCACCCGCGCAATGGTCCGCGCCAACCAACCGTCGGCCGATGACGCCTCGACCCCGGACTCGCGTGTCTGCAGCAGCGAGCGCAGCCAGTCGCCAAAACGGCTCCAGCTGCTGGCGGACGTCTGAACCGACCGTTTCAGTTGCGCGAGAATGTCCGGCAACGCACTGACATCCGGCAACCGACCGCCGACCTGCATCGACTGCTCGCGCTCGAGGAGCACGCCCAGCTGACGGAGCCCTCCCGGGGACAAGTCGTTGCCCGGTTCCTTCCATCCCGACGGCAGCCATGGCGACCACTCGCTCGCGCTCAGTTGCCGCGCGAGGTCCGGACAGCGGGCGGCGATCCGGTCGTAGCCGATGTCGACATGCGCATCGAGGCGCTGGAGGCACGCGCTTGAAACGGGGGTTGTCGCCGCAACTCCAGCGCTCGCCACGGCGCCCCGGCTCGCCGCAGCGCCCCGGCTCGCCGCAGCGCCCGGGCTCGCCGCAGCTCCCGGGCCCACCGCGAAGGCGCCCGTAGTCGTCAGCCCGAGGGCGGTCATCAGCAGCAGAGCAGACACCGGCCGGTGACTCGACACGAGCACGAGCAGCGGGGTGACGTGTTTCAACACGCCCCTCATGATTCAACCTGCCGGAGCGCTCGTGGCGCTGTGCTCCGCTTTGGCGGCGCGCATGCGCACTTCCAGCTCTCCATATACGGCCAGGGCGAGTGCCGCCATGAACGGCAACACCAGGGCCGCGAGAACGGCTGCCAGCACTGCCGACAACGCCGAAATGGCCGCAATGTCATCGACTCCGCCAAACGGTGCCATGACCGCAGCGACGAGGGCCGCGAGGATGACGAACACGAACACGATCGCCACGCCGACCGAATAGATGACTGACGTGCGCCACCAGTAGGGGCGAGTCAGCTGGACGCTATAGCGCAGGCTGGCCACCACGCCCATCTTTCCGACGATCAGCGCCGGCCAGGCGCACGACAGGACGATCCCGACATAGCTCGCCGGCAGGCTCAGGAGGAGCACACCACCGATCAGCCAGGAAAACGGCAAGATCAGCAGCGGCACGAACCAGATGAGTACCGCCACGGTCAGCACGACGAGGATGCCAAGTGTTCCGGGTGTCTGGCGCAGCCCTTCCCAGAGCGCCTGCCCCGCAGGTGATGGAAGCCCGCAGACCAGCGCAACCTGTCGCACCAGAATGGCATTGATGAGCGCCACTCCGATGACGGCCCCCAGCGCATAGAGAGCCCACCACACGGCGTCACCGCCGCCGAACTGATGCAGCGGCTCATGCCGGGCAATGTCGTACAGGCTCTGAAGCTGTGCCGCGACCATGGCCAGCACGCCGAAGCCCACACATCGGGGCAAGGTGGCACGGAAGATGCGAAATGACGCATCGAGCACTTCGCCCACCGATTGAGGGCGCGGGGGTGGATACAAAACGAGCGGCATCCGCGAATATTACGGGCAATGACCGCCAATCACACTGTCGCCGTGCTGCTCGCCCAGGGAGCCCAACGCCTGCGCGGACCAGCAGCTACGCTCGATGCCGAAATCCTTCTTGCCCATGCCCTGTCCATGAGTCGGACGCAGCTGAAGACACATCCGGAAATCATTCCCAGCGCCGAACGCGCCCGCCGCTACGAGGAACTCATTGCCAGATGCGCCACCGGGGAACCCGTGGCCTACATCATCGGCTATCGGGACTTCTGGACCCTGCGACTGGCTGTCGACCCGAGCGTACTCGTGCCGCGGCCCGAGACCGAGCTGCTGGTTGAACGCGCCCTCGCACTGGTGTCCGGACCCCAGGCCACCGTGGCGGATCTGGGTACAGGCTCCGGAGCGATCGCCCTGGCTCTGGCCAGCGAGCGTCCCGACTGGAAGATCACGGCCACCGACCGGTCCGAAGCAGCCTTGACCACCGCGCGGACCAATGCGCTGTCGCTCGGACTGGGCCGGGTGGAATTCGTGCACGGCGACTGGTTCGCGCCGCTGGCGGGCCGCCGCTTCGATCTGCTCGTCAGCAACCCGCCCTACATCGATGGCGCCGACCCCGCGCTGCATCAGCCGGCACTGATGCGCGAACCCCGAGAGGCCCTGACACCCGGTCCGGACGGCATGTCCTGCCTCCGAGCGATTATTCATCTGGCACCGCAGTACCTCGAACGGCACGGCTGGCTGCTCCTGGAACACGGCTCGGACCAGGCGACAGCGGTCGCACGCGAGCTTGTGGTCCGCGGCTTCGGTCACGTACGCTCCCACCGCGATCTCGCCGGCCACGACCGCGCCACCGAGGCGCAGTGGAACTGATACCGGCCCTCAGGGCCCGCAACGAGGCAACATGATCAAGTTCGAGACTTCCCACGGCAATTTCACCGTCGAGCTCTTCGTGAAAGAAGCGCCGCTGAGTGCCGAGAACTTCCAGAAGTACGTCGACGATGGCCACTTCGACGGCACGATTTTCCACCGGGTCATCCCCGGCTTCATGATCCAGGGCGGCGGAATGACGGCCGACTTCAGCAGCAAGAGCACCCGCCCGCCGATCAAGAACGAGGCCAGGAACGGACTCAAGAATCAGCGCGGCACGCTCTCCATGGCGCGCACGAGCGACATCAACAGCGCGACTTCGCAGTTCTTCGTCAACCTGGTCGATAACGAATTCCTCGACCACGGCCCCCGCGACTACGGTTACGCCGTATTCGGGCGAGTGACCGAGGGAATGGACACCGTGGACAAGATTGCTGCCGTGAAGACAGGCCGCAAGAAGGGATACCAGGACGCGCCGCTCCAGGACGTGGTGATCATCTCGGCCCGCACCATCGACAAGGGCTGAGCGACCGACACCGATCGGGAACTGACAGCGGAAGGGGCGCCGTGGGCCGGCTGCTCAAGTGGCTCGCGCTGCTGGGAGTGGCTTGGGTGGCGATCACAGCGATCGCCGTCCTGACACTGCGCTGGGTCGATCCGCCTGGCAGTGCGATGATGCTCGAGAACCGCTTGCAGGAAAGCGGCGACCGCACGTACCGCACCGAGTACGACTGGGTCAATCTCGAGCACATCTCTCCCAACGCGGCGATAGCCGTCGTCGCCTCGGAGGACCAGCAGTTCCCGTTCCACGCCGGCTTCGATCTCAACTCCATCCGCGAATCGGTGCGTGCCAGCGAACGAGGCCGCAAACTGCGCGGCGCGAGCACGATCTCCCAGCAAGTGGCGAAGAACCTGTTCCTCTGGAACGGTCACAGCTTCGTGCGCAAGGCACTGGAGGCCTGGCTCACCGTGCTGATCGAAGCACTGTGGCCCAAGGAGCGCATCCTTGAGGTGTATCTCAACATCGCTGAGTTCGGTCGCGGTGTGTACGGTGTCGAGGCCGCCTCGCACCGCTTCTATCGCAAGCCGGCCGCGCGCCTGACTTCAGCCGAAGCCGCGTTGCTCGCCGCCGTCCTGCCCAACCCCATCCGCCTCCGCGTCGACCGACCCTCAGCCTACGTTCTCAGCCGGCGCGAATGGATCCTCGGGCAGATGCGCGCACTCGGCGGCCCCTCGTACCTGCAGGCGCTCGAGAAAGAGGCTCGAACCCGCAACTGATACGGCCAGGCCGCCGACCACCCGATCAGGCTGGGGCGTTCGGGCTCTTACTCGGGCTCATACCCCAGGATGGGCGCCAGCCATTTCTCGACATCCCGCCGCGCCATCCCCTTGCGCTGCGAGTAGTCCTCGACCTGATCACGGTCGATCTTGCCAACAGCGAAATACCGCGCATCCGGGTGCCCGATATACCACCCGCTGACCGCGGCCGTCGGGTACATCGCGAAGGACTCGGTAAGCCGGATGCCGGCAGCCCGTTCCGCGTCCAGCAATTGCCACAGCTTCGCCTTCTCCGTGTGGTCGGGACAGGCCGGATAGCCGGGCGCCGGCCGGATGCCGAGATACTCCTCGCGGATCAACTGCGTGTTGGTCAGTGACTCCTGCACCGAGTAGCCCCAGAACTCACGCCGCACCCGCTCGTGGAAGTGCTCCGCGCAAGCCTCCGCGAGACGGTCGGCGAGGGCTTTGAGCATGATGCTCGAATAATCGTCATGGCCCCGCTCGAAGCGGGCGATGTGCTCCTCGATCCCGTGCCCGGCAGTGACCGCGAACGCTCCAATGTGATCGCGCACACCACTGGACTTCGGCGCAAGGTAGTCAGCCAGACATTCATGCGGTTGCCCGGGCGGCTTGCCCTTCTGCTGTCGCAGGAAGTGCAGCGTGGTCAGCACGCGCTCCCGATCCTCATCCGCATAGACCTCGACATCGTCACCCACGGCATTGGCCGGAAACAGGCCGATGACCGCGCGTACCTTGAGCCAGGATTCCGCGATGATCTGCTTGAGCATGCGGCGCGCATCGGCGTACAGGTTGCTCGCCGCCTCACCCACCACCGGGTCCGACAGCACATCCGGGAACTTCCCCGCGAACTCCCACGCGTTGAAGAACGGCATCCAGTCGATGTAGCCCAGCAACTCCGAAAGCGGATAGTCGTCAAATACCTGGATACCCGGAGCGCGCGGCTGCGCCGGGGCGTACGCCGCCCAGTCGATCCGGCGCCGGTTCGCGCGTGCCTGCGCAATGCTCAGCTCCGGTGCCTTGGTCCTTTTTCCGGCATGCTGCTCCCGTCGGCGCTCGTGTTCCTCGTTGTTCTTCGCCAGGAACTCGGCGCGCGCCGTCGTCGTGGCGAGCGTCTGGCAGACGCCGACACTTCGCGATGCATCCTTCACATAGATGACGGGCGACTGATACTGCGGGGCAATCTTGACCGAGGTGTGAGCTGGTGAGGTCGTTGCGCCGCCGATCAGCAGCGGAATCTGGAATCCCTGTCGCTGCATCTCACGCGCCACGTTCACCATCTCATCCAGCGACGGCGTGATGAGACCCGACAGTCCGATGTAGTCGGCGTTTTCGCGGCGCGCTGCATCCAGCACCTTCTCGCAGGGGACCATCACACCGAGATCGATGACCTCGAAGTTGTTGCACTGGAGAACGACACTGACGATGTTCTTGCCGATGTCGTGCACATCGCCCTTCACCGTGGCGATGACGATGCGGCCATTCGAGCGGGCACCGCCTGCCTGGCCCTTCTCGATGAACGGCACGAGGTGCGCCACGGCACGCTTCATCACCCGCGCGCTCTTGACGACCTGGGGCAGGAACATCTTGCCCGACCCGAACAGGTCGCCAACGATGTTCATGCCATCCATCAACGGGCCTTCGATCACCTGCAGCGGCCGCTCGAAGCTGAGGCGCGCTTCCTCGGTATCCTCGAGGATGAAGTCATCGATGCCCTTGACCAGTGCATGCTCGAGGCGCTTCGCCACCGGGAGATGGCGCCACTGCGTATCGGCCTGGCGCTTCGCGCCGGATTCCCCCTTGAAGCGCCCGGCCATCTCCAGCAGACGTTCCGTGCCATCCGGCCTGCGGTTGAGCACGACATCCTCGACAGCCTCGCGCAGGTCGGGAGCGATCTCCTCATAGATCGCGAGCTGTCCCGCATTCACGATACCCATGTCCATGCCGGCGGCGATGGCGTGATACAGGAACGCCGAGTGCATGGCCTCCCGCACCGGGTCGTTGCCGCGGAACGAGAAACTGACGTTGCTCACCCCGCCGCTGACCAGAGCATGCGGCAGAGTCGCCTTGATCTGCCGCGTGGCCTCGATGAACGCCAGCCCGTAGCCGTTGTGTTCCTCGATGCCGGTGGCGATGGCGAAAATGTTCGGATCGAAGATCAGGTCTTCCGGATCGACCCCGGCGCGCGTGGTGAGAATCCCGTAGCAGCGCCGGCAGATGGCGACCTTGCGCTCGATCGTGTCCGCCTGCCCTTTCTCATCGAACGCCATGATGACCATCGCGGCGCCGTAGCTGCGCACCTTGCGCGCATGCTCGATGAATGCCTCCTCACCCTCCTTGAGGCTGATGGAGTTCACCACCGCCTTGCCCTGCACGCACTTCAGGCCCGCTTCGATCACAGACCATTTGGACGAGTCGATCATCACGGGCACACGCGCGATGTCGGGCTCCGCGGCCACGAGATTCAGGAAGCGCACCATCGCGGCCTCCGAATCCAGCATGCCCTCGTCCATGTTGACATCGATCATCTGCGCGCCGCTCAGCACCTGCTGACGGGCGATCTCCAGGGCGGCGGCATAGTCGCCGGCCTCGATCAGCTTGCGGAATTTCGCGGACCCCGTGACGTTGGTGCGCTCACCCACGTTCACGAACAGCGAGTCATCATCGATGTTCAGCGGCTCGAGTCCCGACAGGCGGCATTTCGGTGGCAACACCGGTACGCTGCGGCGCGGGAACTTCGACACCGATTCACGGATCAGGCGGATGTGCTCCGGGGTCGTGCCGCAGCAGCCCCCCACGATGTTGAGCAGTCCCGATGAGCTGTATTCGTGCAGGATCTGCGCGGTCTCGGCCGGAGTCTCATCGTACTCACCGAAGGCATTCGGCAGTCCCGCATTGGGATACGCACAGACATAGGTATCGGCGACCCGGGATAGCTCGGCGATGTACTGCCGCAGCTGGCTGGCACCCAGGGCGCAGTTGAGGCCCACGGCCAGGGGTTTCGCATGCCGGATGGAATTCCAGAAGGCTTCCGTCGTCTGGCCCGACAGCAGCCGACCGGAGGCGTCGGAAATCGTTCCCGACACCATGATTGGCACTTCGATACCCAGTTCGTCGAACAGCTTCTGGACGGCGAAGATGGCTGCCTTGGCGTTCAGCGTGTCGAAGATGGTTTCGATGAGCAGCACGTCCACGCCGCCCATCAGCAGGTTGCGAGCCGCATCCGAGTAGCTCGCCACCAGGTCATCGAAGTTGACGCTGCGATAGCCTGGATCATTCACATCGGGCGACAGCGACGCCATGCGGCTGGTCGGACCCAGCGCGCCGGCGACGAACGCGGGACGACCACCCGATTTCGAATACTCGTCGGCCGCCTCACGCGCCAGGCGCGCGGACCGATAGTTGATTTCCGGCACCAATGCCTCGGTGCCGTAGTCCGCCTGCGAGATCGCGGTCGAATTGAATGTGTTGGTTTCGATGATGTCCGCGCCCGCTTCCAGATAGGCGCGGTGAATTTCCCTGATGACCTCCGGACGGGTCAGAGCGAGGATGTCGTTGTTGCCCTTGAGATCCCGCCCGTGCGCTCGCAACCGATCGCCGCGGAAGGCGCGCTCATCCAGCTTGTGCTGCTGGATCATCGTGCCCATCGCGCCGTCCAGCAGCACGATGCGCTCCTCCAGCAGCCGCTTCAGACGCTCGATCCGCTCACGGCGCTGCGTCTCATCGACGGGCGCAATTCCGAACGGTACCGCCGCTGCGCGCGAATTCGGCGAGCCCTTGTCGCCGTGCAGCGCTCGCCCGTCGGACAGTGTCCGCTCGTCGTGCGGGGCTCGCTCGCCCTGCAGCGCCCGCTCGCGCTGCAGCGCCTGCCCCCCGTGATCGTGCCCGCAACCCGTCATGCGACGGCCCGCTGTCTCGCCGGCCGCACGCCCAGGGCATGACAGATCGCGTAGGTCAGCTCAGCCCGGTTCAGCGTGTAGAAATGGAAGTTGCGCACGCCATGCCGCTGCAGCTCGTGGACCTGGTCGATGGCCACGCTCGCAGCGATCAGGCGGCGCGTTTCCGGATCATCATCCAGACCGTGAAACCGGTCGATAAGCCATTCCGGGATGCTCGCGCCGCAGCGCGCGGCGAACCGCAGCACCTGCGGAAACCGGGTGATGGGCAGGATTCCCGGCACGACGCACGCACGAATGCCGGCCCGCTCGCAGCGGTCGCGGAAGCGCAGGAACACGTGGGTGTCGTAGAAGAACTGCGTGATGGCACGTGAGGCGCCCGCGTCGATCTTGCGCTTCAGATTGTCCAGATCCTGTTGCGCCGAGCTGGCCTCCGGATGCACTTCCGGGTAGGCGGCGACCGAGATCTCGAAGTCACCCACACTTCTCAGGCCGGCGACCAGATCGGCGGCGTGGGCGAATCCATCCGGATGCGGCCGATAGCCGCTCTCGCCCTGGGGCGGATCACCGCGCAAAGCGACGACGTGGCGGATGCCCTGATCCCAGTAGCGCCGCGCGATGTCCAGTATCTCGCCGCGCGATGCGCCGATGCAGGTGAGATGCGGCGCACCCATCAGCGGCGTTTCGTTCTGAATGCGCGTGACGACGTGGTGCGTGCGCTCCCGTGTCGAGCCGTCAGCGCCGTAAGTCACCGAAATGAATCGCGGCGCCAGCGGTACGAGTCGCTCGATGGATTTCCACAGCGTGGCTTCCATGTCCGCGTCCGCAGGCGGGAAGAACTCGAACGACACGCCCGGCGGCAGTGTCCCGACAGGTCCTGACTCGGCATGCAGATAGGTTGATCGCATATATGGCTTGCTCACTCTCGGCGTCGGACGTTCATTCACAGGCGTCGATGGCTCGCTCGCAGCGACGTTCGTTTTGCTCGCAGGCGCTGTGCCGGCCGGCGGCCGTGTCTCGCCCGCTCTCAGGCACGCTTCAGACCAGGTTGTTCCCTGCCGGCGGCAGGCAAGGCCACAGCGGCCAGCACGTGCTCGCCGTCAGCTTCGATCGGACTCAACCGCTCGCAATGCAGACCCACATCGCCGAGGAGGCGTCGCAGGCGCGCAAGCGGATGCTCCACGACCTTGTCGCGCGAGCTCTCCAGGGATTCGTAGCGCTCGAACAGCCAGATACGGCCAGTCGGTGACAGCGCGCGGCGCGCGCATGCCAATAGACGACTGAACTGGGTCTCGGTGGCGGCCAGATGATCGAGCACCACGGCTTCGAACTGCTGGCCCGCCTTCTCGAGATCCCGTTCGCTCAGTACTTCAGTGGAGGCAGCCAGCAGCACCCGGCAGTTGAATCCGTTGCGCTCGGCATAGGCGCGAGTGCTTTGCGCAGCCCGGCGCGAATGGGCGATAGCGGTACATTCGTTCGCGTGTGAAGCGGCGGCCTGCAGCAGTTCGGGATGCTCCACTCCCACGACCAGGACGGACGCGGCCCGTTCACCCCCCTGCTCGGCTTCGACAAAGCCCCTGAGGGCGCGACCGAGGCGGGACTCGCTGGCCACTGCCGCCGGCGCATCCGCACGCGCCAGCGCACGATCCAGATCGCGGCTGATCTGCGCATCGCCTTTGTCGAGCTGCGCCAGCAACCCCTGCACGAACCCAGCCGCAGCCCCGTCAGCAGCCAAACGGTAATGCACCCACTGGCCGTGCCGGTACCGCTCGATCAGCCCCGACTCACAAAGGATGCGCAGATGACGCGACACGCGCGGCTCACTCTGCCCCAGCGCCTGGGCAAGGTCCGAAACACTCAGGTCGCGCTGCCCACACAGCACCAGCAGCCGGACCCGGCTCGGCTCACCTGCCGCCCGCAGCCAGCTCACCAGCTTCGTTCGCGCTACGCTCATATGTTAAAGAGTTGCACAATTCTTTAATTCGTCTGCGCAGCAGAGTAGACCACTCCGGGGGGCGGAGCAAGGCAGTCATCGACTGTTACGCGGGCGAGCTGAAAATACCCTCTGGATGCCTGACTGGCCCCCGAGCAGAGCCACTCAGGGGGCAGGAGCGCGAGAGCCGCCGGTCAGTGTACGGTCGGCGAGCCGGCCGGGCCGGAGGCAGCCTCATCGAAGAGCGCCTCCACATCCTGCGGGCCGAACCGGTAGGGCCGATGGCAGAACTCGCAGGTCACGGTCACGGCGCCCTGCTCGCGCAGGACGTCGCGAACCTCGTTCGCGCCGAGCGCGCGCAGCAGGCCGGCTACCCGTCCCTGGTTGCACCGGCACTGGAACTGCACCGGCGAGCCGCGGAACAGCCGCAGGTCCTGGGCCGAGAATCCGCGCCCCAGTAGTTCCTCGACCGGACACTCCAGCAGGTCCGCGGGACTCAGTCGCTCGATGCCGCGCTGGGCCTCCACCCAGATCTCGTCCAGCTCCGTTGCGTCATCCTTCGCCGAACCCGGCACCTTCTGCACCAGCACGCCGGCACCGCTCTGCTCATCCGCAGCCAGCAGCAGGCGCGTCGGAAGCTGCTCCGAGGACGCGAAATACGCCTCCAGCGAATCGGCAAGGGAATTGCCACTCAGCGGGACGATGCCCTGGTAGCGCGTGCTGCGCTCGTCGGCCTCCACCGTGACGGCGACCCGGCCGGTACTGCCGACGAGCTGGCGGAAACCCGCGCCGGCAGCGACCGCGGCCTGATCGAATCGCGCCACGGCGCGCAGGCGGTAGTCGTGCGTGCACTGGGCGACCAGCAGGCTGATGGCGCCGTCACCTTGCAGTTGCAGAGTGAGCGTGCCGCGGAATTTCAGGGTGGCCGCGAGCAGCACCGAGGCGGCCACGGCCTGCCCCAGCAGCTCGCGCACCGGCTGCGGATAGTCCGAGTGCTGACACAGTTCGCGCCAGGCGGCGCCCAGGCGCACCCAGTGTCCCCGGACGGGCTGATTCTCGACGATGAAGCGACGCACCTCGTCGGTGCCGGGGGATGTGATCTCGTCCATGGCCCCCACAATGGGGCAGCCGGACGCACAACTCAACCCGGCAGCTTTTTCTTCAGCAGCTCGTTCAGCTGCGCCGGATTGGCCTTGCCGCCCGTGGCCTTCATCACCTGCCCGACGAAGAAGCCGAACAGCTTGTCCTTGCCGGCGCGGAAGTCGGCGAGCTGGCCCGGGTTCTTCGCCATCACCTCCTCGATGGCGCGTTCGATCGCGCCCGAGTCGGTGATCTGCTTCAGACCCTTGCTCTCGATGATCGCATCCGCCTCTGCGCCGCTCGACCACATGGCCTCGAAGACTTCCTTGGCGATCTTGCCGGAGATGGTCTGGTCGGCGATGCGCCGGAGCAGGCCGGCCAGACGCGCCGCCGGCAGCTTGCCGCTGCCGATGTCGAGACCGTCCTTGTTGAGTGCCGCGGCCAGCTCACCCATGACCCAGTTGGCGGCGAGTTTCGCATCGCCGGCACCACCTGCGGCCAGAGCGCGTGTCACTTCCTCGTAGTAATCGGCCAGCTCACGGCTGGCCGTCAGCACGCCCGCGTCGTAGGCCGAGAGCCCGTACTGCGTGGCGAAGCGCACCGCCTTCTGATCGGGCAGCTCGGGCAGCGTCGCGCGGACACTGGCGATGAACGCCGCATCCAGCACCACCGGCAGCAGGTCCGGGTCAGGGAAGTAGCGATAGTCGTTCGCCTCTTCCTTCGAGCGCATGGAGCGCGTCTCGCCCTTGTCAGGATCGTACAGGCGCGTTTCCTGCCGCACGCTGCCGCCGGACTCGAGCAGATCGATCTGACGTGCCACCTCGTAGTGGATGGCCTTCTCGACGAACCGGAACGAGTTGAGGTTCTTGATCTCCGCTCGCGTGCCGAACTTCTCACTGCCGCGACGACGCACCGACACGTTCGCGTCGCAACGGAACGAGCCTTCCTGCATGTTGCCGTCGCAGATCTCGAGGTAGCGCACCAGCGTGTGCACCTTCTTCATATAGGCGACCGCTTCCTTGGCCGAACGCATGTCCGGCTCGGAGACGATCTCCACAAGCGGAGTGCCGGCGCGGTTCAGGTCGATGCCCGACACGCCGGGCAGCCCCTCGTGCAGCGACTTGCCCGCATCCTCCTCGAGATGCGCGCGCGTCACGCCGATGCGCTTGGTCGTACCGTCATCCAGCACGATGTCGATCGCACCTTTGGCCACGATCGGCAGCTCGTACTGGCTGATCTGGTAGCCCTTGGGAAGGTCCGGGTAGAAATAGTTCTTGCGCGCGAACACCGACGTGTCCGCGATCCGCGCCCCGATGGCCAGACCGAATTTCACGGCCATGCGCACAGCCGCGCCATTCAGCACGGGCAGCACGCCGGGATAGCCCAGATCCACCAGATTGGCCTGCGCATTCGGAGCGGCCCCATAGGCGGTGGCGGAGCCCGAAAAGATCTTCGATCGCGTCGAGAGCTGCGCGTGGATCTCCAGGCCGATGACGGTTTCCCAGTCGGCGTTCGCGCTCATCGGTACGCCTCCGGCACCCGCGTATGCCAGTCGGTCTCGCGCTGGTAGCGGTGCGCGGCGTTGAGGATCTTCGCCTCGCCGAAATGCGGGCCGACGATCTGCAGGCCCACGGGCAGGCCGCCCGCGAAACCGCACGGAATGGAGATCGCGGGCAGGCCCGCGAGGTTGGCGCCGATCGTGTAGATATCGTTCAGGTACATGGTGATCGGATCGGAGGTCTTCGCGCCGATCGGAAACGCCGGCGTCGGTGTCGTCGGCCCCATCAGCACGTCGACTTCGCCGAAGGCGCGCTTGAAGTCGGCGGAGATCAGCTGCCGGACCTTCTGCGCCTTGAGGTAGTACGCATCGTAATAGCCGGCCGAGAGCACATACGTGCCGGTCATGATGCGGCGCTTGACCTCCGCGCCGAATCCCTCGCCACGCGAACGCTTGTACAGGTCCATCAGGTCGCGCGGCTCTTTGCAGCGATAGCCGTAACGCACTCCATCGAAGCGCGCGAGGTTGGATGAGCACTCGGCCGGCGCCACCACGTAGTAGGCCGGCACCGACAGCGGCAGGTTGGGCAGGCTCACCTCACGCAACGTCGCGCCCAGCTTCTCGCAGACCGCCAGAGCTTCGTGGATGCGCTTCTCGTTCTCGGCGTCCAGACCTTTGTCGAAGAACTCTTTCAGCAGGCCGATCTTCAGTCCCGAGAGCGGCGCATCGAGCGTCGCGACGTAGTCGGGCACGGGAAGATCGACGCTCGTGGAGTCGTTGGGATCAAAGCCCGCCATTGCACGCAGGATCAGTGCGGCGTCTTCAGCAGTCGTACTGATGACACCTCCCTGATCGAGACTGGATGCGAACGCCACCATGCCGTAGCGGGAGACGCGTCCGTATGTGGGCTTCATGCCCGTCACACCGCACAGTGCGGCCGGTTGGCGGATCGAGCCGCCAGTGTCGGTTGCCGTCGCAACGGGAGTCAGGCGCGCGGCAACCGCCGCGGCCGAGCCTCCCGAGGACCCACCCGGCACCAGATCCGGGTTCCAGGGGTTGCGTACCGGGCCATAGAAGCTCGTCTCGTTGGAGGAGCCCATCGCGAACTCATCCATGTTCGACTTGCCGAGCATCACCGTGCCGGCGGCCCTGAGCTTCGCGACCACCGTGGCGTCATAGGGCGAGACGAAATTGTCGAGCATGCGCGAGCCGCACGAAGTGCGGACGCCCTCTGTGCAGAACAGATCCTTGTGCACCATGGGCAGTCCCGTCAGCGGACCGGCACTGCCCTCCGCGAGCTGCCGGTCTGCCGCAGCGGCAGCAGCCAGCGCCTGCTCGCGCGTGACGGTGACGAACGCGTTCAGCTTCGGCTGGCTGGCCTCGATGCGCGCCAGCAGCATGCGGGTGAGCTCGAGGCTCGAGAATTCCTTGGCGCGCAGCCCTTTCGCCAGCTGCGCCAGGCTCAGGGTGTGCAGGCTCACTCGATGACCTTGGGGACCAGGTACAGTCCGGCGGCCACCTGCGGCGCATTGGCCTGGTAGCGCTCATGGTGGTCGGTTTCTGTGACGCGGTCCTCACGCAGCCGCTGCGAGAGCCCCTCCAGCGGGTGCGCCATCGGCTGAACCCGCGCGGTATCGGCCCGGTCGAGCTCGCCGACGAACTCGAAGATGGCCGACAGGCTCTGCTGGTAGACCGGAATTTCCGCGGGCGCAAGCGCCAGGCGCGCCAGGTGGGCGATGTTCTCGATCTGCTCGCGTGTCAGGGCCATGGAATTACCGTTGCAAAACGTGCGCGAGTGCGCACTCGTGACTGCGGAAAACAGCGCAAAATCATACATGTTGCCTTGCTGAATGTCCTCTCGGTTGCTAGATTACGCGCCACTTTTCTTGGGTCCTCCGCCCGCTTTCACTCCGGTCGCCAATTCATGTTCAAACGTTTGCGCGGCTATTTCTCCAGCGATCTGTCGATCGATCTGGGAACGGCCAACACGCTCATCTACGTCCGCGATAAAGGCATTGTGCTCAACGAGCCCTCGGTCGTCGCGGTACAGGACGAATCCACCCGCAGCGGCGGGAAGATCATCGTCGCCGTCGGCTCCGAGGCGAAGAGCATGCTCGGGCGTACCCCCGGGCACATCACCGCCGTCAGACCGATGAAGGACGGCGTGATCGCCGACTTCACCTACACCGAGAAGATGCTGCAGCACTTCATCAACAAGGTGCACGGCAACCGGATGCTCAAGCCCTCGCCCCGGGTGCTGGTGTGCGTGCCGTTCGGCTCCACACAGGTCGAACGCCGTGCCATCCGCGAGTCCGCCGAGGGCGCGGGTGCGCGCAACGTGGCGATCGTCAGCGAGCCGATGGCGGCGGCGGTCGGCGCCGGGCTGCCGGTGCACGAGGCCCGCGGCTCCATGGTACTCGATATCGGCGGCGGCACCTCCGAAGTGGCGGTGCTGTCCCTGAACGGCATCGTCTACGCCAACTCGGCCCGCATCGGCGGCGATCGCTTTGATGAGGCGATCATGAACTACGTGCGCCGCAATTACGGCATCCTGATCGGGGAGGCCACGGCCGAGCGCATCAAGATCGAGATCGGCTCGGCCTATCCCGGCCAGCAGGTGCGCGAGCTGTCGGTGAAGGGCCGCAACCTCTCCGAGGGCGTGCCGCGCAGCTTCACCCTCAACAGCAATGAAATCCTCGAAGCGTTGCAGGAGCCCTTGCAAAGCATCGTGAGCGCCGTGAAGCAGGCGCTCGAACAGACTCCTCCCGAGCTTGGAGCCGACGTCGCCGAGCGCGGCATCGTGCTCACCGGTGGCGGCGCGCTGCTGCGCGACATCGACAAGCTACTGACGGAAGAGACCGGCCTGCCAGTCGTCGTGGCGGATGACCCCCTCACGTGCGTGGCGCGTGGCGGCGGGCGCATTCTCGAGCTGATGGACGAACTGGGCCCCGGTCACTTCGGCCTCGAATAGCGCCGGCGCCGGCGCTATACCATGGCCGCCTTCGGCACAGGGGCCAGCCGACCGCTGTCCGGCAGGGGAGGCTCGCCGGGCTTCCGCTTCACGCTCTACGCCACCGCCTCCATCATCATCATGTTCATGGACCAGCGCGGCGAGTGGCTCGAACGAGTCCACTACGTGCTGGATGCCGCCGCCTATCCTATCCAGCTGGCCGTCAGCTCGCCGAGGGCCGCCTGGCAGTGGATGAAGGAGACGGTCGAGACCCGCGACGCCCTGCGGGCCGAGAACGCGCGCCTGCTGATGCGCCAGCGTGAGCTTGAGTTGCGCACCATGCGCTACGAGGCCCTTGCGCTCGAGAATGATCATCTCCGGGGTCTGCGCGAGGCCCTCCCTCCCGTAGCCGAGCAGTGGCTGATCGCGGAGGTCGTGGATATCCAGCTGAGCCCCCTGCGCCAGCGCGTGCTGGTCAATCGCGGCACGCGCAACGGGGTCTTCAAGGGTCAGGCGGTACTGGATGACCAGGGCCTGCTGGGACAGACGACGCATGTGGGTCCCTGGAGTGCCGAAGTCATTCTCATCACCGATCCCGAGCACGCGGTCCCGGTCCAGATCCAACGCACCGGGCTGCGAACCATCGCCGTCGGCACGGGCGATACTGCCTCGCTCGCGCTTCCGTACCTGCCCGCGAATGCTGACGTGAAGACCGGCGACATCCTCATGACTTCAGGCCTGGGCGGAGTCTTCCCCGCCGGTTACCCCGTCGGACGCGTGGTGGAGGTCCACCGGGATGCCGTGCAGCCACTCGCCCAGGTGCGAGCCGTGCCGTACGCGCATATGGACTTGGATCGCGAGGTCATGCTGGTCTGGTTCCGCGAGGGACATCCGGCAGCGCCGGTGGCGACGCACGGAGATATCAAGAGCGGCAATGCGGCGATGCAGCCCCAGCCGGCACCGCCCAAGCCAAAGCCCACGCCTGCCGAGCCGCCTGCCGCCGCGGCACCCACTCCCGGCGACGCCGCGGTGGTCCCGCCAGCACCGAAGACGCCGAAGAAGCCGGCGACACCAGTCTTGCCGGAGCCGAGCGACGATGAGTCGCCGCCGTACGAGACCGACACTGCGCCCAAGGCCGCGCCCAAGGAGCCTCCTCCGGTAGTGCCCGACAACGCCCCGAGGACGCCCTGATGCAGGACTCCCGCGGCCGGATGGCGTTCACGGCGCTGATCGCGCTGATCCTGACGGTGTTGCCGCTGCCGAACTGGCTGAACCTGGTGCGCCCGGAATTCCTGGTGCTCACCGTGCTGTACTGGTCGATCGCCTCGCCGCGCACCGGCGGCATCGGTCTCGCCTTCTTCTCCGGGATCATGCTGGATGTGTTTCAGGGGCCGGTGCTGGGCGAGCACGCCCTGGCGCTCTCGCTGGTCTCGTACATCGCCCTGCGCGAGCACCAGAAGATCCGCTCCAAGCCGGCTTTTCAGCAATCCCTGATCGTGTTCGCAGCGCTGGTCACCTACGAGTTCGTACTCTTCGCCATCGATGGCTGGACCAAGCATCCGGTGACCAGCCCGCTGCGCTGGACGCACACGCTCTCCGGCGCGATCTTCTGGGCTCCGGTGGCAGCCGTTCTCGCCGCCTCGGGCGAGCGGCGCCGCTAGCGATCGGCCGAGGCAGCATGGCGCGCGTGCACATCAAGGATCACTGGAGCGAACAGCGCATGTTCGATCAGCGCGCCCTGGTCGCGGGCGCCTGCATCGCGCTGCTGACCATCGGCCTGCTGGGCCGGCTGTTCCTGCTCCAGGTCGTGCGCCACGATTACTACACTGAACTGTCGCAGGGTAACCGCGTCCGCACCGAGCCCATTCCGGCCGCCCGCGGCCTGATCCTCGATCGCCGTGGCGAAGTGGTCGCCGGCAACCAGCCCGCCTACCAGCTGGAACTCGTGCCCGAGGAGGTGCCCAACCTGCAGGCCGAACTGCAGGGCCTGGTGGACCTGGATCTGGTGCGCAAGGAAGACCTGGAGGAATTGAAGCGCACCATCCGGTCGCGGCGCGTGTTTGACAGCGTCCCGGTGCGTCTGCGCATGTCCGATGAGGACGTGGCTCGCTTCGCGGTACGCCGCTTCGAGTTTCCGGGCCTCGACATCAAGACGCGCCAGACGCGCTCCTATCCCAATGGCGATCTCGCCGTGCATGCGCTCGGCTACGTTGGCGCCATCAGTGAACAGGACCTCGCCCGCATCGACCGTAACGCCTACTCGGGCACCACGCTGATCGGCAAGCTCGGGGTCGAGAGCGCCTACGAGAACCGGCTGCATGGCTTGAACGGATACCGCGAGATCCTGGTGAACGCGCAAGGGCGCTCCGTGGAGCGTCAGGGCGCCTTCGTTCCGAACCTGAAGACGCACGCACCCACGGCCGGCGACGACATCGTATTGGCGATGGACCTGAAGGTGCAGCACGCGGCCGAGGACGCTCTCGCGGGCCGCCGCGGCGCCGTGGTCGCCATCGACCCCAACAACGGTGACGTGCTCGCGATGACGAGCCGGCCGGGCTTCGATCCCAACTTCTTTGGCCGCGGCATCACCACGGCCGAATACGGCGCGCTGCAGGCTGACATCGACCGACCGTTGTTCGATCGCGCGCTGCGCGGTGTCTACCCGCCGGGCTCCACGGTGAAGCCCGTCATCGCGCTCGCGGGACTGGCGTATCACCTCGTGGATCCCGAGCAGCGGCGCTTCTGTCCGGGCGTGTTCCATCTGCCCGGCAGCGCGCACATGTACCGCGAAGGCAAGGGTGGCCACCACGGGTTCGTCAATCTGGAAGATGCGATCGCGCGCTCCTGCGACGTGTACTTCTACGGCCTCGCCGACGTGATTGGCGTGGACCGCATCGCCAACTTCCTCGCGCCCTTCGGCTTCGGCAGGACCACCGGAATCGACATCAATGGCGAGAAGACAGGCCTGCTGCCCACGCGCGCGTGGAAAGCCAAGGCCTTCTCCCGTCCCGGCGACCAGGTCTGGTTCCCCGGCGAGACGGTCAACTTCGGCATCGGCCAGGGCTATCTCAACGTCACGCCGCTGCAGATGGCCCACTACGTTTCCGTGCTGGCCTCGCGCGGCAAGGTCTGGAAGCCGCGCCTCGTGACCGGCTTCCGCGATTCGCTCACCGGCAAGGTGCGGGCGCTGCAGCCGGTCGCCGAACCCGACATCACGCTGGCCACCGACGAGGAATGGCAGCGGGTCATCGCAGGCATGATCGGCGCCACCACACGTGGCACCGCGGCTGCGATCGGCGCGCACGCGCCATACTCCATGGGCGGCAAGACCGGTACCGCTCAGGTCTTCAGCGTTGGCCAGAACGAGAAATACAACGAGAAGACCGTCTCGGAGCGCTTGCGCGACCACTCGTGGTTCATCGCCTTCGCGCCGGCGGACAACCCACGCATCGCACTGGCTGTCCTGGTGGAGAACGGTGGCTGGGGAGCCAGCGCCGCGGCGCCCATTGCGCGCAAGGTCATGGACTCGTATCTGCTGGGCCCTGATGGCAAGCTCAAGCCGGCCGGGGATGACGACGGAGCACACCCCGGCGCGGCGGCCGAGCCAGGGGTCCCGCATGCGGCCGAGCCCACGGTTTCCTCTCCCGATCAGAAGCGGGCGACTGCACCGGAAACACCATCAGCGCAGACGGGTCAGAAGGCAGGCTGACGCGCACCCGCATCCGCACCCGCGCCCGCACCCGCACCCGCACCCAACATGATTTACGAAGAAGTCACCTCTGGCTCACGCACCCGCCGCACGCTCACGGGCGCCGCGCGAGTGCTGTTCGCGCTGAAGCTGGATGGCCCCCTGATCATCGGCCTCGCCTTGATCGCGGTGTACGGGCTCGTCGTGCTGTACAGCGCCTCGGGCCAGAGCACCGGCACGATCTATCGCACGTTGGGCCGCCTGGCCCTGGGCACGATCGCCATGCTCGTGCTCGCGCAGGTGAACCCCAACTTCCTGCGCCGGACTTCACCGTGGTTGTACGCCGTAGGCATCTTCCTGCTGGTGGTGGTCTATGGCATGGGCCACATCGGCAAGGGAGCGCAGCGCTGGCTCGATCTGGGCATCGTGCGGTTCCAGCCCTCGGAGCTCATGAAGCTGGCCGTGCCCATGACTTGCGCGTGGTATCTGCACGAGCGCGCGCTACCACCGAGCTGGCTCAACCTGCTGCTGCTGTCGGCGATGATCTTCCTCCCCGTGGGACTCGTAGCGATCCAGCCGGATCTCGGCACGGCGGCGCTGATCGCCATCGCCGGCGCCCTGGTGATCGTCATGGCCGGACTGCAGGTGCGCATCATGGCGGGCCTGCTCGGACTGGGCGTGGCCGGTGCCTGGTTCGGCTGGAACTTCATGCACGACTACCAGCGCAAGCGCGTGCTCACGTTCCTCGATCCGCAGACGGACCCGCTGGGCGCGGGCTATCACATCATCCAGTCACAGATCGCCATCGGCTCCGGTGGCGTGTTCGGCAAGGGCTGGATGAACGGCAGCCAGGCGCAGCTGGAATTCCTCCCCGAACGCTCCACCGATTTCATCTTCGCCGTGGTCGGTGAGGAGTTCGGGCTGCTGGGTCAGGGTCTGCTGCTGCTCCTGTACCTGTTCGTGGTGAGCCGCGCGCTGTACCTGTCGACGCAGACGCAAGACACCTTCGCGCGGCTGGTGGCGGGCAGCCTCGCCCTGACCTTCTTCGTGTACGTGTTCATCAACGCCGGCATGGTGAGCGGCCTGCTGCCGGTCGTCGGCGTGCCGCTGCCGCTCGTCAGTTACGGCGGAACGTCGGTCGTGACCCTGCTGGCGGGCTTCGGTATTCTGATGGCGCTGTATTCGCACAGGAAACTAGTCAGTTCGTAGTGGCTCAGCGACGCTCCACTTCGTGGCTCGTGCTTCTGCTCCTGTTGGTGGCGCCACCTTGCGCGCGCGCCGCGGTCACGCAGACTGCGCACTTCGACCTCAAGCGGCCCGAGATCGTCACTTTCGTGAACGATGTCGTCGCGCGGGATGCACTCAGCCGCAGGAAGGTGATGCGACTGCTCGCGAAGGCGGAACCCCAACCCAAGATTCTCGAGATCATGTCGCGTCCGGCCGAGAAGGTGACGCCGTGGTACGAGTATCGCTCGCGCTTCCTCACCGAGGAGCGGATCGCCCAGGGCGTGGATTTCTACCAGGAGCACCGCGCCACGCTTGAACGGATCGCCGCCGAGCGCGGCGTCGCGCCGGAATACCTGGTCGCCATCATCGGCGTGGAGACGAAATACGGGCGCATGACGGGCCGCTACCGGGTGCTCGATTCGCTGATGACGCTCGCTTTCGACTACCCGCCGCGCGGCGATTACTTCCGCGGTGAGCTCGAGCAGTTCCTGTTGCTGGCGGCCGAGGAGCGCATCGACCCGCTCACGGTGACCGGCTCGTACGCCGGAGCCATGGGCGTGCCGCAGTTCATGCCCTCCAGCTACCGCCGCTACGCGGTGGATGGCGACACGGACAAGAAGCGGGATCTGTGGACGGACTGGGACGATGTGCTGGCGAGTATCGCCAACTATTTCGTCGAGCACGGCTGGGAGCCCGGCGGTCCGGTGCTCGCCGAGACCCGCCTGGACCCCGACCCCCGCTTCCAGTTCGATCCGCGCAACCTGGAACTCAACGAGACGGTCGACAGTCTCAACGCCCAGGGCGTGAAAGTGGTCGGCGATGAGGCTGGCAGCACGCCCGTCGTGCTCATCTCGGCCGAACAACATGACGGACCCGCTTACCGGGTCGGATTCAGGAACTTCTACGTGATCACCCGCTACAACCGCAGCGCCCGATACGCAATGGCCGTGCATGACCTGGCCGATGCGATCCTGCAGCGTGTGCAGAGCGCCCAGCCTTGATGAGTCGGATTGCGCCACTTGCCAGGTCGGCGCGGCACGCGTGGCGGCAGCCGGTGGCGCCACCCCTGGTGGTGCTGGCCCTGTGCGTGGCGCTGGTCGGCGGATGCTCCTCGGCCCCCGAGCGGCGCCCGGTCGCGCCACCGCCGGAAGCGGTGCCCCCGGCTCCAACCAACATCGATACCGTCCCGGATGCAGTGCCTCGGCGCGAGCCACGCAGCGCCCACGGCAACCCGCCGTTCTACGACGTACTCGGTCGCAGATATGTAGTCATGGCGAGTGCCGATGGTTACGTGGAGCGCGGCGTCGCTTCATGGTACGGCCCGACGTTCCACGGCGAGAGCACCTCGAGCGGCGAGCGCTACGACATGTATGCAATGTCAGCCGCTCACAAGACGCTGCCACTGCCGACGTACGCACGCGTCACCAATCTCAAGAATGGCCGCAGTGTCGTCGTGAGAATCAACGACCGCGGACCCTTCGTCGCCAACCGCCTCATCGATCTGTCGTACACTGCCGCTGCCAAGCTCGACATGCTGCGCGAGGGAACCACGTTGGTGGAGGTCAAGGCCATCAGCGTTCAGGAGCCTGACGTCCTGACGCGCAGCGCTGAGGCACCGCCGCCAACTCTGTACGTACAGGTGGGAGCGTTCGCCGATCAGCGCAACGCTCAGCGGGTGATGGACAAGCTGCGCGCCGGCGGTCTGTCAGGATGCTTCATCGCCTCCCCGCCCGAAAGCAAACCGTCTCTGTACCGGGTGCGGCTCGGTCCGGTGAGCAGCGTTGCGGACTTCGACCGCATCTTCGCGCGGCTCAATGCGCTCGGTTTCCCGGAAGCCCGGCTGGCGACTGACTGACCCGGAGGCACCGCCATGCCGCAATCGAAACGCCGCGTGCTCGCGTTTCTGGCTCTCCTGGGCGCCCTCGCGGCGATCCTCGCCATCGGCTTCATCAGCTACCGCGAACTGTCTTCGGTGGCGAAGTACAGCGCGCGCGTGGAGCGCTCCTACGAGCTGCTGCAGACACTGGACGACCTGGTGCACGCACTGTCGGACACGGAGACCAACCAGCGCGGTTACCTGCTCACCGAGGATCCGAGCTATCTGACCCTGTACGACGGTGGCGTGGCTCAGATCAAGCTCACATTGACGGAACTGCACCGGCTGAGCGCCGGCGAGCCTGCGACACGTGATGCGGTCGCGCACCTCGAGAGCCTGGCCGGAGCCAAGCTCGATGAACTGACCGAGAGCATCCACGCGACCCAGTCCGGTGAGTCCGCCCGGGCCCTGACCAACGTCGAGGGCAAGGGACGGCGCCTGATGGAATCCTTCCGGCACGACGCGGCCGAACTCGAAGGCATGCAGCGCCGCCTGCTCGAACTGCGGCGCGAACAGGAGCGCGAGGCGCGCTTCTTCAGCGAGGCCGTGCTGGTGGCCACCATCGTGCTCAGCCTGTTGCTGGTTGGAGCCGCGGCAATCATCAGCCAGCGCTTCGACGAGCGGCACCGCCTGCTCGAGAAGGAGATCGCCGAGCGCAAGCGCGCCGAGGAATACCGCGAGTCGCTGCTCGTCAGCGAGCGCGCCGCACGCTCGGAGGCCGAGCGCGCGACCCGCCTGAAGGACGAGTTCGTCGCGACCCTCAGCCACGAACTGCGCACACCACTCAACGCCATCGTCGGTTGGGCCAGCATCCTGCGACGGGACCGGCGCAACGAGACACTGGTCCAGGGCGTCGATGTCATCGAGCGGAACGCGAAGCTCCAGGCGCAGATGATCGAGGAGCTGCTGGACATGAGCCGCATCCTCTCCGGCAAGCTGCTGTTCGAACTCCGTCAGACGAGCGTGGTTCAGGTGGTTGAGTCGGCCGTTGCGGCCGTTCGCCCCACAGCCGATGCCAAGGGCGTCTCCCTGACGGCGCATGTCGCTGCCTGCCGCAACGTCAACGGGGATTCGGCCCGGCTGCAGCAGGTGGCGTGGAACCTCCTGACCAACGCGATCAAGTTCACCCCGCGCGGCGGCCGAGTCGACATCACGCTGCGCGAGTCCAGGGATCAGGTGGAGATCGTCGTCACGGACACCGGTCAGGGCATCAAGGCCGACTTCCTGCCCTTCGTGTTCGACAGGTTTCGCCAGGCAGACGCCTCAACGACACGCCGCCACGGTGGTCTCGGGTTGGGACTCTCCATCGTCAAGAGCCTCGTGGAGCTGCACGGGGGCTCCGTGGACGTGAGCAGTCCGGGCGAGGGCCAGGGTTCCACCTTCATAGTGCAGTTACCCGCGTGCAGTTCGGCCCTGCACGAACCGGAGATTCCCGCTCCGGCAGCCTCGCACGACCATCCCGGCCCGCAGCTCACCGGTTTGCGGATTCTGGTGGTGGACGACGAGGCCGATGCGCGCTTCCTCGCTCGGCGCGTACTCGAGGAAAGCGGCGCCCATGTACTGACAGCCGGTTCGGCGGCCGAGGCCCTGCAGACCGTCGACCACGGCAATGCGCTCAGCGTCATCGTCAGCGATATCGGGATGCCCGACCAGGATGGATATGACCTGATCCGGCAGATGCGCGCGCTCCCTGGAGATGCCGGACGGGTGCCCGCGGTGGCCCTGACGGCTTTGGCCCGCAATGAAGACCGGCGCCGTGCACTGCTGGCCGGCTACCAGCGCCATGTCAGCAAGCCGGTGGACCCGGCGGAGCTGGTTGCTGCGGTTGCGAGCCTGGCCCCGCCGCGCAAGCGCGCTTCCTGAGGCACGGCTTGCTGGCGAAGCGGCTGCTCGACCAGGCTGCTGCTCGGCGAGGCGCCTGCTCGACCAGGCTGCTGCTCGGCGACGCGGCTTCCTGAAGAACTGTCGAGCCATGCGCAATGGGTCGCCGTGACTTAGAATCGCCGCCTTTCACTGTCGGATTTTCGGGGGATCTCACCGGATGTTGCGCTCGTCGTTGCCCGCACTGCTTGCCGTGCTTTTCTGCGCCGCACTGAGCGGCCCTGCCCATCCCGCCGTTCCGATCCCGAAACCGCCGGACGTCAACGGCAAGGCCTACATCCTGATCGACTACGACAGCGGCCGGATCCTGGCCGCGGACCATGCCGATGACCGCGTGGAGCCCGCCAGCCTCACGAAGCTGATGACCTCGTATGCCGTGTTCAAGGCCCTGCAGGAGAACCGGCTGAAGCTCACCGACCCGATCACCATCAGTGAGCATGCCTGGCGGTCGGAGGGTTCGCGCACCTTCGTGCAGGTGGGTACCACGATTCCGGCCGAAGTGCTGATCAAGGGAATGATCGTCCAGTCCGGCAACGACGCCACGATCGCGCTGGCCGAACACATCGGCGGCACCGAGCCCGCCTTCGCACAGCTCATGAACGAGTACGCCAAGCGTCTCGGCATGAATGGCACCCACTTCGAGAACAGCGACGGTCTGCCCTCGCCGAACCATTACACGACGGCGCACGATCTCGCCCTCCTGGCGACGGCGCTGATCCGCGAGTTCCCGAACTACTATCCCTGGTACGGGTTGCGCGAGTTCACCTGGAACAACATCACGCAGCACAACCGTAACGGACTGCTGCTGAGAGATCCAACCGTGGACGGGATGAAGACCGGTCACACCGACAGCGCGGGCTATTGCCTCGTAACATCGGCCAAGCGCAACGGCATGCGCCTCATCTCGGTGGTGATGGGCTCTCCCAGCATCAAGGCGCGCGAAGACGGCAGCGCCGCCCTCATCAACTACGGATTCACGTTCTATGAGACGGGCAAGGTGAAGTCCGCCGGCGAGGTCATCCTCAAGCCGCGCGTGTACAAGTCCACCGAGGAGTTCGTCACGCTGGCCATTCCTAAGGACATCGTCGTGACGGTGGGCCGCGGCCAGCTCGCGACGCTCAAGACGAGCGCCCACGTGTTCAAGGAACCGCTGGTCGCTCCTCTGGCCGCCAACCAACCGCTGGGCGAGATGACCATCACCGATGCCGCGGGGGACGTGGTCGCGCACATTCCACTCGCACCGCGCAAGGAAGTCCCCGCGGCTGGGCTCTGGACGCGGGCCACAGACACCGTCCGTCTCTGGTTCAACTAGCCCGTGGCCGATCCGCTGCCGGTCAGTTACCTGAATGGTGAGTTCGTGCCTCTGTACGAGGCGCGGATCTCGCCCCTCGATCGCGGCTTTCTCTACGGCGACGGGGTCTACGAGGTCATGCCCGTGTATGCCGGCCGGCCGTTCCGCTTCGAAGCGCACGCCAATCGGCTCACGCGCAGCCTGCGTGAAATCCGCATGGAGGATCCGCACACACGCGATGAGTGGCGCGCCATCCTGGGCGAGCTGATCAAGCGCAATGGAGACGGCGACCAGTACATCTACTGGCAGGTCACCCGTGGCGCCGAGCGCGGCAGAAATCATGCGCCGCTCCCCAACGTCCCGAGGACCGTGTTCGCGTTCTGTGCGCCGCTGCCCGTGACCTCGCCCGGCGTGCTCGAGAACGGCGTGGCCTGTGTCACGGCCCAGGACACCCGCTGGGCACAATGCGATATCAAGTCGGTCGCGCTTCTCGCCAACGTTCTCCTGCGGCAACTCGCCGTCGATGCCGGCGCCGCAGAGACGATCCTGCTGCGCGACGGTGAGCTGATGGAGGCCTCCTCCTCGGCCGTGCATGTCGTCGTGGGCGGAACCGTCCTGAGTCCTCCCAACTCGCGGAAAATCCTGCCGGGCACGACACGCAGCGCCATGGAAGAAATGGCCACGCGCGCCGGTATTCCCTGCCGTTCGACGCCGGTGAGCGAGGTTCAGCTGCGCAGCGCCGAGGAAGTCTGGATCTCCGCCGCCACGCGCGAAGTGCAGCCGGTCACGCGAATCGATGGACGGCCGGTAGGAAGCGGCAAGCCCGGGCCTCTCTGGCGCCGGGTGCACGCGGAGCTGCAGCGCTACAAACAGGAACTCGCAGGCCAGCCGTGGTAGAGACCCCGTCGCTGCTCCAGTTTCCAACCGATTACCCCATCAAGGTCGTCGGGCGGCCCGCCGGCGATTTCCGCGCCCGGGTCGAGGCCATCGTGCTTCGTCACGTTCCCGGCCTTGATCGGAGCAAGGTCAGCGAGCGGCTGAGCGAGAACGGCAACTTCCTGTCGATTTCCTATCCCGTCGTGGCCGAGAGCAGCGAGCAGGTGGTGGCCCTGGTCAACGAGCTCAAGGCCTGCGAGGGCGTGCTGACCATCCTCTGAAGGCCGGCGGCCCGCCACGCACCCGGATCAGACCGGTGCCCCGCCGGCACCGGCTCGCCGCGCAGAGCGGCTCATTCCTACCCGTTCTGATCGTCTGCTCAGATGTTCTTGTCACCCTTTTGTAACCGCCCGCAGACCCCCGTATAACTGACGTCGCCGGTCCGGCCCCGGTAGCATGTGCAGCCTTTGGGCCGACCCTCTCGCCGGAAGCCGACCGCCAAGAAGATGTCGATCACGCTCGACCAGGTAACCAAGCGCTACCAGGGCATTCCCGTCGTCAACGATGTGTCGCTGGACATCGGTGATGGTGAGTTCTTCGTTCTGCTCGGACCCAGCGGCAGCGGCAAGAGCACCCTGTTGCGGGCAATCGCGGGACTGTCAGGGGTGGATCACGGCCGTATCGCGCTCCACGGCCGGGACGTCACCCACGTGGCAGCCCGCAAGCGGGGCGTGGGCCTGGTGTTCCAGAACTACGCCCTCTTCAGACACATGACCGTGGCCGACAACATCGAGTTCGCGCTGCGTGTCAGGCGCATGCGGGCTGCCGCACGGCGCGAACGCCGCCAGGAGTTGCTGCGGCTCGTCGCGCTGGAGGGCATGGACCAGCGCCTGCCAGCCCAGCTGTCCGGCGGCCAGCAGCAGCGCGTCGCGGTGGCAAGGGCCCTCGCGCATAAACCCGAAGTTCTTCTGCTGGACGAACCCTTCGGCGCCCTCGACGCCAAGATCCGTGAGGAGTTGCGGCGCACCATCCGGCAGGTGCAGCGGGAGCTGGGCATCACGACCGTCCTGGTCACGCACGATCAGGAGGAAGCGTTCGCCCTGGCCGATCGCATTGGCGTCATGAACCTGGGACGGCTGCTGGAAGTGGGTCGCCCTCACGACCTGTACACGCGGCCCGCGACGCGTTTCGTGGCTACTTTCCTGGGCGCGGCCAACCTGATCCTCGCGCGCCAGACCCGCGAAGGCATCCGCTTCGGCAACAGCGCGGTCAGCGCGATTGCCGCCGGGCCTTTGCATGGAGCGCGCGAGCACGAGGTCGTCGCGGTGGTACGCCCCGAAGAAATCGAGGTCGCCCCGACGCGCGAGTCCCTGTCGGCCAGTTATCTGACACGCGGCTCGGTGGAGGAAATCCTGTTCACCGGCGCGCTCGAGCGCATGCGCATCCGCATCGAAGTGGGTCAGGAGGCCGCGCCGCTTTCGACAGCCAACGGCGCAGGCAACGCGATCCTGGAAGTGACCCGGACGCAGCACGAGCTGCGCGCGTTTCACATCACTACAGGTCAGGATGTCGTGGTCGGCGTGCGGCGCATTCATGTTCTGCCGACACCCCTTTCCAGTTTTACCGCCTGTGCGGAGTCGGAACCCGCCGCCGAAGCCCTGGTCCACCAGACACTGCTGTCTGAACTGGCTGCGCGCATGAAGACGCGCATCTCGATGCGCGTCGAGCCGAAGCTCGGACTGACAGACGGCACCGGCTCCGGAGGTTCCGAGTTCAGCGGTACGACCGTCATCGCCGCCAATGGCCACGGAGCCGCACAGGCGGAGTGGCTATTGCGGCGCGGCGCGGAAGAGATCCTCGTCCTGCCGCAGAACGCCGTGCCACCACAGCGAGTGCTGATTCACTGGAGCGACGAGGCCGTGCGCCGGGCCACGCTGGCGGTATCGGCGAGCATCCTCCGGCACGTCTCGGCCGAGGCGGTCTACCTTGGGATTCTTCCGGATCAGACACCCGCCGCACAGCGGCCGCACGGCATGCGTGCGTTGCTGGATGCCCGCTCCGAGGCACAGGCGGTGCACGGACTGGAGATGCGCACGGAACTGCGCTTCGGCAACGTGCCGGATGAACTGGCCCGGCAGCTCAGCGAGTCCCCCGGTCAGATGCTGATCCTCGGCATCTGCAGTCTTGCCGCTCTCACGGAGCGCTTCGGCTCGCTGCTCACGCAGAGCACGTGGCCCGTCCTCATCGTGCATCGGGAGCACGAGGGGCCCGCCGGCTGACGCCGGGCTGCCCAGGCATGGCCACCCTCCGCCAACCCAGCGTGCTGCCCGGATTCGGGCTGACTTTTGGCTTCACGACGTTCTTTCTCAGCGCCGTGGTGCTGATCCCGCTTGCCGCGCTCGTGCTGATGGCGGCCTCCATGCACTGGAGCGACTTCCTCCGTGTTGTGTTGAGTCCGCGAGCGCTCGGCTCGTACCGGCTGTCGTTCGGGGCTTCATTTCTCGCCGCCAGCATCAACCTGGTGTTCGGCTTCATCATCGCCTGGACGCTGGTGCGGTATGAATTTCCGGGCCGGAAGCTCATCGATGCGCTGATCGACATGCCGTTTGCCCTGCCGACCGCCGTTTCGGGCATTGCACTGACCACCGTGTTCGCGGAGAACGGCTGGATCGGAAGCTATCTGCAACCGTTTGGCATCAAGGTGGCCTACACGTGGATCGGTGTCACCGTGGCGTTGACACTGATCGGCCTGCCCTTTGCCGTCCGCTCCGTTCAGCCGGCCCTGTTGGAGGTCCAGCGCGATCTCGAGGACGCTGCCGAGACTCTCGGCGCGGGCCGGCTCTACGTTTTCAGACGGATCATCCTGCCGACCGTGCTGCCGTCCCTGCTGACCGGCTTCACCCTCGCCTTTGCCCGTGCCGTCGGTGAGTACGGCTCGGTGATCTTCATCGCCGGCAATCTGCCGATGAAGACCGAGATCACGCCCCTGCTGATCGTCATCCGCCTCGAGGAGTTCGACTACAAGGGTGCCGCGGCCCTGGGCTTCGTCATGCTGGTCATCTCCTTCGTGGTACTGCTGACGATCAACCTGTTGCAGGCGTGGGGCCGGCGGCGCATCGTGGCGGCGGCACGCTGATGGCTGGTGGAGTCCATGCCGTTCTCGAGGACCTGGACACGCGCCCGGGACGTGACACGTTCGTGAGTGCACTGGCCCGCTGGTCGTTCATCGCTCTGTCCCTGACGTTCCTGGCAGCGTTGCTGTTTGCGCCACTGGCGACGGTCTTCGTGATGGCTCTCGAAAAGGGCTGGCGCGCCTACGTGCACTCGTTCGTGGATCCGGACACGGCCGCGGCGATTCGCCTGACCCTCACGACCGCGGCAATCGTGGTCCCGCTCAACACCCTGTTCGGCCTGGCCGCTTCCTGGGCCATCGCGAAATTCGAGTTCCGCGGCAAGAGCATGCTCATCACGCTGATCGACCTGCCGCTCGCCATCTCGCCGGTCATCTCCGGCATGGTGTACGTGCTGCTGTTCGGCCTGCACGGCTGGTTCGGTGTCTGGCTGCAGGAACACGACATCAGCATCATCTTCGCCCTGCCCGGCATCATCGTGGCCACGCTGTTCGTGACGTTTCCCTACGTGGCGCGCGAACTGATCCCGCTGATGCAGCAACTCGGCAACGACGAGGAGGAAGCGGCCATCACCATGGGCGCCGGGGGCTGGATCACCTTCTTCCGGGTGACGCTGCCGAAGGTCCGCTGGGGACTGGTGTACGGCGTCATCCTGTGCAACGCGCGCGCCATGGGCGAGTTCGGGGCGGTCTCCGTCGTGTCGGGCCACATCCGTGGTCTGACCAATACGATGCCGCTCCACATCGAGATCCTCTACAACGAATACAACTTCGTGGGCGCGTTCGCGGTCGCCTCCCTGCTGACCCTGCTGGCTCTGTTGACTCTCGTCGTGAAGACTCTCGTGGAGCGCACGGGTTACCGGCGGCGATGATGCGATGCTAGAGCAGTTGCGACGCCTCTGGATCCGGTTGCGGCCGGATCCCGCCAGAACCAGCCTCGCCTGGTGGATGGTGGCCATCAACCTGGCCATCGTGCTGCTGGTGGGCGGGGGCATTTCCTATTCGGCCATCAGCAAGCTGCACGATCTCGCCGATGAGCAGGGCAAGGCCCGCGTGCAGCTCGCGGGCGCCATGGCTCGCGAGGATCTGCGCCGCATCGCCGAAGACACGCTCACTTCGGCCCGCACACTGGCGGAACGACCCACCTTGCAGCGGCTTCTGGGCGAGGGGCGCTCGGATGCGATTCCGCCGCTTCTGCGGCGGTCCTGCCAATCCGTCGGCATCGATGCCTGCGCACTCTTTTCGGGTACACAGCTCATTGCCCAGAGCGGCCCGACTCTCGACTGGGACGCGATCGTCACGGCGAGCACGGAGCAGGGTGCGACTTTCCTGACACTGCCCGCCAACGTGCGCACGCCGGTGATGGGGGCCTCCGCCAGCCTCGGAGACGTGGAAGGAACACGCCTGTTCGTCGTCAGGCTGCTGGATGACAAGCTGGCTCAGGGGCTGAGTCAGCAGGTGGGGCTGAGCATCCGCTTCGTGGATTACCGCTCCTACACCGATGATCCGGTGAATCCGTTCACGCCGCTGTATTCGGCAAGTCTCGCCGACGGCCGCTCGGCCGTGCAGCGCATCGAGTCCCAGGAACTATACGCGGCGAGCGTGCCGGTATTCGCCGCGACTGGCGAGGCCCTTGCGCTGCTGGAGGCGCGCCTGCCAGCGGCCGCGATCGACAGCTCCACCAGCCGCCTGACACGCAAGCTGCTCGTCACCGCGCTCGTACTGGCCGCTCTGGCGGTGCTCGGGGGCCTGATGTTGAGTGAGATGGTCGCCGCCCCCGTGAAGGCGCTGACCACGGCTGCCGTGCGGCTGGGACAAGGCGACTTCTCCACCTCCATCCCGCCCGGCGGAGCGGCGGAGGTCGGCATGCTGGCCCGGACCATGGAGGACATGCGACGCAATCTGGTCGATCTGACGGGGACCTTGCGCCGGCGCGAGGCAGAGGCGCAGGCCGTGCTGGGAGGCGTCGTCGAAGGAGTCTACGCCGTGGACCGGGAACGGCAGATCCGCTATCTGAACCCGCAGGCGGCGCGACTGTTGAACGTGACCCCCGAGCAGGCGGTGGGCCGATTCTGCGGCGACGTCCTGAAGCCTCGGTTCGTCGATGGCAGGCGGCCCTGCGAGCAACACTGTCCCATCCTGCAGGCTCGGGTGGACCAGACCGCGAAGGCCGTGGAAGCGCTGCAGGTGTCCGAATCGGCACCGCGCACCGCCATCATCACCAGCTCCGCCATGGTGGATGGACTGCAGGTGCAGGTCATCCGCGACGAGACGGAGCTGGAAGGCGTGCGCCGCGCACGCGACACGGTCCTGGCCAACATCTCGCACGAGTTCCGCACTCCCCTGGCAGCCCAGCTCGCCTCCATCGAGCTGCTGAAGGAAGGACTGTCAACGCTCGGCCCCGACCAGCAGCGCGAGCTGGTCCTGTCGCTCGAGCGCGGCACGTTGCGCCTGACCCGGCTGATCGACAATCTGCTGGAGAGCGTGCGGATCGAATCCGGTCAGCTCGGCATCCGCCACCAGAGCGTGGAGCTGGCCGAGATCGTCGAGGACGCCCGGGCACTGGTCGGCTCGCTGCTGAGCCTGCGCCACCAGACACTCGAAGTCAGTCTGCCGGAGGATCTGCCCCGGATCGATGGCGACAAGCCCAGGCTGACGCAGGTGTTCGTCAACCTGCTGGCCAACGCCAACAAGTTCGCTCCCGAGGGAAGCGTGGTGCGGATAGGGGCGGAGCCTGCCGCCAGACGCGTGCTGGCCTGGGTGGAGGATGAGGGTCCCGGCCCGTCCGCCGCGGATGCCGATGCGATCTTTGCCCGCTTCCAGCGTGGCGCCGGGGAAGAGCCCGAGGCGGGCGGATTGGGCCTGGGCCTGTGGATCGTCAAGTCGATCGTCGAGCGGCATGCCGGTACGATCTCACTCGCGCGCACGCCGCAGGGCCGCACCCGCTTCACGGTGTCGCTGCCCCAGGAGTCCAACGGATGAAGATTCTGACCGCGGACGACGATCGCGACCTGCGTGAACTGATCGGATTTACGCTGGCGCAGGCCGGTTACCTCGTCGTCAAGGCCGGCGACGGGACCCAGGCCCTGCGCCTGTTCGAGGCCGAAACGCCCGACCTGGTCGTGCTGGACATCAACATGCCGGGCGCGAGCGGCTTCC
>Ga0335069_10001745_pt1 | contig 34562 bp, 25 predicted proteins | sample Lox_Sample_11_FD_206714 | JGI IMG/M metagenome (GOLD analysis project Ga0335069, IMG submission 206714) | Soil microbial communities from Loxahatchee National Wildlife Refuge, Florida, United States - Lox_Sample_1.1 | ecosystem: Environmental > Terrestrial > Soil > Wetlands | place: USA... | reverse complement strand
CCGGCTTCCAATGCGATCTGCTCCGCCGCCACTGCTCGTCCTGTTGCCCAAACCACCGCTGGAGGCCCGGTTGCTTACGCCGGCTCCGCCTGCAGTGCGATTGCTTGCGAGATTGCCACCCTGTCGCCCAAGCTGCTGTCGCGCACTTGCCTGGCGGTTTGCAAGTGAATCGCCGCGTGTTGTGCCCCCAAACCTGTCGGCGGTAGCGCGGTCCTTATATGGGGCGCCCCCGCGATGTTCGGGATTGTGCTGCCATCGGTTCCCTGCTCCCGCTCCGCCAGAGGGTAATTGCGACGGGCGATTGCCGGCCCCGCCCACGCCTCCAACGCCACCTGGACCGCCTACTCCACCGACTCCGCCTGCTCCACCAACGCCACCCACTCCACCAACTCCGCCTGCTCCACCAACGCCTCCAACACCTCCAACGCCGCCTCTGGATGGAAGTTGAGACGGGCGGTTAATGTTCGAGTTGCGATTGAAATTGTTGTTGCGGTTGATGGTGATATCGCTGTGTCCCCAACCGCACCCCCAGCCCCAGCCGCCCGCCCAGAATGCGCCCATCATCACTCCAACACCGAAGGAGATGGCCATTCCTGCCGGGTAATACCAGGCTGGCGGATAGTAGATGGGGGGATAGGGATACACCGGCGGACCATAGACAATAACAGGATCGTAAGTGGGCACGTAGACGACCTGCGGATTGGCCTGCTGAACAACGATTACACTCTTGCTCTCGACGACCTGTGTTTCAACCTTCTGCTGTTCATTCGTCTTGAGATTGCCCTTGTCCTGCGCCTTCTTGCGCATGCGCTGAACCGCATCCATCACGTCACTTTGCTGCGACAGAAAGGCGTTGCCCAGATCAGTTGTCCATTGAATGTCGTTTGCCAGCCGGTTTGCCACGTCAGGCAAAGCCGCCAATGCCTGGACACTTGGATCCCAGGATTGTTTCGCAACTGCATCGGCCAGAGCCTTGTCTTTCAGGTCCTTGTTCTTCGAGAGCCATTGCTGAAGCTGGATGATCTCGAGAGGATACGTGGAAGCCGCCAGCGTTTGTGCAAGCAACGGATCAGGATACAGAGCGATGGGTGCGACGAGAGAGTCGAGCTGATCCGCTGGAATCTTTGCTGCCTGGTTTGCGCCAGCTGAAGTCTGGCCTCCGGCAGCGGCCTGAGCTGGCGGCATGTATGCAATGGCTTCGCCGGGCAAAAGCGCGACAGAACACAAGACAGCCACTAACGAACGAAGCATTGCGCCCAATCGCTTTGGGTTCATGAGCAGGTCTCCCGCTTGCAGGAGAAGTGCACCGCGATCCGCAGAATCGTCCTGGAGATTCGGGGCCGCCAACCCAGACAAACAAGGGAGGTGCATTCTCCGAGGCACACTTTAGGTCAACTCGGAGGTGACGTCTGCTGGCAGAACATACAGGGGCAGACCGCGGCGCTCCTCCGCTCTGCTGATCCACGCGCGCTGCTTTCGGGCGTCATGAATAACCTTGCGGCTTCTTCGAGCGCCTCGGGACGGCCCAGCAAGATGGGTCCGCCGATGGAATGAGTCAGGAGCCGGACATCCGGGATGTGAATGTCAGAGTGCAACATTCGATTGCTGATTCGCGGCTATCGGGAAGGCGATCGCCTCTCCGAAGTTCGCAGACCGGCCGATCGCGCGCATGAGAATCAGTCAGAAGGTGTCCAGGTATTGTCGGGATTGTACTCGGACATTGAGGAAGCAATCTTTTCCGTATCCTGACCGAGGTCTTTCTGGTAGACGACTCCATCCTGATTCACGATGAAGGTCATGACGCCGGAGTTGCGATACTCCGCGGGATACGCAACGAAGGCAAATCCCTTTGTCAGTTCCCCGTTCACGAGGTAATCTTTCGCGCCGCCCTTTGCCGCAGTCCCCTGCCGGGTGAGCATCCGATAGTAGTAGCCATGGAAGGGTGGGCGATCTCCCTGCTGTGCGGAATACCCTTCCTCTGCCGCGCCCGCGATCAGCGGTCCAATCGGGCTCGGCGGTTCGTTGTCGCTGGTCTTCCAAAAGAGCCCGTTGTGTTTGCCTTCGCTACTCAGAAACTTCGCAGCGTAGTGTTTTGTCTTGCTACCGTCACGGGGCTCAGACGCGTAGTCCCGCTGAGCGCTGACCAGAGAGTAAAGCACCTCAATCGCATCGTTCTCGTTGGTGCCAACGCGACGATACAGGACCTCCTGCTTTCCCCTCTCTGTGTCGAAATACCAGGCGCCGCTCGAGTTTTTCACCAAGGGGATCGGAGAGGGCCAGTTCTCGGCACCGACATAGAGAGTTGCAGACTGATCCGGCTCTATCACCACTCGGTGCATCTGCTCGTAGCGGCGAATGAAATTCTGCAAGATGCGCTTGTCAGCGACGTCATCGCCGGTGTGCAGCAATGGGCCCGAGTTGGAACCGAGTATCTCGGTCAGCGCGGTGGAGTCGGAGGACTTGATGGCGTTGTAAAGAGCCAGAACTGCATCACCGGGCGACGGAAACGTCTTCTCATTTCCCTGTTGTGCAAGAACTGCCTGGAAGATCAATACGAAGCCGGCAAGAACCGCGCTCACCGAAGTCGCCAGGTTTCCACGCCGAACGGGATGTGAAGACCTCTTCGATTCTGAACTCGAGATCGGGCGATGTCCCGTTTGTGAGATCACAGAATTCACCTCAGAATAGAATTGCCCGGTCAGCGCCGTCCTCGACCGCCAGCGTGCTGGCCTCCAGCATGTGCAGCGCCGCCACCACCCTGACCGCCACCACCGGCTCGCGCACCGCCGCCGTTGAGACTCTGCTGGCCGCGTGCACTGTTGGTTCGCGCATTCCCGCCCTGGCTGTAGTTGGCGAAGGCGCCGTTGCTCTCATTTCTGCCGGCTTGCTGGCCGTATCCTCGCTCAGGCTGCCGCTGGTTCTGGGCAAGATTGTTCTCCGGACGGGACAAGTTCTGGCTGGCAGCACGATTCTGCTGATTGAAGTTCGGCTGCGTTCCTCCACGCTGCTGCCCGAGGTTGCCCTGAGAGCGACCGAGGTCCTGGTTGTTCGCGGCGCGATTCTGCTGGAAGTTCGGCTGGCCGCCTGCACGCTGCTGACCCAGCTGGCTCTCACCGCGCTGCTGCGCAAGGTTGCTGGCGTTCTCGTTTCGGAACTGGGCCTGATTGCGGTTCTGATTGAAGTTGGGCGTGGAGAAGTTATTCGTCCGGTTGTTGCGGTTGATGTTGTTCGCGTTCAAGTTGCTGCGATTGACGTTGTTGGTGTTGATGTTATTGCGATTGATGTTGTTGATGTTCGCGTTGTTGCGGTTGTAGTAGTTATTGCGGTTTACAAACGTATTCGAGTTGGAGATGTAGGTGTTGTGGTTATAGACAACGGTTGAGTTGTGCCAGCCACATCCCCAGGAGTTCCATCCCCAACCGCAGCAGCTATTGTTCATCGCTGCGCCAACTGCGATGCCGACGCCGAAGGAGAGCAGGCTCGCAGCAACCATGTCTCCGGTGGAGTAGCCGGGATAGGCAGGTACGGGAGCTCCGTAGACTGTTGTTGGATTGTAGGTGGGCACGTAAACGACATCGGGCTGCGACGGCTGAATCACGATGGTCTGTGGGGGAGCCTGGACGACCTGTACCTGCGATCCGCCAGAGGACGCCTGGGCAGCCGGAGCCGACGCCGGAGCCTGATTCTCGACCGAGACATTTTGTTGTGGAGTGCTCTTCAGCGTTCCGGCCTGCTGTGCGCGCTGGCGCATGACCTGGACGGCATTCATGACGCTCTGGGGAATGTTGAAGTAGGCGTCTCCGAGTGAGGAGGTCCATGACAGGTTTGTCGCCATCTGCTGCAGTACGTCGGGAAACTGGGTGAGCCCCTTGACACTTACGTCCCAGGGCTGCTGATTCACAGCCTGGAGTAGGTCCTGGCCCTTGAGGCTGGAGTTTTGCTGGAGCCACTGATAAGCAGCGTCGACCTGATCGGGAAACGTGGATCCGGCGAGGACTTGCGCAAGCAAATTGTCGGGGAACAGGGCAATGGGCGCGACGAGCTGATAGAGCTGATCGGCTGTGGGCGCCGCGTAGGTGGTTTGCGGCGCGGCCTGTGACTGCTTGACGACGGGCACTTCTTTCTTGCATCCATCGAACTCGACGATCAGGAAGATGCACAGCAGAACTGAGAGCGCTTGTTTGAAGATATGCATGGCAACCCCGCTCATCGCGTAAGGAATTGACTGGTAAGCACGTAATCGGACGCCGGGAAATCGAAGTGCGCGGCGAAGACCTCGGGGCTATCGATAAGTACAGCTAGCTAGTCGACCGGCGAAAACCATCGACGAGAGAGTAGACGGAATTGACAGCGCCGACAACCTGTCTCTTTTGACAGCCGATGAGTGTGCAGCACCTTTGAGCCAGAAGTCCGGCTTCGCAAGGGACGATCTTACCACGAACTGCTGCGGTCGAAGCGCTTCAATCAGCGTGGTTTGGGACGGGCAACCTGATACATTTCGGCGGCGATACGATCAAACAGCGCAAAGCGGTCGTCGCCTTCGGAGTAGAGGTTGAAGTGGGAACGGCCCGGGATAAAGGTGAACTCCGCCTTGCCGCCGAGGAGATCGAGTGTGGACTGGAGTCTGTGAGCGGCTGCATCGAGGTAGAAGGTGTCGTCGGTTCCAACCACCAGATGAATCTTGCCGCGGAGATCCTTGCCAATCGTCTTCCAGTTGTCGTTCAGGTATTGCGCGATGTCGTAGTGGCTGCGCCAGTAGCCGGCCACCGCTGGATCAATATCTCCGGTCGTGCGATTGAAGAGTTGCATCGGGCGACCATCGGGGCCTCGAGGAGAAAAGACCCATTCGAATGAGGCAATCTGACCACCGTAGTCGCCGACCACAGATTCAAGACCGGCAAGCTGTTGCAGCGTGGCGAGAGGGCGTCCGTGGTCTCGCATGATCGGGTTGTCAGTGCCGTCGGGAGCGCGATACATGTTTGCGTGCGACGCGTAGAGATCCACCGTCGAGAAGGCGTGGAAATCACTTGGATCGGGCGATGTGGACCACGTTCCTCCGAAGATCTTCGGGTAGTGTGTCTGAAGCCAGAGTGTGGCCCATCCCCCGGAAGAGTGACCCTGCAGGAAACGGCCGGAGGCGCGTGCGTCCATGCGATATATTGACTCAAGGCTGGGGATGAGCTCGGTCGTGAGCGCCGTTCCCCATGGTCCGTTGTTTACTGAGTCCGCAAACTCGTGTGTGCCGGTGGGACTGCTCTCGTCGAGAAGCACCCAGATCATCTCCGGCATGTGTTTGTCTTTCATACGATCGAAAAGGATCGGGGCGTAGCGCGCGCGCAGAGCCAGGAGCGTGCCGCCGAATCCATGCGTAAAGAAGACGGTGGGATAGCGCGCCCTGGGATGATCGTTGTATCCCGGAGGCAACAGGACCCAACCACGCATGTGTATTTGCCGGCCCCAGAAAGCGGAAAGCAAGGAACTTACCTGATCGATCGGTTTGAGGAACGGAAGAATATCGGACCGCTGTGTCAGCGGGTCAGGCGGGTCGGGCACAACCTGAGCCAGCGTCAGCTGGGGCTCCTTTTGCGTCTCGAGTGGAAGAGTCAAAGTGGTTACGGCGCTGATGAGATCACCGGGACCACGGCCGCTGTAGTTGTAGCTGTGATTTACGTCAAGCACAGCTTGAACATGATATGACCCCGCTTTTGCCTGCGACAGCGGTTTCGGAAAGACAATGTAATCCGCATCGATGTCGATTCCCTTCCCGGGTTCGAGATGCGGAACCTCCCTGGCAGCAACAAAGACGGCAGTGGGAGACATCATCTCCATATCAACGGATGAGGCGTCGCCGGTGTCGGGTGCGGCAAAGAGCAGGAGTCGTCCGGCAACGGGATGGGGAATTTCGCTGCTGAGCGACACGTGAAAAAAGAGATGACAGGGCGCATCGGGAAATTGGGCCAGCAACCCACCGACCGCCAGGGTCGCAAGGACAGGGAAACAGCAGAGTGCAGCACGAACTCGCATCATGACGGGGAAGCCTCGATCGATCATTCGCGAAGATATCCGTGCTCTGCCATGCGACGGCCGAAGCGGCGAAACGCCTCGTCGGAGACTGGTTTCACGCCGTTGGCAGAGACGTAGCGATTATAGAAGTTGAACAGGCCGCAGGCGGCAATCGCGTAGTAAATGGAGGTGTCGTCCCAGCCAGCCGCGTGCAATCTCTGGATATCGGCTTCACCGATGGAACCGGAGTCGAGCGTCATCTTCTGAACAAAACGCAGCAAGGCTTTGTCAGGCTCGGACAATGCGGAGGATTCCATGTCCCGAATGACGCTCCAGACGAGCGCTTCATTCTGGTACAGCCACGAAGCGACCGCGGCATGCGCCTTCATGCAGAATTCACAATGGTTGAGCGAAGAGGTGTACGCCGCAATCAACTCGCGTAGGGCTGGGCTGATCGGCGCGTCCTCGTGCATGATCTCGTGGGAGAAGCGAGCAAGGTGATAGGAGGCCTTTGGGCGAAAAGCCAGCAGATTCCAGATGCGCCAGTATTCAGCGCCCGTGGCTCGTGCATTGCTGATGAGATCGGCGTAGGGGCTCGGCTGGGGGTTGTTTTCGACGTCCAGCAGGAAGAGTGAGTCTGTGCTTTGCGGTGCGCTCATTTTTGATTCCCTTGGCGTGCGGTTCATTGGTCGCTCCGAGCGGGCTCCTGTGGAGCAAGATCGAGAAGGCCCTGCGATTGGAGTCCAAAGGCGTTTGCCACCCGGTTAAACGTCGAAAACAAAGAGGCGATGTGGATGGCTTCAGCAATCTGCGGCTGATCGAAACCGGCGCGAAGCAGTTCTTCGATGTCTTCGCGGCAGATTCGGGGCGAGTTGCGATTCACCTTCTCAACGAAAGCGAGAAGAGCCTGCTCACGCGTCGACAGTGAAGCGGCGAGGAGCCGGTTTTCCTGGATCGCACAGAGCGCTTCGGACGACCCTCCCTGAACACGAAAGAAAAAGCCGTGGCTGTCTGCACAGTACGGACAAACGTTTTGAACGGAGATGAAAGTAGCAATCATCTCCTTCTCACGCCTGTGGAGATGGCCATCGGCAAAAATCAGGCTCTCCGAGAGGTCCATCATATGGCGCAGGAGCGGCGGGTGCGTTGCGAAGCACTTGAGGATTCCGGGGACGTCGGGGCGTCCGAATCGGCCGCGGAATTGCGCATAGAGCGCCGCCACTTCGCCGGAGGCCTGGTCCTCTTCGATCGCGGGCAGGTTGGCGGGCACAGCATTGCGTGGTCGCACGGCAGCGCGAGCAATGCGCTCATATTCTGGAAGACTCAATGACCCTCCGCCTCGAAATCTTGCGATATCAGGGGATTCGAGGCCACCCTTGCGGAACTCTACAGAAACAGGCTGAGAGTGTCCTCCTACTTGAGGTGGTTAGAAACATCCAACGAAGGATGGAGCAGGAATGGCCGGCTGGAGGGGAGAAAGGGAAAGGCGATTCGGGACCGGACCGGCCGATTTGAGGTGAAAGAAGGATACCGGCAAGCATAGAATTGCAGGCATCAAGAGATGCGGGGCTATGGGCGGAGTTCTCAGCACCGGGACTTCCGGCCTGATGAGGTCGATCAGAGGAGCCATGCACCCGCGCAAGGCGAAAATCGCAGGGGACCTTCTGGAGGACAACATGAGGCGCATGTGTGCCTTGTTTGCGATTGCTCTCGCAATGGCGCTGCCCGGAATTGCCGCGCAGCGCGTCACCGTGGAGCAGCTTGAGCGCATTCTGACTGAAGCGCAAAGCACGCCCGACAACGATCTCGCGGCAAGACTCTCCGATCTCCAACTGACAGAACGGTTCTCATCCACGCGCGCGGCGCGCTGGCGTGCGCAGATGCCAGGGGCGAAGTCACAGAGAGCACTCCTGGGGCTTGCAGACCGGTCGGCCTTTCTCGATCCTCCCTCGGCAGAGTTGCCGTCGGAGCCCAGCCCGGATTTGAGTGAACAACGCCGGATCATGGGATTGGCGGCAACCTATGTAACCAAGTCTATTCCGCAGCTGCCCCGCTTCTATGCAACACGCGTTGTCACACACTTTGAAGATGCGCCGGGAAGCGGAGGCGAGTCTTCGGGCGACGGCGGCGGCTCGATCCTTGCCGTGCGAATTTCCACGGCCACTGTCATGTACCGCGATGGCGGAGAGGTCATCGATCCGGGACCGACAAAGGCAATGAAGCCGGCAATCCCCGACCGAGGGCTCAAGACCTGGGGTGCGTTCGGGCCGATTCTGGCGCTTGTTCTGCTTGATGCTGCGCAAAACAAGTTGGAATGGAAGCAATGGGAACAGGGCCCAAACGGGCCGCTGGCGGTATTCCGATATGCGGTGCCAAAAAACAAATCACATTATGAGGTCCGCTATTGCTGCGTGGCGACTTCCTTTGGATTGGAGAGCGAAGAATTCCACGAGATGAGCGCCTATCACGGCGAGATGTCGGTTGATCCGGCGAGCGGCACGATTCTCCGGCTGACGCTCGAGGCGGAGCTTGGCCCGGATGATCCGATCTCGCGTGCGGCGATTGCAGTCGAGTATGGTCCCCAGGAACTGGGAGGAGTGACCTATACCTGCCCGACGAACGGTGTTTCGATTTCGCTCGCGAAGACGCTGCGCAACGTGCGAGATTCAGAAGGGCGCGACTGGCCGACGATGGGACCCATGCAGATGCTGCTCAACCACGTTGTCTTTGAGCAGTATCACCTCTTCCGGTCGGAATCGCGGGTGCTCTCGGCCAAAGAGGAGCGGGCCCAGGGAGTGACTCCCGACGCAACGCTCACGAGCACGCCGCCGGCAGAGACGGGGCCCACTGAGGAGGTTCTGTCAGACGCTCCTGCCGCGAGCACTGCAGATGCCGGCAGCAAGCATGTGTTCGATGCCGCCTCAGCCGGTGATCCGAATGCGGAGATCAGCACAAAAGCAGCAACGACGCTGCCGGATACAGCGCCCCGCGCCAACGAGCAGGCCAATGGCCAGACGGAGAGCGCGCAGCAGGGTGGATTTACTCTCCGCGTAAACACTCGGCTCGTGGACGTAAATGTCATTGCGCTTGATAAGAAAGGCCATCCACTCACAGATCTCAGGCAGGAGGATTTCGAGGTCTACGACAACGGCGTCAAGCAGGAGCTTCGTTCGTTCAGCCAGGCGGACTTTGCGTCTTCGGAGTCCCGGGGAGACCTGGCAGCGGATGTAGCAACACCGGCACACCTGGAGTTTTCAAATCGTGCAGCTTCAGACGGGAAATCAGGGACCAATGAGGGGAACACATTCGTGTTTCTACTCGATGCGAGCAATCTGACCTATCCCGACCTGGTGGACGCACGGCAGCAAATGATTCAATTCCTGCAGACTCTGCAGCCCAACGAGCGCGTTGCTTTGTACGTTTGCCGCTATCACCGATTCCAGGTTCTGGAGGAAGCGTCGACGGATCATGCCATGCTGGTTGCGCGGCTCAAGCATTGGAAGCCGGATCCGCAGGACGTGGGCAACGCGAACGACGAGGAACAGCGCAACCGGCAGACGTTTGAAACGGTGCACAGCCCAGAAGACATGCTGAGCGTGAACGGAAACTATACGATGGATTCATCCACGCAATCCGAAGCGCTCGATCCAAAACTGCGGGAGATGGGCAGTAACCCGGGCCCCAATGCGCTGTCGATCCTGGTGGATGTAGCGCACCATCTCGCGGTGGTACCAGGCCATAAGAGCCTGGTCTGGGTAACCAGCGACAATGCGCTAGCCGACTGGAACAAGCTCTCCATCACGATTGAAAAGGGCAGCAAATACATTGAGCCCGTCGCGCTGAGAACACAGGAGGCCATGAATAACGCTCACGTGAGCATCTACCCGCTTGACGCATCGAGGCTGGAAGGGAACGTCGTGACCGCCGAACTCGGTGCGCGCAACGTGGAGTTGACGCCGACTTATCAGATGCCGCTTGGGAATGAACTTCAAATGGAGGGACCGGAAGCAACCGCCGGCCCCGACATGAATCCTTATATCCAGAATCGAAACATCGCGTCGGCAGGTCGTCTCTCTGCTCAGATGGAGCAGGATATTCATCCCATACAGGGCGTGTTTCGCGAGGTCGCGGACGCGACCGGCGGGCGAGCGTTGCGACGCTCAAACAACATGATCGGACAACTGAACGGCGTGGTGGCGGATGGCCATGCCACATACCTTCTGGGCTTTTCGCCGAGTCAGCCTGCGGACGGGAAATATCATCTGATCACTGTGAAGCTGGTTAGCCGTCACGATGCTACGCTTCGCTATCGCACAGGCTACCAATATGATAAAGAGCCGACATCACTCAAGGACAGATTCAAGAGGGCGATCTGGCAGCCCGCCGATGCCAGTGAGATCGCGGTGAAGGCGACCCCGGTGACCGATGCCGCGGGGAATGCTTTGAGAATCACGGTCGCAGGAACAGACCTTGATCTGACCCAGCAGGATGCTCTTTGGATGGGCAAGCTGGACATCTTCATGGTGCGGCGTGACGAAGAGGGATTGCACGCGGCGGTTTCAGGAAAAACCGTGGGCCTGAAGCTGAAAGAGACGACCTATCAGAGAGCGATGAATGAGGGCCTCACGTTTGATGAGCGGCTCGACACCAAGCTCGAGAGCGGGTCGCTTCGCGTGATCGTTGTCGACGGGAACTCGGGACGCATCGGCTCCGTGACCGTACCCACGAATGTGCTTGGAGCAAGGCACTAAGGCGAATCCCCGGCTGAACCTTCGGGCAGGCCCGAGAGCGAGAGCCGCCTCCGGGGGCACCGGGCGCAGGATTGCGCCCAGTGCAGGCTCACAGGCAACGCGGCGTTACAGTTGCGCAATCTAATCCCTACAGTTCGAGCAAGCATGGGGCCGCGTTCCGAGAGCCGATCTGAAATACGTTGTCCGGATGCTGTTTCCGGCTAAAGTGTGTGACCGCTGCGAAATCAAAAGCGCACGGCTGGACAACGGATCGCTAGACGAAGCGAGAGAGGCTGGCGCAAACCATCAAGACTGCGCCAACCATGACAGCCGGAGTCATATCCTGAATGGCAATAATTCGCAGTCAAGTTGCCCGCGCCGTGGCAAGCCCGCCGGCCCGTGGCGAATCGGATGTCACCCCTTTGCGTGACATGCTGGCGCTCGCACCGGCAGCTATCGGCTATCTCGCAGGTCCGGACCTCCGCTGGGGATACGCGAATGATCTCCTTGCCCGCCTTGCCGGGTGCGCAGGCGCAGACGAACTGCTTGGACTCACGCTTCGCGAAAGCACAGCCAATCTTGCCGAAACAGGGATTGTCGAGTTGCTCGAGAATGTTCGTCGGACTGGAATGCCGTGCCACCGCAAAGAGGTCAGGATCAGTCCTGCAGGCAAAACCGGTCGGGGTGAGGAGCGCTACTTTGATCTTGTGGCTCAGCCGATGCCGAACGGCTTGCACCAGGTGAGAGGCATCTTTGTTCATGCAGCGGAGATCACTGAGCAGGTAATCAGCCGACGGGAGTTGGAGGCAAGCGAAGAACGCCTGCGGCTCGCGCAGGAGGCAGCGCACATCGGCGCATGGGAATGGAACCCCGTTCAGAACAGACGGATTCTCAGTGCTCAGCTCCATCTCATGTTCGGCACTCATGCCTCGATGACCGAGGAGCAGATCCACAGTTTCTGGGCATCACGCGTGTATCCGCCTGACTGGCCCAAGGTCCGTGATGCGATGTTCGAGACCGAGAGGACAGGCTTGCAGGAATTTGAATACCGTTACGTGCATCCTCAGCGCGGCATTCGCTTCTATTGCAGCAAGGGCGAGCGGATGAAGGGGAGGTCAACGTATTTCGGTGTGGTCATCGACATCACCGGGCAAAAGCGGCGGGAAGAGGTCCAGTTCGAAAAGGAGCGTGAACTCGAAGAGAGTCGCGGCGAGCTGCAGGCCGCGCTGACGGCCTCGCAACGGCTGGCGGCGATTGTCGAGTCGTCAGACGACGCGATTATCGCCAAGAATCTGGATGGGACCGTGACCTGCTGGAATCCGGGAGCGGAGCGGATGTTCGGATATCGGGAAGAGGAGATGATCGGCCAGTCCATCAAGAAACTGATTCCGCCTGAGACGCTGGACGACGAGGACCGCATCATGTCGGCAGTGGCCCGAGGCGAAAGGACGCAACATGTCGAGACGCTTCGGCGCCATAAAAATGGCGAACTGATCGAGGTGTCGCTTACGGTTTCGCCCGTTCGCGAAAGCAACGGGAGGATCCTGGGCGTCGCCAGTATCTCGCGGGATATCACCCAGAGCAGGAAGGTCGAGCGCGCATTACACGTTTCTGAAAAGCTGGCATCCGTGGGCCGTCTGGCAGCGACCATCGCGCACGAGATCAACAATCCTCTGGAAGCTGTGACCAATCTCATCTTTCTCGCCCAAAACTGCACAGGCGAGCACGAGATCCACGGTTTCCTCGATCACGCGCAGCATGAGTTGGCCAGGGTTGCCCTGCTTACTAAGCAGACTTTGGGCTTCTATCGCGAAAACAAGGGCGCGAGCTGTGTGACCCTCGGAGAGCTGGTAAGCCCGCTGGTTTCTGTCTTTTCTGCGCGAGCACGCAACAAGGCGATCCGCATCGAGACCGAGATCCGCCAGAATCCAGCCATCTATGCGATTGCAGGAGAGATTCGACAGTTGTTTGCGAACCTTTTGAACAACAGCATCGACGCTGTCAGCGATGGCGGGCTCATTCAAATTCGTGTGTCTGCGGCAACCGAGCTAAGCGGCGCGCAGAGACCAGGCGTTCGTCTGACAGTGGCGGATACCGGCCCGGGAGTCCCGAAGGAGGCCCGCTATAAGCTCTACGAACCATTCTTCACCACGAAGAAAGACGTGGGGACAGGTTTGGGTCTCTGGGTGACCAAGTCCGTTGTCGAAAAGCATAAAGGCAGCATTCGCGTAAGGAGTTCGGTGACACCCGGCAAGAGCTGGACGGCATTCTCTGTCTTTCTGCCGCTCGACGGGGGCCTGGAGGAACGAAGCACACTCCGAGGCGCGTGATCGCTTCTCAGCGACCCCGCCTGCCAGGGTGTCTTTCATGGGATTTCAACCGCCGAAGAGCAAACTCAACCTCTAGAATCGAAGTACGGGACGACACGATGAGCGCTGCCGCAGCTGCAGGGCCGCGCAACGTCCTGAAGAGGATGAAACATGGCTGATATTGCGACGGGGGTGGAACAGCGCACGCATGAACAAAAGCTGGAATTGCTGGCCGAGGTTGCGATAAAGGTCGGGCTTGGACTGGCCGAAGGCCAGGAACTGGTGATGACGGCTTCGCTGGATGCGCTGCCCCTTGCCCGCAAGATCACGGAACAGGCATATCGGGCAGGCGCATCGCTGGTGACCACGCTCTACAGCGACGATGAAGCAACCCTGATGCGGTATCACCACGCGCCGGATTCTGCATTCGACAAGGCTGCCAAGTGGCTGTACGACGGGATGGGTGCGGCGTTCAAAAGCGGCGCTGCGCGACTCGCAATCGCAGGCGGAAACCCAGCGCTGCTGTCGAACGAGGACCCGGAAAAGGTGGGGCGTGCAAACCGCGCGGTGTCGCAGGCGTACAGGCCGGCCCTCGAACTGATCACGCGGCACGAGATCAACTGGACCATCGTGGCTTGCGCCACACCCGCATGGGCCGCACAGATGTTTCCCGACGCGAACTCCGACGAGGCGATGGCGAAGCTATGGGACGCAATTTTTGCGACGACGCGGATCGATGTCGACGACCCGGTCGCTGCGTGGAAGAAGCATGATGCGAACCTGCAGAAGCGCGCGGCATTCCTGAACGAAAAGCGCTACGCAGCGCTGCACTATCGTGGGCCGGGAACAGACCTTCGACTGGGGCTTGCGGACGATCATCTCTGGATGGGCGGCGGGACCACGGCGGGCAATGGATTGTATTGCATTCCAAACATGCCGACGGAAGAGGTGTTCACGACACCGCACAAAGACCGCGCCGACGGAATGGTTACGTCGACGAAGCCGCTATCGCATCAGGGGACGATGATCGAGGGGATCCACTGCCGCTTTGAGAAGGGCCGAATTGTCGAGGCGCGCGCAACCCGCGGGCAGGAAGTGCTGCAGAAACTGATCGACACGGATCAGGGCGCGCGGAGGCTCGGCGAAGTCGCGCTGGTTCCGCACTCGTCGCCAATCGCTCACAGCGGGATGACATTTCTGAACACATTGTTTGACGAGAACGCAGCGTCGCATATCGCTCTGGGACAGGCTTATACGTCGTGTCTGCGCGACGGAGAGAAACTGACTCCGCAGGAGCTTGCCGCCAAGGGCGCAAACGAGAGCCTGATCCACGTCGATTGGATGATCGGATCGAACAAGCTGGACATCGATGGTGTCACGGCCAATGGCTCAGAGGAGCCGCTGATGCGGCAGGGCGAATGGGTGTAATGCCCTGGTCTATTGCGCAAGTTGGATCTGGTAGGCCGTGTAGTCGATGGTGACGACTGTGCGGCCGAAAAGAAGGCTGTTTGATTCGGCGCGCGCACGTGTAGCCATCGCGTACCCGCTGATGTTTGCATAGCTGCGCATCATCCTCGTGGTTCCCGCAAAAATGGATGGGCTGCGGGAGGCTACCCCTTCGACCTCTACGTTTTCGTAGTTCTCCGCGTCGATCCACAGCGTACCGTCGATCATGTTTGACGCCTTGTGCCTGGGAACGATGGACAGAGCGATGCAGGTGCGACCGTCAATGACCCTGGTCAGTCCAGGCTTGAGTTGCATCTGGTAATTCACGGAGACGAACCACGACTTCTGGACGGTGGCGGGATCGTTGATGGCCTTCTCGTTTTCGAGGAGGGGGCGGAGACCAAGGCGCTGAATCAGTCCGGAACCGGACTGAGACAGAACAGTGTAGGTCTTGCCGACACCCTTTTTGTAGGTTGTCTTGACGGTCATCTCAGCGGCTGGGTGCGTCTGATCGTTGCCACGAAACACTGCATAGTGCTCGATATCGGTGAATCCGAGGACATGGTCGTAGCGGGCGCGGTTGTTGGCGTCGACGTGCTGGATGACGGAGGCTGGGTCGGGTTGCTGAGAAGACAGCGACGCGCACGAGGCAAGCGCGAGAATTGACGAGGCAGCGCGTATTCGCAGTGCGCCGAAGTGCATTCCCTACCCCGCATTTTCAGAGGCCGGCGGCGGTTTCCTCGGCCATGTAGTCGACCACGGCCTTGAGGTCGCCTTTGGATTCTTCGAAGACCTTGAGCTGACGGTCGGCGCCGGTGCCGGTCTGGAGAATCTTACGGATGCCGTTGATAGCTTCGCGACTGCCGAGCTCGTCCACTTCCCTGTCGATCAGAACGAGGTACTCCTCGATGAGATCGCGCTCGGGGATCTCCTGCTGTCGGCCAAAGTCGATGAGCATTCCGTCGAGGCCGTAGCGGACGGCACGGAATTTGTTCTCCATCAAAAGAGGACGCGCATACTGGCGGAAGTCGAGATTGGATGCATGGAGACGGTAGAGATAGGCTGCCGTTGCCTGGATAAGGGCGGCGATGGCCACCGTCTCCTCGGCGCGAAGGGGAATGTCGCAGGCGCGGACTTCAACGGTGTTGAAGAAGGGATGAGGCCGGATGTCCCACCAGATTTTCTTGGCGTTATCGATGCAGTTGGTGCGGACCAGCAGGCTGACGTAGTTTTCGAACTCGGAGTAGCTGCGGAAGGCATCGGGGATGCCGGTGCGCGGAAAATTCTCGAAGACCTTGGCGCGGTAGCCCTTGTATCCGGTGTTGAGGCCGAGCCAGAAGGGCGAATTGGTGGTAAGCGCCATGATGTGCGGAAGGAAGTAGCGCATCGAGTTCATGATGCGGATGGCCGCTTCGCGGTCTTCGATGCCAACGTGGACATGCAGGCCGAAGATGAGATTAGCGCGCGCCACAAGCTGGAGATCCTTGACGACCTGGTGATAGCGCGGGTCGGGGTAGATCTCCTGGGTACGCCAATCGGCAAACGGATGGGTGGCGCCGGCAACGAGCCTGAGGTTGTGTTCAGAGGCAAGCCTGATCATCTCGCGGCGAAGCTCGAAGATATCCTCGCGGGCTTCGTCGATATTGCGGCAGATGCGGGTGCCGACTTCGACGACCGAGGTATGCATCTCAGCCTTGACGCGCTCCTGAAGGCGCATCTTGCCCTGCGCGAGCATCTCGGTCTGGATATGCGAGCGCAGATCGCGAGTGACCGGATCAATGGTCTGGTATTCCTCTTCAATACCAAGAGAGAACGAGGGGCGCATGCGATGACCTCAGGACAGCTTGGGAAGATTGTATGCCAGGGGTCAGGGGTCAGGGTCAGGGATCAGGGGCATGGTTCGCGGACGACGACGAGAATTGAACCACGTGGGGCAAAAGGGCATAGAATTCGGCGCGTGAGTGAAAGAGCGTATCGAGATCGCAGGGACGCGGGTCGCGTGCTGGCGCAGGCAATGGTGGAATTGCCGGACCTGGAAGATGCCGTCGTGCTCGGACTGGTGCGCGGCGGAGTGCCAGTGGCGTATGAGGTTGCGAAGGCACGCAGCCTTCCGCTCGACATCCTGGTTGTGAGGAAGCTCGGAGCGCCTGGGCAGGAAGAGCTGGCGATGGGTGCGATCGCGAGCGGCGGAGAGGTCGTTTTCAACGAGGATGTTGTACGGTCATTCCACGTTTCGTCGAAGTTTCTCGAGATGATGATCGAGCACGAGAGGGAGTCGATCGCCCGCCTTGAGCAGGTTTACCGCGAAGGGAGAGCTCCTGTGCCGATCGACGGGCTCCCGGTAATCCTCGTGGATGATGGGCTGGCAACGGGAGCCAGCATGCGGGCGGCGATCCAAGCGGTCAAGAAGCGGGTGCGGAGCGCAGTTGTTGCGATACCAGTGGGCGCTCGAGGCACGTGCGAGGAACTCGCGAGAGAAGTAGATCAGTTTGCGTGCCCTCTGACGCCGGAGAGGTTTGATGCCGTCAGCCTCTACTACGGCGACTTTGAGCCGACGAGCGATGAGGAGGTGCGGACGCTGCTTCGGGAAAACAGAGGATTGGGACCAGGGCGAGGGACCAAGGACGAGGGACGAGGGACTTAGGGACCTGAACGGCACGCGCAAATCTTCGCCATATATTCGCCTTTTGCGGTAAAATGACCGTGCAGGCGATGAATCTCTTCTCCCAACTCGACCTGGAACCGACGTATGACGAGATCTTCCCCGGTGCTGTGTTGATGCGGGGTCTGGCGATTCGGCAGGATTTGGAGTTCTACGCTGCGGTCGAAACCATCCTCGCTACCGCGCCGCTGCACCACGCCGCGACGCCAAGCGGGCTACCGATGTCGGTCATGGTGTCTGACTGCGGAACGCTGGAGGCCTTCCGGCGACGATGGGACCCGCACAACCCAAACGGAAGGAAGGTGTGGCCACCGATGCCGAGGGTTTTGTCGAACTTCGCGGTGCGCTGCGCGGTCAGGTCAGGGTTTCCCCACTTCAGCCCGGACAGTTGTCATATCAACCGGTACCAGGCAGGGACAAAGCTGGGACTGCATCAGGACCGGCACGAGTTCGATCTGCACCAGCCGATCGTCTCGATCTCGCTCGGGCTGGAGTGCATCTTCCTCTTCGGCGGGCTGCAACGCACCGACAGCGTGAAGCGCATCCTGCTCGAACACGGAGATGTAGTCGTGTGGGGAGGACCCTCGCGGATGCGCTTTCATGGCGTGCAGCCGTTGAAGCCGGGGTACCATCCGCTGACAGGGCCGTACCGCTACAATCTCACCTTTCGCAAGGTGGCGTAGCGTCAGTTGGCTGAGACCGGAGATTTGGTGGTTTCAGGCTTCCCGGCCTTCTTTGAAGAGTTCTTTGCCGGCGATTTCTTCGCTGCGGGTTTCTTTGCACTGGCAGCGGCCGCAGCACCGGCGAGGAAGCTCGACCAGCGGAGGTCGGGCATCTTGGGCGCTGATTTGCACTTGGCGATGGCCAGGTCGGCAACTTCGCGCACGATCCAGTCAAAGTTGGCCTGGCCGACGGAGTTGAGGTCTGCGTCGGGCGCGGGGTTCATAAAGTCGATGGCGTAAGGGATCCCGTTCTCGACGGCAAATTCGACGGTGTTCAGGTCATATCCAAGCGCACGGCAGAGCGTAAGCGCATCTTTCTCGACACGGGCAAGGAGTTTCTTGTCGTACTCGGGCGGGTTTTGAAGGTAGCGTTCGTGGTGAGGATTGCGAGGGTTATAAGGCATGATGTGGACCTTGCTCTGGCCCACCACATAGCAGCGGAAGTACTCGTTGAATTCGACCGCCTTCTGATACATCATGCACAGGTCACGCGACTGATCGTAGGCCTGGAAAAATTCCAGCCGGTTGTGAATGTGGTAGACGTCGCGCCATCCGCCGCCGTTGACGGGTTTCATGAAGCCATGTTCGCCGACGTAGGCGAAGACCGAGTCCCAGTTGAGCGGATATTCGAGATTCCGCATCGAACGCTCGGTTGTTCCTTCAGGGTGCTTCTTGTGCGGAAGGATTACCGTGGGCGGCACAGCGACACCCAGCCTGGCGGCAAGGGTGTAATTGAAGAACTTGTCGTCGGCAGACCACCAGAAGGGATTGTTGATGATCACGGTGCCGTTGAGGGCGGCGTGCTTCAGGTAGGCGCGATAGAAGGGGATGTCGTGGGAGATGCGATCGACGATGACGGCGTACTTGGCCGGCTTGTCGAGGTGGACGGCGCCGGTTTCGACAAACTCTGCTCTGATTCCATCGATATTGCGGGCATTGATGTGCTCAACCAAAGCACCCGGGAAGCTGTTTTCCATGCCAAACAAGACGCCGATTGTTTTCATTTCCCAACCTCTTCTCTGATAAGATCAGCGGCCCAGCTGCGCTCCATCCTCAAAATGTCCCTGGTCCAGTTTACGGCAGTCCGCAGCGGCCTAGGTGGGTAGAGAAGCTTGCGCAGTCTGCATTCGAAGGGTGAACGAGAAGAGGGCAAGAATGCGTTCGATTCAGCTCCGGGGACGGCTTTTGATTTACCTACCGTTCAACGTGTTTTTAACGGATCGTGACCAATTGCCGCTACGCTCGGCGCATGAACCTGAGCCATTTCAAGCGCTTTTTTCTCTTTGCCAGCCTGCTGATTGCGTTAGTCGGAGCGAACGCGTGGGCCCAGTATGAGGATGGAAGCCTGATCGGAACCATCCGCGATGCAACCGGAGCAGGAGTCGCCAACGCCTCCATCACCGTCACGAATGTTGATACCGGAATTGTTACCAAACTGAACTCGAGCGCTTCGGGCGACTACGAGGTGCCGTCGCTGCGGGTAGGCGTGTACACGATCGAAGCGAGCGCACAAGGATTTGCGCCGACCGTGGCGAAGAACATCGCGGTTACTGTTGCCGGACGTCAGCGCATCGACCTCTCGCTGAGAGTTGGGTCTACAGACACCACGGTGGAAGTGACTGACGTAGCTCTGCAGATCGAGACGGAGACAAGCGAGCGAGGGCAGACGATCTCCGGCTATCAGACCGAATCCCTGCCGCTGGTCGCCCGCAATTATTCCGATCTGCTCGGCCTTGTCACCGGATCGCGCCAGGCTCCGACCGCGGCCACGACCAGCTCCATCAGCAGCCTGGTGCGGCAAGGCGCATACAACGTCAACGGCCAACGCAGCATGTTCAATAACTTTATGCTCGACGGCATGGATAACAATGCCTACGGCGAGAGCAACCAGGGATTCGACAACCAGATCATCTCCGTTCCGCCGGACTCGGTCAGCCAGTTCCAGGTGGTCACGAACAACGAGAGTGCCGAGTATGGACGTTCTTCCGGCGCGACGATCAACGTGGCATCGGCAAGCGGCACCAACCGGTTTCATGCTGTCGCCTATGACTTCTTTCGCAACACGGTTCTGAATGCGGCAGGATTTTTCAAGCCGCTCGTTGTAAGCAATACGGGTACCCGTGTTCCGTTTCAGAAGCCGACGCTCAACCGGAATCAGTTTGGAATGAACTTTGGCGGCCCGATTCTGACCAACAAGTTGTTCTTCTTCCTTGATTACGAGGGACTCCGGCAGACTCTGAAGCCGTTGTATGTGCTCACTTTGCCGACACAGGATGAACTCAATGGCATTCTCGTTGTGCCGGTAAGGAATGCAGTGACTGGTCAGGTTTACCCCGCGGGCACACCGATTCCGGCGAACCAGATCAACCCACTATCGCAGCAGATTGTCAGCTACTTCCAGAAGTTTGCCAACCAGTTGCCGAAGAGTGGGCTTGCAACGACTGGGCTGGCCACAAATGACTACGCCAATCAGGTTCCCTTCACCGACAAATACGACAAGGGCGACCTTCGCCTCGACTATCAGCAGAACTCGAACAGTTCCTGGTTCCTGCGCATCAGCGACCGCAAGGAAACTGGCGTGAACTATCCGACGATTCCCTTGCCCCTCGACGGGCAAACGAACGGGACGATTCGCATTCTCGACCAGCAGATCGCTCTCGGCTACACGCACCTCTTTGGCACCAACAAGATTGTGGACGCGCGGCTTGGGCTCTCGCGCACGAAGGCGGGCAAATATACGCTCTCGATCGGCCAGAATGATTTCGCGATTCCGGGCTTGCCGGCCAACGAGATCGTCGCCGGCGGGTTGCCCTCCGTGGGCATCTCGGGATTCACGGGATTCGGACGGCAAGCGACAAATCCGCAGTGGCAGGACCCGGCATTGCTCGATCCAAAGGTGAACTTCACGTGGGTGAAGGGCAAACACTCGTTGAAATTCGGATACGAGTATGAGCACGTCTGGATGGCCGTAAACGACAACAACCCACTCTATGGATCGTTCACCTACAGCAGCGGCTACAGCCTGTGCACTGCCGCAAACTCGCCGCAATGCACCACGATGAGCAACGGCGCGGCGGCCCCAGCGGCCCCGGTAAGCGATACCTACTGGGCAGACTTTCTGTTTGGCACAACCACCAGTTACCAGTTGGCGAACTACTTTGTCGTTCACCTGCGCCAGACGATCGAGAGCGCATATGCGCAGGACGACTGGAAGGTGCGGCCGAATCTGACGCTCAATCTGGGGTTGCGCTGGGAGTACGGTTCTCCCTATTCGGAGGAGGACAACTACATTTCAAACTTTGACCCTGCCTCGCAGACAGTGCTCACCATAACGCCCGGAGCGGTTGCAGGCAATGGAATCACGCCAGTGAGCCACGGCGGTGTGTACGGCAAGACTCTGCAGAATCCGGATTGGAACGACTTCGCACCGCGCGTTGGATTCGCCTACGCGATCAAGCCCGCGACTTCCATTCGCGGGGGATTCGGCATGGGATACGTGCATTACACGCGGGCCGGATCGGGAAATATTCTCGCGATCAACGCGCCACAGGCCCAATTTGCCGCTGTGACCCAGATCAAGCCGAGTACGACGAATCACTGCTCCACGCCACTGCCCGCGCAGATCATTCCGATTGGATCGACAACGCCTAGCTGCTACGCGACGGCGGACCAGGGATATCCATCCGGCCTGGTGACCTCGTTCAATCCGGCAACCGATAACATCACGTGGGTTCCCAAAGACACAAGGGATAGCTACGTGGAGAGCTATTTCCTGAGTCTTCAGCAGCAACTGGCAAAGAACACTCTGCTCGACCTTGCCTATGTCGGCAATCGCGGGCTCAAGCTGCAGGGGTTCCTGAATGGAAACCAGAAGAATCCAATCAACGGATTCGCGAGGCCGTATGCGAACTGGCCCAGCGACATCACGCTCGCGCTAAACGGATTCTGGTCCAACTACAATGCACTGCAGGTCCGGTATGAGCAACGCTTCGTGGCCGGGCTCACGCTGTTGAACTCTTTCACGTGGTCGCACGCGCTCGACAACGCTTCGGCCTCGCTGGAGGGCAATACGCCGTCGCCGCAGGACGGTAACAACCTGAAGGCGGATTACGCGCAATCCGACTACAACCTGCCTATAGCCAACGTGACCAGCCTGGTCTACGAGCTTCCCTTCGGGAGCGGCCGCCAGTTCCTGTCGAGTGCGAATGGCTTGACCAACGCTCTGGTCGGCGGCTGGCAGCTTAGCGGCGTTGTTACAGCACAGGCCGGCACGCCCTTCAACCTGACATATACGCCGAATGGCGCGCAGCAGGTTTCGCCGCAAATCTCAGCGACCTACCGCGGCGCAAACGAGTACCGGCCGAACCTCGTACCGGGACACAAGGTCACGCAGGGCCGCTCATCGCGGGCGGCAAATACGGGCTATGTGAACTACATCAACTATTCGGCCTTCGTTTTGCCGCCGATCAAGGACGGAGCCGGAAATGTGCTGGGCCCGTTCGGCAACGCTCCGCGCAATCCCGGACGCAACCCGGCGTTCTACGAAACTAACCTAGCCCTGAACAAGAGGTTCAACACGCCCCTCGAGAGCATGAAGATCGAGTTCCGCACAGAGGTGTACAACCTGTTTAACCATACGAATCTTTTCCTCCCAGGCAACATCTCCGGCTCGCAGGGCACAACAACGGCGACCGCCTCGACCGGTGCGACAGTGCCAATCTCATCCATCACCGGCGGCGTTCCAACCGGCGGCGGACAAATCACCAGCACCTTCCAACCGCGCATCTTTCAGTTTGGGTTGAAGGTCGTTTACTAGGTCGGGTTTACCGACGATGCAACCCGCGCGGCTTTCGCGCGGGTTTGCTTTTTGGGGTTGATTGCCGGGTCCAGAGCAAAACCATAGTCGGTGTCGCCCGAGATGAACTCACGGCAGGTTGCTGCTCCCTGATGGTCGCGCCAACGAGGCCGTCGCGATCCAGGATACGGTGACTCTGGTTTTGCTGTAGGGAAGTGTCGGGTAGCACATCGGTCAGGCTCCAGGCAGGCATAGACTGTTTTCGTAAGCGATTCCGGGAGGAGCCCATGAATTACCGGGTTTTGACTGTAGACCGGGAGTTTGGCAGCGGCGGCGGACGGATTGCGAAGACCATCGCAGAACGACTCGGATGGAAACTGCTGGATGGCGCATTAATTGACGCGATCGCTTGCGAAGGGCACGTCGACGCAAAAGTGGTGAACCGGTTTGACGAGCACGTTGAAAACTGGTTGCAGCGTCTCAACCGGCAGGCGATGAAAGGCGCCGCGATGGCGGCTGGTGTGGCGCTCAACGAAGAGAGGTGCTTCGATCCGGAGGTGATGACGGATCTGACCAGGCGGATCATCGAGCACGCATACGCGGATGGGAACTGCGTCATCGTCGGCCGTGGAGCGCAATGCATTCTGCAGGCCAAGCCGGATGTGTTTCATGTCTTTGTCTACGCACCGTTCCGCGTGAAGGTGCACAGGCTGCGGACGCGGCTGGAACCCGGAACCAATATCGAGCAGCGGATGCACACGGTGGACACCGAGCGCGCGCACTACCTGCGGCTTCGTTTTGGCAAGGAGTGGAACAATCCGCACCTCTATGACTTGCTGATCTCGTCGGGCAACGATGAGGACAGGACAGCAAGGATCATCGAGTTTGCCATGGAGAGTCACTTCTAGAACTGGTCGCATACATCATCCAAGGCGACGAAGGGCCCTCCCTCAGGGCTGAAGCTCCAATGTTTGTGCGGCTTTTACGGCACGGCTGTGAAGCCGTGCCCCTCCAAGACCTGATTGATGCATGCAGTACCAGCACATCGCGTACTCGGGGCGCCTGGGTGGGTTGGCGCATGACGTGAAGAGGAATATCCTTGAAATACGGGAGCTGCCGAAATCGGCGGTTCTCTGACCGGGTGACTCTATGAAAAGGGCCGCTCGGGTAGTGCGTTCTCTAAAGAAGCCCATTGCGGCGTTTCAGCCCAACCCGTAGGGGCGGGACCTTCGTCTGCAACCGTAATGCAGATTACAGATGCAGCCTCCTGCCCAGGAGGATTCGATGCAAGAGAACATTTCCAACTCCGCGATCAAGAATGACGTGCTGCATTCCGAAGATCACTACAAGCTGACTCCGGAAGAGATTGCAAAGGCCGTCGCTCACCACAATCGGCACCATAAGGGCGATCAGAAGCAAGATGCGCCAAAGAAGCCGGTGCCGACGCAGCAGCAGATGAGCGAAAAGCGGAAGTAGCACCGTCGCTCGCGGTTTTTGGCCCAGGCTTTCCGACGTCCCCGCTGAACTAGCTCTTTGCCGCCACGTCCCAGTCGAAGCTCAGAGCGGAGATGAGTTCGGCAAGCCTGTCCTCTGCTTCGGATTTCTGCCGTTCGAGGTCAAGGGTATGTTTCCGCTCGGCCTGAAGGCGGTCCTCGGCCTGATCGAGTTCCGTGACAAAGCGGCGAGCCGCATCGTTCCCTTTGAGCGCGGCGAGATTTTCACGCGCACGAGCTTCGTCCGCCGCTGCGGTTTCCACCTGCTTCCTTGACTCCTCGATCTGCTGCTGGAGGTCCGCAATCCGCACCTCGGCGTCGATGACAGGACGCAGTTGGAGCTCGGCACTGGGAACGCGCTTGACGAGCTCAACCAGGTAGCCCGTTGTATCCTGCCTTGGATCGAGGACGACACGTATGTGCTCGGGACCGCGTTCGCGCACCTCGAGCTTCGTCGTGGAGTGAGCTGAAACGGGAAGGCGGAAGCGGTAGAGGTCCGGTGCGGTCTCGGCGGCAGTGACTCCATCATCCAGCGACCACCCGTTGTTGCGACGTGGATGCTCGAGAAGGAGTGTGCGATCGAGGTCGGCGGAGTTCGTCGCCGAGTAGGTCACGGAGGCAACGTCCATGTAGGTTTCCACGATGACGCCCTTGTGAATCTGGACATGACGGAGACCGCGTTCGCCCCTGCGGTCAGTAACCCTGACGCGCACAGCCTGATCGGCTGCGTAGGAAAGCAGGCGCTTCTCGCCGGGATGAATCGGATCGAGGAGGCCTTCTCCCGCGAATTCACCGTTCTCAAAGATTGAGAAGCTGCCTGAATCAAGGGTGAGGCTCGACTTGTTCTCAAGCCAGATGGCGCGAAGCGCGCTGCGCTGCCTCTCGCTCCAGAGAGTGACGTGTTCGGCGGGAACCTCCTGCTGGAGGATGGGGACCATCGCGGACTCGTTTTTATGAATCGTGACAGGCTGGGTGAGCGCGTATTCGAAGAAGTCGTCGAAAGCGCTGGTGGAGACGTCGCCTTCCGCGAGGGCATCGGTTACACGGTAGACACCGTTCATGGCGGGGCTCGCTGCGATGTCGGCGCGCTTGGCGAAGCCGTATGCCGTTCCGCCGAGGCCCTGACCGGCTACGCTGGTGGCCGCAGGCGCCGCCAGGTACTTCGATTTCAGATCCCTGCCCTCGCTTTTTGGCGAGCCGAGAGCTTCTTTGGCATCGTCTGCCTGCATGGCGGCGGATTCCGCGGCTTCGTGCGTCTGCGGCGTGAACTGTGCCTCGGTGGCGATCGGGATTTCGGGACGGCGGCTGTAAAGCGGCTGCGAAAGAGGCTGGATGAAGCTCTGCGGAGCGCCAGCCACGAGGGCGAGTTGAACGTTGTCCCAGTCGGCGCCCACGGTGTTGTCAACGACAGCCCAGCCTTGCAGAGTTGCGCTGCCGTTGGCCTCGTGCGGGAAGACCATGCGGTAGGTGACCTTCCACACGGGAACCTCACTGATGTAGCCGACGCGAAGCTGACGCTGGCCCTGGCCGAAGGCGTCGAGCGTGAGGTGGCGGAGCCCGGTGGAGTGAGTCGTCGAAAGCAATTCAAGATATCGATCCATCTGCCCCTGCAAGGAGAAATCAACGGGGCGGACGCCAACGGCAGGCGTGAGCTCAATAACGCGGACCGCGCCGGAAGTTGCAACCAGTGTCAGAAAGAACTTGTCGATGGTGGTGGAGTTGTCGGATGCGCCCAATTTCTCGGTCCGGGTTTCGATAGACATGAGGCGGCCTGCGATGGGACCGCCGGGAACGCCGGTGACTTCAACGCGCTGGCCGCGCAGAGCCTGGAAGAGCTCAGTCGAAGTGGGGTCTTCGCCCATGCCGAGGGAGAGCGACCTGAGCTGTTCCGCAAGCGGGGTGGTGGAGTTGTAGTTGACCCCGGCAATGCGGCCGCCACCGTCATCGAGGACGGTAAGCGACTGGAGAACGTCATTGAGCTGCGGGGAGGTGAAGTCGATCGTGACGCGCTGGTTGCCGGTCACCTGGCCCGCGTGTTCGAAGTATCCAACCCCGCTCTTGTAAAGGACGACCTTGCGGACAGGCAGATCCTTGATGACGGAAGGAACAGCCGCGACGGCAATGGGCTGCTTTGGTTTAGCCGTTCGCGTTGCAGCGGATTGAGCGATTTCAGCAGTTGCTGTGAGTGCTGGGAAAGCGAGGCAAAAAGCAATGGGCCAGAAGCGCATCGGTCCTCCTTTGGGTGCATTGCATCTGTCTCAGGAACGAGGGGCCGGGGATTTCTTGCAGAGAATCTGCGATCGGATGCGTGGGGGTCTCGACCGACCGCCAACCCAGCGAGCAGTGAAGCCCGCCGGGAATCGGGATCTGAGGGAATGCGGAGGCGCTAAGAGAAGGAGGGCCTGGCAATGCGCTTGAGTTGCGCAAGGTGGTTGAGATCGTGGCCAGCCATGGTTTCAACAATCGTCTGGAAGGTCATGGTGCCGCGCTCGGGGTGAGTCACGGCTTTTGCCATCGCGGAGGGTGGCACCTTTCCGATGAGTTGGAGGTTCCACTGACGAAACGCCGTAAATGCGAGAAGCGCGTCCTTGGCGGCGACGCCAGAATAGGAAGCTGCCCATTTCTCCTGGTCGAAGGGTTGGATCATGTGGTTGTCTTCGGCAAGAGTCTGGCGCAGACGGAAGGCAAAGGCAATCTCGCAATCGGCAAGATGACAGATGATTTCAGCCGGGGACCACTTGCCGGGAGCTGGGGAAGTGGACGCGTTGTCTGGCCCGATGATCTGAAGCTGGTTGGCGATTTCGTGCGAGGTCGAGGAGAGGATAGTCTCCAGGGCACGGCCGTCGAGAAACTTCGCGTAGGGGTTTAAGTCGGGCAATGTAACCTCCTTGTTCTTAGAACTAAGGCTCCTGTTCAATTTGGACATTTCTACAGGTATTCCTGGATCATGCGCTGCCAGGTGGGCCAGTCGTGCGAGTTCCATGTCTCCCACGTATAGAGCTTGTGCGGGATGCCCTTGGAACTCATGATCCGGTCGAGATTCTGGTTCTGATCCAGACATTGATCATCCCAGCCGGTAGCGAGGATGTATGTGTTGTGCGAGTATCGGTCAAAGTACCAGGAATCAGCAAGATTCGGCAGATAGTGCGTGGGAAGGTTGAAGTAGCAGTCCTGATCGTAGTAGGCGCCGAGAAAACTGGAGACATCGAATGCCCCGGACATGCTCAGGAGGCCAGTAAAAACGTCAGGGTGACGGAGGGCAATGTTTGTCGCGTGGTATCCGCCGAAGCTGCAACCAAGAGAAACGAAGTGTGGGTTCTGGTTGATGCGCCGGACGAGTGGCGCAACCTCGTGAATGAGATAGTCCTCGTATTGAACGTGCCGAGCGATGCGCCAACGAGGAGGGACATTACGGTTGTACCAGCTTTCCATGTCAATCGAGTCGACGCAGAAGAACTGGAGATGACCGTGCTCTATGCGGTCGGAGACGGCGGCAATCATGCCGCGGTCTTCAAATTCGTAAAAGCGCCCTCCGGAGGTTGGGAAGACGAGCACGGGAAGACCCGCATGGCCGAAAATGAGGAGCTCCATCTCGCGGCCAAGACGATCAGAATGCCATTTGTGGTACTCGCGGTTCATGCAGTTCCAGTCCGAGGCGGATGTTCGTTCGGTTTTGCGGCTTACGGGTCTCAAAAAGCGATACCTGAAGCGCCAGAACAGGCCCTGAGAATTGGAGAGACTCTGGTTTCCTTGATACTGTAACAGCCACGGGCATCTGGAGATTTGAATCTGTGTCGGCCAGTGTCTTCGAGGGGTCGGAGCGCTCCGATGGCGGGAGCGAAGAGTCGCGAGATTGGATCTGAATTCACAGACAGACGACAGCAGGGGCGAAGGGGTGATAGCGAAGCTGGAGGGAAACCTGCCGCATCCAAGGCTGCGCCTGCACAGAGCATTCGCAAGCAGATATTTGCCCGATGCGCGAGACGTCATCGTCTACCTCCCGCCGAGGTATGGGGAAGATCCGCATCAGGAGTACCCCGTGCTGTATATGCACGACGGCCAGAATCTATTTGATGGACGCACCTCGTTTGTGAAAGGCAAAACATGGCAGGTGCGCGAGCATGCGGATGCCGCCATCGAGGCGGGAGTGGTGGAGCCGCTTGTCATCGTGGGGATCTATAACACCGGCGACCGGCGCCTGGCGGAGTATACGCACGAGCATAACCGGCAGATGGAAGGCGGAGAGGCTGACGCCTACGGGAACCTACTGATCCACGAGCTGATGCCCTGGATCGCAGATAAGTATCGCGTGAAGCGGGATCGCCATGCGACCGGGCTGGGCGGTTCGTCGCTGGGCGCGCTGGTTACGCTATATCTGGGGCTCCGCCACCCTCAGCATTTTGGAAAGCTCGCTGTGCTGTCACCGAGCATCTGGTGGAGCAACAAAAGTATCCTCGGATATCTGAACGAGCATGCACCACAGATCTGGGACCGGCCTCGCATCTGGCTGGACGTGGGAGATCGCGAAGGGTCGCGCACGGTGCGCGATGTGGAGCATCTTGCGCGAAGACTGAAGGCGAACGGCTGGCGACAGGGAGAAACGATGCACTTCGAAAAGGTGCATGGCGGAACACATGATGAGATGAGCTGGGCAACGCGCGTGAGGCCCATGCTGAAGTTTCTGTTCCCGGCGAGCGAGGCGGATTCGAGCCTCTAGCGTCTGGCGTTCATCTGATCAGCCGCTCACACGTTCTTTTGCGGCAGCCATGCAAAGCAATTGGAGTATTCTCTTAGGCTGAAGAGTCCCCCGGGCAAATCCTGGATTAATCCTTTCATCTCGACTAAGGAAGGGCGCGAGGCGTTATGGCGGATTCTGTTCAGGCACGAAGGGCGGCTGCTTTGGCCCGGGTCTTTCGCGACTACCACGGACCCGCTTTTTCTATCAGGCTCTGGGATGGGTGGCAGTGGTCATCATCGGACGATGAGAGGCCGCGCTGCACGATTTCGATTGCCACTCCCGATGCCCTCACCACGCTGATCGCCCGGCCCAATGAAGTCACGCTGGGTGAGGCCTACATTCACGGCGACCTTGACGTAGAGGGCGACATCTTTTCAGTATTCGAGGTGGCTGAGCACCTTTTCAACCGCACCAAGGGGCTCAAACAACGCACGCTGGAGAGACTTGGGAGTGCTGCGTACGGCCTGGGGCAAAGGCTCAAGCACGGCGCTGTGAACTCGAAACGCAGAGACCGTTTGTCGATTGCCTACCACTACGATCTGCCCGCAGAGTTCTTTGAACCGTGGCTCGGGCCAACCATGGTGTACTCGTGTGCCTATTTCCGGAACCCCGGAGATTCACTGGAAGCGGCGCAGACCCGGAAGCTCGACCTGATCTGCCGCAAGCTCGGCCTGCAGCCGGGAGAGCGCTTTCTCGATATCGGGTGCGGTTGGGGCAGTCTCTTGCTGCATGCGGCAAAACGCTGGCAGGTGCGTGCCGAGGGGATCACGCTGAGCGAACAACAAGCCGAAGTTGGAAGGCACAGGATTGCGCAATCGGGAGTAGAAGACTGCTGTTCGGTCGGGTTGATGGACTATCGCGATCTGAAAGGAACTGAGACCTACGACAAGATTGCCAGCGTTGGAATGTTTGAGCACGTCGGGCGAAGGAACCTGCCACGGTACTTCGGGATCGTGAAGCGACTGTTGCGGCCGGGAGGACTGTTTCTCAATCATGGGATTGCACGATCGGCTACGTTGCCGATTCGGGATAGCTCCTTCATCCGGCGCTATGTATTCCCGGATGGAAGGCTCGTAAGCATCTCTGAGACGATCGCGGCGGCCGAGAGCCAGGGATTTGAGATCCGGGATGTGGAGAATTTGCGCGAGCACTACGAACTGACTCTGCGGAAATGGGTGGACGGACTGGAGAAAAATGCAGACGCGCTCATCCAGAGAGTTTCAAGGTTGAAGTATCGCATCTGGCTGCTTTATGCCGCCGGATGCGCGGCGGCATTCCAGCGGGGTGACCTCGCGGTGCACCAGGTATTGATGAGCCGGCCAGATCACGGGAAGAGCCGCGTTTCGCTCACGAGGGAGAAGTGGTACGCGCAGGATCATTCCCAGCAGTCCCTGGATAGGCAACCGCAGACGAGCGACTGACCACAGCGAGATATCGCGATTCCAAAGTTACTCGATCCGGAGCTGATGCCGCGAAGGGCATGCTGCTAGAAGAAAACGCCGTCTTGCACGATTTCTGCAAGGAACGGAGAGCCCGAATCGCTTTAATGCAATTGCGAGTACTGATGCCAGTCCTTATCGGGCTGAATCTTCAGAAACACCTTGTGGGTGGTCACCCGGTTCTCAAGCGCTTTGAATTTGCGCTTCACCGCGTCGGGATTCCGTGTGTAGAGAACAAACTCGCGATGGCCATCACCTGTGACGGAAGCAACGAACAGCGACTCGTTCTCGGGTTCGAACAGACTGCAGATTGCGTTTTCGAGAACATCGAGCTCCTGGCTCTCCTCTGCCCTTGGAAATCCGTTGGCGTCTGCGTAGTGAAACGGAACAGCGATACTGACCTGGTGTTCGAAGCCCGAGACGCCAAGGAAGTCGCGATAGCCTTCGTGCGTCCGCAATATCATCGGCTTACCAGCACGCTGGCCTTTGGCAACCTGCCAGCTGTCGGCGACGGGCAGCTTGTCGGCGCTAAGAGGCTTTTTCAGGAAAGGGTTCCACATACTTTGTTCGGCTCCATCTGCCGGAAATCATGTGCAGCGTCAAAACCAGTATGGCGCGAGACGGACCCGATCGACAAAAGGTGGGCGCGCAACGGCGCAAAACCTTTGGAACGTGCCGGAAGGGCTCGCCAACTTGCCTCAAAGGCTCTGTTTCGGCGATACTTAGGTGTTGTGTCTTCCACCCCGCAGGCAAGCATACCTGCATGCGGACCCGGATTCTACCCCAGGAAGTCTCGCGAGGGAGATCCGCGGTATTGACCCGTTTCAGCGGCCGAGCGATTTTCGCGGCGGGCCGGCGGAACCCCAAGAGAACGCAACAGAGCACAGGATTTGAAAGGAACAGTATCGCCGTGGTGATGATTCGTCTGGCGCGCGTTGGCGCCCCCAAGCAGCCCTACTATCGTGTTGTGGTTATTGAGAAGGACCGTGCACGGAACGGCCGTTCGATCGAGGTCGTCGGCACTTACAATCCCCGAACCAGCCCCGCTTCGGTGGATCTGAAGCACGACCGCATCGCTTACTGGCGCAGCGTGGGAGCACAGCTCTCTCCCATCGTCGCCAAGCTGGTCGAGAAGACACCGGCTGCTCCTGCCGAGCCTGCAGTCGCCTAGGTTCTTTTCCCATCAATCAACAGAAACGAGCACAAGAGCCTGTGGGCGGTAAAGCTCGAGCCGCGCGCAGGCCTTCTTCTCGGCGAAGCGCCCGAATTCTCCGCCTGCATAGCGAGTGTGTGATACTATTCGCGCACCGGTCCAAGTTGTTTCTCGTTGGATGTTTAGAGCGTGTTTCAGAAAATCGATCTTCGTAGCTTCCAGGGCCTAAGGAGGCCGGGTGAATCCGGGATCCGCAGAAGTGATGGGAACGAGATGGGGCTCTGAAGCGCGCTGTACGGTCAGAGGCACGTGCATGACCAAGGTTGATATGGTGGCAGTTGATGAGTTGGTCCGCGAGATTGCGCGGGCTCTGGTAGATGACCCGGACGCTGTTGATGTGCAGTCGGTAAGCAGGGACGAGAACACGGTCCTGAGACTGCGCGTGGCGCCCGGCGACGTCGGTAAGGTCATTGGAAAGCAAGGGCGCACGGCCCGCTCGGTGCGCACGATTCTGGGTGCCGTCAGCATGAAGCTGCATCATCGCTACACGCTCGACATCCTGGAAGAGGACAGCGAAGAGTAGCGGGACCCGCGGACGAAAGTCTGCCGGCCTGGGTTGCAACAGGCACCTTCCGCTGGTAGACGGCGGAGTCGGATAAGTGGAGACGTCCGGAGCGGAGGATTCGCCGCGCAGATTATGGAATGTCGCCATCAGCGCGACAACTCACATGCGACAGACCCGTGGAGAGGCTGATGACCGGTGCGGAGCAGTGGGTGTGGCTTGCACGCATCCGGCGCACACAGGGCCGCAAAGGCGAGGTCTTCGCCGAGATTCTTACTGATTTCCCTGAGAAGTTTACTGAGCGCCGGCGCTTGTGGCTGATCGCCGAAGGCGCTTCTGCGCAAGGCGGGAAAGCTGCCGCAGGTACACGCCGAGTTGCAGGACCGCGCGAGGTGGAGCTGGTGAACCACTGGCTGCACAAGGGCGGCGTGGTGCTTCACTTTAACGGAGTGGATTCAATCTCGGCCGCGGAAGAGCTTGTGGGCATGGTCGTGGCGATTCCGCGTGCGGAGCGGGCGACGCTTGAAGCGGACGACGTCTACGTCGGCGACCTGATCAGGTGCACGCTCGTGGATGTTGCGGGTGCGGAACCAAAGGAGATCGGCGAAATCGAGGACGTGGACCGATCGATCGGGCCGGTTGCGATGCTCGTGGTGCGTGGCGCGAAGGGCGAGGTGCTGATTCCGTTTGCGAAGAGCTATCTGCGCCGCGTCGATCTGGAAGCAAAGCGCGTGGAAATGGCGCTGCCGGAGGGGCTGGTTGAGCTGAATTCCTCGAACTTGAACAGCGAGTGACTTTATCGAAGGGGCTCCACACAGTCCGACCCGCCATTTCGATCAACAAGTATCTCACCTGATTGGTCCACGCAGAAGCCGCGACCTGATCCCTTGCCATCCACTGGAACTGCATAAATGTGGAAGCCGGTAACCGTCTCATGTCCCTCAGACATCTCGCGGGTACAGCCGCCAATGGCATAGTAATAACCACTCCTCTTTCCCGATGCAAGCTCGGGAGACACGAATTGCGCCGCATTGGGGCTCGGAGGTCCGCCCCGCGGATCACCTCCGAGCGCCGGCAAATCGCACGCATACCCTTTATCCGGGTATGAGTTGCTGTACATCAATTCCGACGCGTACAGGGTTCGCATGGAGGCGATTGCAGCCGCCTCATCTGCCGCATGCCTTGCGGCCCGGAGCTTCGGAATAGCAACAGCCGCAGACAGAACGCTACACCCAAATGGAAGCGCGGCCAGAACCAACAGCAGCGACGCTTTCACTGCAGCCCCGTAATACCCATACCGGGCAGATCGCCGGATTCGAGCCATTGTTCGGATCATTGCCGCTATAACCGTGATCGCTCCAACAATCCCCATTGGCAATAGATATGCGAGTTGAAGGCTGCGTGGAAGGAGACCTAGTGCTACAGACAACGCCAAAGCGATCGTGGCACTAACAACCACAGCCGGAGAAGGCCGCGAACCTCTTTGCAGTTGCTCTGCGCTCACGTGTTCAAGAACAAACTGGCGACCACGATCTGATTCGCCTGGATAGCCCGCCGGAAGGGTTTTCAAGATCTCTTTGAGGTCATGTTCCAATTGCCGTGAGTCCAGTTGCTCTTCACCGGTCCTGAGCAGGTTCAATACGGCCGGATCACCCTGAGATCGAGAGAGCACAGGGATCTTGGATCGGATCTCCTGTTCGGTGGCACCGGACCCAACGAGAAAAACACTCCTCTGCGGCCCCATGGTTTCGAGGGTCATTTCAATTTCCTGGTGAACGTAGGGAGTGATATCACGCGCGTCGATGAAGACAAAGCGAGTAGTCTGATAGGTCTTCCAGAGTCTCGCCATCCAATCGTCGCCCGCCTCCAGTTCCATGAACCTGCTTCCCGCATATCGCAGGGCAACCAATCCGGGCAACCAGAAGCGCATGAAGGTGGAACTTCGCTCCCGGGGGGGACGAATCCCTGACAAGCGAAACCCCGGACCCAGGATGGCGGCCAACTCGGCACGCAGTTTTGCAGTTGAGCGATCCGTCCGGAAGGCGCGCAAATAGATAACGTTTGGCCTTCCCCAGGCACCAACGAGGATGGCACAGCTTAATGCTCCCGACAATACACTGACTGGCACCAGCAGTCCGAACAGTCCGTATTTCGGCACAAAGATCAGGGAGTACACCAAGGCCAACAAAACAGTACTAACCATCATCAGAGTGGTGATTATTCTGACTGGATCCGCGAGCGGCCTGGTGCGAGAGAACGCATCAGATTGAGGAGGCATGCCTCGTCCTCTTGCTTTCAAGGTTATTGAAACGCCCGCGGCTTCCACGCGCCGTTATCTTTCAACGCCAGTTGAATCGGGCGGGGCGGACCTTTGGGTGGCAAGGTCACTTCGATCCACAGTTCCTGGCCGGGCTTGAGGTGAGTTGGATCATTCGCATGTTCGGGAATGTAGAAATCGACGGGTCGAAGAAGACGCAACTCATCGCAGGGCGCGCCAGGCCGGGCGAGGA
>Ga0335069_10001744_pt1 | contig 34564 bp, 25 predicted proteins | sample Lox_Sample_11_FD_206714 | JGI IMG/M metagenome (GOLD analysis project Ga0335069, IMG submission 206714) | Soil microbial communities from Loxahatchee National Wildlife Refuge, Florida, United States - Lox_Sample_1.1 | ecosystem: Environmental > Terrestrial > Soil > Wetlands | place: USA... | reverse complement strand
CAATGTTGACGGGCAACCCGGGTTACGTCTACAGCCAGGGCTTGGTTTCCGCCGAATTGTACGGCGGTTATTGGTCCCTTGGCGACCGTGGTTACTCCCCGTTTGTCGGTGGGACCAATATTTTCTCCTTCAAGGACGTTATCGACCTGATTCGCGGTCACCACGATATCCGCACCGGAATCGACCTGCGCGACAACCAGATGAATACCGCCACCGAAGCGTTTCAGGACGGTCTGTGGGCCTTTGGCGTCGCCGGAAACTTTACTGGGTACGAGGGGATTATTCCCGGAAATCCGGAGGCCGATCTGCTGCTGGGTATGACCGGAGAGGCCATCCACGACCAGACATACGACGGCCCCACCACCGGACGTCGCTGGAAGATCATCCGACCCTTCGTCGAGGATGACTGGCGCGTGGCGCCTTCACTGATCCTCAACCTCGGCGTGGCGTGGGACATGTCCACTCCTCAAACCGAGGTCGCAAACAGGATGGCGAACTACATTCCTTCTTCGGATCCGAATGGGGCCGGACAGCTTTTGATCGCGGGTCAGAGTGGGGTGAGCAAGTTGGCAGGCGTCAATATGTACTGGGGCGCTTACGAACCTCGTGTCGGCCTCACATGGAAGGTCGCCGGCAGCGACAAGACTGTCCTTCGCGCCGGCTTCGGCATCTACCACGACTCTGCCTGGAACATGGGCGCCCAGGGCTTGTGGCAAAATCCACCGAATCTGGGCGAGTCTGACTCCTTCCCCAGCCCCGGATGCCCGTTCGCCACTTCGTACTGCGCTATTGCGCTCGAACAGTTCCCGTCGTATTTCTATCCGTCCATCTCCGCGGGATTCGCATCTCTGCCGGCCCCTCAAGACATCAACTCCTGCGAGACCGACCCCCTTTGCTTTACCGGTTCCCTGAATTACATGCCGAAAGGATTTCAGCCGGGCAGAGTTCGCCAGTACAACATCAATGTTGAGCGGCAATTGCCGGGCAACGTTCTGCTCACCGCGGGCTACGCAGGGTCAGTCGGCGGGCACCTGCTGGCGGCGGGCAACGACCTCAACACGCAAAGTCCGTCAGCTTGCGGCACCGTCGCGGGCTACACACTTGGCTGCCTGCCGAATGGGCAAGCCTACATTCCGCCCTACGAATCGAACACCCCCGACGACAACATCCTGTTCCTCATGGGCGACATCGGCAAGACACACTACAACTCGCTGCAGATCAAGGCTGAAACCAAGACTCCCAGGTACGGTCTTTACGCGCTGCTCGCCTACACTTATTCGCGCACCTACGATAACGGACTCACCGATGGGCTGGGCTCGGAGTTGAGCGCTCCATACTTCCCGCTGCCCAACTGGCAGAAACTCGACTGGTCGCTGGCGCAGATCAACTTGGATCAAAGCTTCAGCGGCAGCGTCATCTACGATCTGCCCTTTGGCAAAGGGAAGGCATTTGGCGGCAACTGGAATGTCGCAACCAACTCCCTGCTTGGCAACTGGCAGGCCACGCTGATCGAAAGAGTGTCTTCAGGATTCCCGGTGCCTCTGATCGACAGCAACAACAGTGAATCCGGACAGGGGTTCAACTACTTCAATAACGGTGGGAACTACAACAACTGGAACCGGCCCGATCAGCTATCGGGCTGCAATCCTTACAAGGCCAACCACGGCCAGCACCAGTACATCAACGCCGGATGCTTTGCCTGGCCGGCGCCCGGTGAACTCGGCAATGCAGCACGCGTCCCTGTCAGCGGGCCCGATTTCGTCAACACCGACTTCTCGGTGATCAAGGATTTTGCTCTGCCCTGGCACGAGACTGGCTTGAACTTCCGCGCTGAGTTCTTCAATCTCTTCAATCATCCCCAGTTCGGCTCGCCCGTCAATGACATCAACTACGGCACGCAGATTCCGGGCACGGTGTCACCCAGCTTCGGATCGGTCAATTCAACTGTCAACAATCCGCGACTGGTGCAACTGGCTTTGAAGCTGACCTTCTGAGGTCACTGGCGGGAAGAGCACGCCTGCCCTCGTTGTCGGGCGCGCTTCTTGTTGAGCAAAGCCGAACCTCATGATCTGACTTGCTCCATTTCCTGGCTCTCCCCGGGGGCTCGCCATATCAACGTTTTCCGGTCCTATCCCTATCCCCTGTCCCTCCGTCGGTCGATGAACAGATTCTGCGCCACAGTCTGTGCCGCATCCGGTTGCCGTGTACTCGACCTTCGACCTCGACCGCCAGGTACCAAAGTTGCCAATCATTCGTGATTTCAATCACGATACACGCCTTCTTTCGGGGGCAAAATTGTAGAGATACGCGGGAGTTCCCGAAGACAATGAACCAGAGCTCCACCGCCGAAATCCATGAGCTGACGCACGACGAGGGCGCCGCCGAATTCGAAGGCACGGGCGAAGCGCTCCGCCTTTCCCTTCGCGCACAGACGACCCCGCCGGGCGAGAGTCTCGAAACTGAGGCTGCTCTTGCCGACCCGCCCGCGCCGCCGAACGCTCCTCCGAAGCAGGATTTCGCAGAGCGCCCATGGGTCAAGAGAGAGACGCGGCGGAACTGGCTTCAGCGGTTGCTCTTAGGAGATCCGCCCGAGCCGCGAAGCTCGCCGAGGGTCACGATCGCAGGGTTGATCGCCTACTTCTTCACGGGAGGCACACCCGTTCCGCACGAGGTGCGCGATATTAGTACCACGGGTCTCTATATCGTGACCGGCGAGCGGTGGTATCTGGGCACTGTCATCCGGCTCACGCTGACCGACAGGCATAACCCAACCACCGATCGATCGATCACCGTCAACGCAAGAGTGGCCCGATGCGGACTCGACGGCGTGGGGTTCGAGTTCCTTCTCGACGGAGATAAGCGCCTGGCCCACGCAGGACCCGATCATTGGACGGGCGGCGTGAACATCGATCGCCTCAAGAGCTTCATTGAGACGCTCCAGGTAGCGTAATCGCCTTCCGGGCACCCTTATCGAATCCGGATCCCCAGTTGTCGCCAAACCAAAGCGCGTGTGTGCCCTGCCTGAAAGCTTTTCTGGCTCGTCTGCCAGGTCGGACGTCGGTAGAGGTGCGGTCGCATCCCTACGCAGATTTCGGTAGTGGTCAGGTTGAATCCCCCTTGAAGGGGCTACTGGTAGTCAAGGCTGGGAGGTCAGGTTTCAGCCTTGACTGCCATTAAGAGCCCCAGAGTGAGTGCGGGCCTAAGCCCTGAGGGGCATCTTCTCAAACTGATCGACTACCCGGGCTTCTCGTGCCGGTGCACTACTTGATAAACTAGGTTGTATCGCGTCGTAGGCGCGTAGCTCAGTTGGTTAGAGCGCTTCCTTGACACGGAAGAGGTCGTTGGTTCGAATCCAATCGTGCCTACCATTTAAATCTGTCCTGGTTCATCCTGGCCGGCATCCCCTCAGCCGTTTGACCCTGCTCGAACGTCTAAATAGACTGGCAAACAGGGATCGTTCATGAAGTCGTATTGCTTTGAGCCGTTTGCACTCCCTGCGGCTGCGTTTTCCTTGATGCTGGCCGCTCTGGCAGCCGTGCCCGCCACCGCGCAGGCCTCCCAAAGCCTTTCTTCCTCGTCATCCTCTTCCAAAGAGCAGGTTTACGCGCGAGAGAAGACCCCCACGCTCATTGACCCTGCCGGACCAACCATCTCCTTGATCAGTTCCGAACCGGTCTTCGTAATGGCGGCGGCGCTGAATGCCTGTGGCTACGATGAGGGGCTTGAGGAGAGCGACCCCGTTCGCAAGCACATTCGTGACGAGATGAATCAGGTGTTTGCGCAAAGCGAAGACGCCCGCGCCAGACGCGACGCTCTCTGTCTCTTTATTGCCCAGCACCGCATGACGGGCTCCGAACGCGACATTGCACAGTACATCTCACTCTCGCTTTACCTCACGCCGCCTCCCGAATTGGAAATGACCGCCGATCTGACGGAGATGCCGCCCGACGCCACGCAGGTAGCCGAAATCGTGCCCATCCTACGCAGCTTCGTTGCCGCGGTCGATCTGCACGGCATCTGGCTGGCGGCGCATCACACCTACGACGAGGTATCCGACAAGATCCACGATCCGCTCTCGCAGATGATCGTAGCCACCAACATCTACCTCAAGATGCCGGCGGCCACCTACAGCGGCAGCAGGTTTATCGTTGTGATCGAGCCGCAGCTTTCGCCGAGCACGGTGAACGCACGCATTTACGGCACCGATTATGTGGTGGTGATCTCACCTGTCAACGGTTCGCTCAGGTTGAATGACGTGCGCCACACCTATCTGCACTACGAGATCGATCCGTTGCTCTACGCGCGTTCCAACGCCATCGACCGCGAACAGCCGGTGCTCAAGGTAATTCGCGACGCGCCTCTCGAGTTCCGGATGCGCTCTGACGTGGTGCCGCTCACCATTGAGTGCATGATCAAGGCGATCGAGGCGCGCACTATGGACACGGGAATTCCCGAATATAAAATCCCGGCCGGCGTGGATCGCTCGCAGTTGCCCATGTACGAGCACCAGCGGGAGCTGAACAGGCAGAAGATTGATGCCGCCAGATGGGCGGCCGTGCAGCATGACATGCGGCAGGGGTATGTGCTCACGCAATACTTCTATGAGCAGATGATTGCCTTCGAGAAAGATCCGGCGAGCTTGAAAGACACCATCGGGGAGATGGTCTACAGCATGGACGTCGACCAGCAGGTGAGCCGGGCAAAGCAGATCGAATTCGATAAGGAACCCGACGAGGATGTTTTGCAGCACACCAAGCCGCGGCAGCTGACGGGTTTGGACCTGGCGGAGGCTAAGCTCGTCGCCGGTGACACAGACACGGCCCGCTCGATGGCGCAAAAGGTGCTCGCAGCGCAGGCCGATACCATTGCTTCCACCGCCGATGCGGCGCGCGCTCACTTCATCCTCGCCCGCATCGACCTGATCACCGTTCATCCCGATGAGGCTGTCGCCGAGTTCCAGAAGACCATCTCCACCAGCAAGGAGCAGCGTCTCGTGGCCTGGTCGCACATATATCTAGGCCGCATGCTCGACCTCGAATGCAAGCGCGATGAAGCGCTTGCCGAGTATAAGGAGGCTGTGGCTTCGCGTGACGGGCAGCTCGACACCCGGCTCGCTGCCGAGCGCGGCATCAAAGCCGCTTACGTCCAGCGCGGCCACGAGCACGATTGCGAGGATCAAGACACGGGCGACAACTCCCAGGATGCGGCGCCGCAAAAACCTGGAGCCCAGGCGCAAGAGGGGAAGTCGGGTCCGCAGTAGCTTTTTCCCGCTCAAGTCTCGTCTGATCGTGGTGATCGATCCGGTACTAACGCGCGCAGCTTTGCGTGTGGATCTGAACCTGCCGCATCAAATCAGATGAGAAAATCGAAAGGACATGGGGTGCGTGGAAGCTAATCTCACGGAACTCGAGTCGGTGCTGGGGCACGCATTCGCGAAGCCGGAGCTCTTGGTTCGCGCCCTCACTCATCGGTCCCTGGCCAATGAACGCGCGCATGAAGCCGCGCCGGATGCCGCAGCCAGTTCGATCATCGCCGATGGAGACAACGAACGCCTAGAGTTTCTCGGTGACGCAGTTCTCGGTCTGTTTGTCGCAGAGGCGCTGTTTGCCGCGCATCCCGAGTGGCGCGAAGGTGAGCTGACGCGCGTACGCGCGTTTCTGGTGAGCCGGCAGCACATGGCGCGCGTCGCCGGGCGAATTGGCCTGGGCAAGCATCTGCGCCTGAGTCGCGGCGAAGAGCGAAGCGGCCTGCGCAAGACGAGCACCGTGCTTTCGAATACGATGGAAGCAGTGATGGGCGCTCTCTTCCTCGATGGGGGTCTGGAAGCGGTGCGGAGCTTTGTCGCCAGAGAGGTGATGGCGACCGATGCCGAGCGGCTGGCCGCCGAACTTCAGTCCGGCGACGCGTTGGGAAATTACAAGTCCGCGCTCCAGGAGCGGCTCCAAGCCTCGCACGCCGGAGCGCCCGTCTACCGGCTCAAGAGCGAGAGCGGGCCGGATCATCGCAAGAGATTTCTCGTTGAAGTCCGCCTTAAGGGCGAAACCAGCCAGCCCGGAATGCCGCTCGCCCGCGGCCTGGGGCGCACCAAGAAGCACGCGGAGCAGGACGCCGCGCGCCGCGCTCTCGAGCGCATTGCCGCCGGCGAGTTTGCAGGGTTGAATCCGGCGGCTTCGCCTGAGCCGGAGGCTGGCGCCGGCCGCGAAGAGCGGGCCGCGCGATGAGCACGCCTGCCACCACGCCGGTCCAGCCTTCGCCGCCTGCCCCATCCAAGATGGCCCTGCTCCGTCACCACCTGCCCACAGTGCCGGAAGCGCTCGCCTCTTTACTGGTGCTCGTGATCGCCACCCTATTCCTCCATACCTTCGTGCTTCAGCCGCTGGTCATCCCTTCCGAAAGCATGGAGCGTACGCTGCTGGTCGGCGATTTTCTGCTCTTCAACAAGCAGATCTACGCGCCGCCGGGGCGGCTCACCTCATGGATCTTTCCTTATCGCCAGGTTCAGCGCGGCGATATTATTGTTTTTCATCATTCGCAGCCGCCCCTGCTCGTCAAGCGCGTCGTCGGCATTCCCGGTGATCGCATCCGCATTGCGGATGGACAGGTCTTCGTGAATGGCAACCCGCTCAGCGAACCGTATGCGGCCTTCGAACCGGCTCCTGCCAATCCTTCGCGCGATACCTTTCCCGCCAGGATCTATACCGACCCCGAAGTCGATATCGACTGGTGGCGCAAGATGCAGAGCCTCACTCAGAACGGCGAAGTGATCGTCCCGGCGGGGGAGTACTTCGTCCTCGGCGACAATCGCAACCACAGCAAGGATTCCCGATTCTGGGGATTTGTGCCGCGCCAGGCCATCATCGCCCGCCCGCTGGTGATTTACTTCTCCGTCAGCCGCCCCTCCGCGACCGATGAAGATCCCGCGGCGCAACGAGCGTCGGATGATAGACTCGGACACGAGCGGGAGCTAACCGAAAGGATTGCGGGATTTGCGCGCTGGCGCCGCATCTTCCGGGTCGTGCGCTAGAGATTCTTGCATGAGAGACGGAATGACGAAGAAGACCCGAGAGGCCCAGGAACCCAAGAATACCCCCGCCGAACCGGCTCCCGAAAAGGCTGAAGAGACCCCATTTGAAGCGGCGGCCAGTATCTGCTCGGTGCTTGTGATCGGTCTCTTTATCCTTACTTTTATTGCTCAGAACTTTGTCATCCCATCCGGCTCGATGGAAAACACGCTCCTGGTCGGCGATCACCTTGTTGTCGACCGCATCACCCTTGCTCCGCCGACGAAGTGGATGCCTCTCGTGCGTTATCGCGAGCCGCGGCGCGGCGATATCGTGGTGTTTATCAAGCCCGTTGCAGAGCCCGAGCCGGACGCCGAAGGCAAGCCGCAATACTTCTTCCTGGTCAAGCGCTTGGTCGGAGTACCCGGAGATCATATCCACCTGCGTGACGGCATCGTCATCCTCAACGGCGTAGCGCAGGACCAGCCGCACGCCCAACCCACGACGCCCGACAATTACCAGGCTTTCCTCGATGAGTTCCCCTCTGTGCCGCCCTATCCGCAACCCGGCGGAGCCACGGAAAGCTGGTCCATCGACATGCCCAATCACGTGGTCGACGGTGATCTGGTTGTGCCTCCCGGAATGTACTTCATGATGGGCGACAACCGGCACGACAGCCTCGACTCCCGCTTTTGGGGTTTTGTGCCTAGGCAAAACATCGTCGGCCGCCCGCTTTTCAATTACTGGTCGTTCGTCACTCCTGAATCGCAGTACAACGATACCGGCGTCGGCAACCGGCTCGCCTGGATGGGCCACGTCATCTTCCATTTCTTCACGGAAACACGCTGGAGCCGGACGTTCCATCTGACGAAGTGAGAGAGGCAGCCCCTAGGTGTCAGCTGTCAGCTCTTCCCTGCGCGTTGAACGTATCGCCAGCCTTGGGAGCTGGAGCTTGCAAGCGCCTTCTTCCAGGATGAAGCCAGGAGCCAATGGCTGAACGCTGAAGGCTGATAGCTCACTGTTGACCGCTCGCGCCTGCATTCAGCAGCTAGAATTTACTAAGACAATGGCAGACAGCGAAGAGGGCGGCGGGAAGAACAGTCGCAGATGGCTGCGACCGCTGTTGGCGGCTATCGCGGTCCTCCTGCTCGCACTCCTGCTGCCTCCTTTTATCAGCGTCAATCACTATAGGCCGCGGATAGCCAACCTGATCTCTCGGTCTCTGGGCAGGCCCGTGCGGCTCTCGAACGTGGGAATGAGGCTCCTGCCGCGCCCCGGGTTTGTCCTCAACGATCTAAGCGTCGCAGAAGATCCTGCATACGGCGCCGAGCCCGTTCTGCATGCCAACGACGTCACCGCTTCCATCCGTCTTCTTGCGCTTTTGAGAGGCCGCATTGAAATCGGGACCATCAGCGTTCACGAAGCCAGCCTCAACCTGGTGCGCGCAGCGCCGGGCCGCTGGAATCTCGATCCGCTCTTCCGCAACGCTGCAGCGCAAGGCGGCCCGCCAACAGGAGCCGTCTCCTCCGTTGGTTTCCCCTCGTTGGAGGCCACTGACTCGCGAATCGACTTCAAGAACGGCGCCGAGAAGCTGCCTTTTTCGTTGGTCAATGCGGATGTCAGCGTATGGCAAGACAGTCCGGGCCAATGGCGCATCCGGCTGCGAGGCCAGCCCGCTCGCACTGATGTCAGTCTCTACCTTGAAGACACCGGCTTGCTGCGCATGGAGGCGAGTGTTCGCCGCGGGCCGTCGCTCAGCCAGATGCCCATGCAACTCGACCTTGAATGGCGCGAGGCGCAACTCGGCCAACTTGCCCGATTGGTAACCGGATCCGATGCCGGCTGGCGCGGCGATCTGGCAGGCCAGCTGCATCTGGACGGCACTCCCGATGCGGCGCAGATTGCCGTGCGGCTGCGCGCATCGGGCGTGCATCGCGAGGAATTTATCCCTGTTTCTCCGCTCGATTTCGACGCCAACTGCAATTTTCTCTATCGCTACACGCAGCGCAGCCTCGAAAACCTGGTCTGCGATTCGCCGCTCGGCGATGGGCGCATTCACCTGACCGGCGAGAAGCCCAGCGCGGGCGCGCCGAGATTTACGGTCGAGCTCAATCGGATTCCTGCAGGGGCAGGCCTCGACGCATTGCGAACCCTGCGCAATGGTCTCGCGCCTGACTTTGAGGCCGCTGGCACCGTGAGCGGAAAACTCATCTATGCGGAGAAGCAGGGTGCCGTCGCTGAACCCGCGGCTCCCGCGACGCGCACAGCCGGCCGCATCGCCAAAACGGTTGTCCAGGATTCGGGCCCACTATCGGGCAGCCTCACGGTCGAGAATCTCGTCTTGACCGGCGGCGGGTTGACACGGCCGATCCAAACCAGCAAATTCACACTGGCGCCCGCCAGTGCGGAGGCTGGGTCGTCACGTACACCTGCGCCGGCTGCGGTGCCGCCGGGCGACGATCATCGCGGCGAACTAGCGGGAACCATCGCAATTCCGGCTGGAGGCACCGCCCCGCTCACTCTGAACTTGCGCTTCTCGCTCCATGGCTATCAGGTCGCCGCGCGCGGCCAGGCCGGCATCGTGCGCGCCAGGGAGATGGCCCACGCCGCGGGTCTTCCCCAAGCGGCGATTCTCGGTTCGCTGGCCGGCGAACCTCTCGAGGTGGATGTTGTCGCCCAGGGGCCATGGCTCCTCAAAGAGGAGTTCCCTCTGAACCAGACGTCCGTCCCCGAAACGGTTGCGGAGCCGGGCGGTCCAACGCCTTCTCCCCCGCCGCCGCCTCGCGACTCCGACACGCTGACCGGAACCGTGACCATCCGTAACGCCAACTGGAGAGCGGATTATCTCGCCAACCATTTGCAGATTGCTCAAGCGACGTTGCGTCTCGATGCCGGCGTTCTTCGCTTCGATCCGGTGGATTTCTCGTATGGACCAGTGAAGGGAAAAGCGACGTTGACACTGCCCCAGAGCTGCCCGCCGCAGATAGAGCATCTTTGCCCGGCCTCGCTGCCCCCCACATTCAGCATTGCCTTCGGCGATCTCGATGCGGGAGAACTCGAGACGGCTTTGCTTGGCGCACGCGCGCCAAACACGCTGCTTTCCACGCTGATCGATCGGCTCCATCCGTCCACTGTGCCGCCGTGGCCTGATCTGCAGGGTACTGTCACCGCCGACTCACTGGTTCTGGGCCCCGTAAAGTTAGAAAAGCTCGCTGCGGGGATTGAAATTCATTCCGACGGAGCCGATACCAACAATCTAGAGGCGGATCTGCTCGGTGGGCATGTGAAGCTGACCGGAAGTTTGCACAAGGCGGCAACTGATCGCGACAAGCCGTCCTACTCCTTTTCGGGAGACTTCGAGAATCTGGACCCGAAAGCGCTGGGCGAATTGATAGGCCTGCGCTGGGTCGGAAGCGCCATAAACGGCAATGGTCAGGTGGATCTGGCTGGTTATACCGGCGCGGATCTCGCTTCATCTGCCAAAGGTGCCCTGCACATCGAGACGCGCAGCGGGTCTATTGCCAGGCCTGGCAGCGAACCCGAAAGCAACTCTACGGCGGCGATTCCGCAAGCACTTGCGCGCTTCGACCGCCTCTCCGCCGATGCGGCGATTGCGGGCGGAGTTGTGACGCTGGGTGCAAACCAGATCGTCTCGTATGGACGCGCCCGGTCCGCGACGGCTGCGATCACCTTGGCCGATCCGCCACAGATCAGTTTCGAAACGCCCAAGCCAAGCGTGGCGAAACGCTAAGGCTGGTTGCATAAGCCGCGTTTTGAAAGGGCAGGCCTTCGCAGGCTGCCGAAAAAGCCGGTGCTTTGAAAGGGCACGGCTTCAGCCGAGCCAAACAAGGCCGATAGACCGTGGGCTTCCCTTGAAGGCAGTGGTTCCAGCCCGGGTGCCTCGCCTTCGGGCACCCGGGGAACTCCGGCCCGGGACAGCACGCCCGCTCGCTTCCCACAATCAATCTAGGAGCTAGAAGCTACGAGCTCCCAACCTCACTCGTTGGCTTCGATCTTTCTACCGTGCGCATCCTGAACCGGCCGCGTGTTCATCCGAACCAGCCCTGAAAAAGCTCGCACCTGCTCGCGGCTGATACTCAGTTCATCTTCCATCACAAACCAGCGAACGCCTTCGGTGCATGGAGGTGTCACCTCCGAGCCTTCATAGGTCCAGTAGCCGGGATCGCCGGGCAGCAATCCTCCCGCGCTCAGCATCTCGGTCACTTTCGTCTTCGCTCCCGCCGCTTGCGGCAGATGGGCCCACAGCGTGGCCAGCAGCGCATTGGGATTGCCCCGTTTCTCGCTCAGCAGGACGGCGACAATCGCCTCCTTCCCGTCGTCGCTGCGGTGCACCAGGTCCACTTCCATGTCGCTCAGCTTGCCTTTAACTGGGTGCTCGCTGGGGTAATGAAAATCCAGCTCCGTGAGCTGGTAACGGGTGCCGTTCGCCTCTAACCAGCTTCCGCGGTCGACGTAGATCACGATACCGCGCCCGGTATCCTCAATCGTCATCGGTCCCGCGATGTAGTTGAAGCGCAGCGGCTGCAGCCCCTTGTTTAGGCGCGCTCCGCGAATGTCAATCGGCGATTGGTCGTGACCTTTGGAGCAGGCAGCGTACGCCGAATCGAGCTTGCCCCAGACCAGAGGACCCGAGTGGCCTTCATAGCTCCAGTTGGCGCCGCTTTGTGCGGCGGCCAGTGTCGTTGAGATGAAAAGTGCGGCGAAAAGATAGGTGCGCATGCGGCTCCTCGCGATAGCACGGTTGTGTTCCCGCATGCATTCTAGTTTACAAAGGCGGGCGTGAGGCCGCAGTCGCGTTCCAACAGGCCCGGTGCCACCCCCCAGTGCCCTTATCCCTTGGCGACTGCCGCAGTGCCCGCCTGCTCGGCAAGAGCTGCGGCCTTGTCGGTTGCTTCCCAGGTGAACTCAGGCTCGGTGCGGCCGAAGTGCCCGTAAGCCGCCGTCTTCTGGTAGATCGGCCGGCGCAGGTTCAGGCTCTCGATGATGCTCTTCGGTTTGAGCGAGAAATTCTTGCGGACCAGTTCAGTCAGCTTGGCCTCGCTCAGCTTTCCGGTTCCGAATGTTTCCACCAGAACTGAAACCGGCTCGGCCACGCCGATCGCGTAGGCGAGCTGCACTTCCGCGCGGCACGCCAGGCCGGCAGCCACAATGTTCTTCGCAATGTGGCGCGCCATATACGCAGCCGAGCGATCCACCTTGGTCGGGTCCTTCCCTGAAAACGCGCCGCCGCCGTGCCGTCCCATGCCGCCGTAGGTGTCCACGATGATCTTGCGGCCGGTAAGGCCGGTGTCGCCCATCGGCCCGCCGATCACGAACCGTCCTGTGGGATTGATGTGGTACTTGGTGTGCTCGTCGAGCCACTTCGATGGCAGCACAGCCTGGATGACGTGCTTCAATACGTCTGCGTGTAATTCATCGTTGCTTACGGATTCAGAGTGTTGGCTGGAGATCACAACGGCGTCGATGCGAGCGGGCTTGCCGTCTTCACCGTACTCCACCGTAACCTGGCTTTTGCCGTCGGGCCGCAGGTAGGGTAGCCTTCCACTCTTGCGCACCGTGGTCAGTTGCCGCGTCAGCTTGTGGGCTAGCGAGATCGGCGCGGGCATCAATTCAGGCGTCTCGTCTGCCGCGTAGCCGAACATCATGCCCTGATCGCCGGCGCCGCCGGTATCCACGCCCTGAGCAATGTCGCCCGATTGTTTATTGATGCTGGAAATCACCGCGCAGGTGTTGGAGTCGAAGCCGTAGAGCGCGTTGTCGTAACCAATCGACGCCACCACGCCGCGCACCAGGGACTGGAAGTCGACATATGCCTTGGTGGTGATCTCGCCGGCAATCACGACCAGGCCGGTCGCGGTCAGGGTTTCGGCTGCTACGCGGCTGTAAGGATCCTGCTCAAGGCAAGCGTCCAAAATCGCGTCAGATACCTGGTCGGCAATCTTGTCCGGATGACCTTCTGTGACCGACTCAGACGTGAAGAGAAAACGATCGCTCAATGCAATGACTCCTTCGCTGCGAATTCCCAGCTTTCCATGGTAATTCTCGGGACAGGTTGGGGGCAAAGCGTTGCACTGTATGGCGAAGAATCGCCTCCCAATGGCGGATTGCGGCGATTAAGCCGTGCAACCGTCGCGGCACCGGCTGGGGCTAATGGCTTGAGCGGGATGCGACATGCTGTACGATCCCGTGGAGAGGATTCCATGCGGCGCGGAGCATGCCTGAAATTCCGCCGAAGGGCATCACGGTGCTCCACCATCCGGCTCGCACACCGTAGTACCGGATGAAGAGGAAGACGGCGGCGCTGACGGCCGCTGCCAGCAGGCCTGCGCCAATCCAGCGCAGTCGCATCTCCATGGCTTCGCGACGCAAAATGCGCGCTTTGCCTACGTTGCTCGCAAAAGTCGTCCAGTCGTCGTCGGCTGGCTGGCCTGAGGCGTTGTAGGCCCTGAGGAATCGCTCGGTCCAATCCTGCGGATCAAGGCCCAGTGCACCCGCGTAGCCGCGGACGATGCCCTTGTTTAGGATGCCGCCCGGAAGCAGGCGAAATCTCTCCTGCTCTAGCGCAATCAGATGCCGCTGGGCGATCTTGGTGACGGCGGTAATCTGTTCCAGCGCAACGCCCCGCGAGAGGCGTTCTTTACGCAGGTCTTCTCCGAAACTTCCCATTTTCATGCGAAAAAAGAGCCGGAGCGACCCCGGCAAATGTTGACTTAACAATAACCCTGCTTTCAGTCAGGGTCAAAACCATTCAGGCTCTCCCAACCACCTCTGGACTCACTAACGTAACTGCCCGTTCCAGTGTCGGCCCGGGCCCGTTTCGGGAGAGTAAAGCTGATACCCTGAAAGCGAGGGTCCGGACGGCAGAAGCGCGTGATTCCGGCCCGCTTGAGAATGAATAAACTCGTCCTCGCCAACCTGATGCACCGGCCCGTGCGATCCGTAATCAGCATCCTTGCGGTCGGCATCGAGGTCATCATGATCCTGTCCATCGTGGGCATCTTCATGGGGATGCTCAATGACACGAAGGAGCGCACCAACGGTGTGGGAGCCGACCTGATGATGCGGCCCAGTGGGGCCAGCATCATGAACGGGATCAGCGGGGCCCCCATGACAGTCAAGATAGCCCCCTCGCTCAGCCGGCTTCCCCATGTGGTCGAGGTTTCGCCCGCCATCGTACAGTTCAACACCAGCAGCGGCGACTTCGGCGTGGTCGACGGGATCGATTACGCCAGCTTTGACGAACTGAGGCCATTTGTTTTTGTGGCGGGTGGCCCCTTCCAGGGACCGGATGATGCGATCGTCGACGATATCTTCGCATCCACGAAGAATCCTGCGACGGGCAAGTCATGGAAGGTGGGCGACACCATGAAGACCTTGGGCCACAACTTCCGAATCAGTGGCATCGTGGAACACGGCAAAGGGGCGCGCAAGCTGCTCCCCATCGATACCATGGGGCAACTGATGGGGGCAGACGGAAAGTGTTCGATCTTCTATATCAAGCTCGATGATCCCGCCCACGAGCAGGCAGTGATCGACGAGATCCATGCCACGCCAGGGTTGGCAGATTATCCCGTGATGACCATGGAGGAGTGGCTCAGTGAGATGACGCCGGAGAAACTCCCCGGCTTCAATATTGCTCTCGATACCGTCACCGGCATCGCCGTCATCGTGGGCTTCCTGGTGATCTTCCAGTCCATGTACACCGCCGTGCTCGAGCGGACTCGCGAGATCGGCATCCTGAAGTCCATGGGCGCATCGAAGCCGACGATCGTCGGCGTAGTACTGCGCGAGTGCGCAGCGCTCGCCGTGGTGGGCATCGTAGTGGGCAACATAGGCGTCTTCGGCGTACGCTTCCTGCTGTTGCACGTTTTTCCCACCCAGCACTTTGAGATCACGACGCTCTGGATCGGCCAGGGCGCACTCATTGCTTTCGTAGGATCGCTTTGCGGTGCGCTCTATCCGGCGTGGATGGCGGCGCGCAAGGACCCAATCGAAGCCCTGGCGTATGAATAATTGTGGTCAGGGATCACCTGACAACTGAAACTTGATGACTACCGAGACCATGCACCTGGCATCGATTGACGAAATTCGCGCGGCAGCGGCGCGGATCGCCTCCATCGCCGTCAAAACGCCGTTGGTCCGTGCACCGTTTCCCGGTATTGCTGGTCACGGCCAGTCCAGGGAGATCTGGCTCAAGGCGGAGAGCCTGCAACCCATTGGCGCATTCAAGATTCGCGGGGCAGCGAATAAGATTCTGCAGCTGTTGCCCGAGGAAATCGCTCGCGGCGTCATCACCTACTCGAGCGGTAACCACGCGCAGGGAGTTGCCTATGCGGCGCGCGCCGTGGGTGCAAAGGCCGTGATCGTGATGCCGGCCAACGCGCCCGCAATCAAACGCGCGGCTACGCTGGCCATGGGTGCTGAAGTCGTTGATGTCGGCAACGCTTCGAGTGAGCGCCTCGCCGTCGCCGAGCAGCTTGTCCGCGAGCACGGTTATGTGGTCATTCCTCCCTACGACGACGAGCAGATCATCGCGGGGCAGGGAACCTGCGGCCTCGAGATCGTCGCAGAGTTGTCTGACGTCGATCTTGTCCTCTCGCCGGTCTCGGGCGGCGGCCTGCTCAGTGGCGTTGCCGCTGCCGTAAAGCAGCTTAGCCCAGGCACCAACGTTTTCGGTGTCGAGCCCGAGTTGGCGGCCGACACCGCGGAAAGCTTTCGCAGCGGCAGCATCGTAACCTGGCCCGCCGAGCTCACCGGCCGCACGATCGCCGACGGCCTGCGCACGCAAAGCGTCGGCGTGCGCAACTTCGCTCACCTGCAGGCATTCGTTGACGGCATCGTCACGGTGTCAGAGGCGGAGATCCGCGCGGCCATGCGCGCCATTGTCTCGGTGACGCGCCTTGTGCCTGAGCCGAGCGGCGCGGTCGCCACGGCTGCGCTGCTCTTCCACGCAAATAAACTGCCGACCTGCCGCAAGGCCGTGGCCATCGTCAGCGGCGGCAACGTGGACCCCGCGCTGCTGGCCGAAGTGCTCACGGAATCCCGATCGTAACGTCGTTGAACTATGATGCTCGAAATGGTCCACACACGCGCCTCGTCCGCTTTCGGCCTGGCTCTTCTACTGCCTTGCGTCCTCTCCGGGTACGCCGACAAGAAGCCGCAGGAACAGGTGAAGCCGATGGCCGGTCCGCGTGCGACCGTGCTCCGCGTGACGAACCTGTATATCTCACCCGACCTCGGCGCGCAAAAGGTCGACCGGGTCCAAGTCGGGCGTGAGATGGTGGTCTCCGAAAAGAGCGGCCCGTGGGTTCGCGTCTACGCCAACACCGACATCCAGGAGCAGTTGGACCAGAAGGATACCCCGTGGCTGGGCAGCGACGAAAACACCCCGCCTATCTCGGGATGGATGGAAGCCAAGGGGGTGGTTCAGGAATCGACTCCCGATGGCGACCAGATCCTCATGGGTGCGGCCGCCAATGAAGAGTCGCTGGCTTCGGATCCGCGCGGCCCCGCGAACGCAGCGCAGAGCGCTAAGCTGCTCTACCGTCGCGTTGCCGAGATGTTTCCCAACTCCGCTCTCGCCCCCGAGGCCGCTTGGCGCGCCGCCGATATCCAGTGGCAACTCGAAAGGCACGATGTCTCCACCCTGCCATCGGCGCACGAGAAGCAGGCCTATCTGCGCGAACAGATGGACGAGGATGCCCTGAGGAAGGTGATCAGGAATTATCCGCGAACGCGCTGGGCCGCCTTCGCAGCCTTTGATCTCATCGATAACAAGCTGTGCGGTGATTGGCAGGGCTCTCCGCAGTGCCCGGAGAAGGAATCGGAGATCTACCTCAAGTACGCCGATGAGTATCCCGACGGGCCGCGCACCGCTCAAGCGCTCTATCAGGCGGTTTATCGATTTGCGGTCCTTGTGGATATGTATGCTGTCGATGGCAACGATCGCAAGAGCGGCGACGCACGGAATCAAGCCCACACGGTTGCCGCACAGCTCAAGGCTCATTTCGCCGATTCGGACTACACCCGCCGCGCCGCGTCGCTGGTGTACAAATTGGATGAAGGCGTTCCAGTCTACGGAATCGATCGCAACTAGCTGATGTGTCCCGGCTGCCCGAAGAGCCGCAACCAGGAGACTTTGTGAACCCCTACTTGCTGTCTGTCCTATTAGGGATTGTCGAGGGTCTGACTGAATTCCTGCCCGTAAGCTCCACGGCGCACCTCCGCATCACAGAGGCGCTCATGAGGATTCCTCTCGATGATCCGTACTGGAAGATGTACACCATCGTCATCCAGGTGGGTGCAATCCTGGCTCTTTGCGTCATCTACCTTGAGCGAATCGTCAATTTCATGCGGACCTTCCCGCGTGGCGAAAACGGCGACCGCGACTGGTTCAGTCATCCCCTCTCGCTGGTTTTCATTGCCTTCGTGGTCACGTCGGCTACCACGTTGCCTCTGCGCAAATGGAGCGAGAAGAATCTCGGCAGCCTCAATGCAATCGCGATCGCGCTCCTGGTGGGCGGCATCGTCATGTGGGCCATCGATGCCTGGGCGTCGCGCCGCGAAGCCTTCACCACCCACGTCGAGCAAATGACCCTTCTTCAGGCTGCCTGGATCGGACTTTGCCAGACGTGTTCGGCAATCTTTCCCGGCACTTCGCGTTCCATGTCCACCATCGCCGCCGGACAACTCGCCGATCTCGACCGCCCTACGGCTCTCGAGTTCAGTTTCCTCCTCTCCATTCCCACCATGATCGCTGCTACCTGCTGGGATCTCCTCAAGGAAATTCATCCCGGCAAGGCCGCTCTTGCCGCCGGTGCTGTCGCTCACGTCACCATGAACTCGCAGCGCTGGACCGTGCTCCTGATCGGTACCGTGGTCTCGTTCATCGTGGCGCTGGGCGTCGTGGAGTGGTTCTTGATGTGGGTGCGCAAGCACGGTTTCACGGTCTTCGCCATCTACCGCATTCTCCTCGGTGGTGCCCTGCTGATTTGGGGCGCCAGGTTGATCGGCGGCTAGCGCAGGAATTGGTCCCATGCGAACCTTCGTCCGCCATTACATTCTTCCGCTCGCCCGTAGCGCCGGATGGCAATCGTTCTGTGAGATCGGAGCCCGCGACGGGACCAGCACGAATTATTTCCTTACCCTGCCCCTGACCAGCTACACCGTCATCGATCCCTGTATCGACGAAGATCTGCAAGCCAAATATGCCGCCGATTCCCGTGTACGCGTCGTGAAGAACAACAGTCTCGACGCGCTCGCGATCGGAGGGCCTATCCCAGTCGGCACGCAATTCGATTGCATCCTCATCGATGGCGATCACAACTGGTACACCGTCTTCAACGAGCTGCGGCTGATTCACGAGCGCGGGTTGCTGCGGCGTGGGGGCTTCATCTTTCTGCACGATGTCGATTGGCCCTACGGCTGCCGGGATCTCTACTACCAGCCCGACACCATTCCGCTCGAATTCCGTCATCCGTTTGCACAAAAGGGAATCGTGCGCGGGCAGGATGCACTCGCCGAAACCGGCGGTTGGAACCCCCAACTGGCCAATGCCCTGCACGAGGGCGGCGCGCGGAACGGAGTGATGACCGCGATCGAGGATTTTCTGGCGCAGCACAGCGCGGATTACCGCTTCTTCTGGATTCGCTACCAGTGGGGCCTGGGTGTGCTGCACCTCCGCTCCGGCCAGCCGGCAACCGAACGTGCATTCCGACGGTTGCAGGCCAAGGCGTTCGTCCTCAGCCCGATTTCGCGGCTTTCGCGGAGCCTGAAGCTTGCCTTCAAAGGCCGAAGAGAGGCCTGAGAGTTCAAGGTTGATTCCGCTGATTCCCCCTGTCTCCCTTTTGCCTGGGCCCATCCCCCCGGCCACCGATAATAAGGGCTGCTCTGGGACGATTTGCCCTCTCGCCGGCCTATAGAGAATATGCCGGCGGCCTTGGAGGTGCACCCGCCCTCTTCATGAAGCCCGTCCGCATTGTCCTCTGGCCCACGCGAAGCCGCCCCGTGAACATCTTTCTCGGGATGGTGCTGGTGCTCGTCTCGCTGCTTCTTTTCCTCGCCCTTGCCTCTTATCGTGCCACCGATCCCTCGCTGAACACTGCGACCGGCCTCGCTGCGCCGCGGAACTGGACCGGCCTCTTCGGTGCGTACCTCGCCGACCTCCTCTTGCAGACACTCGGTCTCACCGCCTTTCTCCTTCCCGTCTGGCTGGCAGGCGTTGGCTGGCTGTGGATGCACTCCCGCCCGGGCGGCTCTCCCATCGTGCGCTGGCTGGGAACCTTGATGACAGTAGTCTTCCTTCCCGCTGTCTTTGGCCTCCTGCCATGGCACTGGCGCTGGCTGCACGCCGTCGCTATTGAGGGAGTTGTGGGCCGTTTGATGGCCGGACGGCTCGTCGGTTACCTCAACGTCCAGGGTGCGTGGGTCGTCGCGGCCGCACTCGCCCTTGCGGGCATTTACTTCGCTTCGGCGGTCAGCTTCTCGACCATTCGCGAGATCCTCGCGGACCGATGGGCGGCCGTCAACGCCATGCGCGAGCGCTGGCGGAACCGGCGCGAAGAGCGCGCCGAGCAGCGCGCCGAGCGCGAAGAACTGGAACAGAAGAGGCCGCAGCCGGTTCCTTTCCCGCAGACTGTGCACGCAGGCGCTGCGCAGGTGGAAGAGGAACCACGGGCGCGCTGGCTGGGCCGCCTCCTTGCGTTCTTCCGCCGCAGGAAGCCGCAACCCGAATCACTTGACGAAATTCCGGCGTATCAGCGCGAGCCTCTTAAGGCGAAAGACGAGCCGGTTCCCATCACCCAAAGAAAGCCCAGTATCTGGGAGCGCAGCGGCCCTGCGCTAGCTCCCGCTCCGCCTCAGGCGATTCCTGCGGGCGCAACTCCGTCGGTGCCGGCCCCGCTTGCAGCACCTCCTCCACCGCAGCCCACGCGCCGCGAAGCCCTCGGTTCGCGCGCGGTCGAGGCGTGGCTTGCCGGAACCGCTGAACCCGTTCATGAACCCGCCACCGCCACGGCGGGACAGATCACCATCCACGAACGCGCCGATGCTGAAGTTCGCGCGATCACTGTCGCGCCCAAGAACGTCAGTGGATTCAAGCTGCCCTCAAGCACGCTTCTCAGTGCCGGCGAGGGTCCGCAGACCGTGCGCGAAGATGAGCTCCGCGAAGAGGCCAAGGTCCTGGTGGAAAAATGCGCCGAGTTCGACGTGCGCGGTCAGGTAGTGCAGATCAATCCCGGGCCCATGGTTACCACCTTCGAGTTCAAGCCCGAGGCCGGCGTGAAATATTCGCGCGTGACGGGATTGGCCGACGATCTATGCCTCGCCATGCGCGCCGAGAGCATTCTCATCGAGCGTATGCCGGGCAAAAGTACCGTCGGTATCCAGGTGCCGAACCATGAGCGCGAAACCATTCATCTGCGCGAAGTGATCGAGAGCGAGACTTTCGCCAAGGCGCGCTCGCGGCTGACGCTCTCGATGGGCAAAGACATCAACGGCCGCATCGTCACTGCCGATCTGGCCGCGATGCCGCACGTGCTCATCGCCGGATCGACGGGATCGGGCAAATCGGTCGCGATCAACGCGATGATCATGAGCCTGCTCTACCGCACCACGCCTAACCAGGTGCGCTTCATTCTGGTCGATCCCAAGCGCGTCGAACTGGGCATGTACGAGGGAGTTCCTCATCTCTTCACTCCCATCATTACCGAGCCAAAACTGGCCGCCAATGCGCTGCGCAATGCAGTCCGCGAAATGGAGCGGCGTCTGAAGCTGCTGGCCTCGCGCAGCGTGCGCCACATCGACCAGTACAACAAGCTCTTCGAGGGTTCCACCCCTTCACTTTTCGCACCGGAGAACGGAGAGAGCGAAGAGCCGCTGCCCTACATCATCATCATCATCGACGAACTTGCCGACCTGATGATGCTTGACCGCGCTAACGTCGAGGAATCGGTCACGCGCCTGGCCCAAATGGCCCGCGCCGTCGGCATTCATCTCATCCTTGCCACGCAGCGGCCCAGCGTCGACGTCATCACGGGGCTGATCAAAGCCAATATTCCTACGCGCATCAGCTTCCGCCTGGCCACGAAGGTCGACTCGCGGACCATCCTCGACACCAACGGGGCCGAGGCCCTGCTGGGGCGCGGCGACATGCTCTTTCTGCCGCCGGGCACCAGCCGCCTGATGCGCCTCCACGCGCCCTACGTGAGCGAAAAGGAAACTGCCGCCGTTGTCGAGTTCTGGAAGAATCAGGCCGGCGCCGCATACGTCGAGGGCTTTCTCGATTCGCCCAAAGACGAGCGCACGCCGATGGAGGGTGCCAACGACGATCCCGAAGAGAACGATCCCATGTACGACGATGCTGTCCGTCTGGTCTTCGAGTTCGGCAAGGCTTCCACGTCGCTCTTGCAGCGGCGCCTGCGCATCGGCTACGGCCGCGCTGCGCACTTGATCGATCTGATGGAGCGCGACGGTCTGGTGGGCGCAGCCGACGGGCCTCGCCCACGTGAGTTGCTCAAGGCTCCCAACTGGCTGCACGAAGTGGCAGCCGCCAACGAGTAGATAGCGCTTTGAACGGTAGCCGGAATCTCAGATTCAAGCCTGGTGACGCCTCACGGCTCAATGGTGATGGCTTTGCTGCCAGTCCCGGTATTCCTTCTGTTCGTCCGGGCTGCGCTTGTCCAGGTCCTGATGCGGCCGGTTCGTGTCGTGTTCCCACCGCTGATAGTCGTCCTGCTGGTCGCCGATGGTGGTGTTCTGCGTCCTGCAACCGGTGATAAACATCGGGGCAGCCAGCAGCGCCGCCACCACACATGGAGTGAGCTTCCTCAGCCAAAACCTCATCGTCGTCTCCCTCCCGTCAGGATGATACACGCACCTGCCTGCATCGTGGAGGAGTCCCGTAAGGCCGCTGGGTCTGCCCTTGCAGCCCGCGCAACGCAATAAATTCAGATCGCTCTGAAGCGATCCCCATCAAGAAGAACTGGATCATCGGCGGCGCAGGGAACTGGGATTATTTGACCATCGACCCGGGCGCGGATTTCGAGTAGCTCCTTCTGGCCCTCCAGTTGCGCTATCCTGCTGCTTCACGGGAAAGCTGCCGATAATCCTGCCCGTGCGAACTGTCATGCTGCCCCGCGCCACGTCCAAGAATCCGGTGGTTCTGTCGTATTACACCATGCGCCGAGCCGTGGGCCTCATCGCGCTCACGCTTCCCCTGGCGCTGGCATTGGGTGCGATTCTCGCCTCGTTGGCCCGTCCCGGTCACGCTCTTCCCCATCCTCTCCTGCAGCGCACCATCAGCGACTATTACTACACTCCCATGCGCGACTACTATGTCGGTGCGCTCTGCGCCATCGGCGCATTTCTTGCCTGCTCCCGGGGGTACGACCTGCATGACGAGATCACCGGCTATCTGGCTGGGTTCCTCGCCTTTGGCGTTGCGTTTTGTCCATCCTTCGATCCCTACAGCCCGCGCTACACGCAACTGGATTTCACTCTCGGCCTCATCCATACAGGTTTGGCTGCGCTCATGTTTCTAGTCCTCTCCTACATCTGCATCTTTCTCTTTCGCAAGTCATCACCCGACAAGGCCTTAACGCGCCGGAAACAAAATCGAAATCGAATTTACGAGGCCGCCGGCCTCATCATGATCGTCTGTATGATTGGCATGGTCGCCCTCACCATCAGGTCTGCCATCGAACATCGTCACCCCAGCCATCTGCTCTTCTGGCTCGAATCGCTGGCCCTCGCGGCATTCGGCGTTGCCTGGATGACCAAGGGCGAGGGATTCATGCGCGACAAGCCAAATAACCATAACGCGGTCCACCACCGGCCGGTCGTCACGACCTGATGTACTTGCGGTGTGATACACTTCCGCGGTAAACGCTTACCCAATGCGCTCGTTACCAAAGCCCGCTTTCCGCCCGTGCCCCAGCGGCGACTGCGGCAGCGGTTTTTGTGCTTCGAACCAGTGCCTATTCCGGCTTGACGAGTGCAAGAGTAAAACAATTTACTTGAGGGTGAATCTCGCCAACTGATCGCTCGCCCTCAAGCAAATTCTCAGGTGACTTAAATGTTCGGATTGGTTCCAGCTCTCTTCGCCGCCGGCCCGAATGCCTCGTCGGCTGCGATCCTCTTCACGACCGAGCCGCTCGCGCACCTCCGCGCTCTCGATATCGCCGTCATCGCCATTTACTTCGGCATGGTCCTGTGGATCGGCTTCTACCTCAAGGGCCGCTCCAACACCAGCGAAGAGTTTTTCATGGCCGGACGCGAAATGACCGCCTGGATCGCCGGGCTAAGCTTCGTCTCGGCCAATCTCGGCTCGCTGGAACTGATGGGATGGGCCGGCTCGGCCTATCAATATGGAATTCTCGCCGTCAACTGGTATTGGATCGGCGCCATCCCCGCCATGCTCTTTCTGGGCCTGATGATGATGCCGTTCTACTACGTCTCCAAGACCCATTCCGTCCCCGGCTACCTCAATCTGCGCTACGGCGAACATGCCCGCGGCGTAGCCGCCATCGCCTTCGCAACAGAGATGATCCTCATGAGCGGCGTCAACATGTTCGCCATGGCTGTGGTGATGAAGGTGGTGTTGGGCTGGGACCTGAACTTTTCCATCATCGTTTCATCCCTGGCCGTCGCCGTTTATGTGGGACTGGGCGGATTGCGTTCGGCGATTTTCAATGAAGTCCTGCAGTTCGTGCTCATCTGGGGTGGCGCGCTGCTGGTGCCAATCCTCGGCCTGGTGCAGGCAGGCGGCTTTGCCGGATTGAAAGCCAAAATCATCACCAACCTGCAGAGCAGCTTTCCCGACCCCACCAGCTACTTCCACATCTGGCGCGATACCGGCAGCTTCTCGGCCAATCCCATGGGTGTCCACTGGACCGGCATCGTCTTCGGCCTCGGCTTCGTCATCAGCTTCGGCTACTGGACCACTGATTTTCTCGTGGTTCAGCGCGTGCTGGCGGCGCACAATCTTCGTGCCGCGCGCATGGCGCCGATCATCGCTTCCTTCTTCAAGATGGCTGTGCCCTTCATCGTGATTCTGCCAGGCCTGCTCGGCCTGGTTTTGTTGCAGAACCCCGATGGCAGCCGCCGCGAGTTGGTGGGCGCCGACGTCGTCGCTGCGTGTGCCCGCACCTCCGCCGGCCTTGCCGATCCTTCAGGATGTTCGGCGGCCATGGCCAAGACCAGCCTTTCTTCGGAAACACAGCAAAAGGTTCTCAGCGGCGCACCCGACGCTGAACTGCACGACTACAACCAGGCCTTGCCGCTGATGATGGTGCGTTACATGGGGCCGGGATTGCTCGGCCTCGGCATCACCGCGCTCATCGCCGGCTTCATGAGCGGAATGGCCGGCAATGTCAGCGCCTTCTCTACCGTGTGGACCTACGACATCTACCGCCCCCTGATTCATAAGACGGGCAGCGACAGCCACTACGTCCTGGTCGGACGCATGTCGATCATTATCGGTGTCCTCGTATCCATCGGAGCCGCGTATCTCGTGCAACAGTTCCACGGGATCATGGATTACGTGCAGGCGCTATTCAGCATCTTCGTTGCGCCGCTCCTGGCCACCATCCTGTTCGGCATGTTCTGGAAGCGCGCCACGCGCCTGGCCGGCTTCCTCGGCCTGCTCACGGGCATCATCTTTTCGGCGGGCCTGTTCGTCTGGGTAAAGTTCACGCCTTCGGCGCTGGCCACGGTCGCTCTTTCGCCCGACGCCAAGCCTATGGCCGAAAATGTATTTCGTGCACTCTGGGCATTTCTCTTCAGTGCCATCGTCATCGTAGTGGTGAGCGCATTTACCAAGCCGCGGCCAGTGGATGAACTTGACGGCCTGGTCTATGGCGCTACCAAGCTGCCGACCGGGGAGCCGGCGCCCTGGTACAAGCGGGAGTGGACCTGGGCCACGGTGGCGATCGTCATCTTTGCAGCGCTTAACATCATCTTCTGGTAAGGGTTCTGTATCGGGGCACGAGTTTACTCGCGCCCCAAAGACAAGAAAAGAACGCTGGGCTTTAGCCTTGGCGAGGCTACCGAAAGGGACAAGCGACATGCACGGTTCGGGAATTCCAATCTGGTTTTTCATCGGCGTCCTGCTCGTCATCTACGGCGCCATGGTCTTTGGCTATGGCGTCTACGAGTGGTCCACGGGAATCTATCCGCCCGGTGTGCAGCTCACTAGCCTCCATACGCCTGTCTGGTGGGGTGGCCTTCTGGCGCTGCTCGGGTTGGTTTACGTGGTCAAGTTCCGTCCCGGTCGCAGCAGATAGCTCGGCGTCCCTGATCATCGCGCATGTCGGCCTGGGCTGGAGTCTTGAAAGGGCACGACTTGAGTCGTACCGGCGAAGCAGTGAAGAGTGACACGGGGCTTTAGCCCCTGAGGGAAGGGTTCGCAAGGCAGAAAGGTTATAAAGGAGCACGAACATGGCAGCGCAACGCAAGATGACGTTCGGAATCGTAGTGGGAAATCGCGGCTTTTTTCCTGATCATTTGGCAAAATCGGGCCGGGAAGAAATCATCAAGGTCCTGGAGGCCGCGGGCGCCACGCCCATTGTCCTCACTCCTGAGCAGTCGCACTACGGCGCGGTGGAGACCTACACCGAGGCGCAGCATTGCGCTGAGCTCTTCAAGAAACACGCGGATGCCATCGATGGCATCATCATTACTCTCCCCAACTTTGGCGAAGAACGCGGTATCGTCGACGCCATCCGCCTCTCCGGCCTGCGCGTGCCCGTCCTCGTCCAGGCCACGCCCGACCGCGCTGATACCATGACCATCGCCAACCGCCGCGACAGCTTCTGCGGCAAGATGAGCTGCTGCAACAACCTGATGCAGTATGGCATTCCTTACTCGCTCACCACCTTGCACACAGAGACGCTTGCCTCGCCCGAGTTCAAGGCCGACCTGGAGTGGTTCTCGCAGGTCTGCCGCGTCGTAAAGGGGCTCAAGAATCTTCGCATCGGCGCCATCGGTGCGCGCCCCACGGCTTTCAACACCGTCCGCTACTCCGAGCGCATCTTCGAAACCAGCGGCATCACCATCGAAACCATCGACTTGTCCGAGATCTTCGGCCGCATCAACCGCATGAAAGACTCTGACGACGCCGCCCAGGCCAAGCTCGCGGCTATCAAAAAGTACGTTTCAACTTCGGGAATTGCCGACGCTGCGTTGCTCAAAATGGCCAAGCTCGGCGCCGTGATCGATGGCTGGATGAAGCAGGCGCACATCACCATCAGCGCCGTGCAGTGCTGGACCTCGATGGAAGAGTTCTTCGGCGTGGTGCCATGCACCGTTATGAGCATGATGTCGAATGAACTCATTCCCTCGGCCTGCGAGGTCGACGTTCCCGGCACCCTCAGCATGTACATGCTGGCGCTGGCCAGCCAGACCCCCTCAGCGTTGCTGGACTGGAATAACAACTACGGCAACGATCCCAACAAGTGCGTTTGCTTCCACTGCTCCAACCTGCCCAAGCACTTCTTCAAAGAGGTGCGTATGGATTATCAGGAGATCATCGCGGGCACAGTGGGCAAAGAGAATACCTTCGGCACTTGCGTGGGTCGCGTCAAGTCCGGGACCATGTGCTACGCACGCTACTCGACCGACGATCGCCGCGGCGTGGTGCGCGGCTACACCGGTGCGGGCCGTTTCACCGACGATCCGCTTGAGACCTTTGGCGGCGCAGGCGTCGCCGAGATTCCGCAGCTGCAGAAGTTGCTGCACTACATCTGCCGTGAGGGCTTCGAGCATCACGTGGCCGCGAACTTCAGCGATGTCTCAAAGGCGATCCACGAGGCAGCGCGCTATCTCGGCTGGGAAAGCCACTACCATCCGGATCTCGAAAGCTAGACGGCTCGAACTGAGGTTCCTCTATTCAAGTCAGAACCAGTGCGGGCCTTGCGGCCCGCATTGTTGTTTGGTGAGGCGTTATGAAAGCTCTCGTCCTCGAAGAGAAATTGCATCTTTCCCTCCGCGACATCGAACTTCCCGCCAACCTCGGCCCGTACGACGTGCGCATTCGCATCGGCCGCGTGGGCATCTGCGGCAGCGACGTGCACTACTACACCCACGGCCGCATCGGCCCTTTCGTGGTGAATGCGCCGATGGTGCTCGGCCACGAAGCCGCCGGAGTGGTGATTGAAGCCGGCGGCCACGTCAGTGGCCTCAAGCCGGGCGACCGCGTCTGCATGGAGCCTGGCATTCCCGACATGAGTTCGCGGGCCAGCCGCGAGGGCCGCTACAACCTCGATCCCGGGGTGCGTTTCTGGGCCACGCCGCCCATCCATGGATGCCTTGCCGGCGAAGTCGTTCATCCCGCTGCTTTCACCTTCAAACTGCCCGATCATGTTTCGCTTGCCGAAGGCGCCATGGTTGAGCCCTTTGCCGTGGGCATGCATGCCGCTACCAAGGCGCAAATCAAGCCCGGCGCCACGGCGGTCGTCATCGGCGCGGGGCCGATTGGCATCATGGTCGCTCTAGCCGCTCTCGCCGCGGGAGCGGGGCAGGTTGTGATCTCGGATCTTGCCGTCGAAAAACTGGCCATCGCGGGCAAGTACGCAGGCATCGTCCCCTTCAATATTCGCGAGGGCTCGCTGGCAGCGTACGCGGCGCAGTTGACCGATGGCTGGGGAGCCGACGTTGTCTTCGAAGCCAGTGGAAGCCCAAAGGCATTCGAAGGAATCTTCGATCTGCTCGCACCGGGCGGCACGGTGGTCCTGGTGGGCATGCCGCCTGATCCCATCTTCTTCGACGTTGTCGCGGCGCAAGCCAAGGAAGCGCGCGTCGAGACCATCTTCCGCTACGCGAATGTTTATCCCAAGGCGGTCGCGCTGCTGGCTTCGGGCAAGGTGGATCTCGAGCCGCTCATCTCAGCCAATTTTGGATTTGACGAGAGCATTGCCGCATTCGAACGCGCGGCCGAAGGCCGCCCCTCTGATGTCAAATTGCAGATCGTAGTGGAGGAATCGGTCCGTTGATCTCATCCGATTCCGCTGCCAAGCTTGATGCCCGACCCGATCGCCACTTTCTCGGCATGCCGCTGGCCCTGCTGGGCGGCTACATCGCCATCGTCTTCTGCATGACCGGCGACGGAATCGAGCAGGCCTTCCTTTCAAAGTACCTTGTAAACCTGGGTTTCAGCCCCAGTAATGCAGCGCTGGTTTTTTCGGTCTACGGCGGCACGGCGGCGCTCGCGAGCTGGCTTTCGGGAGTGCTCGCCGACGTCTTTACGCCGCGCCGCATCATGCTCGTCGGCATCGCCTGGTGGCTGGTTTTCCACGCGTTCTTTCTCTGGCTAGGTCTCGGCCGTTTGAACTTCCCGCTGATCCTGCTTTTCTATGGAATCCGGGGAATCGCTTATCCGCTCTTCTTCTACGGATTTTTCGTCTGGGTCGTGGAGCGCAGCCGCCCCCACGAACTCGCTGCTGCCATCGGCTGGACCTGGAGCATGTTTACCATCGGCTACGGCATCGTGGGCTCCTATCTGCCCAGCTTCACCATCCAGTGGATCGGCTTTATGGGCACGCTGTGGATGTCGATGGCCTGGGTTTTTGCCGGTGGCATTCTGATTTACTTCCTCACCGACAGCGAAGCGGCGCCTCCCAACGTCAACCTGGAGCGCGGAGAATCGAGCCGGTTTGCCGAGATCGCGAAGTGCGTCACCCTCATCTTCAACAACCGCAACATTGCGCTCGCGCTGATCACGCGGATCATCTGCAATCTCTCTCTGTTCGGCTTTCCGGTGATTATGCCGCTGCTCTATACATCGCCGCGCGTCGGCTTTTCACTGCCGGAGTGGGCGCGAATCTGGGGCACATTCTTCCTCGTCCAGCCCGTCACCAACGTTTTGTGGGGCCTCATCGGCGATCGCATCGGCTGGATGCGGCAGATGCGCTGGGTGGGTTTCTGCGGCTGCGGCACCGCTTCTCTGCTCTTTCTGTGGCTGCCTTTGCACTTCCCACACAACATGTTCGCCGCAACCGTCGCCGCGCTGCTCTTCGCATTCACCGTCACCTCTTTCGTTCCCATGGGCGCTATCTTCCCCATGATGGAGCCGAAGCATAAAGGCGCTGCGGTGTCGGTGCAAAACCTGGGTGGTGGGTTGGCCAACTTCGGTGGCCCGCTGCTGGCCACGTTGATTCTCCCGTTCTGGGGAATCACCGGCGTGGTTGTGGTCTACGGAGCGCTCTACTATTCGGCCGCTGTCATGACCTTCTTCATCCACGTGGACCAGCCCAAGGGGACACCGGCGTCTTCGCTCGCGCTGCATTGATACGCCCGGCGCTGCGACGGACAGGCGTTGGAAGATTGAGGCAGGCAAACCGGCACCTTCAGCTCAGCTGGTCACAAGCCGGGTCAGAATGCCCACCACGGCGTCGGCGGCGTGCCCGAAGGGGCACTCTGGCCGTAGATGGAGATATAGACGTCCTTTCCGTAGAAAAACGGCAGCCCCACCGCAAAGCCGGAGCCGTCAGGAAGAGTGCCGGCAAGGTCCGGGAAAACCTCATCGCGCGCGGTCGCAGAGCTGGTGTAGAGAGTATCGGCGTTGGCCACGCCGATACTGGCCGTCTTGCTCGCTCCGTTCTGTCCCTCGATCATCATGGAAAGGTTCTGCGTGGTCGACGGGCAATACAGCCCAGCGAGGTCGCCGGCCGGCGTCTCATCCGGGCATAGCGGAAGATTCACGACGTTCGGAAAATAGTTTCCGTTGATGCTCACGTCGATCGAACTGTATGGACCCGAGCACGACGACGCATCGCTAAAGCCGAATGTCTGCCCGTCCAGGACGGTTGTGAAACCGTCGCAAGCCAGTGTAATCACCGTGGCGCTCGAAGGAAGTTGATTATTGCGTTTTGTGCCGATGCCGAACACCAGAGAGCCGGTCATCTTTTTCTCCGGGCTTTGCGCCGCTGGCAGCTTCACAATCACACCGTTATTGTCTTCCTGCATAAGCACCACGGGGTTCGTCACCTGGTTCGCTATGTTCACGAACGCGGGGCTGCACGCGCCGCCGTCGCAGGTGAAGTAAGCTGGATCGAATGGTGCTGGACCATATGACGGATCGCAATAGTTGGTGCCGTTAAACCAGCAGTCGGTGGGCTCAAAGCCGACGCCGAGAATCCCTTTTCCCCCGACCACGTAAGCTGTGTTGATGTTCGCCGTGCCTCCATTGGAGCAGTCCGGCGGCACGTTCGTCGGCGCGCTGCTGAGAACGTCAATCGGCACCTTGAGAGCAACTTCACCACCGAGGATCAAATCGGCTTCCCGAACCGATCCCCACTCGTACGACAAGTCGGGATAGGTGAAACAGTCATAGGCCGGCGAGCCGTTCGTGGCGTTCACGGCGGGCAGATTCAGGGATGCTATCGCGGAATCGAATATGCGCAGGCCGCTCGCGTTGGTGTCGAGCTGCACGCCATGAACGTCTATGCAATTCGTGGCGCTGCCGGGAACACAAATCCTCACCGTGACAAAAGGTGAATTCTGCGAGGAACTGCCCGACTGGTCTGCCGTCGAGCCGCCATTGACGTAAATCGGCATCTCGTTAGGCCCGCTCATCCTGAAATTTGCGTCACAACCCGCAGCAATCAATGAGCCTGCCAGCAAGAGAGCCAGATAAATTGTGCGTGTGGGATCAGGTTGAGCGAATGTACTGCATCCTGTTGCTGCGGCCGGCAAACGTTGGCTGCCTGAAAAAATCGGCGGCAGGCAAGATATCTGTCGCGTCATCTTCTTTCACCTCAAGAACGGCGCCGCTCGCCGAACAGCTAGGCCACGACCGGCAGGCTCGATAGAAAGGCTCGGAACGGCGATCGCAAAGAAAAGCGTCGTTGCATCTTTTCCGGGCCGGCGCAGTCGATTCGCCTATGCTGCCCGCCAATGTTTTGAGCGCGAAGCGGATTTCGCCATGCGGGTCGACCACTTCGCATGATGCTTTGAACGTGATGTGCAATGCACACCCGCTCTTGGTGAGGCGCCAAATTCTACGATGCGTTCGAAGCCGCGTGGGATTTCCGCGCACAGGGGCGCAACGGCCAGATAGCATAAATCTGCCATAAGGCGGACCGTGTTCAGAATGGCTCGTTGTCTCGGTTAGCCTGCCGGTTCCACCACGACTCGCGCCGTCAGCACCACGAGTGCGGACCACAGCACATCGGCGCCCAGCAGGTGCAGAATCTGCAGACTCACCGGTGCCAGGTAAACAACGTCGAGGATCCCCAGGACAACCTGTGCCGCGAGCAGGATCACAACCAGCATCGAAAGCATGCGATTCTCTCCATGCGCAGATTGCCTGGCTGCGCGCGCCAGCAGCCAGATCACGAAGATGCAGGCCACGAAGGCTACCGTCGGATGCGTCCACCGCCAGCGCACCAGCCAGGCGCCCGTCGATGAAAAGTCGTTCGAGAATGCGGAGGCAAGCGAACTAGCCGGGTACAGCGTATCGCCAAGGGCGGCCAGCGATCCGGTGACGCCAACAATCAAGACAATGGTTGCCGATGCCAGGCCGCCAAGCGGTGCGACAATCCGAACCGTTCTGCGGAGGTAGGCGGCAGAGCGGCCGAGGAAATGTGCGGTCAACGTCAGCGCTGCCAGCAGGAGCAGAGTATTGGTGAGGTGCAGCGCAAGGTAGGGGGCGCGCAAAGGTGAATGGCTCTGCGCAGTCAACCCCAGCTTGACGAGGAATGCGCCGAGCGCCGCTTCGATGACGGTAAAGATCACCGCAGCGACTGCTGCCCCACGGGCCAGGTGCCCGCCCACGGTTCCGGCAAATGTCCACGCAAGCAATGCGACCACCGCAAAGAACGACAGCCCGCTGGTAACGCGATGCGTGAACTCGATCATGGTGTCGACGCGCGCCGAATGCTGGATGACCGTGCCGCTGCACAGCGGCCAGTGATCGCCGCAACCCGCTCCCGAGCCCGTCGCGCGCACCAGCGCGCCCCACAAAATGACGGCGATGAAATAAGCCAACACGCCCCACGCAAAGCGCCGCAGCGCGATCGAAGGAAGCGTTTGCGTGTAAGCAGGAACCGCAGTAGAAGGCATAAGATAATTGCTCCGAAGCAACTCAACAGTTTAGAACACGAGCACTGTCATAGCGCATGAGGTTGCGGCCGAGCCGTGGGTCAGTTTGCATCCGTTTTGAACGGGCACGCTGGGTAGGTCAGGGCCTCAAACTTGACTTCCGCCACCTGGCCCTTGTAGCGCGTGGGCTTTCGCCGCGGGCCTCTTCATGTGGACCTTGCCGCTCGGCTCGGATTCTCACGCAGCCGCTTGGCCTCTCTGGTCGCCCAGTCCCATCTTCATGGTCTTGGGCGGCGCTGTGCGGCACGTATGACTGCATTTCCTTTCCTCAGCATCGCGAGCAAAGCGGATCTGTTTGGGCAGAAGCTCCGCGTCTTCACTCACCCATCAGCCGCACCACGTGATTCACAATGATCAGATCTTCGAGCGGCGGCAGCACTCTTATCGTCACTTTTGAATCCGTCGCCGAAATCACCGCAGCCCCGCCTACATTGTTGCGCTTTTCGTCGACAACAATGCCCAGCGCTCCCAGCCCCACGCAGATCTCTGCGCGCGAAGCGATGTCGTTCTCGCCGATGCCGCCCGTAAACACCAGCATGTCCAGCCCGTTCAGTTCCGCCACATAGCTGCCGATCCACCGCGCAATCGTCCAGGTGAACTTATCCACCGCCAGCCGCGCCTTGGCGTTCCCGGCGGCGATCGCTTCCCGCAAATCGCGCATGTCGTTCGAAAGCTCGCTCACTCCCAGTAGCCCTGATTTCTTGTTGATCACGGCCTCAAGCTGATCGGCAGCATCGTCGGTCTTCGGCGCTCCGCCTGCCAGCTTCCTGAGGATGTAAATCATCACCCCGGGATCGAGATCGCCGGTGCGCGATCCGCTGATCAAGCCGCCGGTCGGCGTCAGGCCCATCGAGGTGTCGATGCACTTGCCGTTGCGGATTGCCGTAATCGAGGCGCCGTTGCCCAGATGCGCCACGACCAGCTTCTCCGGTACGTCGGGCTGCAACTGGTAAATGATCGATTCGTACGAGATGCCGTGGTACCCATAGCGCCGCACGCCCATCGCCGCGTATTCGGTAGGAATCGGCATGCGCGTCGCGACCTCGGGCATGGTGCGATGGAAGTAGGTGTCGAGAACCGCGAAGTTAGGTACGCCCGGAAACAGCGCCAGCGTCTGCCGCATGATGTAGACCGCGATCGGCGTATGCAGCGGCGCAAGATCGGTGTAGCTCTCGATCTCGTCGATCAACTTGGGTGTGATGCGCTGGTTGTCGCGGACGGTTGGACCGCCGCAAACCACGCGATGCCCGATGGCCGCTGGCACAGAAAATTTCCCCGACTTCAGCGCGTCGGCCACCAGCTTGAATGCAACAGCCCGGCTGGGCAGCGACGGCGACTCATCCACCACCTTCGCACCGCTCGCGTCCTTGATCCAGAACTTGCCCAGATCGGTTCCGATGCCGTCGACGGCGCCCTCGAAGAGTCGCTCCCGCTGCTCCTCGCCCGCTTCGTACATTGAGAATTTTATGGAAGATGAACCGCTGTTGAGAACCAGTACCGGCAATGAAGACATGAATAACCGAACCTTTCCAATAATAGGTAACAGCTAATAGCTAATAACCCCAGCGCCAATTCTTGATATCGGGCAGATCGTCGCCGTTCTCCGCCACATACAGCTTGTGCCGCTGAATCTGCTCGGAGTACCACTGCTGCGCCGCATCCACCTTGTCTGCAAGCCGCTCCACGCGGCGAACCGCATCCAGCGACAACTGGAAGCGGTCAATATTGTTCAGCACGCACATGTCGAACGGCGTTGTCGTGGTTCCCTCTTCTTTGTATCCGCGTACGTGCAGGTTGTCGTGGTTGTGCCTGCGGTAGGTCAGGCGGTGAATGCCCCATGGATATCCATGGAAAGCGAAGATCGTGGGTGTCTTCGGCGGAAAGATGCGGTCATAATCGTCGTCCGGCAGTCCGTGCGGATGCTCCGACTGCGGCTGCAGCGACATCAGGTCGACCACATTCACCACGCGGATGCGAAGATCGGGAATCCTCTCGCGAAGCAGCGTCACCGCCGCCAGGGTCTCCATCGTCGGCACATCGCCGCAGCACGCCATCACCACTTCGGGATCGCCGCAATCATTCGAAGCCCACTCCCACACGCCCAGTCCCACCGTGCAATGCGCAATCGCTTCATCCATCCTCATCCACTGCGGCGCGGGCTGCTTGCCGGCCACAATCAGATTGATGTAGTTGCGGCTTCGCAAACAGTGGTCCGCCACCGATAGCAGTGAGTTTGCGTCGGGTGGCAGGTAGATACGCACCACGTCGGCTTTCTTGTTCACCAGGTGATCGATGAACCCCGGATCCTGGTGGGAGAACCCATTGTGATCCTGGCGCCAAACCAGAGAGCTCAGCAGGTAGTTCAGGCTCGCAATGGGTTTGCGCCAGGGAAGCTCGCGCGTGGTCTTCAGCCACTTGGCATGTTGATTCACCATGGAATCGATAAT
>Ga0335069_10001743_pt1 | contig 34565 bp, 32 predicted proteins | sample Lox_Sample_11_FD_206714 | JGI IMG/M metagenome (GOLD analysis project Ga0335069, IMG submission 206714) | Soil microbial communities from Loxahatchee National Wildlife Refuge, Florida, United States - Lox_Sample_1.1 | ecosystem: Environmental > Terrestrial > Soil > Wetlands | place: USA... | reverse complement strand
GTCGCAGTGCCGCGTCGTAGTCTCGTATTGCCCGTTTGTAGTGCCATTCTCGCGCATAAGCTTTGCCGCGGTAGAGGTAAGAGTCAGCATCATTCGGACTTACTCGCAACGACTGAGTGAAGTCACTAATGGCATTTTTGTATTTGTTTCTGTTGAGAAATGCGACACCCCGATTAAAGAACGCTTTCCCTCTATCGTTTTGCTCACCAGAGTTGATAATCGCCGTGCAGCCGGCGATGCTTACGCTGGGTTGTTCGTCGCGGCACTTCTCCCAATTTTCGTCATCAGGTTGCGCAGCTAATGGCGAAGTCACAGCGATGCTAAGCAGCATGGCGAGAGTGAATATGTGCATACCGGACCTCCGCCGCGATGAAATCATGCTAGGCGGGGAATCGTGCAGGTTGGTCGCTAAATATTGGGGCTGGGCGAGGTGTTTCCCGAATTGGGAATGCAACGGCTTGAAGGAGTGGGGATAGTCGAGATCTTCCGTTTGAAGAAATCAGGAATCTAAACGTTCCGCCGAACACATTGTCGGTGGCCGCTTGCTCGCTAACAGTTCGATCACTCCATTACGCCGTTTGCCATCCCCACATCTACCCATAGGTGGGCAGATATGGGAAATGGCAGCGGAGTCTCCCTGCTGTGAACTCCCCTAAATACGATCCTCAGATCGTCAGGTCGACCAGGTACCCCGTAATGATGAACCCCTGGGTAAAGCTGTCGGCCAACGAGCCGCTTGTGTAATAAAAAATCGTTCCTGTCTGCCCCGCGTCGACAAACAACAGAGTTTTTTCATTGAACGCAAACCGCGTGATGCTACCGGCAATGACGTCGGTGTGATAGTACGAAGAATTGACCGGAACTTCGAAACTAAACACCGTAGAATTAGAAACGCTGTTAAAGACAATCAGCGTAATGTCTCCGACGGTCGACCCGCTCTGCAGCGCAGCATTCCCGGCGAAATTCGTGATGACCAAGCGTTTGCCGGTTGGGATTGTCGGTAAGTTAAGGGTGCAGAAGTTTGTGCCGCATCCATTGCCCTTCAGCCCCGTGAGGTACGCCTGGAAGGGCACGCGGCCCGGTTCGTCCACGTTTTTGACCGCCGCCGGCCGGACTTGTGCCGAAACCGGAGGCCCAACGATTCCCAATAGAGTGATCAGAGTCAACAGGCCCAATCCGAACGGTGAGAACGACTTCGACATAGAATCCTCCTCAGTTTTCAGCCGGGCATAGGGCCGCGGCTTTGAATTAGACATCACATAAGGCCCTATCCTTGATTCTGATTTGAGTCTGCAGATTTCTTGGCCTATGATTCAAGCCCGAATGGCCGAGGGTACATATATTGGCGGTTCTCTTGTGCGGCTACCAACATTTTCTCTTACAAAGCAACGCCCAGAATAGCCACGGCGTAACTAACAAAAGCATTCCTGGCCCATTGAGCAAAGTCTGCGTCGCTGTTCGAAGACCCGCGCACATCCAGAACTACACGTGACGAAATTGGCATTGGTTCGAAGATCGTCCGTGAACGAAAGGACCGTGGTGTCAGCGTTGCCGCTCAGCGGCATGAGGCAGGTCGCAAAAAGCATGGTGAAAGGAAGGTGCCTGGGCATACGACACTCCTTTTCGGGGCACGAAGCCGCTGCGTGCACGCTTCGTGCCAAAACCTTCGCAGTGAAACCTTTGTTCCTTCAGCGCTTTGCCGAGTAGAGCGAGTCTCTTCAGCATCGCTTGTGCAATGATTTGCAATCTACATGGAACTTCGCTTCCCAGCGGGCGCGGGCCAGTTTCGTTGAAGGGTCAGTGCTTGAGGGATGACGGATCGAGTATGGCGATGCGGCCGTTGGGTCCGACGACGAAGGGCGGCGATAGGCCGTTCCAGTTGCCGCTATCGAGAGGACGCCAGGTCTTGCCGTCGTCGTAAGAGATATCGGAGCCGTTAGTTCCAGCGGCGATCCAGATGCTTTTGTCAAGGAACCAGGCGACAGACGAGCGATATCCGTGGGGAGGTTTGGAGGCGGCGGTCCAGTGATGTCCGCCGTCAACGGTCCAGGCGGCAGTGCCTCTGGAGGCGGTTGGCAGTTTGTAGTCGCCCCCGACAGCGATGCCGTGGCTCAGATCGCGGAAGGCAAGAGAGAAAACTCCCGCTGTCTCGGATCCGCTGGCCAGAGGAACAGGGACACCGAGACAACGCTTCTTATCTTTGCGATCGGCGAGTAGCGGAGACAGGACGGCGCGGGGACCGCTCTTGCCGCCGGTGCCGATGATGAAGCGGTCGGGGCCGAAGACGAACACAGATGAATTGCTGGCAGCGAAAGCCGCTTCGTCGGGGTTTGCTGCGCATGAGGAAGCGTCGACGGACCAGCTATCGTCCCGCCTGGTGTAAGTGTCGAAGCGGCCGAGGACGGGATCTCCGATGAGCACTCCGGTTTTGCCATCGTGGAACACCATGGCGTCCCAGAAGCCGTCTTTCTTGTTGTTCGTCAACTCGAGCGACCAGGTTTGGCAGCCATCGGCGGTTCGGTAAATGCGGGATTGGTCGCCCGGACCGGCGGACATCACGATAGCGTTAGTAGCGTCCCAAGCCCAGATGGCGCGGAAGTCAAGCTTGTCGGAGCCGGCGGGCGTGGAGCAGAGCTGCCAGTTTTGTCCGCCATCAGTGGTGCGGAGGACGGTGCCATTGGAACCGCTGGCCCAAGCTACGCCCTTGCCGACATTGTGAATGCCGCGAAGGTTCGCAGTGGTATGGGATTGCTGGAGCGTCCACTGGGCGTGGGCGAGGGAGGAGAGGAAAAGGACGGTCAGGAAAAGAAACCGCATCGCGGGAGAGTGTAGCAAATCGCGGAGCTGCGCTCCGCCCAACGGGCGAGGACGCCCGGTTCCACGGTGGCACAATGCGTAGCTGGCCTGCCATGGCCCGTTTTGCTAGTCTCTAGGCATGCGGTCTTTTCGTCTTCCCGCCATCTTTCTGCTCGTCTTCCTAGCTATTCCTCTTCTTGCGAAGGACAAAGACAAGTTCCTCAAGCCGCAACCGATCAAACTCGACCATGCCGGCGAACGCTGGGCGCAGAAGACGCTCAAGCAGATGTCGCTCGAAGAGAAGGTCGGGCAGATGTTCATGGTGTGGGCGCGGGTGGAGTTCGCGAACGTCGACAGCCTCGAGTACAAGAAGATGGACGAGGACATCACTCGCTATTACGTGGGCGGGTTCGGGGTAACGGTGTCGGTGGAAGACGGGCTGCTGATCAAGGGCGATCCGTATGAGGCCGCGATGCTCACCAATAATCTTCAGAGGGCGGCGAAAATTCCCTTGTTGATGGCGGCGGATTTCGAGCGTGGCCTAACGATGCGGTTAAACGGAGCGACGGCGTTCCCGTATCCGATGGCATTCGGGGCGGCGAACGACACGGATTTCGCGGAAGACTTCGGACGCATTACGGGAGTCGAGGCGCGGGCAATCGGTATCCATTGGAACTGGTTTCCGGATGCGGACGTGAATTCGAACCCGGTGAATCCGGTGATCAACACGCGGTCGTTCAGTGGCGATCCGGACCAGGTCGGCGACATGGTACAGGCGTACATCAAGGGCGCGCACGAATCGGGCATGCTGACGACGGCAAAGCACTTTCCGGGGCATGGCGATACGGCGACGGACACGCATCTCGGTGTCGGCATGGTGAACGGAGATTTGGAGCGTCTGGACTCGGTAGAGCTGCCGCCGTTCCAGAAGGCGATTGATGCCGGCGTGGATGCGGTGCTGATTGCACACGTCAGCGTTCCGGCGCTCGATCCCGATCCGAATCACGTGGCGACGACTTCGCCAAAGATCGTCACCGATCTCTTGAAGAAGAAGATGGGATTCAAGGGGTTGGTGGTCACCGACGCGCTAGACATGAATGGATTGTTGCGGCTGTATTCACAGGTGCCGGGAGTGAATCCGTCGGGGGCAGCGGCAGTGGCGGCGGTCGAGGCGGGGAACGACGTGCTCATCATTCCGCATGATTTGCCGGGCGCGATTGATGGTGTGCTGAAGGCAGTGCGAGCGGGGCAGATTCCCGAGCAGCGGATTAACGATTCGGTGCTGAAGATTCTGAAGGTGAAGGCGTCAATTGGGCTGAATCGGGCGAGATTGGTGGATCCCGAACAGGTCGGTCAAGTAGTCGCGCAACCGAAGAATGTGGCCGTCGGGCAGGAGATCGCGGATGCGGCGGTGACCCTGGTCCGCGACAACGGTAAGGCGCTGCCGCTGGAGATGCGGCGCAAGGGAACTAATCCGCTGGAGAATCCGTATACCGAGGCAGAAACGGTGAGCGACCGGGACCTGGTTGTCGTTTTCAGCGACGATCTGCGCACCGACTATGGCTGGGCGTTCGCGAACGATTTCCGGTTGCGCGTGCGAGACGCGAACGTGATGTACGTTTCGCCCGAGACGGCGAAGACCGCCGCGGATGTGGTGATGGTGGCAGTCGAGAAGGCAGAGAAGGTGGTGGTTCCGGTGTATTCGTTTCCGGTGGCGGGGAGGGTGATTCACGGGCCGAATGGTCCGACAAACAGCGTGGCATTGCCGGAGGCGAGTGCGAAGCTACTTCACCAGATCCTGGCTGCTGCGGCTCAGAAGACGGTGGTGATTGCGATGGGGAATCCGTATGTGGCGAGCGATTTTCCCGAGGTGCAGACGTACCTATGCACGTTCTCGAGCGCACCGGTTTCGGAGTTGAGCGCGGTAAAGGCGCTGTTTGGGGAGATTCCCATCGGAGGGCACTTGCCAGTGAGTATTCCGGAGATTGCGCAGCGAGGTGATGGCATGGTGCGGGCACAAATTCTGAAAGGAGGGCAGAATCGAAATGTCGCAGGAAAGTAGGAAGATCAGGGTCTTGGCGTTGAGCGCGATGCTGCTGGCGGCATTGGCTGCGTGTTCGATTTCCACGCAAAAGGAAAGCAACGGCGAAGATAAGAAGGTGGATATCAAGACGCCGTTTGCCGAGATTCACGTGGGATCGGACATCAGCGCGCAGGATGCGGGATTGGCGCTGTATCCGGGGGCGCGTCCGAAACAGGAAGATAACGACAAGCATCGGGCGAATATACAGATCGGCGGCAAAGACTTCGGCGTGAAGGTGATCGCGGTAACGTACTTGAGCGACGATCCGCCGCAAAAGGTGATCGATTTCTATCGCAAGGACCTGTCGAAGTTCGGCAAAGTGCTGGAGTGTCCGAAGGGTCTGAAGGAAAACCACGGAAACCACGAAAGCCAACTGAGCTGTGACGACAATGGCTCGACGGAACCGGGCAAGTTAGACCTGGCCGTGGGCGTGCCGGAGAAGCAGCATGTGGTGGCGGTAAAGCCGAACGGCAAAGGCACGGAGTTCTCAACGGTGTTCGTGCAGGTGAAGGGCGACAAGGATCAGCAGACGATGTAAGGCGCTTTTGCGGCCGAATTCCCGTTTTGGGAACAATTTGTCAAGGCCCGAAATTCCGCGATTTCGCTGTAAGTTGTTGAAACGGCGACGAATATAGTTGCGGTCGATTTGGCACTGAATTCCGCCAAATTAGTCATACTGGAAGTAGAAGGTGGTTGAGGCGAGATTTTCGCTTCCGCCACCTTTGTCTTTTTGGCGAAGGGGGCGGAATGGTCGAAACGAATTTTGTGCGCGGGATCGATGTGTCGCATTACCAGGGGGTGATCGATTGGGAACAGGTGGCGAACGCGGGTGTGGAGTTTGCTTTTATCAAGGCAACGGACGGAGTGACAGTAGATTCGATATTCGCGGCGAACTGGAAGGCGGCGAAGATGGCGGGTCTAAGGCGGGGTGCGTACCACTTTTTTCGTGCCGCGCAGGATGTGGAGCGACAGGCTAAGCGGTTTATCGCGCAGGTGAATGACGATTGGGGAGAACTTCCGGCGGTGCTGGATTTCGAAGTGCTGGGTGAGGTATCGATCGCGGAGGCGGTTCAAGGCGTGGCCTGGTGGATGAAGTTGGTGGAAGCGGCCAGCGGAAAGATACCGGTTTTATACACAGGCCCTGCATTCTGGCAGACGCAAGCGAAGGACTCGGATGCGTTCTGTAGGCATGGATTGTGGATTGCGCACTACACCGCTGCGGCTCAACCGTCGTTGCCAAGTGCATGGAAGCAATGGACCTTCTGGCAGCATTCGGAGCAGGGCAGCGTACCGGGAGTTAAGGGTCCGGTCGATCTGGATCGGTTCTATGGAAACGCGATGGAACTTGAGGCTCTGGGGCAACGTATATCAATCAAGAGCGCAACGATAGGGAATTGAATTCGGTTCTGGCGTTAAGGTGGCGCGGTGGAAAAGCGCCACTCGACCTCAAAAGTCAACAGTTCAGACCTGGTTTCGCTGTAACCGAAAATTCTTATAACCAAATGCGAAATGCCGCGTCTATGAGAGTGAGTCCAAATAAGAGAAAGAGCATGGCAATGATGCCAGGTGCTGTCATGAAGCTGAAAAGAACCACTGTTATGCTGGGCCTCAACGAGAGAAAAAACATGCGCATGAACGCTGCGGGAAGCAGCCCAATCTTGAGGAGGAAGTGCGTGGAATTCGCGGTGAAAACGCGAACGCTCGATGGCGTGGCCATCGTAAATTGTGGCGGAAAGCTGATCCTGGAGAAGGAAGCGGCCGCGCTGTGCCGCGCCGTATCGGAACTAGTCAAGAGCTACCAGACGGTAGTGGTGAATCTTGATGGCGTGGCGGCGATCGACGGCAGCGGCCTGGGAACGCTGGCGGAGTGCATCCGCGATGCGAAGGAAGCCGGCTGCACCTTGATCTTCTGCCGGGTGCCGCGCCGGGTGCGCGAGGTCATGGATCTCACCCAACTGTCTTCGCAGGTCAATATCGTGGCATCGGAAGCCGAAGCCCTGGAGCGGAGCCGGGCTGCGGCGTAAGTCTCTCATTCCTGAAATCACTGGTGGGCCGCCAACTTCCTGGTTGGCGGCCATTTTTGTTTCTACCGCTCGTGCTACGTCTCTTGTTACCTCCTCGGGTTCCGTACCGATTGAATCTAGCGGCCGATTAAAGCAGACTTTCCGGTAATGAGATGGCGTATTCGTCTGCTGCTTGTGTTTCTGGTGACGTTCTCGGCGAGCGTGTTCGCGCAGGAGCGGATTCTTTCTTACGACAGCGTCATCAACGTGAACGACGACGGCTCGATGCTGGTGACCGAGACCATCAAGGTTCATGCCGAAGGCCAGCAGATCAAGCACGGCATCTATCGCGACTTTCCAACTGAATATCGGGATTCGTATGGCATTCGCAAGCACGTTTCGTTCGACGTTGCGAGCGTAAGACGCGATGGGAACGAGGAGCCCTGGCATACCAGTTCGCAACCGAATTGCGTGAGGGGAAAGAACGAAGATTGCGTGCGGGTGTACATCGGGTCGCGGTTCGGCGCTGTTGCCTCCGGAGATCACACCTACGAACTGACCTACCACACCGACCGGCAACTTGAGTTCCTCAGCGATCGCGATCAACTGTACTGGAACGTCACCGGCAACGACTGGAATTTCCCGATCGAGCACGCGACCGCTCGCGTGATGCTGCCGGCGAGGATTCCGCGGGAAAAGGTGGAAACGTATGCCTTCACCGGGCCGCTCGGGTATACGGGGCGTGACTTTAAGGCCACCCTCGAAGGCGATGGCAGCTTCTTCTTCGAGACCACCAAACCCTTCGCGGCGCGCGAGGGCATGACGATCGCCTGCTGGTGGGACAAGGGCTACATGCAGCCGCCGACCGACGAGCAAAAGCGGGCGTGGTTCATCCAGGACAACCAGGGAATCCTGTGGGGACTGGGTGGGCTGGTGTTGGTGCTGGTCTATCAGTTTATAACGTGGTCGATGGTCGGCAAGGACCCCAGCCCGGGAACGATTGTGCCCTTGTACATGCCTCCGCCGGACATATCGCCGGCCGGCATGCGCGAACTGGTGAAGATGGGCTTCGACAACAAGGCTTTCGCGGCTTGCATCGTGGGCATGGCGGCGAAGAAGTTTCTGACGATCAACAAAGACGCTCTGGATCAGTACACGCTTGCGAAGAGTGACGATTCGAAAGCATTTGCAGCGCTCACGGACGAAGAGAAATTAGTCGCGACACGATTATTTGCGCGCAGCCCGAGCGTACTGCTCAACGTCGTCAATCGCGACGTGATCAGCGAATCGGTGAAGGCGCTGAAGCAGTCGCTCTCTACCCGCATGGAGAAAGTCTATTTCGTACGCAATGGCAAATACCTGATCCCTAGCGTGCTGCTGTCGATCCTTGCGCTGGTGATTGCGGTATTTAACGCCAACACCGAGATGAAACCGGTCGGGCTGTTCATGCTGGTGTGGCTGACAGGGTGGAGCTTCGGCGTGGCGGCGCTGTCGTACCAGGTCTTCAATCTCTGGAAGGGCGTGCTGAAGGGAGGTGGCAACACGGCGTTAAAGAGCGGAGGTGCGCTGTTCATGACGCTGTTTGCGCTGCCGTTCGTGGGCGGAGAACTGTTCGGCATCTTCATGCTGGGCAAAGCGACGTCGGTGATTACCGTTTTCGTCTTCGGCGTGCTGGTGGCTTCAAACTTCATTTATCACGAACTGCTGAAGGCGCCAACGCACATGGGGCGCGAACTGCTCGACAAGGTGCAGGGCTTCAAGATGTTCCTGGCGGCAACGGAAGGCGATCAGATCAAGCGCATGGCTCCGGTGAACTGGAACGCCGACACCTTCAACCGCTATCTGCCGTACGCAATTGCGCTCGACGTGGAACAGGAGTGGGCAGGCAAGTTCGGCCAGGCGGTTGCGGCGGCTACCGCGTCCGCGGATGCGACGGGAACGCGCTCGATGACGTATTCCGGCGCGATGGCCGACGCGTTCATCGCGGGTGGATTCGCAGGGTCGCTGGGCGATGCATTGACGGGAGCGATCGCGAGTTCGTCGGCGTCACCGAGTTCCGGCGGTGGCGGTGGGGGAGGATCGAGCGGTGGGGGCGGTGGTGGCGGCGGCGGAGGTGGGTGGTAAAGGAGTGCCGCGCAGCGGGAGCGCAGCCATTTTCTTTAGTTCGAATCCCAGTCCTTTTCCGTCGTTGGTAATGGCTGAAGGGTACATGGTCGCGCGTACTAGTCTCTTCCCATACTCCGGCCCCTTCCCAAGAGAAGAAAAAGACCGGGACATCCGTCGGTCATTTTCCCGGATCAGTTAGCAACGCCACTAATCTTGAAGTCGACTTTGAATTCGTGATAATTGCGGAAATCGATGATGTTGTGGCTGCAGTCTGGGCTTCCCCGCTCACAGCCCAAGGTCTCTGCGTGGACCGGAAGCAGAGATGAAGTCTCGCCAATCCTCACGGAGGAATAGTCCACCGCGGTTTCGACCGTCGCCATCGGGAAATCCGACGGTAATTTGAGGGCCTGCATCTCAACGCGCAAAACGCGTGCGGTTGCCGGATCCACCCAAACCGATCCTTCATAGGCTGGACGCAGAGCCTGAGATTCGGCTTCCACGTTCCAATGCGAATTCTCGCGTTGCACGCGAAAGTCGTAAACCTGGGCCTTGTACCCCGAAATGGAAGACGAACCGCCGAGCCGGAACTGCGCGTCCGTAGGGGTAGAAAAAAGGTCCAGCAGCATGGACGCAAACTCTCCGGTGGACCAGGCGCCGCCGAGTTCCATCATGCCTTTAGCCGTGGGGCGACTATTGACTTTTACGTTACGATAAGTTTCCTTTCCGTTGCTGTAAACCACTTCAGCCGAAACAATGTCAATGAGCACTTTGTCTGAGCCTTGCTGGCGATAGCGCGCCATGTACTCCTCGCAAACGAAGTTAGGAAGCTTCTGCGCAAACTGAAACGCCACGTACCTTGCCCTTTCGATCAAGGGCGCGGAGGGTGGCAAGCTATCGGGAGAAGTATCCGGCGCCGCGTCGGGACAGGGAGGCAGTTCCGCCTCCGAGCCTCGTTTCATGATAGGCGGAGCGTTGGAGCAAGGAGGCGCACTCGGTTCCGATTGCGCTGCGGGTGGCTGCGCGGGCGATCCACTTTGCGCAGTCAGGGAACCCGAAGCAAGTAGACACAGGGCGAAGAGGCCGCCAAGACAAACGAATGTCCGATCCGAGTGAGAACGTCGACGATCATTCGTTGGTTTTGACCGAACAATTAGGATTCCCATTTTGGCTCCGCCCTGTTTGATGTAAGAGGAAGTATAAGGATTACTCCGCTCATCTCTAATGCCACTGCACCGAATTCACGCAAAAACTACTTGACAATCCCGTACGTCGGTAGCAAAGTTAACGATGTTTAGTAAACACTGTTAAGTAACGAAACGATGTTGCACAAAGACAGGTGCTGATGGGCAGCAACGAAAGACGCGAGCGCGAAAAGCTGGAACTGCGGCGGAAGATCCTCGAAACGGCCCGCAAGATGTTTCTCTCCGAAGGCTACGAGGCCGTTACCATGCGCAAGATCGCGCAGAAGATCGAGTATTCGCCGACGGCGATCTATCTCCACTTCAAAGACAAGGACGCGCTGTTCGCCGAACTCTGCCGGCACGACTTCCTGCGGCTCGCGCAAGCCCTTAGCGGTATTGCTGAGATCAAGGATCCGATCGAACAGTTGCGGCGCATGGGGCGCGCGTATCTCGATTTCGCGCTCGAATTCCCGAATCACTATCGACTGATGTTCATGACGCCGCATCCGGTTGAAGCGGAGGGGATGGAGAACCTGGAGAGAGGTAATCCGGAAGAAGACGCGTATGCGTTCCTGAAGCAGATCGTAACGGGGGCGATCAAGGCCGGGCGCTTCCGTCCCGAGTACACGGACGCTGAATTGATTGCGCAGACGTTCTGGGCGGGCGTCCACGGGGTCGCTTCGCTCCAAATCGCAAAACACGGGGACCAATGGGTGGACTGGCGTCCGATCACCAAGCGTGCCGAGATGATGATCGAGTCGCAACTGCAAGGCATGCTGAGGCCGAACGGAAACGGAAGGAAAGGCTAGCGATGGCCGTCGATCTCGCTCGCAAGAACCTGCTGCACGATAAGCTGCGCTTCTTCATCACGGTGATGGGCGTGGCTTTCGCTGTGACGCTGGTGTTCGTGCAGGTGGGGTTGTTCCTCGGTCTGCTGAGCAATTCGACGGTGGTGATCGAGCACATGTCGGCGGACTTGTGGGTGACTTCGAAGAACACGCCCAACGTCGATTTCTCGCACACGTTTCCGGAAAGCTACGTGGAGCGGGTGCGCTCGGTGCCGGGAGTCGCGAAGGCCGACAACCTGATTCTTTCGTTCGTGCAGATTTCGCTGCCGACCGGCGCGCAGGAAAGCATGGAAGTATATGCGATGAAGAACTTCCGTGACTGGAATCTGCCGTGGAATTACACCGGCAATGTCGAGGATTTACGGCGCGGTCCGTACTTCATGCTCGACGATTCAGCAGTGAAGCGCTTCGGCACGTTCGAGGTCGGAGACTATCGCGAGATCGTCGATAACCGCATGCAGATTATCGGCAAGACGCATGGCGCGCTGTCGTTCACTACGACGCCACTGGCGTTTGTCGATTACGACCGTATGCAGGCGATCTCGTCGGCACTGCTGCGCAACCGGACGAACTATATCGTGGTGAAACTGGCGCCGGGTGCCGATCTTGAGCGGGTGAGGGCCGATATCAAAAGCCGCCTGCCGTACAACGACGTGTGGACCAGCAAAGAGTGGGCGGCGCGCAGCCGCAACTACTGGGTGCAGAGCACCGGCCTCGGACTGAACATGATTCTGACGGTATTCCTCGGCGTGCTGGTGGGCGTGGTGGTGGTGGCGCAGACGCTGTACACCTCCACGATGGAGCACCTGAAAGAGTTCGGCACGGTGAAGGCGATCGGTGGCAGCAATGGTGACATCTACAAGATCCTCGCCAAGCAGGCGGTGATCTCGGCCGTTGCGGGATTCGGTTTCGGTGCGGCGTTCGCCTACGGACTGAAGCCAGTGATGGCGAAGATCGCGCTGCACCTGATCATCCCGCAGCAGTTCCTTGGAGTCGTCCTGGCGGGCACGATCGCGATGTGCCTGGCGGCTTCGATGTTGTCGTTCCGCAAAATCGCGTCGATTGATCCGGCGCTGGTGTTCCGGACATAGGAAGGATTCATGCGCGCTGAATCGAACCAGGAACTTTTTGTCTCCGCTCACGGCCATGGGGTGGCCAAGCACGCTACGAGAGGCTGCGGATTGTTGCGGGTGATCCATCGCGAAGCCGTGGCCGTCGAGAGCGTTACTGAACATGCGGTGCTGTCGGCGCGCGACATAACGAAAACGTTTCGCGAGGGTGCAGAGACGGTTCCGGTGCTGAAGGGAATCTCGATGGAGTTGCATCCGGGCGAGATCGTGGCGCTGGAAGGACCGTCGGGATCGGGGAAGACGACCCTGCTGTCGATTCTGGGCTGCATTCTGACGCCGAGCGAGGGAGAGCTGACGATCGACGGACAGAAGGTCGATCGCAAGCGCCCGGAAAAATTGCCGGGAATAAGAAAGAAGTCGATTGGTTTTGTATTCCAGCAATTCAACCTGTTTCCGGCGCTAACAGCTTTGGAAAACGTCGAGTACGCGCTGAACGTGAAGGGAATCGACGGGCGCGAGGCGCGTGAAGAGGCTGAACGCGTGCTGGAAGCGGTAGGTCTGGCTGAGCGGAAGAAGTTCCTCCCCCGGGACATGTCCGGCGGGCAGAAGCAGCGAGTTGCCGTGGCGCGTGCGCTCGCCGGACGGCCTCCGATCCTGCTGGCAGACGAACCGACGGCGAATCTCGATTCCCATGTCGGCATGCAGGTTCTGGAGATGTTCCGCGATCTGGCGAAGCAAGAAAACCGTGCGTTGCTGATTGTGACGCACGATCCGAAGGTGCGCACCGTAAGCGATCGCGTGCTGCGCATTGAAGATGGACGGTTGTTGCAATAGCCGTAGAAAGGCAGTTGACAATGAAACGCTATTTCTTTCCGGTGCTGACATTCGTTCTCGGGTTCGCGCTGGTGTGGCAATTGAAGTTTGCGCAGCGGACGAAAGCGGCGCCGCGTCCGAATGTGGCTGCTGTTCCTGCGCCCGTTGACGAGAGAGCCGCGATTCGCACGGAAGGGCGGGTAGTGGCCTATCCGAATGCGGAAGTTAACGTCGGAACGGACATGGATGGAACGATTGTCTACTTGCCGGTGCAGGAGCGCGAGCACGTGACGAAGGGGCAGGTGATTGCGGAATTGCGTTCCGACGATCTGCGGGCGTCGATGAACCAGGCGCAGGCTAGAGCTAATGAATCTGCCGCCGATATACATCTTTACGAAATTGAGCTGGAGCGCGCGCGCAAACTCTACGCCGAGAAAGTGGGAACTCTGCAAACGCAAGAGCGTGCTCAGCGCGATCTTGAAGCCGCGCAGGCGCGGTTGGCGACAGCGCAGGCCGAGGTGAAGGAGTGGCAGGCGAAGATCGACAAGACGTGCATCGTGGCGCCGATCAGCGGGACGGTGATCACGCGGGCGGTCGCTCCGGGCGAGACGGTCAAAGATGGCGCGGTGCTGATGACGATTGCGGATCTGAATCGCGTGCGCATTGAAGCCGAAGTGGATGAGTTCGATGCTGGGCGCATCCATCGTGGCAGTAACGCGACGATCACCGCCGAAGGCTACGCTGGCCAGGGTTGGCGGTCGCACATCGAGGAGATTCCGAACTCGGTGGTTCCTCGTAACCTGCGGCCGGAAGATCCGGGCAAGCCGGTGGACACGCGCGTGCTGCTGGTGAAGCTGGCGTTCGATGGTGCGACGCCGCTAAAACTTGGTCAGCGGGTGCAGGTTGAGATACTCCCCGAACAGAAACAGATGGCGCGAAAGTGAGCCATGGCAGCAAAATTTGTGAACCTTTCGAGATTCGGTGAGTCTAATTGGGTTCCAGTAAATGAAGGAGAAGGCTTGATCTGGACGCGCGGTGGTGAGCCCTCAAACGGAAAACACTATTCCAGCGAAGCTGATTTCTGCCGTCTCTTCGAACGAGAGATGAACCGGCTTTACCTGCTCGCCCTGATGCTGACTGGGGACGAGGCGCGGGCCGAGCAATGTTTTGGGCGCAGTCTGGATACATGCTTGACCTCTGGCAGGATTTCGCCGGAGTGGGCTCCGCGTTGGGCAACGCACAACATCGTCAAGAACGCTATTGAGATGGTGGGGCCTGCGCGAGATCGAGAGTCGACGCGGGATGACGTTTTGAGGCCCTTGGGATCACGGCAGGCCACGCTCGCCGCGGTGTTGGGTTCGATGGCGTCGCTCGACCGCTTCGTGTACGTCATGACAGTTCTGGAGCGGTACTCCGATCGCGAGTGCGCCAGCTACCTGGGATGCTCGGTCATCGAAATCTCCCCGGCACGCGAAAGGGCGGCCAAGGCCGTGGCATCGTTCGCGGAAGAGCACGTGCCGCAATGCGCGCTGCGGGCGTCAGCCTAAGCTAGCTCGATAGCGTAGCAACAAAGATACCTATGTCGGGGCGATGAACGTCAGCAGTTGCTGTATCGCGCCAACAAAAATCAGCAGCATTCCAACTAGTCGCCACGCCCTTGTACCTTTTTTGGTCCCTGACCATCCTGTCACTCTCGTGTTGGGATGTTTGTCCACGATTCGTCGTTCCAATAAGGACAATCGCTCTGCAAACGCCACCACGATAATGCCCGCAATCACGGTGAGGATTCCTACGATGCTAAACGCCATCGAGCTCTTTCTTTGGAACCGAGATAATGCGAGGTAGGATATCAGTTCCGAAGGATCAATCAGCTGGGTAGCGCGGCGGCTTCGGTGGCGTCAAGCTTTTCGAGATCCATCACGATGCGCGGCCCCGCCAATTCATACATCAATACGAATCGTCTACCGAATTGGATTTCGCGCGCCGTGTAAGAGGCGCGGCTGTTCACGGTTTGCGCAAAAGTCTCATCCACGGCAGTGATCAGGATCGCGACTTCGACCTCAGCGCTGAGCATCATTTCTTTCGTCCAGCCATACAGCGGGCTTGCCGGGTCGATCGGGTGAACGATCGTCCAATTCAGCGGAAACAAGGCCACGCGAGTGCGCTCAAGCTTTAGCTGGTAAAAGCGTCGTGGACGGTCACGGCCTTCCCCTTCGAAGCGGCTGAGCATGACCGTCGCTTCCAGGTTAATGAGCTGGTTGTTTCGTCCGTTGACCACTCGAAATTCGAAGGCGGTGATGTCCTGATAGGGCGCGATGATGGCGCAACTGCTGTAGCGGATATCGGCTAGCGGGCGCGAGAAACGGGCGAAAATGAGGCCGGTGGTCACGGCAAAAGCCATCAGTCCTACCAGTGTTTCCGCCGTAACCACTGCGTTAGCGTAGCCCGAGACCGGCGCGATGTTGCCGTACCCCACGGTGGCGAAGGTGTGAACGCTGAAGAAGAAGGCCCGCCAAAACGCGTTCAGGTGCTCATCGCCGACCAGCGCGCCAGGCCCTCCACTCATATACAACAGCGCAAACACTCCGTTCAGTATCAAATACGCCACACCGAACACGGCGAAGAAGCGCGGCCAGGTCAGGTTGAGGAATGCGTGATAGCTGAACAGTCGCTTGAGTGGAGACCCGTGCTCTACGATGACGTTGAAACTGCCGTCGCGGTTGAGCAGGCGGTAATTATGTTCCTCCGAAAGGACGCGGCCAAAGCCGAGATCCTGCTCGACCTGCGTGTTGCCTCCGGGAAGCGGTAGTGATGGGCTGCGTTCGGCCATTGGTGCAGATTGGATTCCCCAGTTGTCGCACAGGATAACAAAAGAACGTTGTCCTGTTGCCAGGGGGTGGTCCAGCCGCGTCCTTCCGATGGGACAATACCTGTCCCGAAGTAACCTCGCAGCTTACGTAATCTGGCTGTGACTGCCGGTAACTGGCACAGTGTCCACCAGCGAACTCCCCCTCCAGCGCCGCTTCGCCATATGTTTGAAGGAGGATTGATGTTAAGCCTGAGCAAGCTTCGTTTGGTGGTTGGATTTTTCCTGGTCGGCTGGGCTTTGGGACTGTATGCCGCCGATGCCAAGAGTGTGGGGCCGGAGGGTGGCGACGTGCGCAAGCTGGCCGTGGTACCCGACAACCCCGATCGCATCTTCCTCGGCACGAGTTCCGGGCGTCTGTATGTCTCCGACGATCGCGGCCACAATTGGCGCCGCTTCGCACACCTCGGAGAGGGCTTCGACTACGTGCTCGACAGTATTGAGATCGATCCCACGAACAGCAAGATCATGTACGTTGCCGGCTGGAGCATCGAATCCCAGAGCGGCGAAGTGTTCAAGTCCACTGATGGTGGCCAGAGCTGGAAGTCGCTGCCAGGGATAAAGGGCAAGTCGGTGCACGCGCTCCACATGGCGCCTTCCGATCCGAAGATCCTGGTTGCCGGCGCGCTCGATGGTGTCTATCGCTCGAACGACGGTGGAGATTCCTGGATACGCATCTCGCCGGAAAATCACCATGACATTAAGGACATCGGGTCCATCGCAATCGATCCGCGGAATCCGGACGTCGTTTACGCCGGAACGTATCACCTCGCGTGGAAGACCGCCGATGGTGGCCAGAACTGGCACCAGATCAACCGCGGTATGATCGATGACTCGGACGTGTTCTCGATCATCGTCGATCCGAAAGAACCCAACGTTGTTTATGCCAGCGCCTGTTCGGGTATTTATACGAGCCAGGCCGCTGGCGAATTGTTCCACAAGGTGCCGGGAATTCCCTTCAGTTCTCGCCGTACGCGCGTGCTGAAACAGGATCCGCGCAATGCCAACATCGTTTACGCCGGAACCACGGAAGGCCTCTGGCGTACGGAAGATGCCGGCAAAACCTGGAAGCGGATTTCCTCGCCTAACGTAATTGTTAACGACGTGCTGGTGCACCCGACCGATCCGAACCTGATCCTGCTGGCGACCGATCGTGAAGGCGTGCTGATCAGCACCAACGGGGCGCGGGCGTTCGTGGGTTCGAATCATGGATTCACGCAGCGCCAGGTGGCTTCGGTTGTTGTGGATGACAAAAATCCCAACAAGATTTACGCAGGGACCATCAACGATCACGAGTTTGGCGGCGTCTTTGTCTCTGACGACGGCGGCGCGAAATGGCAGCAGATGAGTGCCGGACTTGGTGGCCACGATGTGTTCAAGGTGCGCCAGGACGAAAAGGGGAACCTGTTCGCCGCTACGAACGGCGGATTGTTCCGCTACAACCCCAAGGCTCACCTCTGGATGAAGATCCTGCCGGCGCGCATGGATCAGCACCTGAACGTCTACGATCTCGACCTGAACGGGCAGATATGGTTCCTGGCGACAGCGGACGGTGTGTACGAAAGCCGTAACGCTGGAGCGAGTTGGGTTCCGGTGGAAAGCCTCGGAAAGCAAGTCTTCATCAGCGTGCGCTCGAGCGCCAAGACCGTTGCTGCTGCGGCGTACGCGAAGGTTTACGAATCGGCAAATGACGGACACAGTTGGGAGCAGATTCACATTCCGCTCGTCAGCTATATCAGCAGCATGACCGTGGACGGAAACGGCTACGTCTGGCTGAATTCGCCGCAGGGTATCTTCCACCAGGTTTCCGATGGTTGGGAGAAAGCGCGCGAGTTGACGCAGGACAAGGTCTCGATGCTCGATTTCGACGCGGCTTCGAACTCAGTGGTCGCGATCGACAAAGAATCGAACACCGTATTCGCCTCGGCTGATGGTCATCACTGGCGTTCGGTCTTTAACCCCGGTGTGCCGGTACGGAGCGTCGTGTTCACGGGTGACCAGATCTTTGCCGGAACGAAATTCGATGGCGTCATCAAGGCTGACCTGAACCAGGGCAGCCGAACGAACGACTCGCAAGGCGGCAACTAACCTGAAACCCGGCGCGGAACCCGGCACGGGGTTCCGCGCCTTAACCATTTCGAGGGCCCATTGAAGAGATCCATTGCCATTCTGCTTACGATTGTCCTGTGTGTGCCGCTCTGTTTCGCTGCGAAAGGCGAGCATGAGCAGAAGCGCCTGCAGTCTGCCGGCGAAGTCCTGAAAGAAATCCTCGATATTCCTGACAATATTCCCGGCGATCTGCTCAATCGTGCCGAGTGCGTAATCGTGCTGCCGGGCGTGAAGAAGTTGGCTCTGGGCGTTGGTGGTAGTTTCGGCCGTGGCGCGATGACCTGCCGTTCCGGCGCGAATTTTACCGGACCATGGGGGCCTCCGGCGATGTATGCGCTTGAGGGCGCCAACATTGGATTTCAACTCGGCGGACAGGATACCGACTTCGTGTTGCTGGTCATGAATCCCAAGGGCGCAAAATCGCTGCTCTCCAGCAAAGTAAAGCTGGGCGCGGATGCGTCCGCGGCCGCTGGTCCCAAAGGGCGTGCAGCAGAGGCCGATACCGACATCGTTATGAAGGCGGAGGTGCTTTCCTATTCGCGAACACGCGGCCTCTTTGCGGGGATTTCTCTGGAAGGTTCTACGCTACGCTCTGACGGGAGCGCCAACGAAAATCTATATGGGCGCAGCCTGAGCGCGAAAGACATCATTCGTGACCACAAAGTTGGCGTACCAGCGAGCGGAGCGACCCTGGTTTCACTGCTCGATCACAAGACGCCGCGGAACCTGTCGGACAAGAAATCTTTGCAGTAGCACGAACTGGACTAGGGAAAGTAAGATGGCCATCGACATCGTCGTGACCGAATCACAGATCATTAACACTCGCCGCTATCGCCGGTACAAGCTCGACGTGCCGGTACGTATCATCACCCAAACAGAATTCACCACCAAGATCACCCAGGGCCGCGGCAATGAACTGAACGAGGGAGGCCTGGCGGTACAAGCCGGCGTCGAACTCGAAGTCGGCGACATTGTGGAAGTGGAATTTACTCCCGCCTACACCGGTCAACCGCTGCGCGCGCGCGCGACCGTACGCGACCGCGCCGGCTATCGTTATGGTCTGGAATTCCTCCGGGAAACCGCCCTCGATCACGAACGCACGGAAGACATCCGTATCGCGCTGCAGGGCGTAGGACAGTCGCTGCCCAATTAAAGCGCAACGCTCAGTGATGGTCTTGGAAAGATGCGGCGGCGCACGTCGCTGATCCCTTGTGTGGCGAATCCCCAAAACACTCCCGCTGCGGCAATCAGCCTCTTGCGCGCGGGAAGATCGTCATCCTTCCCGCGTGTTTCGCCGATTAAGTCGTGGATAGCCTGTGCAATCTTCAAGCCCGATTCAGTCTTGGTGAAAAAACGGTCATGATATTCGGGTGCGTTGGGCGGCAAATCCGGCAGGCCGGAGAGGATCACGACAGGAACATCGGGGCGCGAGACCTTCATCGATTTGGCCAACTCGGCGCCGTTCAGGTGCGGCATCTGGTAGTCGAGCAAGGCGGCGTCGAAACGGCGGCTGGCATGGAGCCGCAACCCCTGGCGCGGATCGGTCGCGCAGGTTACTTCAAATCCAAACGCCTCAAACACAATTCTTCGAACTTCCAGAGATTGAGCATCGTCATCCACACAAAGTAAGCTTGGCTTTCGCGCCATCGTAATACCTCCGGGGATTTGAGGTTGCTGGAAAAGCGCGCCGGAGACTTTCAACCGGCATGTTAGAGAAGGGCAGCTTCGGTGCCAAAGCGACTACGTTGAATAGAAAAGACTTAGGGTGGGGTACTTAGAACCAAGAATGTAGGTTTTACTCACCCGCGGCAAAACCGGAGTCAAGCTTCGCGGCTTTGTAACATCCGATATACAAGCGCAATAGGCAGCCCAACAACGTTCGAGTAATCTCCCTCGATGCGAGGGATCCATCGCGAAGCAATCCCCTGAATCGCATAGGCACCGGCTTTGTCCATCGGCTCGCCAGTAGCGACGTACTCGGCGATCTCTTCGTCCGTGATGCCATTCACGAACACCGTCGTTACTTCTGAGTTAACGTCTTCGAATCCCGAACCAACCAGACAAATACTCGTGATCACCTGGTGCGAGCGGCCGGAAATCATGCGCATCATGCGTGCGGCATGATCGACATCGGCCGGTTTCTCGAGAATGTGTTCATCCACGACAACGATGGTGTCGGCGCCGAGAACAAACTTGTGCTCATGATCCGGAACCGCATTCCAAACCGCGACAGCTTTGTCGCGTGCGAGTCGCTCGGAATAGCCACGCGGAGTCTCTCCCGGATTTGGTTCTTCCCGCACGTTCGCCGGCTGCACCGTGAAGGGAATACCGGCTGCGCGTAGCAGTTCCTGGCGGCGCGGCGATGCCGAAGCGAGAATCAGTTCCATCGCCTTCGATCTTACACAACCGCAGACTGCATCGCCGGTTGTGCATTCCGGAATTAGGACAAGAGCGCGATTTCAGAGATGCGCGTCCGTTTTGGCGTTAGACTAAAAAGCACTTCGACCCTCCGGCTTCATTCGTATTTCCCGCAAAGGAGGATCGCGTGGATAAGAAGCAAAACACCACTAACCAGCCCACCCAGATCGCGGTGATCAACGCGAGCACCGTGTTAACCGATTCCCAAGTGCAGAGCATCGTTCCTGACCTGCAGACGCAAGTGACGCGGGATTTCTATCCCGCGTGGGGTACCGATGCGCATCTGACATTCGTTCCGCAAGGAACCAATCCACCCGCCGGAAGCTGGTGGCTCACTGTTCTCGACGACTCCGACCAGGCCGGCGCGTTGGGGTATCACGACGTGACCAACGAAGGCTTGCCGCTGGGCAAGGTCTTTGCGGGCACGGACCTGAAATACGGCTCTGAATGGACGGTCACCGCCAGCCACGAATTGCTCGAAATGCTGGGTGACCCAAATATCAATCTGACCGTCTTCACCGAAAAAAGCGACAATACCGGACGGCTCTACGCGTATGAAGTCTGTGATGCGGTGGAAGCCGACAACCTTGGCTACAAGATCGGGAGCACGCTGGTGTCCGATTTTGTCTATCCGTCGTGGTTTGAAGATTTTCGAGCTGCGCACTCGACACAGTTCGACTTCAAGGAGCACGTGACGAAACCGTTCCAGCTCGCCGCTGGTGGTTACATCGGCATCTTCGATGTGACTTCAGGCAATGGCTGGACCCAAATCACCGACCAGAAGATGCACGCGAGAATTCGTCCCGACGTTGGCACGCGACGCGAACGGCGCCGCGTCCTGCGTGCGCACTGGATGAAGAGCACCGATCATGCCTCGATCATGAAGCGGGCCGCGGAATATCGCACGCGCGTAATGAGCGTAGTGCGCAAGGCCGCAGCCTGATTTGGCTTGGCTTTGTTTTGCCCCGCTCGGCTTCGGGCGGGGCTTCTCTTTCCCGCCGCTTTCACCTGCTAGAATCGAGATAGCAGATGGATCGCGCCCACATCAGAAATTTCGCCATTATTGCCCACATCGACCACGGCAAGAGCACGCTCTCCGACCGTCTGCTCGAACTCACCGGCGCTCTTTCCGCGCGCGAGATGCAGGAACAGGTGCTCGACGCCATGGACCTGGAGCGCGAGCGTGGCATCACCATCAAGGCCCACTGCGTCCGCATGAACTATCAAGCTCAGGATGGCCAGCAGTACCAGTTGAACCTGATCGACACGCCGGGCCACGTGGACTTCAGCTACGAAGTTTCGCGGTCCCTGGCGTCGTGCGAAGGCGCTCTGCTGGTGGTTGATGCCTCGCAAGGCGTGGAAGCGCAGACGTTGGCGAATGCTTATCTGGCGATCCACAACGGACTTGAGATTATTCCGGTCATCAACAAGATCGACCTGCCCAGCGCCGACATCCCGCGCACCAAAGAGATGATTGAAGGCGCGGTGGGCTTGCCGGCGGATGATGCCCTTCCCATCAGCGCGAAGACGGGCGTGGGCGTGCCGGCCGTGCTGGAAGCAGTCGTCAAGAAGATTCCGTCGCCAAAAGGTGAGCCGGAAAACCAGCTCCAAGCGCTGATTTTCGACTCCTGGTTCGACCCCTATCGCGGCGTCATCGTTCTGGCCCGTATTTTCCAGGGTCGAATGAAGACCGGGCAAAAGATCCGGTTGATGTCGAACGGGAAAGTATTCCAGGTCGAGCAACTGGGTGTTCAGGCTCCCAAACCGGTGGTGGTCGACGAACTGGTCGCGGGGGAAGTCGGGTTCTTCATCGGCAACATCAAGAATGTCGCCGACTCAAAAATCGGTGACACGGTCACCGATGATGACAATCCCGCGATCGAGCCACTGCCCGGGTTCGAAGACATCAAGCCGATGGTCTTCGCCGGGCTGTATACGGTCGACGCGCACGAGCACACGAACCTGCGCGATGCGCTCGAAAAGCTGCGGCTCAACGATTCGTCGTTCTTCTTCGAGCCCGAAAGTTCCGCCGCGTTGGGCTTTGGTTTTCGCTGCGGCTTCCTCGGCCTGCTCCACATGGAGATCATCCAGGAGCGGCTGGAGCGCGAGTTCAAGCTCGACCTGATCACCACCGCGCCCAGCGTCCGTTACATCATTACGAAAACCGATCGCGAGGTGGTTGAAGTCGATAATCCCGCAAAGTGGCCGCCGGTTGGAGAGATTGCGAAAATCGAAGAGCCGGTGATCCTAGCGACCATTTTGACCAACGAAGAATATGTCGGCGGCATCTTGAAGTTGGTCGAAGACAAACGCGGGCGCCAGAAGGGATTCGAATACGTCAGCGCAGCCCGTGTCATGCTCAGCTACGAACTGCCGCTGAACGAAGTGGTTCTCGACTTTTACGATCGCCTGAAGACGGTCTCGCGCGGCTACGCGTCGCTTGACTATCACATGGCCGGCACGTGGGATTCGCCGATGGTGAAGATGGACATCCTGGTAGGCGGCGATCCGATCGATGCGCTTTCGATCATCGTGCACCGCGACTTCGCTTACGAACGCGGCAAGGCGCTGGTGTCGAAGATGAGGGAACTCATCCCACGGCAGATGTTCGAGGTGGCGATCCAAGCCGCGATCGGAGCCAAAATCATTTCGCGCGAAACCGTGGCGGCGATCCGCAAAAACGTGCTGGCGAAGTGTTACGGCGGCGACATTACGCGCAAGCGCAAACTGCTCGAGAAGCAGAAAGAAGGCAAGAAGCGCATGAAGCGCATTGGCAAAGTTGACATCCCGCAGGAGGCCTTTCTCGCCTTGCTGAAGGTAGGCGAAGGAAGCTGATTTTCGGGTACGTTAACGAACCGGCGAAATCCTGTGCAAAACTTCCCAAAACAGGAACTAAGTGTGAAAAATGCCGGGTTTGGCGACGCCCGATTCAATTCTTTTACAACCCCGGTTATCGTTCGGTTAATAGTCTCCAAGCACTTGTAATCAGGCAAGTTGCGTATGTTCTCTGGATGGTGCAAACCCCTCCCGAGGGCGTCAAATCAGGCTCAACTCACGATTGGAGATACATCTTCCACAGGTTTTTCCACAGTTTGGAGGAAAAGTGAAGGCGGAAGCCGAAGCCTCCGCCTGGAAACGTCCTGCGTTGTCTATTTTTGCTGTCCCGCGTTCTTGAGGATTTCTTCCGCGAAATAGTTGTCGATCTTGGCCTGATCGCGGATTACATCGTAATAAGCCGCCTTCAGCATCTGCTCGCGGCGCTCCACTAACTGGTCGTGAATCGCCTGGTGCACGCGCGGATCGTTTAACTCGCGCTGTCCAGCGGGCTCCTTCGAGATCAGCTTAACGATTTCGTAGGCGCCGATTTGTTTCGTCTGCGGATTCAGCGGCAGCGAAATGACGCCCGTGTACTGGCCCGGTTTGAGTTTCAGTACCGCATCGCGAGTCATGGGATCGCTGCGCTGCAATTGCGATTGCGGCCAGAAGCCCATGTCGCCGCCGTTCGCCGCCGTGTCCGGATCCTCCGAGTAGTTCATCGCCACGGTAGCGAAATCGTTGCCGGCGTCGAGGCTGTTCAAAATCATCTGGATCTTCTTCTTCGCCTCAGCGTCGCTCTGCGCCTTGTCGTTCTTCAGGTTGCGGACCTGTTGCGCTGGAATCGTCGTGACAATGATGCGCGCCAGGTGATACTGCGGCTCGATCAAATTGAATTCCGGCTTGTGCGTGTTGTAGTAAGCGTCGATATCGGCGTCGGTGACGTTGATCTTCGTGGTGACTTCCTTGTTGAGCACCTTATCGACGGTGATACTGCGGCGCAGGTCGCGCTTGAAGTCGTCGAGCGTAATGTTTCGTTCCTGCAGGCGCTTGGCGAATTCTTCGGGACTATAGGGCGCCTTCACTTCACTCAGCTTCTTCTCGACCTCTTCGTCGGTGGCCAGCAGACCCAGCTTTTCGGCCCGTTGCATCAGGATTTCGTTATCGATCAGTTCGCGAAGAATGCTTAGCTTGAGACTGTCGGCCTGTTCGGCGGTCGGCTGTTCGGGAGAGCCGGCGGTTTGGCTCCGGAAATACTTATCCACGTCGGCCGCCATAATCTTGCGCCCGTTGACCTTGGCCATCACATCGGCGCCGCCGCGCCCGGAGTTACATCCGCTTGCCACCAGCAGCGCGAACACAGAAAGCGCCAGAATCCCACCTACCCATGAATTACCAGTTCGCTTGGAGATCAATTCGTTCATTTCCTTTCGGAATGGTCGTAACTACCGCCGTCCCGCCGTTTGGTTCCAGCAATACTACATCCCGCCGCCACTGCTTTTCTGTGACGCTGCGGCTGCGGGAGGAGCGCTCTCACCAGCATCGCTGAGAGCGCGGTTAATGATGGACTTCAGTTCGTCCGGGCTGATCACTCCGCTGACCTTCTGCCCATTGATGAACATGGTCGGCGTCGAGTCGAGCCCCAACAATTCCGCCTCGTTCATCGAGGCTTTCACGGCATCGTCTTTCTGCGCCTTCACGCAGGCTTGCAGGGTCTCCATGTTCACGCCAGCCTTTTGTCCCTGCTCGATGGTGATCAGGTCGAGCTTGTCGGTCTGCTGCTGCAACGTCATGCCTTTCGACCACTCGCGCGCGTGACCGTGGACCTCATCCGCGAAATTCCAATACGCGCTCCCGTTCTGGGCCGCGAGGCAATTGGCATCCACGGCCGCGTGCTTCGCCCAGGGATGGATTTCGTCCAGTGGGAAGTCCATGTACACCACTTTGATCTTGTCGCCATAGGTCTTCAGGATGTCCTGCGTCAATTCGCTGTGCATCATGGCGCAGTAAGGACACTGGAAATCGTCGAAGTTGACGATCGTCACCTTGGCATCTTTGTTGCCGCGCACTGGGCGTCCGTGAATATTGATTTTATTCATGACGTCCGCGTACGGATCCTTGGTCAGGTCCATTTTGGTGACGCGGATCAGCGACTTCCCATCCTTCGAGACGAGGAAGTTGTATTCGCTCTTCTTCTCGCCGAGTGAGATCGTTACGGGCAATGCCTCGTAGCCAGGGAATTCAGCGGAAGGCGTTTTCGCACCCAAGGTGACGTTCACTTTGGGCGGGAGATCATATTGGGCGCGGATTTGCCGTTCGATACGGCGGTCGAGGTCAGGAGTGCCAGATTGTGCGGCGCAGCCCAGGCACACCAACAGAGCCAAGCCACAAATGCGCCTGATAACTAGAGGTACAGATTTGGTCATAAAAGGGTCCGGAACCTTCCAATTATCGCATGGAGAGCTGGGTGGCCACGAAACGCAATCGCTTAAACTGCTGGGACAGCGTCTCTCCGCTGTGGCGCCGGGTCAACGGAAACCGCGCGATAAACGTCCACCAGACGGCGCACCGATTCTTCCCACGAAAACTGCCGCACCTGCTCGTAGCCCCGCGCCTTGAGCTTGTCGCGCAGCGCCTGGTCGGTGAGCGTTTTCTGCATGGCACGCATGATGTCGAACACGTTTTCGGGGTTCACCATAACTGCGGCGTTACCGACGACTTCCGGAAGCGAACTGGCGTTCGAGGTCACGACGGGCGTGCCGTGCGCCATGGCTTCTAGCGGTGGCAAGCCGAATCCTTCGTAAAGCGACGGAAAGATGAACAGCTTGGCCGAGTCGTAAAAGATGCGCAGTACGTCGATGGGAACAAACCCTAGGAAGCGCACGTCGTTCTGCACGCCGCTGCGGATGACGGTCCGTCGCAGGTCGGGATGGCGCGACACTTCGTCTCCGATGATGATCAGCTTCAGGTCGGGCAATTGGTCTTCGCGCGCAAGCTCGGTCTTCAGAGCCGAGAACGCTTCGATGATGCGCACCAGGTTCTTGTGCGGGCTGATACGTCCTGCATACAGAATGAACGGATAGTTCACTTGGTACCGTTCGCGGATGAACTGCCGCTCCGGGTCGGTGGCATGGCCGAGCAGAAAGCGCTCGTCGATGGCGTTATAGAGCACCTCGATGCGGTTGAACGGAATCTGGAATAGCCGCGCGACATCGTTCTTCGTGAAATTCGAGACGGCCAGGATGCGCGCCGCGTGCTGCAACATGTAACGCGTGGAATAGAAATTCAGCATACCACGCATCCGCGGCGTGCCCTTGGTGGCGCGATACATGTAATCGAGCAGGTCGTGGATGGTCACAAGAAATGGGCACGGCGGCAGGTACGGCGGCAGCCAGAACAGCGTCGGGATGTGCAGCACATCGCAACGCTCGTCGCGAATGCAGCGGCGGAGCGCGAAGTATCCGCGCGCGGTGGTGACGGGAGCCGGCAGCGCCACAGGCCGAAAATTCGACGGCAGCTTGCTCATGTCGAAGTTGCGCTCGGCGTCGCCGATCAGCAGAAACTCGTCTGCTAGATCGACCCGAGCGAGTGTGCGCACGATGTTCCGGATGTAAGTGCCTACACCAAAATCGCTGATAGCCCGAATGTCGATCCCGACGCGCACAGGGGGAGTATATAACCTGGCGGCGTCGTATCAGAGGAGTGGGGCTTGAGGGCGGCAAACGCTTTTCGATTAGAAGAGGGGATCTGGTTCTATACTAGCGACCGGCGGCATCCTGACATTGTCAGCGAAGAGACGGACCTGTGCAGCTTGGAATAGTCATTTTACTTGGATTGCTTGTGACAAGCGTTTTTCCCAAGACATTTGCGGCCATTCAAGAAAACAATGCGAAACAGCTCGACCCGGTTCCCAACAATCCCCAACCAGATCGTGTCGAGGGGACATGGCTCATTACGTTTGATGGTCCACGACCCGGGGAGCACCGATCGCGTACATTAACATTACAGCGCGATACTCATGGCAAACTTACCGGAACCTTGGATGCACCGGTCTGCCCCTGTACTGTGGTCGGAAGTTCCAAACGCAACAAGGTGAAGTTAACAGTGACTCCAAAGCGTGGGGGTATGAGTGTAACTTACCTGGCCGCCGTGAAAGGGGACATGATTACGGGAGAAGCCTTCGCCGAAGCCATACCCTCTTACACTCCTTCAACAAAGTTTGTAGGTACTCGGAAAGGAAATACCGATTTTCCTGTTATTCCGAAGAGCAATTAACCACGGGATTTGACGAGTTGTCTTTGACGCCAACTCTTAACACAGCCCAGACACGAGCGCCGCTACCTCAGTGCCTTCCGACTAGAGTCTTTGAAACTCGCAGCCCCTTGACCGCGTCCAGCACCCGCCCCGCTACTTCCCGCTTGCTCGCGATTGGCACATCGATCACTTCCGTTGGAGTGATGATGGTGACGGCGTTCTGGTCGGAATCGAAGCCGATGGCTTTCTGCGAGACGTCGTTCGCGACGATCGCGTCCATTTTCTTTTTGAGCAGCTTTTCACGGGCGTGTTCGAGGACGTTGTCGGTTTCGGCGGCGAATCCAATCAGCAGTTGATCCTCGCGGCGTTTCGCGAGCAGGGCGGCGATGTCGTCGGTGGGAACGAGATCAAGAGCCAACGCCTGGTGCTGCTTCATTTTCTTGGTTTGCGGCCTGGCAGGCGTGTAATCTGCAACGGCTGCCGCCTTGATGATGATGGTCGCTTCCTCGCGACGAGCGAGCACCGCATCGCGCATCTGCGCGGCAGTCTCGACGTTCACCACTTCGACGTTCGCTGGTGGCGTGAGCGCCGTCGGTCCACTTACCAAGATGACGCGAGCTCCACGACGGGCGGCGGTTTCGGCCAGCGCATATCCCATCTTGCCGCTTGAGCGATTGGAAATGTAGCGCACCGGATCAATCGGCTCTCGTGTTGGACCGGCGGTAATCAGAACCGTTTCGCCAGTCAGATCTTTCGTCGTTTGCAGCACGTCGAGGACGGCATCGACGATGGCTTCGTTCGCGGCGAGCCTTCCTGCGCCCACCATGCCGCAGGCGAGATACCCGCTGCCGGGTTCCACTATGCGAACTCCGCGACGCCGTAGCGTTTCCAAATTCGTCTGCGTGGCTTCGTGATTCCACATGTTGACGTTCATCGCCGGAGCGATAACCACCGGAGCGGTCGTCGCCAAAAATAAGGTCGTCAGGAAGTCGTCGGCGATCCCGTGCGCGAACTTCGCGATGACATCCGCGGTCGCGGGCGCAACCAACAGCGCTTGGATCGACTCGGCGACTCCAATGTGTTCGATGGCGGAATCGACGTTCGGCTCGCCCGAATCAGACGAGAACATCGAAGTTATGACTTTTTCTCCGGAGAGTGCCGCGAAGGTGAGCGGCTTCACGAATTCCTGGGCGGCGCGAGTCATGACGACCTGCCCGCGCACGCCGCGGTCCTGCAGCAGGCGCAGGATTTCCGTTGCCTTGTATGCGGCGATGCCGCCGGTAACACCAAGCGCGATGCGCATACTGCTTAGATTAGCCGAAAAGGGGGGGCGATTCTAGGTAAGTCTCTCAGTCTGTCAGTCCATCAGTCACTAGCCCGGGGCGTTCCGGCCAGGGACTGACAGACTGATAAACTGACCAACTTTACGCTTCCGCCGCTTTGTCGAGCAGTTCGCTGGCCTGCTCCACGGCCGTCTTTTCCGTTCCCGGAATGCTGTACTTGATTTTGCCGGCGCGGATCTCCTCGCGGGCGATTTTGCAAGGTTTGCGAGTAGTGGTCTCGACCAGTGGACGAGCACCAGATTGCAGTTGGCGGGCACGACGAGCCGCTACGAGGATGTAGCGGTAGTTGGAATCGAAGCCTTCGATCAACTTCATGTGAGCCTCACTACGGAGCCGTATGGTTCGCCAGAGGCGGCAGCCCAAACGACTCGAAGATCTGTTGGGCGCGTTGCCGCGCATTAGACAAAGTGCAGATCCGGGCTTTCGCCATGATCTCTTCGTCTGGGGAAACGTTATGAGTTCGCTTGAAGCGTTCTGCCAGCACAATCGATTTGAGCTGGTCGATCGACTCTTCCAGTTGGTCGTTAATCAAAATATAGTCGTATTTCGGATATTTCTCAATTTCCCGGGCCGCTTCCGCCAGCCTCCGGGTAATGATTTCCGTGGAAGTTACGTGTTCCGCCTGAGATCGGCTCTTTAGGCGCTTTTCCAGGATGTCGCGCGACGGCGGCAAAATAAATATGCTCACCGCCTCGGGCATGTTCTTTTTTACCTGCGCCGCACCCTGCACATCGATGTCGAGCACCAGGTCTTTGCCACTGTTTTTCGCTTCTTCGAGGAAGCGGCGCGCCGTGCCGTAGTAGTCGCCGAAGACGTTGGCGTACTCGAGAAATTCGCCACGAGCGATCATCTGCTCAAACTCTGCACGCGACACAAAGAAATACTCGCGGCCGTTCTGTTCGCTGCCGCGCGGCCTGCGTGTGGTGTAGGAAATGGAAAATTCCAAGTCCGGCACAAGGCTCAAGAGCCGGTTGGTGAGCGTGGTCTTTCCCGATCCCGAAGGGGCCGAAATGATGTACACGATGCCGCTCATTCGATGTTCTGCACCTGTTCGCGCAGCTTTTCGATTTCGGCCTTCATCGCCAATCCGTGCTCGGTGATCTTCAGCGCATCGCCCACCACGCCGCTCGTTTTCGAGAGCATGGTGTTGGCTTCGCGGCCCATCTCCTGCAGCAGGAAGTCAAGCTTCTTGCCCACCTCTTTGCCGCCATCGATGTGTTGCAGGAAGTGCTTGATGTGCGTCTGCATGCGCACCACTTCTTCCTGGATGTCGCTGCGTTCCGCCATCATCGCCGCTTCCTGAAGAATGCGGTCGTGATTCACTTGCGAGCCCAGCAATTCCTGGAGCCGGGTTTGCAGCTTCTCCATGTAGGCCTTGAGGATCACGTCGCGGTACTTGTCGATCTCCGCCGTGGCGGTCGAAAGCCGCGCGATGCGATCGCGCAGTTCCTTCTCGATGGCCTTGCCTTCATCGGCGCGCATGTGATCCAGCTTGGCGATGGCTTCGTCGAGTTTGGGCAGTACAGCAGCTTCCAGGTGCTCCGGATCGGCTTCCACTGAGCCTTCTAGCGCGCCCGGCATTTTGAAAATGGCGTTCAGGTCGGGCTCAGACTTGATGCCGTTTGCTTCGGCGGCGGCGCGGAAGGCCTGCACGTATCCGCTGACGACTTCGTTGTTTAGAGCAAACCCGTTGGAGCCGGCGCGTTCGAGCGAAAACGTCAGTTCGATGTGTCCGCGCGACAGCTTTTCTTTCAACACACGACGAACACGCATTTCCAGCGCATCGGTATCGGCCGGCATGCGCAGGTGGAGATCGAGGAAGCGGTGATTCACGGATTTCAGCGCGATAGTGAATGCCAGTTGGTCGTTGACGTGGCCCTTTACCTGTGCGAATCCGGTCATGGATCGTATAGTCATCAGTTCTCAGTTATCAGCTTCAGACGAAACTTGTCAGTGATGCGGTAACAATACTTAAGGAGCGGTGCGTTCGGCAATGCTATCGGACGCCGCCATTGCCGACTTTCGCGGAATCGACATCGACGAACTGCAAATCATACAACCGTCGATAGGTGCCGAGCTTGTTCATCAGGTCTTCGTGGGTGCCGATGTCGGCCACGGTTCCATTTTCGAGCACCATGATGCGGTCCGCGTGGCGCACTGTCGAGAGTCGGTGTGCGATTACGAACACCGTGCGTCCAACAATCAGGTTCTGGATCGCCGACTGCACCAGCGCTTCGCTCTCGCTGTCGAGCGCCGAAGTCGCTTCATCGAGAATCAGGATGGGCGCATCTTTCAGGATTGCCCTCGCAATTGCCAGTCGTTGCCGCTGACCACCGGAAAGCCTCATGCCGCGCTCACCGATCATGGTTTGGTAACCCTCCGGCATCTCGCGGATGAACTCGTCAGCGAGCGCCGCCCGGGCCGCAGCTTCCACCTTGGCATCATCAACTCCCGGCTGACCGTAGGCAATGTTGTTGCGAACGGTATCGTTAAACAGGATCGTGTCCTGGGTGACCACGGCGATTTGCGACCGCAGCGAACCCAGCGTGAGGTCGCGCACGTCGTTTCCGTCAATCAGAAGCCGCCCCGAGCTCACGTCGAAGAAGCGCGGAATCAGGTGCACCAGTGTGCTCTTGCCGGCGCCGCTTGATCCAACGATCGCCAGCACCTCGCCCTTGTTCACCCTCAGGTTGATGTGCTGCAACACGCCGCGGGAATTCTCTTCGTCGTTATAGCAGAAGCCGGCGTTTTCGAATTCAATGGCGCCGCTGAAGGCTTTGAGCGCGGTCGCGTGGGGCTTTTCGACCACGTCGTCTTCGGTGTCCATAAAACTGAAGATCGATTCTGACGCGCCCAAGGCCTGCTGAAAACTGTTGTTGTAGATCGCGAATTTCCGCACCGGATCGTAGAGGCGGAACACGCCGCTCAGGAACGCGATAAACGTTCCCGCCGTTAGCGCTCCGGTTTTGATCTGGTCGCGTCCCAGCAAAAGCAGCAGCGCCACCGCGACCATGGCGAAGAAATCCATCAGCGGCGAACTGATCGACATCGCCAGCACCGAACGCAGGTTAGCCTTGAACAATCGTCGTGCCGCGGCGCTGAACCTTGCCGCCTCCCACCGCTCCATGCCGAACGCCTTAACGATGCGGTTACCGGTGATCGTTTCGTGCAGGATGTTCTGGATCTCCGCCAGCTTGTCCTGGCCGGTGCGTGTCGTCCGGCGAACGCGGCGTCCGATCCTCCGCGCCGACACGAAAATCACCGGCACAAAGAACAGCAGCACCCAAGACAGCTTCCCCCCAAGTATGATCACTATCGCCAAGGTGAAGATCAGCGTGAACGCTTGCTGCAGAAAATCGGCCAGCACCGTCGACATCGCGAACTGGATCTTCTCGATATCGTTGATCAGCGTGGAGAGCAGCGTGCCCGTCGTGTGCTTGTGGAAGAACGCCACCGACCGCCGCAGGATGCGGCTATACAGGCTGTCGCGCAGGTCGGTGATCATGCCGTAGCCGGCGTAGTTCACCAGGTACGTGCCGATGTAATCGCATACAGCCTTGACAAATGCCGATCCCACCAGTGCCACTGCCACCATCGTCCACGCGTGCGGACTGACCCAGTGCGGCATGATCTCTTGCAAGTAGAACACGCGGTTCGAGAACGGAATCTTCAGCAGTTGGATGTTGTTCGATTGCGACGCCGGATTCAGCACGCGATCGAAAACCGGCCCCACCAGCAGGATTCGGAACGCATCGGCGAGTCCCACGATCGCCATCAACAACACCGACGACAGCAGTTGCGCGAGATACGGCACCACGTAGCGGAGAAGACGCAGCAATTGCCGCATCAGGCACGGCTCCAGTAACTGGCTGTATTGGGGGGAAGCAAGCCCCCATTTTAATCGGAGAAGCGGGCCGGAACAGTGAAGAATTGCAAAACCCCGGCCAAAAATCGACAATTGGCCGGTGCCCGCGAGCTTACCGAAGCCAAGATTCTTCAAGACTCCTGCCGATTTTCGCCAGTGGCTCACCGCGAACCACAACTCGCAATCCGAGCTCTGGGTTGCGTACTACAAGAAGGACTCCGGCCGCGCCAGCATCACGTACTCCGAATCGGTCGATCAGGCCATCTGCTTCGGCTGGATCGACGGCGTGCGCATCTCCATCGACGATGTGAGCTACAAGATCCGCTTCACCCCCCGCAAGCCGCGCAGCATCTGGAGTGCCATCAACATTCGCAAAGCCACGGAGCTGACCAGACTGGGCCAGATGCATCCCGCAGGCGACAAAGCCTTCAACGCCCGCACTGACGATCGCTCCGAGATTTATTCGTGCGAGCGTAAAGCCAGTCACGAACTCGACCCCGCGTTCACCAAGCAACTCGCGGCAAAAAAGAAGGCCAAAGCATTTTTCGAGGTGCAACGCCCGTCGTACCAGCGCGTTGTCACTCATTGGGTGATGAGCGCCAAGCGAGACGAGACCAAACTGAAGCGCCTGCAGCAATTGATCGCCGATTCCGAAAAAGGCCTCTGGATACCGCCCCTTCGCCGTTCGCAACCGGCAAATCGAAAGTCCTGATCCGCCAGTCGAAAATTCCGGGAACAAACTGGCCTGCCTCCGGTGTCTGATTAACATGCGAGGTAGCTATGCGAGGATGGCTGATAGTCGCACTGGTGTGCGCATTTGCAGCTCCGGTTTATTCACAGTCTGGCCCCGAAGTCGAGGCTCTCCTTGATGCCTTCTTTGCCAAAGACCTCAACTCGCTCTGCGAACATCTACCGCCTGATCTGGCGGACATAATCAAAGCGTTGCCCCCTGATGCGCGCGCCGAACTCGCCCATCGCTACTTGCTTGCGGAAGAAGGAAGCCGACACGGCATCGTATATACGCGAGAACAGAACGATGCGGTGCTGCAGATTCAATATCCGCGTAAAGGTCAAGAAAGTCCTGGCAATCCAGAGGATATCTATCTCGACAAACGAATGTATGACGGCAACGAAGTCATGCTGCGCTTCCGCCCGCGATTCGGGCAGACCGCGCCGCAATGGCAGGAAGATGCTCGCCTGGTTGTCTGGATGAAGTACGTTGAAGACAACTGGCGAGTCTACGAGATCGATATCAACGGGCGGGAGATTCGTCTCGACGATCCCAATTACCTTGCCTACTTGAAACGCCCTCAGCCGACACCAAACGAGGAAAGCGCGGTTGGTTCGCTGCGGACCATCAACACCGCGCTCGTAACGTACTCGTCGAGCTTCCCCGACATCGGCTACCCGGAATCGCTGGAGAACCTTGGGGTGGATCCCAGCAGCAGCGACGACGAGGATTCGAATTTCGTCGCGACCCCAGAGCATCTCGGACTCATTGACAACATGCTTAGTTCGCCGCCGTTTCAGAAGTCCGGATATAAATTCATCTACAACAAGATTTCCAACTCGGAGTATTCCGTGGGGGCACGTCCGCAGAGATATGGCTCTGATGGAAGGACGAGCTATTTCACCGATCAGTCTGGCGTGATTCGCGAGACCAGCGAAGACCGGGACGCTACCGCCGACGATCCACCGCTCCAATAAAGCAAGAACGGGCGCCACAGGGACGCCCGTCTCGTATGAATGCCGTATGAGTTAGCCTTCCGACTCCTTATACATGTACTTGATGGCCTCTTTGTAGATCAGCAGGTTTGACTGCCCGTTGCGCGTGAGCTTCACACACGTCTTGTCGTACCACTCCAGAACGCCATGCACCTCTTCGCCGCTGCGCAACACAATCACCAGCGGAGTCTTAGTCGCAATCTGTTTCTGGTAGTAAAAGTTCTCCGCATGGGTCTGTTCCGGCGGCGTATTTTTCTTGCCGTTCATGGGC
>Ga0335069_10001742_pt1 | contig 34572 bp, 21 predicted proteins | sample Lox_Sample_11_FD_206714 | JGI IMG/M metagenome (GOLD analysis project Ga0335069, IMG submission 206714) | Soil microbial communities from Loxahatchee National Wildlife Refuge, Florida, United States - Lox_Sample_1.1 | ecosystem: Environmental > Terrestrial > Soil > Wetlands | place: USA... | reverse complement strand
TTTCCGGCCCCTTGTCCTTCTCGTAAGTGATTACTACGAATCGGCTCACGGAGCGCGGCTGGCCGAAATCCACTTCCAGCCATTGCGGCAGCGGCTCGCCCGCCTTGCTCGCCCAACCGTGGCCGGCCCCCCAAGCCGCGTCATCCCGCCGCCCGTCAATGACGCCGGACGCCGGCCACACCGAGTTGCCGGACGCCTCCTGGGACGAAGCACTTGCCCGGCTGCCGTTCGCGGCCAACGCCCAGTTGACCTCGCCCGTCCCCGGCTCCGGAATGGGGTCGCCCCGCCCTGGCACATCAGGCGAGGTCGCCAGCAGCGCCTCGGGGTCCGCAGTGAGAAAGCGCGAGGGCGGCTTCATCTTCAGCCGTTCGTGGAACAGGCGCAGGAACGCGTCGCGCTCGCGTGGCGTCCACTCGGAGGGCCCGCAGTCGTTGCCCCAGCCATTGGAAATGGCCACCGGCGCGCCGAAATTCTCCACCCCCCAGCGCGTCCGCTGGAAATCGGAAATGTCGAACCAGTTGCAGCTCCAGAGCGTATTGCGCCAGTTCGGGAACAGCCCGTAGGACCAGGCGCGCGGGTCACAGTGAGAATCCTGGTAGGTGCCGTCGGCCATCATGGCATAACCGGGCACCGTATCCCATCCGTAAGCGCCGACGCAGTCGGACGCCAGGAAGGCCTTCTGCGGATCAAACGCATGCACCTGCTGCGTCAGCTCCCTGACCAGGCGCATCATGTTCCGGTCGCAATAGGCCGGGTGCGGTGCTGGAGAGATTTGGCCCAGCGATGCGTGGAACGTTTCATCCCAGACCAGCCCGTCCAGGTCCGTGCCGTAAGTCTCCAGCAACGCGGCCATGTAATTCGTGTACCAGGTAACGACCTCCGGGTTGCCAAGGTCCCGCATGTAGGTTGGGCCAAAGGTATCCGGCCCTTGCCAGCCGGTGATCCGGTTGCCCTTGGCATCGCGGTAACTCCAGTCATCGCGATAGCCCGCCACGCCGCTGTCGGCCGCCACGCCGTCCGCGTAATACAGCAGCACGCGGAACCCCAGGTCGCGCGCCAGGCGTAAGCGCCGCTTCAGCTCCGCCTGGGTGAAGTACACCTTGCGCGTGCGCTCGAAGGCCACCCACTCATCCTTCATCCGGTGCGCCTGCGGCTCGTAGCAATAGGAGCCCAGCGCGTCATACCAACCGTGCAGGCAGAGGGCGACCCGGTGCCGGTCGGACGGTTTAATCCAGTCCGCCAGCAGCCGCACGTCGCGATCCCAGCCCTTCCCGTCGTCGCTCAGGAAATCGAATCCGACCATGGCAATGTCATGCAGCCAGGCCGGGCCGGATCGCACGTTGGGCATCATGAAACGGAACCAGGCATCCACCGCCGCCGGGAACTGCTCCTTGGCGCTCCGCGTATTGGGCAGCCACACGGCAAAGGCGCGGCTTTCCGGGGCGGAGATCGGCACCTTCCCAGCCGCATAACGGAATCGTAGCACGCCTTCGACATTGCTCTTCGCGGAGTGCAACGAAAACAGCGTGCTGAACATAGGATCGGCAAAGACCGCCGCCGCGCCCGTCTTGGCCGGCAATACCACCAGCGGCAGAGCCAGCGCCGGGGTCTCCTTGCCCGTCAGGAAATTGCCCAGCCGGTATTCAGCTTCCAAATCGCCCGCGCGCAGGTTGAACGACCTGGCCCACCCATTCTTCAACGGGCACATCACCGACGGCCCGGCGCTGTTGGTGGGAACCGACAGCGCGAACGGCAGCTCGAGTTCAATGTCATTGGTCAGCGGCTGCTCCGGGGTCAGAGTGAAGATCTCCAGCACCAGGAGACCGTCGCGGTTACGCCGTGCCTGGACGTCGCGCTCGACCATAAGGCGCGCACCGTCCTGCGCCTCGACATCGTATCTCAGGCGCAGGCCCTGGTCCTTCGGCATGCTCAGCCTGGGGCTGCGCAGCGACACCACGTCATTCCCCGGAAAGAACCGCACCAGCAGTGACCCAGCGCCTTTGCCGTCCAGCCGGACAGTGCTCTGGGGCGTGCGGAGAACCACGCCATCCGTCGAGTCCCATCCAAGCTGCGGCTCTGCCGGCGCCGCCCCGGCCAGGGCGGGAACGCCCAGAACCAGGACAACCCATCGCGCCGCGGCACACCGCGACACAATTCTGACGAGAGGGATATTCATGTCACTTGAGGCTGAATTGCGCTGGTCGCTCCATCACAAGCGTCAGGAATGAATTGCGGGGACGTGTTCTCATGAGACCGAGAGCCATTCTCACACCCGCCCCCGGCGTTGCAAACCAAAATCGACGATGTTGAGTCCTTCGACGGCCCAGCCCCCCACCCGCCCCGGAACCCCTCCATATGCACACCGTTACCTCACCGTAGAACCTCTAACTTGAAGTTAGAGGTTCTACGGTGAGGTAACGGCGAGGATAGGGAGGGGATGGGGATGGGATATGGTTCAGTGCCAGAACGCAGGAGTGCGCAATATGCTCGTGCCACGGAACTTATGAATCTGCCGCACCGGCAGGCGCCGTAGACCCGCCCCAGAGAATGACGACCGGCGAATGACGAATGTTCACCAGGCCCATTTGGCAATGGCTCCTTATGCCGTAAGCTGGAAATGGTTCTTGGCGTCCTTTTGCCAGTGCACTTCCTTGACTACGGGTTGGCCGGCAGGCGACTGCGCAGTGAGCCGATAAGTGCCGTAGAAGGCACGCAGCTTCACCTTGCCATGCGCATCGGTCGTCGCCTCGGTTTTCGTCCACCACTGGCCTTTTACCAGCCCGAGGAGCCGGTCGTACACCGGCTTAGGCGACATGTCGGCGCGCAGCCAGCCGGCCGCCGCCCCTTGCCACGCCCCCAGGTCCGTGAAGTCCCACCACGTGATGGCCTGGACGGCGGGGTGCGCAAATAGGGCCGTGTAGAAGCTGGCCGTCAGTTCCGCCTGCCGGGCTTCGCCGTCGGGGGTGGTAGCACCCCAGTTCTCGCCCGGGCCTTTGCGGGGGCCGCTGACGATGGTGGACTCGGTGAAATGCAGCGGCCGGCCCAGCTTCGCGTAAGTGTCGCAAACGCTCCAAACCTTGTGGAGCGGCCAGACTCCATCGTGCATGTGGCTCTGGATGCCGACGACGTCAAAGAGGAACTTCCCGTGGCGGCGCAGGCGCTCCAGGATGTGGTAGTACGGAGGGTCAATGCGGTAGTCGTTCACGAGCAGCGTAGCCTCTGGATTGGCGGCGCGCGCGGCATCCAGGCTCTCGGTGACGTAGGGCACGGCCCCCAAGGCCCCCGCCCAGGCGGCCATCTTGGTCTTGTGCAGCTTGTTGGCCAGGTGCGTGGACTCGTTGACGACGTCCCAGATGTCAATCCGTCCGCGGTAGCGCGAGACGATCGCGCGCACCCGCGCCAGCGATAGCCGCTCATTCGCTTTCGGGTCATCCGTCAGCCAGGCGGGCGAGCTGGCCGGGTGGTCCCAGACCAGCGGGTGGCCCTTGCAGGTGATGCCGTGCTCGCGCGTCCAGGCGGCCACGCCGTCAATGTATTCGTAGTTGGGCTTGCCCTGCTGCTGCTCGAAGCTGGCCCAGTAGAAGGGCAGTGTGCAGTAGTTAAGCAGCGCGACGAAGCGCTGGCGGTATTGCTCCTCCCGCTCGGCGCTGCCGCAGCGGCCGAACATGAAGAAGTTGCTCCCAAAGAGGAAGTCGTGCCGCAGTTGCTCAACGGTCACCTTCGTCCCCGGGACCGCCTTGCCGCGCGCATCCCGCACCGACACAACGCCATCGCCCTTGCGGTATCGCTCGATGCGCGGCCCCGCTTGGGCGATGATATCGCTGTCGGTGAGCTGGGCGTCGTCCTTGGTTACACACCAGGCAGGGTGGCTGAGCAGCAAGGCCGCGCTGCCGGCGCCGGTTCTGAGAAAAGCCCGTCTGTTCACCCGCACAGCAAACAGCAAGGCCGCGTACGGCTAAAGCGAAAAAGGAGCAGCTAAACCAAGCAGGCGAGCCGCCGCCCGGCTTTTGATCCCTCCCTGGGCGCCCGCGGCCCGTCTTCGAGTTCGCTCGACACCAGCCGCCGGGCGCGACGGTAGATGTCAGGGCGGAACACGCCATCCAGGCCGGCGGGCCGCGGGGCCCATCGGAGGAAATCATAAAGCTGACCGGTGATCCAGGCGGCCTTGGCAGCGCTAGGCTCATGGGCACGCGTGCGATAAAACACGTTCGCGGCGTGAAGCGGGCGCGCCTGGCCGGCATCTGCGCCGGCCAGGCCAGGTGCGACGCAGTCCGCGGGTGCATTGACGTAGCGAGCCTGGGCGAGCCGGCCGCACAGCGCGGCGTTGTCCCCCGGTTGGCCGCAGCGATAGCCGGCGTGAATCAACGCCGCGAGCAGCAGTTCGTGCTCCTCGCCTCGCTTTTCCGCGAACTCCCGTCGCACCATCAGCACCTTTTCCGGGTGCAACGGGGCAAGCTGTGCGCTGGTTGCCACGCACTCCCCCACCCCCGCTTGTGCGGCGACGCTCCCCCACGGCTCGCCGGCGCAATAGCCATCCAGGTAACCCAGCTTCAGCAGCGGAAAGAGCTGCTCGCTGGGCGCCGACTCGATCCGCACCGCCGAATGCGGCATGTCGGCCAGCCGCAACCATTGGCAGAGCAGGAAGTATTGGGGCGACAGCGGGCTGGCCACACCGAATGTGAAGCTGCGGCGCCCCCGCTCCCGGCGCACATGCTCGCCCATTGTCGCCGCGTCCACGACGCCCTGCCGGGTGAGGCTCCGGCTGACAGTGATGGCATTGCCCTCGAGGCTCAGCACCAGCCCGGCCACGCAGGGGTGTTTCTCGGGCGTAAGGCCGAGACTCATCAGGAAGGGCAACGACGCCGGCGCATGGGCGGCATCCAGAAGACCCAGGTGAAACTTGTCGTGGATGTGCTTCCAGCTCGCCTCGCTGCTAAGCTCCACCCGCACCCCGTAGTGCTCGAACCATCCGAATTCGTGGGCGGCGACGACCGGCGCGCAGTCGTTCTCCGGCAGGAAACCCACGCGCAGAGGCCTGGCTCTCCCGCGCCCCACGCGCGCGGTGCTCCGCGAGATACCCGATATTCGGTTCCAGCTCATGTCTTGCCGCGTCCCCTAGCAGTCCAGGGGCCAACCCGGCGCCCGCTGCTCAATTTCACATTCCTGCATCGGCCCCCACCGCCGTGCCGCCTTCGGACTGAGCCCGCCGGAGGCTGAAAACGGCGGATTCGGCGCAAACTGACGCCTGAATGCTCCGCGGGGCGGCGTTCGGGAACGCAAGTTCGAGCAGTGAACGCTGCATGGCTGCCAGCGAGCCGGTGCGGGAATGTGACCGCGCTGGCAAAACCTGCGCACGTGCGAAGTCTAAAGGGCAAAGGCTAAAATGCCTCCCGTCCCCGCTTTCGCTTAAGCCTTTCCGCCCACTCCGGGCCGCTCCGCAATATCGGGACAAGTCTGCTGCCATTTGGGGTATATCACTCATTTACCGGGACGGGAGGAGGGCCGTAGCTTTTCGCGAACACTGAAGTCTCAGGACTGAACATGCGCTGTGTGCGTGATAATAAAGCGAGATGCTGGCATAGGGCCGATGGCATCCGTGTAGCGGCGCGTGGGTTCAGTCCGGAGGCCGAATGCTTCATACGGGCAGGGACGCCAGACCGAACCGTGTGGCGTGGTGCGTGGTGCGTGGGCAGGGAACACGCCACACGGTTCGGGGCTCGTCCTCTCCAAAGCTGTGTTTCGAAGCCATGTGTGGCATTGCCGGGGTCTTGAACCTTGACCAGAGCTCAGGGGTAACCGAGCTCTCGGTGCGCCAGATGCTGGCCTTGATCCGGCACCGCGGGCCGGACGAATTCGGCATCCTGCTGGATGACGGGCTGGGCCTGGGCAGCGCGCGGCTGAGCATCGTGGATTTGAGCCAAGGCCAGCAGCCGATCAGCAATGAGGACGGCTCGCTGTGGATCGTCTTCAACGGCGAGATCTTCAACTACCTCGAGCTGCGGCCGGAACTGGAGCAGCGCGGACACCGGTTCCGCACCCGGACGGACACGGAGGTCCTGCTTCATCTTTTCGAGGAACACGGCCCGGCATGCCTGTCCCGCCTCAACGGGCAGTTCGCCTTTGCCGTCTGGAATGCGCGGCGGCGCGAGCTGTTCCTGGCGCGGGACAGGCTGGGGGTGCGCCCATTGTATTACACGGTGGCCGATGGGTCGCTGGTGTTTGGCAGCGAGATCAAGGCTTTGCTGGGCAGCGGGCGAGTCGGCGCGTCGCTCGACCCGATCGGGCTGGACCAGGTTTTCACCTGCTGGAGCACGGTGAGCCCGCGCACGGCATTCCAGGGCATCCTGGAGCTGCCGCCCGGGCATTGGTTGCAGGCGAGCACGGCGGGGGTGGTGCTGCGCCGGTATTGGCAGATACCTTTTGCCGAGAGCCGGGCAGCGGGCGTCACTCCGGACGAGGGCACCACCCGCCGGCTCGCTGACGAGCTGGAGGCGCTGCTCGCCGATGCGGTGCGGGTGCGGCTGCGGGCGGATGTGCCCGTGGCGGCGTACCTGAGCGGCGGCCTGGACTCGGCGGTGATTGCTGCGCTGGCGCGCCAGGCCGCGCCGGGGCGCCTGAGCACCTTCTCCATCGCGTTCGATAATCCTGAATTCGACGAGAGCGAGCCCCAGCGGCGCATGGCGGACTTCTTGGGCACGCGCCACGAGGTTGTTCAGGCGACTCACGCCGACATCTGCAGCGTGTTTCCGGAGGTGATCTGGCACTGCGAGACGCCGGTGCTGCGCACGGCCGCCGCGCCGATGTTCCTGCTGTCGCGAAGGGTGCAACAGCGCGGGTTCAAGGTGGCGTTGACGGGGGAAGGGGCCGACGAGCTGCTCGCCGGCTACGATATTTTCAAGGAGGCAAAGGTCCGGCGGTTCTGGGCGCACGAACCGCACTCGAGCCGGCGCAGGCATTTGCTGCGCCGGCTCTACCCGGACATCGCGGGCCTGGGCCGGACTGCTCCGGGCCTCCTCGGCGCCTTCTTCGGCGAGGGCCTGTCGGCGCTGGATTCGCCTTACTACTCCCATGCCATCCGCTGGCGCAATGGCGCGCGGCTGCGGAGATTCTTTTCGCGGGACCTGCTGCACAGCCTGCCCGCTTTCTCCGGCGGGCCCGGGCCGGACTTTCATCTGCCCGCGGCGTTCGCCAACTGGGGGCCGCTCGAGCGCGCGCAATATCTGGAAACAACGCTGTTCCTTTCCAACTACTTGCTCTCCTCCCAGGGCGACCGCATGGGGATGGCGCACGCCGTCGAGGGTCGCTATCCCTTCCTGGATCACCGGGTAGTGGAATTCTGCGCCGGCCTGCCGGCCCGGCTTAAGCTGCGCGTGCTGCGGGAGAAGTACCTGCTGCGCCAGATGGCGGCGCCCCTGTTGCCGCCGCAAATCGTCTCCCGGCGCAAGCACCCCTACCGCGCGCCCATTCACCGGGCGCTGCTTCCAAGCGCGCTCCAAACGCGTAGCAGCCGACGTGAGGAGGCTCTGGCTGCTTCGGGGATGGGCCGTTCTGATCGGAGCCTCCTTACGTCGGCTGCCACGATGAAGGGAACCGCTGACTACGTGCGCGATTTGCTGTCGCCCGGCGCGCTACGGGCTTCCGGGCTGTTCTGCCCTGAGGCGGTGAGCCGGCTCGTATCGAGGGTCGATAGCGGGGCGCGCCTGGGCGAGAGCGACGACATGGCGTTGGCCGGCATTGTTTCGGCGCAACTCGTCTATGAGCAATTTGTCGCGCGCTTTCAGCAGCCGCCTCCGCTCCCGGACTCGGAGAGGGTGAAGGTCTGCGTGTTGCGGGGTGCGGGCTGCATGGACACGCAACACGCAACGCGCAACATGCGCCACGCGCCCGCCGACACGCAACGAACGATTCATGCACCCAACTCATTTAGACGAACTCCTACTCATTGATTCCGCCGCCGAGACCGCGCGCCTCAGCCAATGGCTGCGGCAGGCAGTCCTTAGCCAACTGCGCCGGCGCGGCGCGGTAGTCGGCATCAGCGGCGGCGTGGATTCCGCTGTCGTGCTGAGCCTGTGCGTCAAGGCCTTTGGCCCGGACAAGGTGATCGGGCTGATCCTGCCCGACCGGGAATCCTCTCCTGAAAGCGAGCAACTGGCGCGGCAGTTGTCCGCGGAATTGCGAATTGAGCCTGAGCTGGAGGATGTGACCCCCGCCCTCGAGGGTCTGGGCTGTTACCGGCGACGGGATGAAGCGATTCGCCGCGCCTTCCCGGAGTACGACCCAGACGCAGGCTATCGTGCCAAGTTAGTCCTGCCCGGCTCGGTTCTGGGAAGCGCGCCGGTCAACGTATTCGTGCTCACCATCGTGCGCCCCGACGGCTCGGAGGCCAGTTGCACGGTCGAGCCTGCCGAGTATCTGCAGATCGTGGCGGCCACGAACCTCAAGCAACGCACGCGCATGGCCAGGCTGTATTATCACGCCGAACTCCATCACTTCGCGGTCATCGGCACCGCCAACCGGAACGAGCGCGAGTTGGGCTTCTTCGTGAAATACGGTGACGGCGGGGTGGACGCTGAGCCCATCGCCCATTTGTACAAAACCCAGGTTTACCAGTTGGCCGAATACCTCGACGTGCCCATACAAATTCGCCGGCGCACCCCCACTACCGACACTTACAGCGCCCCGTGCAGCCAGCAGGACTTCTTCTTCCGGATGCCGTTCGCCACTCTGGACCGGCTGTGGTCCGCCCAGGCGAACAACCTGGACCCCGGCGCGGTAGCCCAGGACCTGGGGCTTGCCACGGTGCAGGTCGAGCGGGCGTTCAAGGACCTGTCGCAGAAGCAGCGCGCGACAGAACCTCTGCGGCAGCCGCCGTTGCGTCCGCCCCCGCAAACCGTGGGGGTAAATAGACGCCACGCGGGCGCTGAACTAGAGGACTGCGTGGTGTCCTTATGAAGCCGGGCGGAATTAATCAAGCGGCGCTGACCTTAGGAGTTCAAGCTTTGTCTTGTTCTGCGCATTCCGCGCCTCAAAACAGGCTGAAGCTTGACCCCGAAGCGCCACTCCCCGCGGTGGCCCCTCCTGGAACAGCCTTGCTGCGCGAGGTCGCGGGAGCGCCCGCTGCGCCGAGGGAGGTCCCAACCGCTCTCCTGCCGGCAGCCGGACAGGCCGCTTCAGGGCCGCAGACCGCACTGAACGTTTGGAGCGCCGCCGGGAAGCTGATTGAACTCCAGAACCAGGCGCCGCCTATCACCCGCACGCCTGGCAACGGCCCCTGGCCGCTTTCCTTCGCCCAGGAGCGCCTCTGGTGGCTGGAGCGATCGGAACCCGGCGCGGCGTACTATCATGTGCCGCTGGCTTGGGATATCCGCGGCGAGCTGGATGTCGCCGCGCTGGAGCGCGGCCTCAACCATCTCGCGCAGCGCCACCCGGCGCTGCGAACGGCCTTTCCCGAGACAGACGCCGGGCCCGTGCAACAGGTAAACGATTGGCACCTGAGGCTCGACGTCGTGCCGATTGCTCCCCTGCCGGGCAAAAATGGGCGGGCGGAGGCGATACGGCAGGCCGGCGAGCTGCTGCATAAACCGTTTGCTCTGACCACAGGGCCTTTGCTGCGCGCTGTCCTTTACCGGTGGAGCGCTCGTGAGGCGCTGCTCGTGTGGGTGGTGCACCAAATGAACTTCGACGGCGGCTCCATGCGAATCATCGGACGCGAATTGGGCGAGTGCTACAGGGCTTTCGCCGCAGGAGGAGTTCCTTCGCTTCCGGCGCTGCCCATCGAATATGCGCATTATGCGTGCTGGCAACGCGATTCCCTGAACGGGGAGCGCCTGGAGCAGGCAGTCGCATTTTGGCGAAGCCAAACCCGGAAGGGATACCGGCCATTGCCGTTGGGGACGGGTGGCTCATGTTGCCCCAACGACGGCTGTCCAGCCGCGCAGGTACCCGTGCTCCTGTCGAAAGATCTTCGAGACGAACTCCGGCGCCTGAGTGTCGCGGAAGGCGCCACCACGTTCGCGGCGGTGTTTGCCTCGTTCGAGGCCCTGCTGAGCTGCTACACAGGATGCGATGACATCCTCACGCTGGCCTCGGTGGCGGCGCGCACCGAGCCTAAGCTGCGGCACCTGGTTGGGCTGGTCTCAAACGTTCTGCCGCTGCGGCTGGACCTTTCGGGCGGGCCGAGCCTGAGGCAGCTTATCCGGCGCGCGAGCGCCGTGGTCTCCGCTGCCTTCGCCCACCAGGTTCTGCCGCTGAGCCAGATCCTCGACATGCTGGTCCCGGCGGACAGCACGATCACTACGCCCCTGCTCCAAGTCGCCGTTGCCTACATGACCACGCCGCCCCCGGTGCTCGATCTCGGCCCGGTGACCTTTACGCCCTGCTCGGCGGTGGAGAACCGCACCTCCAAGCTGCACCTGCAGTTGGAATTGGCAGACGGCCGCGACGGCGTTACCGGACACCTCAAATACCGTTCGGACCTCTTGCCGGGCGACACCGCCCGCAGCCTGGTTGAGGACTGGCAAGACCTGATCGCAAAAGCGGTAGCCAATCCCGATCTGCGTCTGCAGGCGCTGACCGGCGGACCGCGGATTTTCCAGTCCGCAGCGGTGCCTGGACCACGCCTGGCGCCGGGTTCCCGTGCTGGGCAGAGATCGGGGATTGCTGCGGACTGGAAAGTCCGCGCTCCGGCAGCGCTGGCATCCCCCGACTCCTCCACCGGTCCGGACGAAGCGCCTGGCCCAGTCACCTCGCGCGCGGCACTGGAGGAAGCCCTAACGCGGATTTGGGAGCGGGTGTTCGGGCTGCATCCGATCAGGGCCAACGACAACTTCTTTGGCCTGGGAGGCCACTCGCTGCTGGGGACGAGGATCGTTGCCGCCATCGAGCAGGAGATGGGGAGGACACTGCGCTTATCCACTCTGTTCCAGGAGCCGACGATTGCCCGGCTGGCTGCCGCAATGCAGGGAGAGCAGGCCGCGAGGTGGTCCTCGATTGTGGAGATCCAGCCGCAGGGCAACCGGCCGCCGCTGTTCCTCGTCCACGGCGTCGGCGGGGGCATGTTCTGGGGCTACAACAACCTGGCGCGCTGCCTGGGGAATACCCAGCCCGTGTATGGCTTTAAGTCGCGCGGGCTGGATGGGTTGGAGGAGTTCACGCGCATTGAAGATATGGCGGCGCACTATGTCGAGGAGCTACGCCGGTTTCAGCCGGAGGGGCCCTACAACCTGGGAGGCTATTGCTTCGGCGGGAATGTCGCTTTCGAGATGGCCTGCCAACTGGCCGCGCAGGGGGAGAAAGTCGGCCTGCTGGTGCTGATGAACTGCTGGCCGAACAACTCCAGCTACACTCGCCTGAGCTGCACGCCCCAGTTCTTCGCCAAAGCGCTGTGGAATTTCGGCTTGCGCCTGGCGCACCAGGTCCGCTTCGGAGCCCAGCGCCCACGCGACTACCTGAGATGGCGCACGGCCTGGGTATATAAGCGCCTCAAGGCCGTGATCACGCGCAACCTCGAAGACCGCGTGGCGGTCGAGGACATTGTGGACTTATCGCAGCAAACCCCCGCGGAGCGGCAGCTTTGGCGCACCCACGTCCGGGCCTGGCTGCAGTACCAGCCCAAGCGCTACCCGGGCCGCATCGTCCTCTTTCGCACGCGCGGCCACCCGCTGGTTTGCTCGTTCGACCACCAAATGGGTTGGGCCGGCCTCGCCGCCGGCGGGGTCGAGGTCCACATCTGCCCCGGCGACCACGAGAGCATCCTCGAGGAGGAGAATGCCTTCCACACCGCCCGCTACTTGCAGACGGCCCTGGCCGAGGCCCGCACCGCTCAAACTTCCTATGCAAATCGAAGAACAGATACGCCAGTTCATATCGAAGAACCTCTACTATGCGGACAGTCCCATCGGTGATGAGGATTCGTTCCTGGAAACCGGAGTCGTGGACTCAATGGGCATCATGGAGCTGGTCGCCTTTGTCCACTCCGACTTCGGCGTGCAGACAGCTCCCGAAGAACTGGTAGTCGAGAACTTTGGTTCCATACGCAAGCTCGCCGAGTTCGTCAGGCGGAAGCTCCCGCCGCCGGTGCCGGAGAAGCCGGAGCTGAGCGTGGCGGGCTGAAGTCAATGGCTTGCACCACGGCGAACATCGCTGAATCGCTGCTGGCCAAGGGCGCGGACTCGGCCGCCGCCGTGCTGCACCGTGACCGGCTCATAACCTACGGCGAGCTGCGGCGGGAGGTGCTGCAAATCGCCGGCCAGCTCCTGGCGGACGGCCATGTCAAGGGCGACCGGGTGGCCCTCTGCGTGGAGAACAGCCCGTTTTTCGTCGCCGCTTACCTGGGCACCATACGCGCCGGGCTGGTCTCGGTGCCAATTCAAACCGAAGCCACGGCAGAACGGTTTAAGGCGATAATGACAAATACGGGCGCGCGCAGCGTATTTGTGTCTGAACGCCTGCAAGGCCGAGTCCGCCCGTGGGCTCAGGAGCTGGGCGTCATCCTGCTGACGGAGAGCTACGCGAGAGGTTCACCGGCCGCTGCGGCGCCTTCATTTCCTGAGGCAGAGCCCACGCGCGACCTCGCCGCGCTGATGTTTACCTCCGGTTCGACCGGCTCGCCCAAGGGCGTCATGGTCACGCACCGGAACATCGAGTGCAACACGCGTGACATCATCCAGTACTTGGGGCTGGTTCCCGACGACCGGGTGATGGTCGTGCTGCCGTTCCATTACTGCTTCGGGCTGAGCCTGATGCACACGCATCTCATGGCCGGCGCCTCGCTGGTGCTGAACAACGACTTCCGGCTCTTCCCCGAGACCATGCTCCTCGAAATGCGGCGCCGCGAGTGCACCGGGCTGGCCGGCGTGCCCTCGACTTACCAAATCCTGCTGCGCCGCTCGCGCTTCCGTGAGCTGGCCTTCCCGCACCTGCGCTGGCTCCAACAAGCTGGCGGCAGGTTGCCCAGCCCCTGTATCCGTGAGATCCAGGCGGCCTTCCCCGGCGTACGGTTCTTTGCCATGTACGGGCAGACCGAAGCCACGGCGCGCCTGAGTTACCTGCCGCCAGAGCGCCTCGCCGATAGGCTAGGCTCGATCGGCAAAGGCCTGCCGTCCACCGAACTGGCGGTGCTCCACAGCGATGGCACGCCGATCCAGCCGGGCTCCGATGAGCTTGGCGAAGTCGTCGCTGCCGGAGACAACATCACGCCGGGTTACTGGAACGATTCCACCGAGACCGCGGCCTTCTTCCGCAACGGCAAGCTGCATACCGGGGACATCGCGCGCGTGGACTCGGATGGCTTCATCTACCTTGTGGATCGGGCGCGGGACATGATCAAGAGCGGCGGGCACCGTGTTAGCGCGCAGGAGGTCGAGGACGTCCTCGCGGAGCTGCCGGGCGTGCTCGAAGTCGCCGTGGTCGGCGCCCCGCACGAAGAGTTGGGAGAAGCCAGCTACGCGTTCGTGGTGCCCACGCCGGGCGCGTGCCTGACAGCCCGCGAGGTGAAGGCCCACTGCCGGAAGCGCCTGCCCGCGTTCATGGTGCCGGAGGAAGTGGCATTCCTGAAGGACTTGGTCCACAACAGTGCAGGCAAGGTCCTCAAGCAAGAGCTGCGACGACTTGCTTTAGTCCATTCGGCACTGGTCATGCCTTCGTCATTCGGCCTTCGTCATTCGTCATTCTCATTGGGCCCGCGCGTGCTGCCCCGCGGGCCAACCGTTCCAGCCAGAACCCAGGCCGCGCCTTCGCCTCCGCGAGCGAAGCCATTTCCGTCAAGGCGTAAGCCTGTGTGAATTGGCGGCGGGCAGCCGCCGGGGAGGCAAGCACTCCCGCCAGGCCGTAGCAGGGCTTGCGCAATTCACGGCAGCGCGCGGCGATTTCACCCGCGCCCTTCCCCATGAAAGAAGAGGCGTCAATCGTCCCTTCTCCCGTGATGACCAGGTCTGCCGCGCGCAAGCGCTTCTCCAGGGAGGCCAGTCGGGCAAAGAGCGCAAACCCCGGCTCGAGCCTCGCGCCCAGGAACACGTGCAGGCCGAAACCGAGCCCCCCCGCCGAGCCGGACCCAGGGACGCGTGTGAGGTCGGCCCCCAACTCCCGCCGCACCACTCGGCCCAGGGCGCTCAGGCAGCGCTCGGTCAAAGTGAAGTCCCGCGGCCGCAGGCCTTTTTGCGGACCGTAAATGCGCGTAGTCCCTCGCCGCCCGAGCAGCGTGTTCTGCACGTCCACCGCGACAACCGACTCAGCGAACCAGCAGCTATGGGCCGGCTTCTGCACCTGCTTGAGCCGCCCAAGACCGGTCCACCGCTCGATGGAACGGCCTGCGCCGTCCAGGAACCGCCAACCTAGCGCGCGTGCCATGCCGAACCCTGCGTCGCAAGTCGCACTGCCGCCCAGGCCGATCATGCACCGCCTGGCTCCGGCGCGCGCCGCGGCACGCAGCACCAGCCCCAGGCCGGTGGTGTCCAGGTCAAAGGGATGAAACCGCCCGGCCGGCAGCATGGCCAGCCCGACCACTCGCGCCGATTCAACCACCGCCGTCCGGCTGACCGGGTCCCACCACCACGCGGCAAGGCACGGGCGCCCGGCCGCATCCACCGTGCGCGCGAGCCGCCGCGTCGCTCCGAGCAACTGGCTGATGACCTCGCCGAAGCCGTCCCCGCCGTCCGTCATGGGCGATAGCTCCAGTGCGTCCCGCGGCCTCTCCCTGCACCAGCCCCGCGCAATCGCCTCCGCCGCCGCCTGCGCCGTCAGCGTGCCCTTGAACTTGTCAGGCGCAATCAGGACGCGCATGGAAACCAAGGTAGGGACGCCTCGCCGAGGCGTCCGTATTGTGGCAGCGGCGGGCGCCTCGGCGAGGCGTCCCCACCACTCGGGCTGGCACTAACCATTGGAATATCCTCCGTGGAAATCCGTGCAATCCGTGTCTCCGCCTCCGCGGGCAGCCCCAAAGGCACACACCTCGTGCTTGTTGGCGCACAGGCGGCTCAGGAAAAGTTCGCTCGTCAACGCAGGCAGCTCCCGTTTTAACCGGGCCACCGCCTCTACGCCGGTCCCCTGCCCTGCACCCAGGTGCGCCTTCCCGGCCTTTAGGCTGACCACGAAATGGCGGCACCACCCGCGGCGCAACCATTCCAGCAGCAGGTCCGCGCTGCGTTCCGGCGCGGCGATCACGTCGCACAGCAGCCAGTTCACGGGCCGCTCTGGCCGGAAGCGAAACGCGTCGCCCGCCTGGAACTGCACGTGCGGGTTGCGCAGCAGGTCCTCGCGCAACGGTGCGCGGTCAACCGCGATCACCCTCGCCCCGCGCGCCACGGCCACGTAGCTCCAACTTCCCGGCGCCGCCCCCAGGTCAACGCACGTCTCGCCTCGCTGGATGCTGCGCCCCAGACGTCGCTCGGCCTCGACCAGCTTCGCAAAGGCCCGGCTCGGGGCTGCCTTGTCCACGGCCACGGGCACCTCGCCTCTCGGAAAGGGCGACACCAGGTGCCGCTGCGCGAACGGGAACGGCGCCAGGGCCACCGAGATAAAGCCTGCCTCGGGCGCCGTCAGCAGCACCTGCACCAGCGAATCGCCCTCCGTAAAAGGCGCTGGGACGGCCCGCAGCCGGCGCAACAGGTAGCGGCGCTTCTTCTGGAGCAGCTCGAGCGCCGTTTCCCGGACGAGCCGGCAACGGTTGCGCCCGGCGTCGGCTTCCGGCTGCCGGGTCCCCTGCCCTGCATTCACCTCCGGGACGGCCTCCGACCAGCCTTTGCTGGCGCTATGCCAGGCGCGCGCGCCGATCCGGTGCAGCCCCCGCTCGCCGTACCGCGGCTCGACGTGCAAGGACCACGGCTGGTCGTCCGGCACGACCCCGGCCACCGCCTCCACCACCAGCCCCGCCCACTCGCGGACAGATCCCGCGCGCACGGGCACGGCCTCCGGCAGCAACTGCCGCGCGAAGGACAGGCAAGGCAGCCTCCCGAGCCGCGCACCGGTCCAGGGCGCGATCAGACCTCCGGGCGGCGGAGCAATGGTTGGAGCGCAGGCTGCCTCGGCCCCGGCGCCGGCCTGCGCCAGCTCAGCGCGCAGCTCCGCTTCCGAGTCTTCGGCCCAGAGCAGCACGTGCACCCTGAGGTTATTGCCGCTCGTATTCGCCCTTGCTCACCCGCTTGAGCACGGTAAAGCCCGCCTTCTTGGCGTCGCTGATCGAAACCGTCTTGGGCGAGTTGAACGTGGACCACACCCGGCGCACGGGCTTTTTGCAGGCCGGGCACTTCGTCAACGGCGCGGCGGACAGTGGCCGGCGCAGAGTGAACTTCCCGCCGCAAACCGCGCAGTTCCCCTCGCACAGTTCGTATTCGTATAGAGGCATAACCTGAGATCAGCCGGTGAAGACTACCCCTTCCCGCCTTGCCCCGGCAACCTTGGAACTCCACGCGTGGTGCGTGTTCCGTGTTGCGTGGTCTGTGGCCACGCAATACGCAGGTCACGGCCGTCGCCTCCGGTCCCGCCACGCTATCCCCAACTGCGGCTCCAACCAGTTCTTCAGACTGTCTAAACCTTGAGCAACCGGCGCAGCCCGGGACGCGCGCGGAACGGCACGCGCCAACGTTTTGATTTGCGGCCCCGCAAGCGACGCTCGGGGCTATCTGCCGCCCGGAGACTGCCTTGAATCCGCCGTAGCAGCCGTAGCCCCCGGATGGACGAGAAAAACCGTTTGACATGGCGGCGCACGGCCCTATGCTTCGCGTCAAGTAGCGATGTGCTCAGTTGAGCGGAACTGATGCTGGTTTTGCTTCGCGGGTCGGGTCACGGCGGATGCGCTTGCTGGGCGTTGTGTTGTACTATGTTGTCGCGGCATATGATTCACACCAAGCGGGCGGGGCGCGCAGCCTGGCCAGGAAGTTCCCATCAGAGTGCTTCGCGTTCAGTTCGACTCAGGTCAATCTCCCTGGTGCTCTTTACAATGCTGACCGGGGCAGCATTAACACGGTCTTACGGCCAGTATCCCTCTTCGGCGACCGGCTCCTACACAGTCTCCCGGTCCGGCAATAACATCATCTATACGTTTACGGGCAGCGGCACATTCACCCCGTCGTTGAGTCTCACCGCCAACCTGCTGGTGGTGGGCGGCGGCGGCGGGGGCGGGGGCACGGCCGGAGCGACGAACAACTTCGCAGGCGGGGGCGGGGCCGGAGGAGTCGTGGCCCAGGCGAATGTCGGGCTAACGGCCGGCACGCAATACACCGCGACCGTGGGTGCTGGCGGCACAGGCGGCTCGTCGGGGATCGCCGGCGGCAACGGCGGGGATTCGGCATTCGGCACTTACACCGCGACGGGAGGCGGAGGAGGCGGGTCAACCGGCGGCAGCCCGGTGCCTCGTGATGGCAAACCAGGGGGCTCCGGTGGGGGCGGGGCAAGCGACACCGTCAGCGGTGCCGGGGGTGGCGGGACTTCCAATCAAGGCAACAGCGGATATTCTGCCTCTGATGGCACTCGAGGCGGAGGAGGCGGAGGCGCAGGAGCGGCAGCTAATTACGCTGACGGCGGCGGCGGGCTCGCGAGTAGCATTTCCGGGGCCTCGGTTACTTATGCCTGCGGCGGCGGCGGCGGGGCGTCCACGCTCCTGACGGTCGGTGCTGCCGGGTGCAGTGGCGGCGGGAAAGGCGCTTGCAACGGAACTGGAGTGGCCGCCAGTCCCAATACCGGCTGTGGCGGCGGCGGTGGTGGCACCGCGCTGTATTCCAGCTCTCCGGAGGCGGGCGGCGCCGGCGGTTCAGGAATCGTGATTGTCAGCTACCCCGTGCCCACTTATACGGTCACCGCCTCGGCAGGAGCAAACGGCTCGATCAGTCCATCAGGGACCACCACGGTGAACTACGGTGCCAGCCAGACCTATACCATCACGCCTGCGACAAATTACGTGATAAGCGACGTCCAGGTGGACGGTTCATCAGTAGGGGTGACGCCGAGCTACACCCTGGCGAACGTCAATGCCAACCATAACATTGCGGCAAGCTTCGCCCCTCTGTCCGCCACCTCCACTGCTACCGGTGCGTTTAACGCGGCTGAAGTGGGCAGCAGCGCCGTTTATGAATTCACGAACAGCGGCACGTTCACGCCCGCAGTCGGCATGACGGCTAATCTCCTGATTGTCGGCGGTGGCGGAGGCGGGGGTGGTGCGGCTTCCAGCAGCTCGTGTTACAATCTGGGCGGTGGTGGAGGAGCGGGCGGAGTCATAGCCACCGGTCTCGTGCTCACGGCCAACAACGCATACACGGTCAGCGTTGGCGCGGGCGGCTCGCCAGGGACGTATTCCAGCGCCGGAGGCAATGGCGGAGACTCAGCTTTCGGGACCAACAGCGCAAAGGGCGGCGGCGGGGGCGGGTCAGCGTACAGTGCGTCGGGTGCTATCGGCCTGAATGGCGGTTCAGGTGGAGGCGGTGCGCGCTATAACTGCGCGGTCTCAGGAAACGGGGGGACCGGGACTAGCCAGCAGGGCACCAATGGCGCTGCGGGAGCTTCCGGCCTGGGGGGTGGTGGGGGCGGCGCTGGAGCGGCAGGTGGGACGGACGGCTACAACCAGGACGGCGGCGCCGGCAGGGCGAGCAGCATCACAGGCACCTCGGTTACCTACGCTGGAGGTGGAGGCGGCGCGGCTATTGGGGGGAGCTCGTACCCGGTAGGGAGGGGCGGAGCCGGAGGTGGTGGGGCGGGTTCGGCTACCAGCCCCGGCTCGTCGGGAGAGATCAACAAAGGTGGAGGCGGCGGTGGCGGCTCCAACAGCGGCGGCAGCAATCTGGGAACCGGTGGCGCCGGTGGATCAGGCATTGTCATCATCAGCTACTCGCTTAAGGACACACCCACCGTGAACTGGCCGGCGGCGAGCGCCATCACCTACGGGCAGGCGCTTTCGGCTTCCACGCTCTCCGGCGGCAACGCCTCAACCGCCGGGACGTTCGCCTTCGCCTCCCCTGGCACCATCCCTGCAGCGGCGGGGAATTATAGTGCTGCCATCACCTTCACCCCCGCGGACACGAGCACTTACAACGCTGCGGTCGGAAACGTCAATGTGATCGTGAGTCCAGCAGGCACTACGTGCAGCATCGCCACATCCCCTAACCCCGCGCTGCCCACCGACACCATCACCTTCACAGCCACGGTGACCAGCAGCGGACCAATTCCGACCGGCACAGTGCAGTTCAGGAGCAATGGGAGAGATCTGAACGGCGCGGTCCCACTCAACGCCAGCGGTCAGGCCCAGGCGAGCGTGATCGCTTCATCCCTCGGCCACGGTGGCTTTGCAGTCAGCGCTTCGTATGTGAACAGCGACGGCAATTTCACCGCGAGCATCGGCGCGCTGGCCTCCAACCAGGTGGTGAATCAACCGCCGACCGCGGCTTCGCCCACGTGCAGCCGCGCGCCCAGCATAAGTCTCAAGATTCCGGTGTCGGCCCTCGGGACAGATGCGGATGGCGATGTGCTTGAGGTGTCGGCGCTCGGCCCCAGCGAGCAGGGGGCGACCCTCTCCCACAATGCCACGTGGGTCTTTTACCTGCCCGCCAGCGGCAACGATAACCCTGATACTTTCGGCTACACGATCAGCGACGGTTACGGCGGAAGCGCCAGCGGCACGGTGACTGTATCCGTGGTGCGGCAGGGCGCGGTGGCCACGCAGATCACTTACACGGAGAGCGGGGTGGTCATCAGCTTTGCGGGTATTCCGGGTTACTGGTACGATGTTCAGCGCGACAGTGACGCGCAGTTCACCTGCCCAACGGTAATCACAACGACGCAGGCGCCGCCGGCTGGGGTGTTCACGGTGCCGGATTGCGATCCGCTGAATCCCGCGGGCTACTACCGGCTGATGCAGCATTAGCGCACGATTTCAGTTTGGTGGGGAGGCTTCGCCGAGCCCTCGCTGCCGGGGTGAAACGTGCGGCTCGCCAGCCGAACGCGGTTTTGGGCGCGTCCCTGGACCGCCAACCCCTGGCCCGGAAGAAGTTATTGTCATAGGGCGGCCAACCCCCTACAGTAGCCGGAGAGAAGACGTATGGCCACTGGTTCGGAAATCCCCTTCGCATCGGCTGCCGCAAGTCGAGGGAGTGCTTTTTGGCAAGGCAAACGGGTGCTCATGACGGGTGCGAGCGGCTTCGTGGGCTCGAATTTGCGACCTCGCCTGGCGGCGACGGGTTGCGAGCTGATTTGCCCCTCGCGACGCGATTACGACCTGCTGGAGCAGGCGCAGGTGCGCCGGATGTTCGCGGACACGCGGCCCCACCTGGTGCTGCACCTGGCGGGCCTGATCGGCGGCATTCTGGCAAACAAGGAGCGCCCGGCGGATTTCGCGTACCAGAACCTGCTGATGGGCACCCTGATGTTGCACGAGGCCTGGCGGGCGGGCGCGCAGAAGTACGTCACGTTGATGGGCGGTTGCAGCTACCCGGCAGTGGCCCCCAGCCCCATCAAGGAAACGGAGCTCTGGAAGGGTTATCCCCAGCCCGAGAGCGCGCCTTACTCCCTGGGCAAGGCGATGGGTTCCGTGCAGGCCGAGGCCTACCGTCGGCAATACGGGTTCAATGCCGTGGTCCTCGTCCCGGGCAACCTGTATGGGCCTTTTGACAACTTCGACCTGCGGAACTCGCACGTCATCCCCGCCCTCATCCGCAAGATCTACGAGGCCCGGCTTAAGGGCGCGGAGGAGATCGTCATGTGGGGCACCGGCAAGCCCGTGCGCGATTTCATCTACGTCGAGGACGCCTGTGAGGCCATCCTGCAGGCGATGGTGAACTATAATGGCAGCGACCTGATCAACATCTCATCCGGCGTGCCGGTCACGATCCGTGAGTTGGTCGAGACCACCGCCGCGCTCTGCGGCTACCAGGGGCGCGTCCGCTGGGACACGAGCAAGACGGACGGGCAGATGCTCAAAGGCTACGACGTCAGCCGGATGCGCGAGTGGCTGGCCTACAACCCGCCGACGACCTTGCGCGAAGGCCTGCGCAAGACCATCGCCTGGTTCGAGGCCAATTACGCGAGCGCCAGGCTGGAGGTCGGAGTTTGAAGCGCGCCATCGTGATCGGGGCGCAGGGGTTCGTGGGCTCAGCCTTCGTGCGCTGTCTGAAGCAGCGCCCCCTCGAGGTGATTGAAGTGACGCGCCAGAGCTACGCGCGGCACGCGGGCACTGGCGCCGACGTGGTGATTCAGGCGGCCTGCAATTCGCGTAAATACCTGGCGGATGAGGACCCGGTTGGCGAATTTGATTCCTCCGTGCGGCTCTGCCTGCAGGCGCTGAAGGACTTCCCCACGCCGCTGAACGTGCACATCTCCAGCGCCGATGTCTATGCCGACCTGGCCAACCCCTGCGCCACCAGCGAGGAGTCGCCCATTGACGCAGGCCGCATTTCCCATTACGGGCTGCACAAGCTGCTGGCCGAAGAACTTGTCCGGCACTATGCCGGCCGCTGGCTCATTGCGCGGCTCGCCGGCATGGTCGGTCCCGGCTTGCGCAAGAACCCGGTCTTCGATGTGCTCAACGACCGCCCGCTGCGTATCCACCCGGATTCCCAGTACCAGTTTGCGGCGACCGACCTGGTGGCGGAGACGGTTTGGCGGCTCGTCGAGGCCGGTGAGGCCAACCAGGTCTTCAACGTGTGCGGCCGTGGGCTGGTATCGCCGCGCCAGGTGGCGGAGCTGGCCGGCCGCAAGCTGGATCTAAGCCTCGTGCCCTCCGACGCCCGGCCGCGGATCATGGATGTCAACATCGGCAAGATTTCCCGGCGCGCCGAGGTGCCTCTGAGTCTGGACACGGTCCGCGCTTTCGTGGCCGGCTACCCGGCGGCCAAGCCGGTGCCTGCATGAGCCCCAGCCTGCCCCAGGGTCCGGGCCCCCGCGATGCCGGCAAGCCGCTGGTGTCCATCATTGTCCCCACTTACAACCGAGCCCGTTTTTTGGAGCGGTGTGTTCGCAGCGTGCTGGGTCAAACCTACCGGGCGCTGGAGTGCATCGTCGTGGACGGGGCCTCGCAGGACGGCTCAGTGGAGATCCTCCGGCGCCTGGCCGCCGAGGACTCCCGGTTGCGGTTCATTTCCGAGCCGGACCAGGGCGAGGTGTACGCGGTCAACAAGGGCCTGGACCTGGCGAAGGGCGAGATTTTCGGCCAGCAGGCCAGCGATGATTATTACGTGCCGGACGCCGTCGAGGCCGCCGTGGCTTTTCTGCTCCAACACCCGGAATATGCCGGTGTCGGCGGCGACGGGCGATACGTGGACGAGCACGGGAACGACCTGGGCCGGGGCGTGATCACATACCGAGGCGAGATGTCGCGCCGGACCATCAAGCGCATCCTGCGCGTCCGCTGGAAGGCGAACGCGGTCTGCCACGGCTCGTTCTTCGGCTGGCGCGAGCGCGTCCTCCGGGTGGGCAAGCTCGATCCGGCTTTCTCGGTGATCCCGGATTGGGAGTTTTACCTGCGGCTCCTGGACGCCGGCGAGACCATTGGTCACCTCGAGAAGATTCAATACTGCTTTACGATCCACGGCGAAATGGGCGCGCAAAAGTATTGCGAGCAGGTGGAAGAGCAGCGCGCGCGGCTTCACCGCCGCTACGGGATGAAGTGGCATGACGAGCTGTTCCGCGCCACCTTCGGTCGGGCCATGAGCTACCTGGCCAACCCCTACCGCTCCCCGTTCCCCGCGGGCCTCCGCCGCGAGGTTGGCGACGCGCTCGCCCGGCGTGCGGCGCGCCGCGCCCCGGCCATTTAGGCCCAGTGGGGCCCTGCTTTTCCCCTTTACCTTTTAGCCGGTGTCCCCCCTAATCTCCGGGCCATGAAAATCGTTCTAGCCTATTCGGGCGGTTTGGATACTTCGGTCATCCTCTCCTGGCTCAAGGAGAAATATGACGCGGAGATTATCGCCTTCTGCGCCAACATCGGGCAGGAGGAGGAACTCAAGGGCCTCGACGCCAAAGCCCGGCGCACCGGCGCGTCCAAGTGCCATATCGTTGACCTGCAGGAGGAGTTCGCGCGCGATTTCATTTTCCCGATGGTCCAGGCGGGCGCGGTGTATGAGAGCCAGTATTTCCTGGGCACCAGCATTGCCCGGCCGCTGATCGCCAAGGGCATGATCGAGGTGGCCCGGCAGGAGAAAGCCCAGGCCATCGCCCACGGCGCCACGGGCAAAGGCAACGACCAGGTCCGCTTCGAGCTGACCGCCGCCTGCCTGGCGCCCGAGCTGGAAGTCATCGCCCCCTGGCGCGACGGCCTGTTCCGGGACCAGTTCCCGGGCCGCGCCGAGATGATCGCCTATTGCGCCAAGAAGCACATCCCTGTGCAGGCCTCGGCCAAAAAGCCCTACTCGATGGACCGCAACCTCCTGCACCTGTCCTTCGAGGCCGGCATCCTCGAGGACCCCTGGATGGACGTCTTCACGCCGAAGAACAAGGACATGTTCAAGCTGAGCGTCGCCCCCGAGGACGCGCCGGACAAGGCGGAATACGTGACGCTGGATTTTAAGAAAGGCAACTGCGTGGCCGTGAACGGCAGGGCCCTCAGCCCGCTGGGCGTCATGCGCGCCCTCAACAAGCTGGGCGGCAAGCACGGCGTCGGGCGCGTGGACCTGGTCGAGAACCGCTACGTAGGGATGAAATCGCGCGGCGTTTACGAGACGCCCGGCGGGGCGATCCTGCATTTCGCGCACCGGCAGATGGAGACGCTGACGATGGACCGCGAGGTGATGCACCTGCGGGATTCGCTGGTGCCGCGTTACGCGGAGCTGGTGTATTACGGCTACTGGTTCGCGCCGGAGCGGCTGGCCTTGCAGGCTTACGTGACGGAAAGCCAGAAGAACGTGACCGGCACCGTCCGGGTGAAGCTCTACAAGGGCAACATAATGTGCGCGGGCCGGAAGTCGCCCGTGAGCCTGTATAACCCGGCCATCGCCACGATGGAGGCCGACCCGACCAAGGCCTACAACCAGGAAGACGCCACCGGCTTCATCCGCCTGAACGCGTTGCGGCTCAAGGTGGGAGCGCGCGTGCATGGCCGGAAGTCCCGCGCCTGATCGGCCCGCGCAAAATCCATTGACACCGCCGCCGATTCGCCTAGTCTCGGCGCGTGGATGCTCATGCGGGGACAGGCAGGCACCGGCACAGATCCAGGCGCAAAATCCGCTCGGTTGCGCTCTTCTGCCTTCTCCTGCTGGTCCTGGGGGGTCTAATCGCCGGCTTGTTCTATTTGATGAGCAGCCCGATGTGGACGCTGCGTTAGCTTCTCCGTATGCGGTGCATTGTCACAGCCGGGCCGACGTTTGAGCCGCTGGACGCTGTACGGCGCCTCACGAATTTCTCCACCGGCCGCCTCGGGTGCGAGCTGGCCAATTTCCTGTCCGACCGCGGGCACGAGACCACCTTGCTGCTCGGGCAGCCGGCCACCTACCCCGGCCCGCAGCGCGCCCGCCAGATCACGACCTTCACCACCACCGCCGATCTCCGCGCCCGCCTGCAGGCCCTGGCCGCCCGGCCCGTGGACGCCCTCTTTCACGCCGCCGCGGTGAGCGATTTCGGCTTCGGCAAAGTGTGGCATCGCTCAGCCCAGGGCGAGATGACAGAGCTGAAGGCGGGCAAGTTCGGCACGCGCCAGGGCGCCTTGCTGGCCGAGTTGGTGCCGACCCCCAAGATCATCGCCGAGCTGCGGCAATGGTTCCCCGGCGCCCGGATCGTCGGCTGGAAATACGAAGTGGACGGCACCCGCGAGGCCGCGGTGCGCCTGGCCCGGCGGCAGCTTGCCGAGTGCCGCACCGATGCCTGCGTGGCCAACGGCCCGGCCTACGGCCCCGGCTTCGGCCTCGTCACTGCCGACGGCCCGGCGGCTCATTTCGCGACCCGCCCCGCGCTCTTCGCCGCCCTCGAGAGCTACTGCGCCCCGATGGAGGATGGAAGATAGAGGATGGAAGATGGAGAATAGAGGATAGCGGATCGCCTCCACCTTCTATCCTCCATCCTCCATCCTCCTCGCGGCCCGGGGCCGCGGCCCAAACAGCGCCGTGCCCACGCGGATGATCGTCGCCCCCTCCTCGATAGCCACCTCGAAATCGCCCGTCATCCCCATGCTCAAGTGGGGCAGGGGCGCCCCCAGGATTTGCTCGCACCGCCCCTTGAGGTCCCGCATCTGCCGGAACACCGGCCGCACCTTCTCCGGATCCGCCGTCCAGGGAGGCACCGTCATCAGCCCATGAAGCTCGAGCCGCGGCAGCGCGTTGAGCCGCCCCAGCTCGGCCAGCAACGGCTCCGGCCCATAGCCAAACTTGCTCGCTTCCCCCACCGCGTTGACCTCCAGCAGGATCGGCATCGTCTTGCCCGCCTGCTCCGCCCGCCGCGAAATCTCCTCCGCCAGCCGCAGGCTGTCCACGCTCTCGATCATCTGGAACAGCTCCACCGCCTCCCGGCACTTGTTGGTCTGGAGATGGCCGATCATGTGCCAGCGCAAATGCCCGGGGCAGAGCGGGATCTTCGCCCGCGCCTCCTGCACCTTATTCTCCCCGAACAGCCCAAGCCCCGCCCGCGCGGCTTCCGCCACCACTTCCGGCGGCTGAGTCTTGGTTACGGCCACCAGCGTCACCGCTCGCGGATCGCGCCCCGCCCGGCGACACGCCGCCGCCATCCGCTCGCGCACCGCCTCGACGCGGGCCCCGAGGCCCACGCCGCCTTCCCCCAGGCTCATCGCCGAAGCAGGCTGGCCAGGGTCTTGCGAGCGTAGGAAAGCCAGAGCAGGCCGAGGAAGCCGATGATCACCACCTGGCCGACGAGCGGAAAGCTGTAGATCAGGTAGGCGATCACGCCGCAAATGCACGTGGCCTTTATCAAATCTAAGATCGTCATAGCTACGGCGTTGACGCCGGGGGCGGGCGCCGAGGGCTGCTGCCGTGCTCCAGCCCCGTTCACTCGCGCCAAAGCAGGCGTCATTACGCCTTCGCATTATAGACAACGGCATCTCCCGTGCCAAGAAAAACCTGCAACGAGTTGCCAAATTATCCACCCCCGCCCCGTGAGCGCAGGCGGCCTACAGTCGCAAAGGGCTATCGTTGCGGCGGGTGCGAAACCTGCCCCTCAGGAGTGAATGATCTGAGAACCCGGCGCGTTGACATGCACGCTCAGAAGCTGGTGGCTGGCGAAAGCGGCGGTCAATTGTGGGTGGGTCTCCGGCGGGGCAAAGAACAGCAGGAACCCGCCGGCTCCGGCGCCCAGCAGCTTTCCGCCCCAGGCCCCCGCCGCCTGCCCCCGGGCATACATCGCGTCAATCTCCGCGTTGGAAACGCCCCCATCCAGGCTGCGCTTGGCTTCCCAGGCGCGGTGAAGCAGTTCCCCGAACTCGCGCCAGGGACGCTGGCTGGTGAGGATCTCATGGCCCTGGTCCACCATCGCGCGCATGCGGCGCAGGGCCGGGGTGTTCTCCTTCACCCGCTTGAGCTGCGGCGCAACCACGTCCGAAGCCTTGCGCTGGATGCCCGTAAACACCAGGAACAAGTGCTGCTCGAATTCCGCCAGCCGCCGCGGCGGCAGCGTAATCCGGTTCACCGCAAAATCCTCCTCCGTGCGGAACTCGACCACGTTGAACCCGCCGAAAGCCGCCATCACCTGGTCCTGGCATCCAACGTTCTCGCGCAGGAGCTGCCGCTCGACGTAAATGGCCTCGCGTGCCAGCTCCTGGGGTGTCAGAAACTGGCCTTTGAAGCTGTGCAGGGCTTGCAGCAGGCACACCGTAAACGTCGAGGAAGAGCCCAGCCCCGTAAACGACGGCAAATCCGCCATCATGTGGAGCTCGATCCCTCCATCGAACCCGCACAGCTTGAGGCATTCCCGGAACACCCGGTGCTCGATCTCATCCACCTGCCGGGCGAGCTCGACTTTGCGATAGGAAACACGGATGGCGTAATCGAAAAGCTGGTTCAGGAACGGGCTGGCGGTGAGGTAGCAGTACTTATCAATGGCCGTGGCCAACACAGCCCCACCTTCCTGCAGGAAATACTCGGGGTAATCGGTCCCGCCCCCGAAGAAGCTAATGCGAACGGGCGCGCGGCAGATGATCATGGCAGGGCCGACGTGCTCGGCGTGTGGGTGACCCGCAAAGGCGCTTTCACGGGCCGCAGTTTCAATGAACTCGCCTGCCGAGTCAATTCCAGCGAAGCCGGCACCGGCCTCACGGGCGCATCGTGCCGAGGTCCTGAGTTTGGTAGGGACGCCTCGCCGAGGCGTCCGTTTTGGACACACCCGGACGCATCGGCGAGGCGCCCCCACCAAACCAAGGACGGTGTGGGGATCAGCCCCCGCCTCACTGCCCTTTCCCGTCCGGGGCATTGGGATTGCAATTGATCCTGGAAGGGAAGGTATTCTGCTCTCGTTTCCAATCCTGGAAGCGCATCCTCTCGGCTGACCCGCCATAGCACCCGACCACGCCCCCGTTATCATGGTGGATGGTCTCATCCTCGTTGTAATCCACCGCGCCGTCGTTCCAGAGCACCGGGCTCCGCTCGTCCGGTTCGATCGTCAGGATCCCATCGGCGCGGAAAAGGCTCAGCTTGAGGCCGCAGCCATTGTTCCAAATGCCTCCATAATAGGGCTTTCCGCCCGTTCCCCCGCAACTGGTCGTCTCCCAGATATACGTTGAGTTCTTGATGATGCGGGCGGCAAAATTGGCGTCGTTGGTGCGGTCCGACGGGCAGCGAAAGACCGCCGCGTTGCGCAAGTAAGGGTAAATCTGCCCTCCTTCCAGGTGGTACATATCCGGCCCGGGGGAACCGTAGTAAAAGCACCAGGCGTTCGTGTAGGGCGGCGGAAGACCCGCACCGCAATAGGGGAGAAGGTCGCCGAAATCCTGGGCATACAGGTGGGCGCCGAGCAGAATCTGCTTGCTGTTGTTGATGCTGACGATGCGCCGGCCCTGTTCGCGCGCCCGAGAGAGCACCGGCACCAGCAGGGCGGCCAATATCGCGATGATCACGATCACGACCAGCAACTCGATCAGCGTGAAGCCGGCCCGGGCCAAAAACTCCACAGGGCGACGACGTCGGAACATAGCGCTCAAATCCCGGCCTGCGCGTCGCAGCCCCTCAAATCGAAGTGGCCGCTCTCATCCATACGCTACGCGGCGTCGGCCCCCGGGCCTTTACTGCAGGCGGATGCGGTAGAACCTGGCCGTGTTCGTCAAACCGTTATCGCTCAAGCCCACGGGGAAGCCGGTGCCGGTGATGGTGGTCAGAACTTTCCAGGAGGAGCCGTCCAAGGTGTCTTTGCACTCCAGCACGTAGCTCGGCCCCACCTCGGTTGGAATCGTGAGCAGGAACGTCGCCGAGTTCCAATTTAGCGAGCCGATCAGCGGCGATACCGCCGGGGTCAACGCCGCCGGCCCGCTGGTCGCCATACCGTCGGTGTTCGTAACCACGACCGTGTAGGTCGCAAAATCCTGGGGCTGGAGGTTGGTCAAGGACAACTGGGCCTTGGTCTGACCGCCCACCGGAAAACCGTTCTTCTGCCACTGGTAGGAGAAGGGCATGAGACCTTGCGCCGTGACGGAGAAGCCGGCGCTGCCGCCCGGCACGGCCGCCAGGCTCTTCGGCTGGCGGGTAATGACGGGTGGCCGCAGCACCGTCAGCACGGCTACCGAGCTCGTCGTGCAGCCGCTGGGGTCGGTAAGCACTGCCTGGTAAGAGCCCGCATCGTTGGTGGTAACGCTGCTCAGGAACAGGACAGCATTGGTCGCGTTGGGCAAGTTGGTTGTCGCATGCTGCCATTGGTAGGCCAGCGGCGGGCTGCCACAGGCGCTCACGCTCAAGGTAGCGTTGCTGGTCAGCACCGCCGAGGTGTTGGTGGGCTCTGACAGAATCTGCGGCGCGCCGGACACGATGATGGCCACGGCGCGGGTCGTCTGGTTGGTGGAAGCATCCGCGACGGTCAGGACCACGGTATTGGTGCCCACTGGCATGGCGGTGCCCGCCGGCGGCGCCTGGGCGATGCTGACAGCGCTGCAGTTGTCGCTGGCAACAACGTAGTTGGTAGTCGTCAGGTCGGGCAGGAGCGCCTGGCAGCTTGAATTGAAGCCAAGCGTCACCTCCAGAACGCAGGCCAACACAAAGGGCGGCGTTGTATCGGCGGCGGTGAAGGTGCTTGCGCAAGTGGACATATTGCCGGACCAGTCCCACACGCTGAAGGTGAGGTTGGTGGTTCCTTGGCCCAGCAGCGTGCCAGGGGCCGGGTTCTGCGTGACGGTGACCGGCCCGGAGGCATCCCACGCAACCACCTGCCCGGTAAGATCCGGGACAACCGCCGTGCAATTGGCCCCAACGGAAACGATGCGGTTGGAGGGGCACGAAACGATCGTCGGCGGGGTAGTGTCCACCACGGTCAGCACTGCGGGTCCGCCCACTGCATAGCCGTAGGCATTGCTTACGACCACAGAGTAACTCCCCCCCTGGGCAAACCCGATGTTCGTGAGCGACAACACGGGGCCGGCTGAGCCGGTGATAGGTGTCGTGCCAAAGTACCACTGGTAGCTGAGCGGAGAAATGCCCGTGGCCGTGACGGTGAACGCGGCATTGCTGCCGCACTCCACAGCCCGGCTTTGCGGAGGCGTGGTAATGGCCGGCGCGGGCGGGCACTTGCCGGCGCTGCCGGCGTTGTAAATGGCCGCTATCTCGCCGGCCGAAAGCGCCCGGTTGTAAATGCTGGCCTCGTCAATCAGCCCCTTGAAGTACCGCGACCCAACGCAATTCCCACAGACCGTGCGGCCGTTCTCCGACCCGATCGCCACAAAGCTGCTCGCGAGCATGGGCGAAATCGCGCCCGAAGCGGTCGTCGGAACGCCCCACGGCTGACCGTCAATGTAAAGCTGCACCTTGGTGCCGTCGTAGGTGCCCGCGATGTGATGCCACGCTCCCGAGGAGACCTTCGCTCCGCCCCCGTTGGCCGCCGAGGCCGTTTCGGGGAACGTCTGCCCGCCGTCGGTGCTGATGAAAAAGCTGACCCCGACCCTGGGCTGGGCGCCATCGGCGATCTCAATGCCATAAAAGTCGCTCGTAACCAAACCCTGGCAGCAATTGTTCATCGGGTTGGAAGGATCGGCCTTCATCCAGAACTCGACTGTGACCTGGCTTCCCACGTCCAGATTGGGAGCCTTGGGCACCTTCACGTAGGCGCCCGCTCCGTTGAAGCTGAAGGCTTGCCCCACTTCTCCCGCACCGAACGAGGCGCCGTTCATCAGGACGCCGTTGTTCGTGCCCAGTGAATCCAAGGCATTCCCCTCTCCAGCCCACCAACTCAACAGTCCGGAAGCCGGGGAAACGCACGGCGTCACGGGTTGCACGCTGAGCACCGCATTCGAGCTCAGGACATGGCCATAGAAGTTCGTGACCTGGACGGCATAAGTGCCGGCCTGCGCCATTTGAATGTCGGCCAGGCTCAGGAGGCTGCTGGTAGCGCCGGTGATGTTGGTGCCGTCGAACAGCCACTGGTAGCTCAGCGGCAGAGTCCCGGCGGCTTGCACGACGAACGTGGCGTCAGCCCCTACCAAGACCGCCTGGTCAGCGGGCTGCGCGTAGATGGTCGGCCCCGAGGGCGTCGCGCACTTCCCGGCGCTGCGCGCGTTGTAGATGGCGGCGATCTCGCCGGCCGAAAGCGCGCGATTGTAAATGCTGGGTTCATCAATCAGCCCCTTGAAATACCTCGCCCCGATGCAGGTCCCGCACGCCGTCCGGCCATCTTCGGACCCGATGCTCACGAAGCTGCTGGCCAGCATCGGCGAGATCGCCCCCGAAGCCGGCGTCGGCATGCCCCACGGTTCCCCGTCAATGTAAAGCTGCAGCTTGGACCCGTCGTAGGTGCCGGCCACGTGATGCCAGACCCCGGACGAGACCGCGGCCCCACCCCCGTTGGCAGCCGAAGCCGTCGCTGGGAACGAGTGGCCCCCGTCCGTGCTGATGAAGAAATCAACTCCGACCCTGGGCTGACCACTCTCCGCGATTTCGATGCCGTAGAAGTCGCTGGTCACCAGGCCCTGGCAGCACGTGCTCATCGTGTTGGAAGTGTCGGCCTTCATCCAGAATTCCACCGTCACCTGCGCGCCGACATCCAGGCTGGGCGCCTTCGGAACCTTCACATAAGCCCCCGCCCCATTGAAGCTGAAAGCCTGGCCGACGCGGCCTGTGGTGAAAGCGGCCCCGCTCTGTAGGCTGCCGTTATTGCTGCCGGCCTCATCCAGACAATCACCTTCCGCGCGCCACCAGCTCACCAGGTTCAGGGGCGGCGGCACGCAAACAGGAACATACACGGCCAGAACGGCGTTCGAACTCACCACCCCCCCGACACTGTTGGAGACCGACACGGAATAGGTGCCCGCATCGGCGAGTTGGATGCTGGTCCAGACAATCGAGCTGGCCGTGGTGCCGGCCAGATTGGTGCCGTTCAAGGACCATTGGTAGTTCAGTGGGGGCGTGCCTATCGCGGCGACGCTTAAGCTGGCCGGATCACCCGCAAACACGTTCTGGCTCTGCGGGTCCATCACAATCTTTGGCGCCACCTGGCCGGTGCCGACCACCACGTTATCCAGGGCCCAGTGGTCGTAGTTAGTGCCGTCGTTGGCCAACTGCCGCCAGCGGAACAACACGGCCGGTCCCTGCGCCACCGCCGGTATGGGCAGCGCCACGCCTGTCCAGTTGTAGTAATCCGGAGTGGCATAGCTGCCCAGCGCGGTCCAATTGCCCCCGCCATTGGTCGAGCTCTCCAGGACGACGCCCTGTGCCGGGAGGTTGTCCACTCGCGCCCAAGGCCAGGCCGAGCCGTTGGCCAGCCGCAGGCAAAAGCCAATCTGCCCGCCCGCCGTCGTGTTGATCGGCACCGTCGCGGCATACCGGCTGCCCTTGGCCCCGAACCACAGCGAGTTGGGCGCCGACACACTCCCGCCATAATTGGTCGCCACCACCGTGCTGCCCGGCACGCCCCCAAAGCCCGACCACTGCGTCAGGTCCAATCCCGAGTCAAAGGCATCCGCCATACCGGGAGCCGCCACGCTCAGGGCCAGCGTCGCCGTTTGTCCCACGCCGCTGCTCAGGTTGGTCAGCGCCAGGCTGGCCGGATACACCCCAGCAGGCAGCGCAGTCGTGGCGGCGCTCAGCGCGACCGAGACCTGCGTCGCCGGCCCGCCCGGCACCAGCGTGCCGCTGGTCGGCGACACGTCGAACCACGTCGAGGTGTTCGACAAACTCCAACTCAGCGCGTTGGTCCCCGTGTTGGTCAGCGTGAGATAGCCCGGGCTCGGGCTGAACGGCCCGCCCACGTTGCCGCTGAAGGCCAGGCTCGCGGGGCTCACCAGCAGCGCATCGGGCGTGGCCAGCGCATTGATCAGCTTCTGGCCCGCGGGCGTGCCCCAGCCCGTGCACAGGTCGTAACCGCTCACGCCGTAAAACTTAGTCGGGCTGCTCCCGCTGGTGTTATTGCCCGTCGTAATGTCATGAAAGCAGGTGGTGTACTTGGCCGCGTGTCCCAGCACATCCAAAGCCGGGTTGATGAACCCTACCGTGGGCCGGCCCACGCCCACCGCCTGCTGGTTCACCAGCGCCGTGAATCCCGCCCAGAGCGGCGCCGCGCAGCTCGTGCCGCCCACATCCCAGTCCCCGCCGTCGCTGCGCACATACACGCTCTCGGCCGTCAGCCCCACGTCCGGGATGTTGCGCATCGTCGTCGAGCCCTGGTTGAGGCTCATGTCGATGTCGGCCTGGTAAGCGGGAATGGTGTAGCGAGTGCTGATGCCCCCGCCAGTGCCAATCCCGTTGTTCCGGTTCCAGACCGTCTCGGAAAGCCACGTCCCGCCCGGGCCGGTAGTTGTGAGCGTCGTCCCGCCTACGAGTATGATGTAGGGCGTTTCATCGGGGAAATCCACCGGCCCGGTGAACGCGTCATAGTCGCCGCAGGCGCAGTAGAAGGACTGGCCCTGGGCGGCCATCTGCTGCCAAATCTGGTCCGCCACCGCATCCGGGCCGCCGCCTGGCTGGTACCACGAGCAACTGACCTGCTTGGCCAGGTTATCGTTGGCAATGCGGTTCAGGATATCGTGCCAGTTGCCATACGGCCCGGCCATGTACACCACAACACCTGAGAGCCCCGGCGCCATGGAAATGGAAGTCTCGATATCCAAACACACCTCGACTTCGCCGCCGCTGCCGGTGGGATTGCCGCCGAAGCCATCGAGCAGCACGTTGATCAGGGGCACATTGGGCAGCCCGGCCTTGGATTCGTAATAGGTGATGTCGCTGGCGGCGTAGCCGTCGAACTGGAGCAGGCCCACGAGCTGGCCCGCGCCGGTCAGGGCGGTGTCGGGGGCGTAGGCAGCCCGGAAGTCGCCACCCATATAAGTGCCGCTGGGGCCGGAGCCCGACTCGGGAAGCACGGCAGGTGTTTGGCCAGCACCGGTCAAGCCGGGAGCTTTGCCGCTGGCCTGGCCGGCCGGGACGGCTGCCTTGCTTTGAATCGGCCGGGCCTGCAGGCGCGGGCGCGGGAGCGAGTAGTCGCTCAACCCGCTGATGCCCAGGACCGGGATCGCGAGGTCGAGCGAAGGGTCGGTGCTGGGCGCGTAGAAGCTGCGGGCTTCGGTGGGGTGCTGATACCGCTGCAAGGTGACATGGAACGCGCGCTCGACGTCGGCTGCCGAGCCGGACACATCCAGCAGGAGGCGATTGGGGTGGGTGGCGCGCACTTTGAGATTATGGGCCTGGGCGAAGGCGATGAGTGCCTCGTAGTCCTTCTCGGTAGGGCCGAACCGGGCGGTGAACTCGGCCGGAGTCAGGTAATGCCGGAAGTTGGGATCGGCCGGATCATAGAGCTGGCGCAGGAATTGGCTGAGCGCGGCCTGGTTGCGCAAGGGCAGGCCGATAGCCAGCTTGAGTTCCTTGGCGCCCTCCAGTCGGGCAACCGGCTCCAGGCGGGCCACCGTGGCGGCCACATTGCTTTTCACCACCTGCCGTGCGGCGCCCCGGGCTGACGGCAGCGCCAGGAGCAGCACCAGGGCGGGCCAGGCATGGATGAAACGACAACATGGGACGGGGTTACGGCCTGGTAAGAAACGCAGCACTGTCTTCATAGAAACTGCTCCCAAGATTCCCCGGCCTTCCTGGCCAGGAGTCGGATCGCGCAGACGCCAGGCAACCCGACTGTGCCGATTACAGCACGTCAACGCAGAATAGCAAGCACGATTCTTAGCCGAAATGATTCAGTTGAAAATGGGGACCACACGCGCCCTCGCGTGTGCTTCGCGGCGCCTCGCCGCGAAGGCTTCCCTTGAGCCGCCCCTGGGCGAGAGCGCCAACGGCGGGGCGCCGTTGGCAGCACGCGAGGCGCGTGCGCTCCCCCCTCGCCAAAACGCCCCGCAACCAGGAATTTGACCCCTTAGCCAGAAGTCCTTGCGATCCAGTAGCTTCCTACGTCGACTCGTGCCGTGTACCAGGGGCGCTCACCGTGACCCCAGCGTCACCACACCGTCACCTCCCCGTGATATCGCCGTTGAACCTCTGCAAAGTTTGCAGAGGTTCAACGGTGAGGATACGGGGAGGTGACGGTGGGGTCACG
>Ga0335069_10001741_pt1 | contig 34579 bp, 28 predicted proteins | sample Lox_Sample_11_FD_206714 | JGI IMG/M metagenome (GOLD analysis project Ga0335069, IMG submission 206714) | Soil microbial communities from Loxahatchee National Wildlife Refuge, Florida, United States - Lox_Sample_1.1 | ecosystem: Environmental > Terrestrial > Soil > Wetlands | place: USA... | reverse complement strand
TTTTATGTTTCCGGTGTGGGGGGTTGGGGTGTCCTGGTGGGTGTTGAGGTGTTGGTTGTGGTCGTCGGGGGGGGTGAGGGTGGGGATGGGTTCGGGGTTTTCGGTGGTGAAGGTGGGGACGAGGGAGAGGGGGAGCCAGGGTTCGGTGGCGAGGAGGGCGTGGGAGATTCGGGCGCCGAGTTCGACCTGGGCGACGCGGCCGCTGCCGGGGTCGGTGCAGTGGAGGGGGTCGCTGGTGACGAGGAATTCGCGGCAGGCGAGTGGGCGGTGTTGGTGGATGGAGCAGGCGTGGTCTTCGAGGAAGGGGCAGGGGAGTTGGAGGGAGAAGTAGTGGCGGTCGAGTTGGGCGAGTTGTTCGGGGGGGAGGAGGTGGCGGTGGAGGAGTTTCTGGAGAAGTCCGGCGGAGTCGAGGGCGGCGAGGGCGTTTTGGAAGCGATCACGGATGCGGGCAGCGAGGGGGGCGTCGAGGGCGTTGAGGAGATGGGCGAGGAAGTGGGCTTCGGTGGGGGTGATGGGGACCATCTGGCGGCAGCAGGCGTCGCAGCCTTTTTTGCAGGAGATGGGGGAAGCGGCGTCGGCGGCGCGTTGTTCGGCGATGTTGACGACGGCGTCAGTGAGTTGCTGGAGGACGGGGAGGAGGGCGCGGCGCGGGGGATTTTTGAGGTGGGAGGGGGTGGGAAGATCGACGGCGCCTTCGATTTCTGAGCCGTCGACGAGGAGTTTAATATGGATACGGGAGGCGGTGCTCACGGGCATTTCCCACTGGTACAAGGGTGGGTGAATTGTAACGAGAGGGTGGGGAGGAGGGTAGAGGGGGGGAATATCGAGCACTCGCAACCGGGGTCGTGGTGGGCGGCAGGGGCTTTGGGCCGGGGTCGTCGGTTGCCATGTCACGTTGTCTGCACACACCGGTGAAATGCCGCAGTTGAGGGCGACATTTCAGCGGGCGGCGCACTCTGAGAATCGGGGTGCAAGTGGTGTATTGCCTTTACTTCTGGCAGGCCAGCGCGATGATGCCCTGGCGCTGCTCCAATTGCTGAAGGCGGCTGAGCTGCTCCGGGGTAAGGGTTGCAAGGGGGACGGTGGGCTTGAGCGCGATGATGACCGCGCCCAGTTCTTTTTCGAGGGCGGAAAGCGCCGCAAGCTGCTCGTCGTTTAGTGGTGAAAATCCAAGGAATCTCGCGCTCGGATTAGTTCCCATCGCTGATCTCCTGTGTGGATTAATACAGCATCACTATATGGAGATAAGTCATCTCATGTCAACAGGTTTCCCGCTGTTGCCTGGGTGCGTAACAGAATCGGCGGCAGTCGTCGGGGCACGCAGTGTCGAAGGCCTTTGCACCGCCTGCGCGAGGAGCCGGCCCTTTGGTTCGTGAGCGAGAGGGCCGGCGCTTACGCTACGGGTTCTATGGCCTCCGATTCTGTTACGCAGCGCTGTTGCCTGTTTCTGCGCAGCGGGTCGTTCAGGAGCGTGCCAGCGATCAGGCTCAGCCCTGGCGCAGACGAGCGTGCTGCCGGGGCAAGCGGTGCGTCTGCTCAAGAGCTGATGGAAGTGAGGGTGCATTTTGTTGCCTGCCCGGTAGATACCTTGCCGTTGCCAACCCGCGTTCCATTCTGACGAGAAAGGCCGTCTGGAGATCCGGTCGAATCTTCTCCACTCTCACATGGCACCGCGATTGCTTTAGGAGGGAGAGCGTAGTCGGGCATATCTAATAGAAAGAACTAAGAGGAGAAACGCACATGGTGACGAACATGGCCGAGAATTCGGCCCAGGCCCTGCAGCCGATGCAGATTGTGGACAACATCGGGATCGCGACGATCAGCAAACCGCCGGTTAATTCGCTGAGCAGCGACGTTTGCGATCAGTTGCTTGCGTCGTTCGACGCGTTCGAGAAGGCCAAGGTCCGGGTGATCATCATTCGGGCAAATCCGAGCACGAAGATCTGGTCGGCGGGTCACGACATCAAAGAGATACCGCTGGACGGGCACGACGCGGTGACGTGGACGACGGGATTCGAACGCGTGCTTCAGCGCGTCCGCAAGAGTCCGGTTCCGGTGATCGCGATGCTGCACAGCAGCGTGTGGGGCGCGGCGTGCGACCTGTCGGTGACCTGCGACCTGGCGATCGGCACACCGAACACGACGTTCGCGATCACTCCGGTGAAGCTGGGGATTTCCTACAACACGGCGGGGATGTCGCACTTCCTGGGGGTGTTGCCGCTGCACGTGATCAAGGAGATGGTTTTCACGGGCAATCCGCTTTCGGCAGAAGACGCGTATCGGTTCGGGCTTTTGAATCGCCTGGTGAGCCCGGAGAAGCTGGAGTCGACGACGATGGAAATCGCGAAGACGATCGCCGGCCGCGCGCCTCTGGCGATTTCGGTCGTCAAGGCCGAACTGAACAGCCTGAACAAGGGGACCCCGCTGAGCGCGGACGAGTTCGAGTCGATTCAATCGACGCGACGGGCCGCCTTTATGAGCGAGGACCTGAAAGAGGGCGTCAAGGCGTTCTTTGAGAAGCGTACGCCGGTGTTCCAGGGGCGGTAAGACCATGTCGAACGGCAAGCTCGAAGCTCCGAAGATCGCAGAATCGGCGCGCGGCGAAATCGTCCTGGAGACGGTGGTGCGCTCGACCGAGATCGACGTCAACGGTCACGTGAACAACGCGAAGTACGTCGAATACCTCGAGTGGGGCCGCGAGGAGTGGTACGACCGCAACGACTTCGCGTACGACCGGCTGAAAGATCTTGGGGCGATCACGGTGATGGTGAACCTCAACATCAACTACCGGCGGCCCTGCCACCAAGGCGACCGATTGCGGATCGCCACGTGGCCGGGCGGCCGGGGGCGTACGAGCTTCCAACTGATGCAACGGATCGACAAGGCGGACGGCACGGTGGTCGCCGACGCGGCGGTGACGCTCGTCACCGTCGATCCGGAAGCGCGCAAGGCCCGGCCGCTGCCCGAAGAGTTTGCCCTGCTGTTCCCCCAGTGACTGATTCCATTTCTTCAAGAACGGTGAGACGATGACAACTGCAAAGAACACGTATAGCACGATGACGCCCGACGAGGCGGCGGCGCTGATCCCGAACGGCGCGATGGTTGCGGTGAGCGGGTTTACCCCGGCCGGTGTGCCGAAGGCAGTGCCGCGTGCGCTGGCGCAACGCGCCAAGCAACTGCACCAGTCGGGCAAGGCATTCCAGGTGAAGCTGCTCAGCGGCGCGTCGACCGGCAAGGCGTGCGACGACGAGCTGGCCGGGGCGGAAGCCGTGAGCTGGCGGGCTCCTTACATGACGTCGGTTCCGATGCGCGAGCTGGCCAACACGGGCAAGCTCGACTTCGTGGACATGCACCTCTCGCAGGTGGCACAGAACGTGATGGAGGGGTTTCTGGGGCCGATCGACGTTGCCATCGTGGAAGCGACCGAGATTACGCCTGACGGTCGGGTGTACCTGACGACGGGCATCGGGAACGCCCCCACGTATCTACAGTGCGCGAAGAAGGTGATCATCGAGCTGAACGCCTACCACTCGCCGAAACTGCGGGAGTTGTCGGACATCCTCGTTCTGCCCCCACGGCCGCACCGCGAACCGCTGCCGATCCGCGACCCGCTGGACCGCATCGGCCGTGCGTACGCGCAGGTCGATCCGTCGAAGGTGATCGGGGTGGTCCACACGAACGAGCCGGATGGCGGGCGTGCGTTCAGCAAGCCGGACGAGGCAAGCCAGCGGATCGCCGAGCACGTGGCGGAGTTCCTGGTGCAGGAGTTGCGGGCCGGGCGAATTCCGACCGAGTTCCTGCCGCTGCAAAGCGGCGTGGGGAACATCTGCAACGCGGTCCTGGCCGGGCTGGCGTCGCACAAGGAGATCCCGCGGTTCAAGGTGTACACGGAGGTGCTGCAGGACGCGATGCTGGACCTGATCGCGTCGGGCGAGGCGATCGGAGCGAGCGCCACCGCGCTGACCCTGACCAATGAGAAGCTGAAGTTTGTGTACGACAACTTCAGCGAGTTCGCCGACCGGATCGTGCTGCGGCCGCAGGAGATCTCGAACAACCCGGGGATCGCCCGGCAGTTGGGGGTGATCGCCACGAACACGGCGCTCGAGGTGGACATTTACGGTCACGTCAACTCGACGCACATCATGGGGACGCAAATCATGAACGGGCTGGGGGGCAGCGGCGATTTCGAGCGCAACGCGTACCTCTCGCTGTTCATGTGTCCGTCCACGACCAAGGGGGGCCGGATCTCGACGATCGTGCCGATGTGCTCGCACATCGATCACAGCGAGCACTCGGTGCAGGTGGTGGTCACGGACCAGGGCCTGGCGGACCTGCGGGGTCTGGCGCCGATGGCTCGTGCCAAGCGGATCATCGACAACTGTGCGCACCCGGCGTACCGGGACGCGCTTCATCGTTACCTCGAGGCAGCTCCGATGGGGCACATCCGCCACGATCTGCGGCGCTGCTTTGAGATGCACGTGAACTACCTCGAACACGGCGCGATGCTGCCCGATCTGGACCTGTCGCAGTTCGAGCCGCGCCAACTGGTCGGGGCGGCATGAGAATCCGGCGACAAAAACAGGAGAAACTGAGATGAGAACGCGACCACCAAACCAGGAGAATGTGAAATGATCGAGAAAGAATTAACGCTCGCCGCGGACTTCCCGCCGGTCGGATTCGACCAGTGGAAGACCAGCGTCGTGGCCGAGTTGAAGGGCGCCCCGTTTGAGAAAAGGCTGGTCACTCGCACCCCTGAGGGGATCGACATCCAGCCGCTCTATACCGCCGAAGACTGGCCCTCGGGCAATGACCCGTCGGGCTTCCCCGGTTTCAATCCGCTGACGCGTGGCGGCCGGGCTTTGGGACACGCGGTCGGCGGCTGGGACGTTCGGCAGGAACATCTGCATCCGGACCCCGCTGAGGCGAATAAAGCGATCATGGAGGACCTGCAGCACGGCGTGACGTCGATCCAGCTCCGGCTGGACGCCTGCGCCAGTGCGGGCCTCGATGCGGATGCGCGCGACGCGGCAGCCTTGTGCGGCCGGGACGGCGTGATGGCCTACACCGTGGGCGATTTCGAGACGGTCCTTGCGCAGGTGCATCTTGATATTGCGCCGGTGTCGCTCGACGCCGGTGGGGCGTACCTGCCGGCGGCGGCGCTGCTCGGGGCCTTGATCCGGCAGCGGAAGCTGGACCCGGGGGCGTTGTCATTCGGGTTCAACGCCGATCCGTTGGGCGCGTTGATGTCGGAGGGTCACCTGCCCGTTTCGCTCGATGTGGCGTTGGCGCAGATGGCGGACCTGGCGGCGTGGACGTCGAAGAACTATCCGCAAGCCAAGGCGGTGGAGATCAACACCAGCGTGTATCACCACGCCGGGGCAACGAGCACGCAAGATCTGGCGTTCGCGGTGGCAACCGGGGCCGAATACCTCCGGGCGATGCTGGGCGCCGGCATGGAGATCGATGCGGCGATCCGGCAAATCTCCTTCGGGGTGAGCCTGGGCTGCCGGTTCTTCCAGTCAATCGCGAAGCTCCGGGCGTTGCGGAAGATGTGGTCGAAGGTCATCACGAGCGTGGGCGGCAGCGAAGCGGCGGCGCGATCGACGAGAATTCACGTGCGGACGAGCCGTCGGGTGATGACTCGCCGCGATCCGTGGGTGAACCTGCTGCGGAACACGGTCTGCTGCTTCGCGGGTGCGGTCGGCGGCGCGGACTCGATCACCACGTCTCCGCTCGACGCGGCGATCGGCCTGAGCGACGAATTCAGCCGGCACCTCGCCCGGAACACCCAGACCATCCTGCAGGAAGAGTCGCACCTGAACCGGGTGATCGATCCCGCGGGCGGGTCGTGGTACATGGAGCGTCTGACCGACCAGCTTGCCGAGAAGGCCTGGGAGCTGTTTCAGACGATTGAAGAGCGTGGCGGCATGGTTCGTGTCGCGACCGAAGGCTGGGTCACCGAGCAGATCAAGACGGTGCAGGCTGCCCGGGAGAAGAACCTGGCGACCCGGAAGCAAGCGGTTACCGGAGTCAGCGAGCACCCGAATGTGAACGAACAGCCGGTGATCCGTCCGAAGCCGGACGCGGTCAAACTGCGTGCCGAGGCATCCTCCCGCCTTGTGGCGTGGCGGCGTGACCACCGTTGCGACGCGGCACTGAAGTCGCTTGCCGGGATGTCCGGGGACGCATCGCGTTCGCCGGGCGCGTTGACCGAGTCGGCGGTGAAGGCCGCCGAGGGCGGCGCCACCCTGGGCCAGATCAGCGCGGCACTGGTGTCGGACGCGGGCAAGGGTTCGGCAGCTCACATCGAGCCGCTGGCGATTCACACCTACGCCGCAGCCTACGAAGAGCTGCGTGACGCCAGCGACGCGTACGCGGCGAAAACGGGGAAGCGGCCGCAGGTATTCCTGGCCAACATGGGGACTCCGGCCGAGTCGATCGCCCGCGCGACCTACGCCCTGAACTTCTTCCAGGCGGGCGGGTTCGAGGTGATCAACGGCGACGGGTTCTCCGACCCCGAGGCGGCGGCGGCGGCATTCCGCAAGAGCGGCGCCAAAGTCGCAGTGATCTGCTCGACTGACAAGAAGTATGAGACCGTGGTCGAAGCCACGGCGCCACGTCTGAAGGCTGCGGGTGCCCGCACGGTAATCCTTGCGGGGAATCCCGGGGCCAACGAGGCGAAATACCGGGCAGCCGGCGTAGACCGATTCATTTTTGTTCGATGCGACGTCCTGAGCATGCTCCACGAGCAGCTTCGGGAGGAAGGAATTTTATCATGAACACCATTCCGAACTTCAAAAACATCGCCTGGGAAGGCGGCCCTCGGTCTTCGGCGCACGCGGCGGACTGGCAGGCCACCGCCGGCAAAGCGGTTGACGAACTCACCATGGCAACGCCGGAGCTGATCACGGTCAAGCCAATGTACTCGTCGGCGGACCTGGAGGGGCTGGAGCACCTGCACACGATGCCGGGCATTCCGCCGTTCCTGCGCGGGCCGTACCTGTCGATGTACCCCGAAAAGCCGTGGACCGTGCGGCAGTACGCCGGGTTCTCGACGGCCGAGGCGTCCAACGCGTTCTACCGGCGCAACCTGGCGGCGGGCCAGAAGGGGCTGTCGGTCGCGTTCGACCTGCCGACGCACCGCGGGTACGACTCGGACAATCCTCGCGTGGCGGCGGACGTGGGCATGGCGGGCGTGGCCATCGACAGCATCATGGACATGCGGATCCTGTTCAAGGACATCCCGCTGGGCGACATCAGCGTGTCGATGACGATGAACGGCGCGGTGCTGCCGATCCTCGCGCTGTACATCGTGGCGGCGGAAGAGCAGGGTGTGAAGCAGGAGCAGCTCGCCGGGACGATCCAGAACGACATCCTCAAAGAGTTCATGACCCGCAACACCTACATCTATCCACCCGAACCGAGCATGAAGATCATCGCGGACATCTTCCGCTACACCAGCCAGCACATGCCGAAGTTCAACAGCATCAGTATTTCCGGCTACCACATGCAGGAGGCGGGCGCCACCGCGGACCTGGAGCTGGGCTACACGATCGCGGACGGCCTGGAATACATCCGCGCCGGGGTCGCCGCCGGGCTGACGGTTGACCAGTTCGCGCCGCGGCTGTCGTTCTTCTGGGCGATCGGCAAGAACGTGTTCATGGAGATCGCGAAGATGCGTGCGGCCCGCCTGCTGTGGGCCAAGGTCATCAAGCAGTTCAACCCGAAGAATCCCAAGAGCCTGTCGCTGCGGACACACAGCCAGACCAGCGGCTGGAGTCTGACGGCCCAGGACGTATACAACAACGTGATCCGCACCTGCATTGAGGCGATGGGCGCCACGCAGGGTCACACGCAGAGCCTGCACACCAACTCGCTCGACGAGGCGCTGGCCCTGCCGACGGATTTCTCGGCGCGAATCGCCCGCAACACGCAGTTGTTCCTCCAGGAGGAGACGGACACCGACACGGTGATCGATCCCTGGGGCGGCAGCTACTACATCGAGCGTCTGACGCACGAGCTGGCGCACCGGGCGTGGAGCCACGTGGTCGAGTGCGAGCAGTTCGGAGGCATGGCCAAGGCGATCGAGAAGGGCATCCCGAAGATGCGGATCGCGGAGGCCGCGGCCCGGACGCAGGCGGACATCGACTCGGGCGTGCAGACGATCGTGGGCATCAACAAGTACGTCCTGGAGCGTGAGGATCCGCTGAAGGTTCTCAAGGTCGACAACCGGGCGGTGCGCGAATCGCAGGTGAAGCGGCTCGCCGAGCTGCGGTCGCAGCGCGACCCGGCCGTTCTGAGCGCGGCGCTGAACGCGCTGACCGAGTGCGCGAAGACGGGCCAGGGGAACCTGCTGGAGCTGTCCATCACCGCAGCGCGGGCGAAGGCGACCGTGGGCGAGATCAGCGACGCGCTGGAAAAGATCTTCGGCCGGTACAAGGCGGAGATCCACGAGGTGTCCGGAGTGTATGCACGCCGGTTCGGCGATCGCAGCGGCGCCGTCGCGCAAGTCCGCAAGCGCGTGGAGGCGTTCCTGTCGCATCAGGGGCGTCGGCCGCGCATTCTGATCGCCAAGCTCGGACAAGACGGCCACGACCGTGGGCAGCAGGTGGTTGCCACGGCGTTTGCCGACCTGGGCTTCGACGTGGACGTCGGTCCATTGTTCCAGACGCCCGAGGAGGCGGCCCGAGACGCGGTCGATAACGACGACCACATCATCGGCGCCAGTTCGCTGGCGGCGGGGCACCTCACGCTGGTGCCGGCGTTGCGGAAAGCGTTGAAGGACCTGGGCCGCGAGGACATCCTGATTGTCGTAGGCGGCGTGATCCCGCCGCAGGATTATGACGAGCTTTACAAGGATGGAGCCGTCGCGATCTTCGGACCCGGGACGGTCATTCCGCACGCTGCACTCCAGGTGCTCGACGCTCTGGAAGCAAAGGTGCAGAAGACGCAAACGGCGGGAGCCCCATCGTGAGCTCCGTCGCCACAAATGTTCAGCAGTCGCCGCCCCCGCCGTCTACCCGGCGGGGGCGGCTGCCCTTGGAGCAATACGTCGAGGCAATCCTCGCCGGAAAGCGCGGGGTCCTGAGCCAGTTCATCACGCTGCTGGAGTCGCAACTGGCGGAGGATCGGCGGCTGGCTCAGCGGGTTCTGACGGACCTGCTGCCGCACTCGGGCCGCTCGATCCGCGTCGGCATCACCGGGGTTCCGGGCGCGGGGAAGAGCACGCTGATTGAGTCGCTGGGCCAGATGCTGATCGCACAGGGGCACCGCGTTGCCGTGCTGGCGATCGATCCGACAAGCCGGATCTCCGGCGGGAGCATCCTTGGCGACAAGACGCGGATGATGGATCTGAGCCGACAGTCGAACGCATTCATCCGCCCGTCGCCGAGCGGCCAGACCCTGGGTGGGGTGGCCCGCAACACACGCGAGGTCATGCTGGCCTGCGAGGCGGCCGGGTTCGACGTGGTGTTGGTTGAGACAGTAGGCGTCGGCCAGTCTGAGACGGTCGTGGCGGACATGGTGGACTTCTTCCTGGTCGTGCTGATTGCCGGGGCTGGCGACGAGCTGCAGGGCATCAAGCGCGGCCTGATGGAGATGGCGGACCTGGTCGCCATCAACAAGGCCGACGGTGACAACAAGGTGCCGGCCGAGCGGGCGTGCGTCCTCTACAGGAACGCCATGCGGCTGATGCACCCGGTTGACAGCCCCTGGAAGCCACCGGTCGTTACGTGCAGCGCGGCCAAGAACACGGGAATCGACGCACTCTGGTCGCAGGTGATGAAGCATCATGAGTTTTTTGCACAGACGGAGTGGTTCGAGCGGCGCCGCCGGGACCAGATGGTGCAATGGATGTGGGATCTGGTGAACGAGTCCATCCAGCACATGCTGCACGATGCCCCCGATGTCGGCGCAGTTGCGACCCGCGCCGAGGACGAGGTTCGCTCAGGGCTGATGACCGCCGGCGACGGTGCCGAGCGCGTGCTTCACGCCATGGGGCTCACGTGAGCACTGTTGTCCTCTAATTAAGGAAGAGTTCCATGGTAGCAGCACCGACCTCGTCAAATGAACTGAACAAGAACAATGGCCGTGCCTCAGCGGACAGGCAGAGGCGTCCCGTGACGGTTCCGGACTTCCGCGATGCCAAGGCGCGCGGCGTCCGGGTGACGATGCTGACAGCATATGACTACACGATGGCCCGGCTTCTGGATGCGGCCGGGGTGGATGCGTTGCTGGTGGGCGATTCGCTGGGGATGGTCGTGCAGGGACACGAGCACCCACTGAGCGTGACGCTGGAAGAAAGCATCTACCATACGCGCTGCGTGGCGCGCGGCGTCCGGCACAGTCTGATCATCGGCGACTTGCCGTTCATGACCTACCAGGTCAGCCCCCAGCAGGCGCTGGAGAGCGCCGGCCGGCTGATCAAGGAGGGGGGCGCGCACGCGGTGAAACTCGAAGGGGGCGTGCGGAGCGCGGCTCACATCGCGGCGATCACGGGCGCCGATATTCCGGTCATGGGCCACATCGGCATGACGCCGCAATCGGTTCGTCGCTTCGGCGGGTTCCGGGTGCAGCGGGATGCCGACAAAATCATTGAGGACGCGCTGGCCGTGGAGAATGCAGGCGCGTTCGCCGTGGTCCTGGAGTGCGTACCGGTCGAACTGGCGCAGAAGATTACGGCTGCGTTAACGATTCCGACGATCGGCATCGGCGCCGGGTCCGCCTGTGACGGACAGGTCCTGGTGGCGCACGACATGCTGGGGCTGTTCACGGAGTTTCGGCCGCGGTTCGTGAAGCAGTACGCCGATCTGGGCCGGGATGTGGTGCGGGCGGTGGAGAACTATTGCCGCGAAGTCGGCGACGGGACGTTCCCAGCGGCGGAGCATGGGTTTCGGTAACCACACGTAACCAAGGAATTCACTTCATTCATTAACCCTTTTTCAGGAGCACTCAAATGTCGGAAAGCGTCTACAAAATCATCGAGCTCGTGGGAACCAGTTCGGAGTCGTGGGAAAAGGCTGCCGCCGCGGCCGTACATCTGGCTTCAAAGTCCTTGCGCGATCTCCGGATTGCCGAAGTTTCGGAACTGGACGTGGTACTGGAAGGTGCCAAGATCAAAGCGTACCGTGCGAAGGTGAAGCTTTCCTTCAAATACGAAGCCAAGGTTTGAAACGAGCAGACCTGGATCCTGGAATGCATCAATAAGCTGATGGATCTCCTCAGGAAGACTGCGCCGCATCCTGAGGAGATCGCAACGTGGATGGCCGCCGAAGTTGCCGCTGGCGCGGCTTTGGATTGGCCACTGCCGGTACGTGGTGTTTTGCGCGCATGAGAAGATAACGAGCACCCGCAAGGGTCAGGGAATTTATGACGCGTCTAGATATGATAAATGCCACAGAATCCGTTCTGGTTGAGCGTGAGCAACTTATTCCAATTGCCGAGGCAGCGCTGCTGGTTGCACGTCTGCTCATGGAGACCGGCGCTTCCGCGAAGACCGTTCACGAGGAATGCAGCCGGGTGGTGCGTGGACTGGGTGCGCAGCATGTGGACCTGCGCTCGGGCTATGACTCGCTCGAAATCACGATCGCCAAAGGCGCGAGCTACATTACGAGGATAGTAGAGATCGGGCCACTGGGAGTGAATTATCGGCTGGCTCACGCCGTCCGCGCACTGGCCAAACGGATAGCGGAGGGTGAGTTTACAACTGCGGAGGCGATTTCCGAATTGACCCGAGTGCAGAAGGGCACGGCGCGTCACCCTCGCTGGGTAGTTGCCGTCGGAGTGGGCTTCGCGTGCGCCGCATTTGGACGCCTGTTGGGGATGGACTGGGCGGCATTCATCCCGGTCCTCGCCGGCGGGACAGTCGGTCAGTGGGTACGCCAAATACTCCAGCGTCACGGCGTCAACGTGTTTGCGGTCGCTGGTGGTATCGCGTTTCTGGCATCGGGCCTGGGCGCACTGGGCTCGCGATTCGCCGGCAGCACAACGGTCCCACTGGCCATGGTCGCCTCGGTTTTGCTGCTGGTTCCCGGCGTGCCGGCGCTCGATGCGCAATACGACATTCTGGAGGGACACCCGACGCTCGGTATCGCGCGGGCGGTTGTCGTCAGCATGACGGTGATCTTTATGGCGACGGGAGTATTGATCGCGGGCGTGCTGCTTGGAGTTCTTAAATGACTGTCAATCTTCTACACCTGGTCCACCAGGCCCTGTTTGGCGCCATTGCCGCAAGCGGCTTCGGAATCTTGTTTAATTTCGGCTGGCGCGACATTCCGTGGTGCGCAGCGAGCGGCGCCTTGGCGCTCGCGACCCGCACACTCGGGCAAGACGCCGGCTGGAATCTTGAGGCCGCCGCGTTCGCCGCCGCAGTGGTAGCGGGCTTTACCGCAAGACTTTTGCGTTCTCATTTGGGGATCGGTGGTCATGATCTAGCGGCGGCGGGCTGCATCCCGATGGTGCCGGGCGCACTAGCGGCACAAGGAATTTTCGGTCTCTATGCCCTGACCGCCCCGACTCCCATCAATCCGTCCGCGACCCTGGTGACCTCAATGGAATCGATACTTCGCGTGCTCTTCACGATGGCGGCGATCGGCACCGGTCTCGCGATCGCAACATTGGTTTTGAGGAGCCCCGCCAAGACGAGCCTCCCGGCGAGTGAGCGGCATGAGTTTCCTAAGCTGAGGCTGAAGGAATGAACGCAACTCCACGCAATGGGACTTGATGCTTCAGGCGACTGCCTTGATGCACGAGGCCTGCCTGGGGCTAGATAGCTGGCCAAAAGTTCTCTGACAAGACATCTGCTTTTCGAAGGGCCTGCCGATCAGCGACGGGAGCAGTGACAGGCACCTGTGCGGATGGCGGCCGCGAGGAGCTGAGCTGGCCGCAGTCGGGGTGCTGCGGACACTCCGGGAAACAGACTCCACGTGTGGCCAATGCAATGGCCGCGCGGTTCGAGTATCGCGCCGGCCACGTCGTTCAGTGACGCTCGTTCGCGCCTCGTCACGGCCTGTGCTTTGGCGGGCATCCTGGCGATCGATTCGCCAGAGTGTCTTCCCACCAACAGTACTTCCTCAAGAGGATGAAAACGGAAAGGAGATGACGATGAATACCATTGTGCCGGCCTACAAACAAATCGGTGAACGCCGCTATCGCGAGATCTCCGGCCTCTACTATGAGGATTTTGAACCCGGAGATGTGTTCGAGCACCGACCCGGTCGGACCATCCTCGAGGTGGACAATACCTGGTTTACCCTGCTGACCATGAACACGCAGGAACTTCATTTCGACGCGGCCTATGCAGCCAAGACCGAGTGGAAGAAGCCCCTCGTGGATTCGACCTTCACGCTGGCGCTGCTGACCGGGATGAGCGTGCGGACGGTGAGCGCGAAAATCGTGGCGAATCTCGGATGGGACAAAGTCAAAGCGACGCATCCCGTCTTTGCCGGTGACACGCTTTATGCTGAGAGCACGGTCTTAACGAAGCGCGAGTCGAAGAGCCGCCCCACGCAGGGCATCGTGACTGTTTCGACTCGGGGGCTCAATCAAAGCGGCGACGAGGTGATGAGTTTCGAGCGCACGATGTTGATCCACAAATGCGGCCACTCTCCGGAAGAAGCGGCCAATTACTGATTTCCCGAATGCCGCGGAGAACGCCGTTTTCTGCAGCGCCCAGCACCCTTCCACCGCTGCAGAAAGGGTGCAGAAAGTTCCTGCCGTTTTCAGTCTTCGCCTGCTACAATCCGATACATCCGCCCACGACGGAAAACCGCTGGCCCAACATGCGGAACGCCCGATAATTGCAGGCGAAACCCGCATCATTCCTGAATGCCCGGGATGGGAGTCGAACCCACACGAGGATTGCTCCTCAAAGGATTTTAAGTCCTCAGCGTCTGCCGTTCCGCCACCCGGGCTGGAGTAAGTCGTCCGACGGGAACAAGATTACGGGAATTTTTGCGGATTGTCATGGCCAGGCGCAGAGGAGTGTGAAATTAGCGTACGGAGGCGGCTAAATCGGTGCAAATGATTTGGCAAACGCGGAATCCGGGTCATATTGTGGAGGGCAGAACTTGTGGTTGGCGGGATATTTCGCGAGGCGGCCACTTTTCAGGAACGCGGATGCCGATGTTGTTGTGTGCAGTCAGTAAGCGGTCTTTACAGGCGGCAGTGGTTGGGGTGTCGTTTCTGGGAGTAGCGACGGGGTGGGGTTCGGATCTGGAGACGATTGGGATTACGGAATTGCGATCGATTCGGCCGGACCTGACGGGAGCGGGGGTGACGGTGGGGCAGATCGAGGCGACGACTTATAACGGACCGGCGAATTACGATCCGCAATATGACCTCAATGATTTTGAGTACAACCCATCGGTGAATCCGAATGTAATGCCGACGTATGTGGGGAAGCAGGGGACGACGGCGACGACGGTGTTCAATTCGGCGTACGAATCGGGTCATGCAGACTTGGTGGCGACGAATCTGTTCGGGACGACGGCGGGGGCGGCGCCGGGGGTGGCGGCGAACGTGGCGTATAACGCGAATTATTTTTTCAGCAACGTGGTGGTGCCGGATTCGGCGATGCAGTTGCCGCTGGCGCCGTCTGGCGCGCCGCCTGTGTCGATCGTGAGCCAGAGTTTTATTTTTGGGACCATGAGCAGCAGCGACCAGACGGTGACGAATCAGTATTACGACAACTTCGTGGTGAATCAGAACGTGATGGTGGTGACGGCGGTGGGGAATTCGGGCGGGATTCAGGTGCCGGCGACGGCGTACAACGTGATTTCCGTCGGGGACAGCAACGGCGAGACGAGCGTTGGGCCGACGTCGGACGGGCGATCGAAGCCGGATATATCGGCACCGGGCGGCGAGACGAGTTTTTCGACGCCGTACGTGTCGGGGGTTGCGGCGGTGTTGGAGCAGGCGGGTGCGACGGGGGCGGGGGGATCGAATGTGACGGCGGCGGTGGATGGGCGGACGATCAAGGCGTTGCTGCTGGCGGGTGCGAGCAAAACGTTGAACTGGTCGCACACGACGACGGCGCCGCTGGATCCGACATATGGGGCGGGGGTGGTGAATGCGTATGCGTCGTATGAGACGCTGTCGGACGGGCAGCGCGGGCCGACGGTGGTGAATACGTCGTTGACGCCGAGCACGGGGGCGGCGGTGGAGAGTGCGGGGTGGGATTTGAACACGCTGACGACGCAGGTGGGGAAGTCGGTGACGGTGTCGCACTATGTGCTGAACATCACGGCGAATTCGACGCTTTCGAGCGCGTTGACGTGGTATCGGCCGGCGGGGGCGGTGGTGATGGGGACGCCGATGATCACGGGGATCAACAACCTGGATCTGATGCTGTACAACTCCGCGGGGGTGCTGGTGGATTCGAGCGTGAGCACGGTGGACAACGTGGAGTATCTGTACACGCAGAACCTGACGCCGGGGACGTATGACCTGGAGGTGGTGAAGCGGTCGCTCAACAAGGTGAGCGCGTCGGAGACGTATGGGCTGGCGTTCAATGCGATGATGCTGGGGGATGCGGACCTGGATGGGAAGGTGGATCTGACGGACTTGTCGACGGTGTTGACCAACATAGGGATGTCGACGACGAAATGGACGGATGGGAATTTTGACGGGACCGGGACGGTGGATCTGACGGATCTGTCGGACGTGTTGAACAACTTTGGGGCGGTGTCGGGGAATTTGAAGAGCGCGATGGCGACGGGGGTGAGCAGCCAGGCGGCGTTTTCTCAAGTGGCGATGGCGCCGGAGCCTGGATCGCTGGCGATCATGGGAGGGGCGGCGGCACTCCTGCTGGGGCGGCGGCGGAAACAGGGTATGCCGGGAAGCGGGGCGGATTCGGATTCGCTGCGCGCTTCAAAACATTTGTCATGAGAATGAGGGGTTGTTATACTACTGAGCTCTTTCGCCCGGACGCCCCCATCGTCTAGAGGCCTAGGACACGGGCTTTTCACGCCTGTAACTGGGGTTCGAATCCCCATGGGGGCATTTTCGAGAAGTCAGAAGTGAGAAGCGAGAAGTCGGAAGACTCGCCTCCCAGCACTTCTGTCTTCCAGCGCCCTTCTTCTGACTTCTGTCTTCTGACTTCTCCGAGGGTCCCATGGGTATCAAAGCGATCGATCTTCGCCGCGGGATTGCGGTGGAATGGAACAACAAGCTGTACACGGTGCACGATTTTGCCAAGGTCTCGAAGGGGAACTGGCGGTCGTTCATGCAGGTGAAGCTTCGTGACACGGGTACGGGGTCGATCATCGAACAGCGGTTCCGCGTGGACGACGAACTGCAGCAGGCGTTCCTCGACCAGAAGCCGATGGAATACCTGTATTCGGAGCAGGGGAAGCACCACTTCATGAACCTTGAGGACTACGACCAGATCGAGCTCTCGGGGGACGTGGTGGGCGAAGCGGTTCAGTATTTGAAGCCGAACACGCAGGTGCAGATCACGATGTACCAGGGGAAGCCGTTCTCGGTGGAACTGCCGAACACGGTGGAGCTGGAGATCGTGGATTGCCCGCCGAGCATCAAGGGTGCGACGGTGAGCAATGTGGGGAAGGATGCGAAGCTGGAGACGGGTCTGGTGGTGAACGTGCCGGACTTTATCGAGCAGGGGACGATCGTGAAGATCGACACCCGGAGCGGCGAGTATCTGGGCCGCGTGAACGAGTAATCGTTCGCGGACGGATGAAAGAAGAAAGCAGAGCCCTGCACGCAAGTGCGGGGCTTTTTCGTTCAACGGGAAGAGTCGCAAGAAGCTGGTTTGTTAGGCGAACGGGAATTCGATTGCTATAGTGTGGCTCCGGGAGCAGCTTCGAGAGTACGCACAAGGAATTGGATATGGAATCACAACAGCCGGGCGGGGGAGGGGCCAAGCCGGAGGCATCCTCCGCAGGGATGGGAGTGCCGACCGCGCGGCGGCTGGGGAGGACGTATCCAAAGCCGCCGGCGTTTTTGCCGCGGTTTGTAATGCTGTTGCTGAAGCCGGAGTCGTGGGCGGCTGCGGCACAGTATCCGTTCTGGGTGACGCTGCTGCCGCTGGTGCTGGCGGTGGTGATCGCGTCGGGGGCGGTGGCGATAAGCATGAAGTCGCGGTTTTTCGGGTTTGTCGAAAGCTTCACGAAGGAATACGACAAGCACTATCCGGTGCTACAGGTGAACAGCGACGGGGAGGTGACCGCAGCGAAGGGGGCGGTGCAGCCGTTCGATTTTGATTTCAATGGGACGCCATTCGTAGTGGATACGACGGGAAAGACGTCGTTCGAAGCGGTGAAGGGGGATACGGCGACGCTGATCACGAAGGACAAGGTGTATCAGCGGGTGATGGGGCAAGCATTGCCGGAGCAGAATCTGCGGGACGCGTATCTGTATTCGGTGCCGATGCCGGGGTCGGTATTTGTGCCGTCGAAGGGTGAAGCGGAGACGGTAATCGACGGGGCCCACATTGCCGGGTGGGTGGCAGAGCACCGGACGGCGCTGGGGACGGCGGTGGTGATCGCTGCGTTCCTGGCGAAGTTCCTGGCGGAGTCGATTTGGGTGGCGGTGATGGCGTTTCTGTTGCGGCCGACGATCATGATTGGGGCGGCGATCGGGGAGCGGCGGCTGGTCATGCCGAAGCGGGCGTTGTACCGGATCGCGGCGGCGCTGCTGGTGCCGGTGGTGGTGTTCGCGGGGGTGATGCAGGCGTTCGGGTATTCGATGGGGGCGCTGGTTGGTCCTGAGAACGGGCTGATTCTGTGGTATTTTGCGTGCGCAGCGATGGGGTTATGGGCGGGGCATCTGGCGCAGCAGATGTACATGCCGCCGAAGTCGCAGGGGCCGCGGGCGAGCTGAGCTGGCTCGAGAATTGTCGCCAGAATCAATGTCGTGGCGTAGAATCCATTCGTTCGAATTTAAGAGGAGAACGACATGAAGGTTCAACGCTGCGTTCAAGCGACTGGGGTTTTTGCGGCCCTCATGCTGGGGGCCTGCGGGTCGACTCCGAATCCGGGGGATTCGGCGGATCGGCAGGAACTGCGCGATCAAGTGAAGGCGGCCATACACGATTTCAAGGTGACGGATCCGTCGATTCAGCGGTTCTTCGATACGGCTTATGCGTATGTGGTGTTTCCGGAAGTCGTGACGGCGGCAGTGGGCGTCGGCGGGGCGCACGGGAATGGGGAGGTGTTCGAGAAGGGGAAGTTCATCGGGTACGCGGATGTCTCGCAGGGATCGATCGGGGCGCAACTGGGGGCGCAGAAGTACGCGGAGATCCTGTTTTTCCAGAACGAAGGGAGCTTCGTGGATTTTAAGTACTCGACGATGGAGTTTGATGCGCGGGCGACGGCGGTTGCGGCATCGGCGGGGGCGGCTGCTGCTGCGGATTACCGGCGCGGGGTGATTACGTTCACGCTGCCGGAGTCGGGATTGATGGCGCAGGCGGCGATTGGGGGGCAGAAGTTTCGGTATGAGGCGGCGCCGGCGCGGTGATGGTGGAGCAGTTTTGGTGGTATGGGTTGATGTGGCGAGCGCGCGAAGGCCCCGCGCCGCCCGAGGCGACGGGCGTCGGCAGTTGTTGCGCATTGGTCATATGGCGGGCGGTTTTCTACAATGTACGGCTTGGCGGATGGCATTGATTACGAACCCTTGAGAGATCGTTATGTTTGAATCGCTTCAGGATAAATTTGGTGCGCTGTTTCGGAACCTTTCGGGGAAGGGGAAGATTTCCGAGGGGAACGTTCGCGATGCGATGAAGGAAGTGCGCACGGCGCTGCTGGAGGCGGATGTTCATTATGACGTGGTCAACCGGTTCGTGTCGGATGTGACGCAGAAGTCGGTGGGGACGGAGGTGCTGGCTTCGGTGGAACCGGGGCAGCAGATGATCAAGATCGTCTATGACGAGCTGGTGCGGCTGATGGGGGACCAGGAGTTTACGGACGACGGGCAGCCGGTGGTGGCGCCGCCGCGGATTATGTTTGTCGATCCCCCCCCTACCGTGCTGATGATGTGCGGGTTGCAGGGGTCGGGCAAGACGACGACCTGCGGCAAGCTGGCGCTCTATCTGAAGTCGAAGGGGAAGAATCCGCTGCTGGTGGCGGCGGACTTGCAGCGTCCGGCGGCCATTGACCAGTTGCACACGCTCGGGGCGCAGCTCGATGTGCCGGTGTATTCGGAGCGGGAGAACAAGAATCCGGTGCAGGTATGCCGGAATGCGGTGGAATTTGCGCGGAAGAATGGTCGCGACATCGTGATTTTGGATACAGCGGGGCGGTTGCACATCGATCAGCCGCTGATGATGGAGTTGAAGGCGGTCAACGTGCAGGTGAAGCCGCACCAGATTTTCCTGGTGGTGGACGCGATGGTGGGGCAGGATGCGGTGAACTCGGCGAAGGCGTTCAACGAGCAGTTGGAGCTCGACGGCGTGATTCTGACGAAGTTCGATTCGGACACGCGCGGCGGGGCGGCGCTGTCGGTGAAGACGATCACGGGGAAGCCGATCAAATTCATCGGCGTGGGGGAAAAGCTCGAGGCGCTGGAGGAGTTTCATCCGGAGCGTATAGCGCAACGCATGCTGGGGATGGGGGATATTCTGACGCTGGTCGAGAAGGCGCAATCGGAGTTTGATGAAGCGAAGGCGCAGAAGCTCCAGGAGAAGATGGCGAAGGCGACCTTCACGCTGGATGACTTTTTGGAGCAGATGCGCAGCGTGCGGAAGATGGGGCCGTTGAAGCAGATCATGGGGTTGCTGCCGGGTGTGGGGCAGGCGTTGAAGGATATTCAGATTCCGGAGGAGGAGCTGAACAAGACGGAGGCGATCATTCAGTCGATGAACCGCAAGGAGCGGGACAATCCGGATGTGATTGATGGATCGCGGCGGCGGCGCATCGCGCGCGGGTCGGGCGTGGAGGCGGAGGATGTGTCGCGGCTGGTGAAGGGGTTCATGGCGTCGCGCGAGATGGCGAAGAAGATGTCGGGGCTGTCGATGGGCTCGCGGATGAAGATGGCGCAGGCGATGTCGCAGTTCGACATGACGAAGCTGGTTCCCGGGCAAATGCCGAAGCTGCATGCGGAGACGCAGCAGAAGTCGCGGTTGACGCCGGAGCAGAAGAGGAAGTTGCGGCAGAAGCGGTTGCGGGGGAAGTGAGGGAATTGAAAGCGAGATACGGCCTGTGAAGCAGTCGAACGAAAACGTCAGAGAAATCTTGAACAGCGGAGCGGTTCTTAAGGCTCTTCAGACGGGCTCGAAGAGAGCTGTCCGATTGCACAAGCTTTTAGGGAATCCGGTTTCGACATGGCGTGACGGCAAAGTTGTAATTGTTCCCCCCGAAGAAATCGTCATCGATTTGCCCGCCGGAAAGTGATGGGATTTCGTTCATTCATTCAACTCAAATAAAAGCGGCGGAATCTCGCGATTCCGCCGCTTCTATTTTTGCTTTGATTTTGCAGTCGCTTAGTTCGCGCGGGGATGAGCCCCATCATAGACCTGCTTGATCTGGCTGCTGGTGAGGTGCGTGTAGATCTGGGTGGTGCTGAGGCTCTGGTGGCCGAGGAGTTCCTGCACGCTGCGGAGGTCGGCGCCGTGGTTGAGCATGTGCGTGGCGAAGGAGTGGCGGAGGGTGTGCGGGCTGATGTCGGGGTCGAGGCCGGCTTCGATGAGGTACTTGTCGAGCTTGCGGCGGACGGAGCGGGTGCTGAGGCGCTGGCCGTGCTTGTTGACGAAGAGGGGGCCGGTGGGGAGAGCGTCTTTGACGACGCCGCCACGCATCGCGAGGTATTTCTGGATGGCGGCGATGGAGGTCTGACCCATCGGGGAGAGGCGTTCCTTTTTGCCCTTGCCGCGGACCTTGATCACGCTGCCGGCGAAATCGATGTCTTCCATGTTGAGGCCGACGAGCTCGCTGACGCGGATGCCGGTGGAATACATGCATTCGAGCATGGCCTTGTCGCGGGCGCCCAGGACGTCGGTGTCCTTCGGGGTGTTGAGCAGCTTGGTGATGGCGTCTTCGGTCATGAACTTCGGCAGGCGCTTGTCCTGCTTCGGCGTGCGGATGGTGATCATCGGGTTGTTGGCGGTCATGCTGCGGCGGTTGCAGAACTTGAAGAAGCTGCGGAGCGTCGCAAGCTTGCGGGCCATGGTGGCCTTGGAATAGTTGTTTTCGCGCATGAACTGGAGGTAGTTGCGGACGTCGTCGGCGGTGGCGTTGAGCAGGAGATGCTCGGCGTGCTCCGGCGAGGTGTCGACCTTGGGGAGTTGCTCGATGACGGCGACGGCGCCCCCCACCTGCCCGTTGCCGTTCACGTGCGAACCATTGGCCGCGGTGGGATCGATGTCGTCAGGCATGATCTCGGCAGGCACACCAAGGAGGAACTGGCAGAACTGGCGTAGGTCAGCTCCGTAGCACCTGCTGGTGTAGGCCGAGAAGTGGCGTTCGAATTGCAGGTACGCAAGAAACTGCTGTACGCGAGCGGGGTGCGCAACGTGGTCCATAACGTGTGCCTCTGCGGTTTTCGCGGCAGGGGAGTCGAAATTCCATTTCGGCGCCGATGCTTGAAAGCCAAATCGTCCGTCGAATTCTCAGGTGGCGTCCGCCGCCTTTTTATATCCCCCGGCCGTCCCCAGTTTGTTTTTCAAGAGCGTCTGCATTTCAGCGGCCATGCGGTGGCCCATCTGGTGGGCGAGGACCGCGGCGTCGAACCAGTCGAGCGAGCACTTGGGGTCTTCCGCCTTCTCGATGAGCGTCTGAATAAGGGCGGCTTCATCACCCGGCTGATAGCGGAAGAGGTGATAGTGGCCCTTCTTGATGAGCGTCAATTGCCGCGGTTCATTCGCCATTGCATCAACCTTTCGTACTGCCCATTGCATCGGCCAATTTCTCGGTCGTGTTGAGGGGGAAGGTCCGCTTTTTCTACTGACACGATCCCGAAATTCGGCCGAGATGCGTTTTCCCGCAGGCTCTGCTGTTTTATCGGCCAGCGAGGCGTGCCTTCTCCACTTCGATCAGGCGGCGGGTCATCGCATTGCAGACAAACCGGGTGTAGGCGTCGGCGTCGAGGAGGAATTTTTCATCCTGAAGGGCGGAATCGTGCTGGGTGCGGCCCTGGGCGAAATCGCGAAGTTCGCGCAGGACGGTTTGGTTCGAGGCGTTGAAGACGGCCGCCACTTGGGAGACGGGTTGATGGTCGTTCGGACCAGCGATGGGTCCGCCCCAGGAAGCGCCAGGCATGGTCGAAGGCGGCGGGGCGTCGGCGGTTTGCCGGGCGGTATAGAGCTGGAGAATCATCCCTATTTTGGGCGGGTTGTAGGGATCGTAGGAGGAGACGGCGGGGATGACGATGGCGTCGGCGCCGAGGAATTCGGCCAGATGCTGGGCCATCTGGGGCGAGTCGATGGTGCGTATGCCGAGGCGCTGCATCGCCGCCAGCGTCTTGTTGACCGGGAGGACGTTGAGCCCCTGCACCTGCTGCAATTCCTCGAAGAGGGTGTCGGAGACGGCGAGGACGTCAAAATCGCGGCTGCCGGAGAGGTTCACGGTGGGGGCGACAGCGAAGGTGCGCGTTCCCTTGTAGGGGGACTGCAGGGTGTATTCGATCGGCTGGGGCTTGGGCTGTTGCTCGTACAGATTCTCGCAACCGGTGAGGCCGACAAGAAAGAGGGCCAGCAGGATGCTGAGCTGCGCCAGATACCGCACGTCGTTCCTCCGTGAACGCTGATAGAGCCGAATGCCCATCCGATGGACCTCCTTTGTTTATCGGACAGTCGCGTCAGCCTTCTAAAGCGGCGGATCAAGAAAGCGCGGTGACGGTAGGGTACGCGTCGAAAGGGCGCGTTATCCGCCAAAGGATCGGGAAGCTGGATTCGAAAGACGACGGGCGAGAAGTGGAGAGCATGAAGCAGGCCGCCATTTCTATAAACGATCGAGGCCCGCCGTTCTGGGGCGAGCCTCGTCTGGATATCAATCATTTGAAGGGGTGTGCGTATTCGCTCAGTTCGCCTTCGCGGCTTCGCGGTCGGTGAAGAGCTGCTTGGCTTCGCCGATCAGGTAGAACGAACCGGTCACCGTCACAAGGTCCTCGCGGGTGATGGCTCGTTCGGCGATTTCCATCGCATGGGAGAACGATTCGGCGACCTGGGCCATCTTGCCGTAACGGTCGGTGTAGATGTTCGACAGTTCGAGGGGGTCGGCGGCCTTGGGGTTGTTGCGGCTGCGGGTGAAGATGACTTTGTCGGCGCCGAGGGAGATTTGTTCGAGCATGCCGTCGATGTCTTTGTCGCAGTTACAGCCGAAGATGACGACCATGGAATCGTAAGGGATGTGCTGGCCGATGCCGCGGAAGAGGGCCTGCACGGAGGCGGCGTTGTGGGCGCCGTCGATGATGACGTGGGGGTCTTTGGAGACGACTTCGAGGCGGCCGGGGATTTTGACCTTGGCGAGGCCTTCGAGCGCCTTGGAGTCATCAAAGGTGAAGCCGCGCTGCTTGAGCTTGTCGAGCATGGCGAGGGCGAGGCCGCAGTTGACGGCCTGGTGTTCGCCCATGAGGGGGACGGCGAGGTGCTCGAAGCGGCTCGATTCCGTCGTGAGGCAAACCCGCATGTGCGGGCCGATCGGACGGGTGATTTCGAAGCGATAGCTGAATTCAATGTCCTGCCCAACGACCTGCAGCGGCGTCTTGGCAGTGCCCGCGACGCGCTTGAGCACGTTGGCAATCTCGCCATCCTGAATGCAGGTGACGGCGGGAACATCTTTCTTGAAGATGCCGGCCTTTTCTTCCGCGATCTTCGTCAGCGAGTTGCCCAGCACAGACATGTGGTCTTTGGAGATGGAAGTGATCGCGCAAACCTCGGGGGAGATGACGTTCGTCGAGTCCAGCCGCCCACCCATGCCAGTTTCGATGACGGCGATATCCACCTTTTGATCGGCGAAGTAACAGAAGGCCATCGCGGTGAAAATCTCGAAGAAAGTCGGGCGCTCTGACCCCATCTTCTTCAGGGCCGGCTCGATGCGTTTGACAAGTTCCACGAGTTCCTGATGCGAAACCATTTCACCGTTGAGGCGGATGCGTTCGCGCATATCGACGATGTGAGGCGAGGTATACAGGCCGGTTTTGAGGCCGCCCGACTGCAGCATGCTGGCGAGCATGTGACAGGTGGAGCCCTTCCCCTTGGTGCCGGCGATGTGGGCCGTCTTGAACTTGGCGTGCGGGTTGCCGAGATGCTTCAGGAGGGTCCGCATGCGATCGAGATTGAAGGTCGTGGTGTTGTAGCGGACGACGCGCATCTTCTCATAGTCCGTATGGGACATGAGGAAGTTAAGTGCTTTTGTATACTGGGGATGGGGATCGATGGGCCGGGCCGTCGCAGCGGTCGCGGTGGCTTTCATGAGCACCGGTCCGCGTCCATTGGACCGGGCGACCCGGGCAACGGTTACGGCAGGCTTCTCCGACTTAAGAGCCTTGATCTTGCCCTTGGACTCCCGGGGAGCGGAGGTCCGACGCTTCGACTTCGTAGAAGTGGCCATAGGCGTGCGAGGGTACCATAGGCAGTGTGCGAATTGCAATAGTGAGTGGGAAATAGAGTGGCGAGAAACTTGAATCTTTCCGCTAAGTTGCCCGAATTACCATGATTGCAGTTGTATCAACCCCGATTGAATTGTTGTTTGACTCGCCCGACGATACCACGGGCAGGGCTTCGCGTAAGCGACAAAATGGCGTTCAGGCCGCGGGTTTCGGGTGTGATTTGGGATCCACCTGCAAACTTTGCGCGGTGCTTGTTGTCGTCGTGGAGGGGGTATTGGCGGTTCCCAGCACGGTCATGTTGAGCTGCGTGTTCGAGGCGGCCGGCACCTGCTGGAAAATCATCCCCATCTTGAACGCAATCACCACAATCCACGCAAACAGCACAAGATAGATACCGAGCGCCACCCGCGTGTTCGGCATCACCACGATGATCAACGCGAAGCTGACAAAGACCGCCGCCACCAGATAGCTCAGCAGCACTGCCTTCCGCACCGAGAACCCACGCTTCACCAGGAAGTGGTGGAAGTGGTTTGAGTCCGGCGAGAAAATCGGCTTCCCGTTGAGCTTCCGGCGGACGATCGCCAGCAGCGTGTCCATCATCGGCAGCCCGAACATGATGATCGCCGAGAGGAACCAGCGGATCGTGCCGTTCTGGCCGAAGAGGAGGATCATCGTCCCGCAGATGAAGCCCAGGAACATGGAACCCGTGTCCCCCATGAAAATGGAGGCGGGGTTGAAGTTGTAGGGAAGGAATCCCATGACCGCGCCAAGGAGCGCAAGCGAGAGCGTGATGCGGGTGGGATCGATGGTCGCGCTGACCGCGATGGATGAGGTTGCAAGATAAACCGCCAGGATGAGATACCCGATCGACATCACCCCCGTGACGCCGGAGCAGAGGCCATCCAGACCATCGAGCAGGTTCGTGGCATTGCACGCAGCGATGATGATAAAGACCGCGGCAAGGAACGAGAGAATCGTCGCGCCGACCATCACGTAGGGGGAGGACATCAGGTGCAGCGGAAGCACCCCGAGCCGCATGAGCGGGCTGAGAATCATCCAGGCCGCGCCGGTTTGACCATGCACGCCGAGGAAGAAATCGTTGTTGTCGAGACCGGCAATGCTGCCGAGCGCCCCCGGAACCACGAGCATGACGGCCGCCATGAACTGCCCGACAAGTTTCGCCTTGGGATTCAGGCTGTAAACATCATCCAGCAGCCCGAAAAGCACCACCGTGGCCGCCCCCAGGAGCACACCCGGCGGCACGAGCACGTTGTTGAGAAAAGTGGCGTCGGCATTGTGCGGGCGCAAAAAGACCGCGATGCAGACCCCCGCCAGCCACCCTAAAAAGATCGAGACGCCGCCGAGATACGCAATGGGCTGCGTATGGACCTTGCGCTTGCCGTCCGGGTCATCGACGATTCCATGCCGATGCGCGAGCACGCGCATCAACGGCGTCAGAACCACCGTTGCCAGAAACGAAACGTAAAAGACAGGCATGTACGGTTGCAGAACCGCTGTGAAGTCGTAATTCGTGACCGTTAAATCAGCCATACCCTGCCCGGACCTTGAGGGGGACGAGAAAAACGCCATCCCACATTAAACTGCGATTCCGCCACTATACCCAAGAGAGGTTCTGCGCTCCAATGGCGGCTCGCGTACGGCTTTGACGATTGGCCGAGATTTTGAAAGTGCACTGGCCCCGGCCGCTTGCCTCTTACGGAATTCTCAATCTCCGGAAGTCTCATCTTCATAATCATACGGGTGAAGGCGGTGGTAGAGCCCCAGCGCCTGGTCGATGCGCTCGCCCAGAACCGGGGCGATCGCGTCAATCATCGTGCGGATCGACGCGTCGATTGGTTGGACCTTGGAACGGAATATCACGATCACCGCGAGGCACTCGCGCCGCACGTTGCACGCAACGCTGAGCCAGGAGCGGCCTTTGAGGCGTTCACCCGCGGAACCAAACAAGTGCTCGATCGCCCGGTCATCATCGATCGCAACCGCCTGCCCGGCGGACTCCGCCTGCTTGACGACCGTTTCACCGATGTCGTTGATCAGGAGCGCATCGGCTTCCGTGTCGAGATTCAGATAGGCGCCCAGCGCGAAGTGGCGCTCCGCATCCGGCAGGTAGACGGCCGCATTGATCGGCCCGACCTTTCGCAGGACCCACTCCATCGTTTTGCGCAGGATGCCCTCGACCTCGATCTCCTCGTCGAGCGCCTGGGAGTATTCGGCCGTGATCTGCGTCACGTTGAGCTGCTGGGCCATCTCCTGATAGGCCCGCACAAGATCGTTGCAGAGGAGGTCCACCTGCTGGCCGATCTCGTGACGGGCCTTGTTGAGCTGCTTGCAGACCTGCCGGAGCCGCAGGTTGCGCTTGGTGAGCCGCTCCATCTGGGCCCGCCGTTCGGCGACGCCATTGAGCGAGCGCTGGACGTCGTTCGGTTGAATCGGCGCGAGAAGCATGTCGGAAGCGCCGGCGCGCCAGGCATCGAGGCACACGTCGCTGCGCTTCACCCGGGAGACGGCAATCAGCTCCGTGCCCGGATACTTCCGTCGTAACGCGCGAATGAATTCCGTCCCCGCATTGTCGTTGATCTGCATGTTCACCAGCAGCACGTCCGCCGGTTTGTTCTTCATTTCAGCCTGCGCCTGATCGACGCTCGTGGCCACCCGCACCTGCGCCAATCCGTTGCTTTGTTCCTTCACGAGCTCCCCGACGCCCGGATCGGCATCCACCACCAGAACATCCCAAGCGGAAACCAATGACTTCATCTATTTGCTCCCTAGACGATAACCACGGCAAGTTCGCCGCAGGCTCCTGGACCGGCAGAATCTCTCGATCTGCCGCTTTGCTATCGTCCGGATGAGCGCCTCGCTTTGGATGCATATGTCGCGTATTTCAGGGGAGATAAACTGTCGCGCGTGGTCCGATACACCGCGACGGAAAGACCGGAAATGCGCCGGTGGCACACCGCAGGAATCGCGTCGATTTTCAGACGTACGCGGCGCCGCGCCATATGCGGACGTGACCGCAACAAGCAGCACGTCGAATCGAAACAATACTCTTACGGAAATGAGACGAGAGAAACTCGAATGACCCCGCACCCACCGAAATCAATGTGCGGCAATCGGCTTTGCATCCGGCGTGCTGTTCACCGGAAGGATCAGCACCACCGTCGTGCCGGCGCCCAGCGTCGAATCCAGCCGGATCGTCCCGCCGTGATTCTCCACCCAGCGCAGCGCCTTGGCCAGCCCCATCCCCCGATTGCGCCCCGCGGCTTTTGCCGAGAAGAACGGTGAAAACGCCTGCCGCATGACATCTTCGCTCATGCCCACACCGTGATCGATCACCTGCACGATCATCTGGGAATCGAGCGGATCGAAGCGGGCCTGCACCATGACTTCGGCGGCATGCGGTGTTGAGGTTCTTCCTTCCGCCGCCGGCGCCTCGTGTTTGTGCGAGGCTTGAATCGCATTGAGCACGATCTCGGCGAGGGCGTTGCGGATCTGCTTGGCGTCGGCCCGGAGCGTCGGAAGCCCCGGCGCGATTTCCACCTTCACCTTCGGACCGCCGCCAATCACGCCGCCGGCGCGCTCCGTGGCGCTCTTCACCGCTTCTTGCACCACTGTCTCCATCGCGAGTGGCGCCGGTCGCGGGGCCGCGGGCTTCGCGAACTCCATCATGTCCGTAATAATCTGGCTCAAACGTTCGCCCTGCTGCGCGATCAGTGACGCCTCCTGCTTCATCGCCCCGTCGTGAATCTTCGCCGCCAGCAGTTGCGCCCGCCCGCACACCACGGCCAGCGGATTATTCATTTCATGAGCCGCACCCGCCGCCATTTCGCCGAGGCTCGCGAGGCTCTTTGCGCGAATGAGCTGATCCTGCAGCGCGCCCAGTTCGCGGTTCGCGGCCGCCAGCGATTCGGTGAGGACCGTCTGCTGCTCCCGGATCTGCGCCGTGCGGAGCGTCATTCCCCACGCCTGGCTGACCAGGGCAAGATCGCTGACGCCCGTCATCGCATTCGTGTTTTCCTTCGCGATCCACAGCACCCCCCCCACCGGTTCGCTGCCGCACAACAGCGGCATGAACCAGCACTGGCTCGTCCCCAGAAAATTCTGCACCCGCTCCAGCAGCCAATCGAGCTGCGGCCGCGCAGGCCGGGTGAAATTCTGATTCGGATGCGGCGAGCCGGTGCGCGCCACGCGATGATCGTTCGCGTACATCGGCATCGTCATCAAAAAACTGTCCTGTGCCGGCTGCGTCGGATCGAACAGCAATACTTCGCCGACGCCCCCAGTGCTTCCCGCGCCCGCATTCCCGTTCTCCGTCTGGTCCGGATCCTGCGAGAACAGCACCAGCCGGTTCGAATCGAGGAACTGGTGTGCGACGTGTCCGATCTCCCGCAGGAGCTGCGCCGGGCTCGCCGCCGGAACAATGCGCTGATAAAAGCGCGTCATGATTTCAAAGCACGTGCTGCGCATCGCCAGCTTGCGGTTCTGCATGGCCAGCGTCTGGTTCACCCGCCCCAGTTCGGCGTTGGCGTTGGCGATCGATTCGAGATAGAGCTGCCGCGATTCAAGGTCGTAAAGCCCGATCGCCTGCGCCCGCTTTTCCAGCGCATCCGTGAGCTGCTCCGTCACATCATCAATGTCCTGGTCAGTCAGCCCGAGGTGCTGCGCGTACTGCGACGTTTCATACGGAAAGAGGAAATTACCTGAGAAACCGATGTGCTGCCGACGAACCAGCAAGTCCGCCAATCCGACGACCAGCACCATCGACATATTCGCCAGCCCCGTCCCCTTGCTGCCCGCGCCCGCAGCACCGAAATTCGACGCCGAAGGCAGCGGCGGCGCGCCATGCAGCCAGATCGCCTGCGTGATCAACTGCGGCAGATTCCACGCCTCCGCGAGCCGCTTGCCCGCCAGCGCGTGATCCATCCCGATTATCCGCCGCTCGACATCCGCGAGATCGCCGCGCGTCAGAATCGCCGCCTCCACGACGCGCGAAAAACTCTTCGGCATCGCCGTGTCGAACGCCACCTTGCCGATGTCATGCAGCAACCCGCAGACAAAGGCGTCATGCACGTTCAACTTCGGTTTGCAGCGCGACGAAAGCAGTTCCGCCGCCGTCGCCACCGCCAGACTGTGTTTCCAGAATTCCGCCCGGTTAAACCCGCCCTGCGTCGCCTCCCCCCCACCGCCGGCATCCGCCCCCGGTTCCACCGGCCGCTGCTGAAACGCCTCGAATACTTTCACCGACAGCACCAGGTTCCGCACTGTGTCGAACCCCAGCCGCACCACCGCCTGCTGCACCGTGGTGATCGGCGCCCGCGCCCCCAGCATCGCCGAACTCGCCAGCGACAGCAGCTTCCCCGTCAGCGATTGATCCGCCGACAGCAACTGCACGACTTCTTCAATCTTCGATTCGGAAGTTCCTGTGAGCGTCATCAGACGCATCGCGATCGCCGGCAGCGTCGGAAGCGTGTCCAACTGCTGCAGCACCATTTCAACTTTGCGCGTTTTCACTTCATCCGGGCGCGGTGCCGAGGGCAATCCTGGCGCGCTGGCGGCGGGAGGCGTGGCGTTGCTCGTGTTTAGAACGCTCATACGAGGAGGGTTCCTTCCCTGTGGTCTTGTCCGTCTTCCTTCGACGCAGTCCGGTCGCTACCTGTCGCTCCATCACACAAGCTGCAGCAATTCGACCATGCGCTCGACGAGCTTCTCAATGTTGAAAGGCTTCTTCACAAAATCATCCGCGCCGGCCTGCAGCAGTTCGTTGATCTCTTCCTGGTTCACTACGCCCGACACGATGATGATCTTCATGTGCTCAAACTTCGGGTTGTTCCGCACCGTCTGGCAGACCACGTTCCCGTTGATGTCCGGCAGCATGTAGTCCAGAATCATCAGGTCCGGATTGAATTCCTGGGTCAGAACTCCCGCATCATATCCGGAACTCGCCGTCTTCACTTCAAAGCGGCCGTCGCGGTTCAGCACGTCGACGAAGAGTTCCACAATTTCCGCATCATCGTCCACGACCAGCACCTTGCGCCGACCGGAGTCGAGGTTGTCCAGCGGGATGCTGTTCTCTTTCATGAACTTCATGAGCGCATCGCGCGGGATGCGGCGGAACTTCGAACCCGGAACGCGGAATCCCCCGAGGCGACCGGCATCAAAGCAGCGAATAATCGTCTGCTGCGAAACTTTGCAAATCTCCGCCGCTTCGCCGGTGGTGTACACCTCCTTGGCGGCGGCAGGAGTGCCATTGCTGGCGGCCCCTTGCGCAGCGGTCGAAGGTGTAGACGGCACAGGAGGTTGTGTACTCACGACGGACTCCATTCCAGCCTGTATCGGCCGTTCTGGTCGAACAGACCCGGACAGCTTACCCTGCTTCCCAAGTCTGCTCAAATATCCCAACTTTACATCGACCGGCGCAAGCGTGGAGTTTACATCGCAAATAAACTTACGTCCTATATTTCCACACTCGGAGTAATAAGGCCATTTCCCTTTTCGGGGGCTCGGGCGACGATTCTCCTTATCGGTGATGCCAACATGTCACACGCATAATTCGTTTGCAGGTAGCAACATGTGGTGCGGTTTCTTCTGGAATTCTTAGAACTCGTCCTTGAATTCAGTTCGTGGTTAGTTAGGATTACACCGAGGTGCTGGCCATGAATTCGAATCCTTCCATCCGTGGGCGCGGAGCGGCCGATAACCCGAAAAACCGTTTCGAAACCACCCAATATACCCACGACATAGATCCCCAGATTCCCGCACCTGACGAGTTCACAGGCCTGATTCCCCACCACCGCACCCTCCCCCTCACCCAGATCATCCCCGATCGAGCCCAATCCATCCTCACCTCCAACGATTCCCCAGACGTTCCGTTCACTTACTCGATCAACGTCTATCGCGGCTGCGAGCACGGCTGCATCTACTGCTTCGCCCGCCCCACCCACGAGTACCTCGGCATGTCCGCCGGCCTCGACTTCGAAACCAGGATCCTCGTCAAACACGACGCCCCGGCTCTGCTGAGAAAGGAACTGGCATCCAAAAAGTGGGTGCCCGAAGTCATCGCCATGTCCGGCGTCACGGACTGCTATCAGCCGCTGGAGCGGAAACTCGAACTGACGCGCCGCTGCCTCGAGGTGCTGTTCGACTTCCGCAACCCCGTGGCCATCATCACCAAGAATCATCTCGTCACACGCGATCTCGATCTGTTCCTCGAACTGCGGAAGTTCAACTGCGTGCGCGTCTTCGTCTCCGTAACCACGCTGGACGTGCAGTTGGCCCGCGTGATGGAACCGCGCGCCAGCGCCCCGGGCGATCGTCTGGAGGCGATTGCAAAGCTGCGCGACGCGGGCATACCCGTGGGCGTCATGGTCGCCCCGGTGATACCCGCAATCACTGACCACGAAATCGCTCCCATCCTCAAAGCCTCAAAGGAAGCCGGCGCACAAGTCGCCGGATTCGTGCCGCTGCGATTGCCGTTCGGCCTGCAGGAACTCTTCTCGGACTGGCTCGAACAACACTTCCCGGACCGGAAAGAAAAAGTGCTGAACCGCATCCGCGATCTCCGCGGGGGCAAGCTCAACGACGGCAACTTCAAATCGCGCATGCGCGGCGAGGGAATCTGGGCTGAGCACATTCTTCAGACGTTCCGAAAAACCGTGGAACGCCTGGGCATGACCGAGCGCAGTGAGTATGGACTGAGCACCGAACATTTCCGCCGGCCGATAACGGCCGGGCAACAAATGGGTTTGTTTGGCGAATGAGTCGCCCGCGCCTGCATCACCGGGTGATCATTGCGGCGGCCCTGGCGGCGGGCCAGAGGGGCGGTGGCCGGTGGGTCTGCCTTGGCCATCCCGTGGGCCATGGTCCAAGTTGGAGCGTTCCACCACGCCGCGATAGGCGCCGAGGATGTAGGGATACTTCCGCGTGACGTGGTAGTGGTAGCCGCGCGTGGCGTCAGTGTGGCCGTTGCACTCGTCGAGGTCCGTCGGCGGCTTGCCGCCCTGGGAGTTGGGCCCGTAGATCGCATACCCGTCGAAGGCGTAGCCGATCACCGGTGAATGCTGGCCCGCGGGATCGCTGAACGAGGTGTGAATGCACTTGGGATAAATGTGGTAGTGATAGCGGCCCATCGGATCGGGATGACCGCAGCATTCGTCGAAGACTTCGTTTTTGGCGGCATCCAGTCCCTCGGCGGTGTAGGGGTTGTAGAACGGGATGCCGTTGATGGCCACGCCGATGGGTCCCATGGGGAGGCGGGTGGTGTGATCGGCGCGTTTCGGGTGGAGGGGGATTTTGAAGGTGTATTTCTGCTTGAGGATTCGGTTGGGATTGTGCTGATTCGGGAAGGGGCCGGTGTCGTGGTCGGGGATGCCGTCGGAGTGGACGATGAGGAATTGGTCTGTAAGTTGGACCTGGACGTTTTTTCGGAACAGCTTGGGATCGACGGAGGGCTGGTTGGGTTGGGTGGCGGGTTGCGTCGCGGGCGCGGTGGAATCGGCGGGGAGGAAGCGCGTCAGCAGCGTGCCGGTGGCGGCGGTGGAGAGAAGGAATAGAAGCTGGCGGCGGGTCATGGGCGGCTCCCAATATTGGCAACAACAGATGTTAGTGCGAAGGATAGGGTTCGCGGTTTCAAGATTTCGGGAGGGCAGGCATACGCCGACCTGAGGATGCCACAGGGTAGACTTTATCGCAAGCTACGATCATGGAGACGATTTCCGAAAGCGCTATGCTCGCCATCTCCCACAGTCGAGTTTCTCGCGCCAACTCATGAACCGGTAACAACTTGTGGCGTCCCCCAGGAGCCTCTGCCCACAAAAACTCATGTAAAGAAATGTAAATACTTGCTTCTCGCGAAACCCGGTGTAGATTTGGGCGATTGACATTCGAAAGAATGTCGGAATGTTCGCGGGGTATGTTCGCGCCGTTCTTAGTTGTCTCCGCGCTAAATTTCATTTATGTGAATACTGCCTCCGGCACCGCCGGGCGTTCTCTAAACCTTTAGGAGGAAAACCTGTGAAAGTCACTGCCACCATTGCCGTCGCAGCCGCCCTGCTCGCTGCGACCGTCGGTTCGGTCCAAGCCGATGTCACGCTGATGTCGGATCCCCTCACCGGCTCCGGCGCTCTCGCCAGCTCATCGCCCACCGTAGGCACCGGCCACTGGTCCGCCTACTACTCCAACAACGGCGCCGAACTCGTTCCTTCCTACCAGTCCGATTCAACAGGTTCTGGCTTCCCCTCTCCCGCCACCACTGGCACTCTCCCGGTTTACCCCGCTCGCAGCGCCAGCGGCGTCAACGTGGGTGCCTATACCTCCCACACCGATGACGGCGCCTACATCGCCATCACCCCCGCCTCCTCCGGTCTCCTCACCGCCAACGGCACCTTCACCTTCCCCAACATCGCCGCTACTGGCAATCCTACGGCTTGGGCCTTCATCGGCCTTACCACCAGCCTCAGCTCCCCGGACGTCATTTCCAACGCTGGCAGCATCGGCCCCTGGCTCCTCGTCCGCCCCGCTTCCAACGGCACTGACGTCGTGGAGCTTTATGCCACTGGGGGAACCACCAACCAGGCCGGCACGACCAACACCGAAGTCGGCACCACCGGCCCCCACACCATGTCGATCTTTTTTGACCCCGTCGCCGGCACCCTCAACGCCAGCGTCGACGGCGCCAACATCCTCACCACGGCCTATTCCTACTCCGGCCACAGCGTCACCATTCCCACGGTGAATGGCTTCATCATGGGCGACCGGACCAACACCGGCCTCGCCTCCACGACCAGCCCCTCCACCGCTTTCCTCACCAACGTCTCGGTCACCCAGGTCCCTGAACCCGCCTCCATCGGCCTGCTCGGACTGGCCGCGACCAGCCTCATCGCACGTCGCCGCCGTTAATTCTCTGAAACGATCAACTGCACACTCGCCGCCCGAACCCCAAAAGTTCGGGCGGCTTTTCTTATTCCGAGGCCTCATTCCTTCACATCGGTTTCCTCCCCCCCCCTCCCCACCACCCACGTCCCCAAGCCGCGTCCGCGCCAGCTTCACCGCCGCACGGCGCCTCCGC